>Ga0335070_10001430_pt1 | contig 27533 bp, 23 predicted proteins | sample Lox_Sample_13_FD_206722 | JGI IMG/M metagenome (GOLD analysis project Ga0335070, IMG submission 206722) | Soil microbial communities from Loxahatchee National Wildlife Refuge, Florida, United States - Lox_Sample_1.3 | ecosystem: Environmental > Terrestrial > Soil > Wetlands | place: USA...
AGCTTGTGGGCCACGGTCTTGTCGTCGACCCGCTCGGCGCACTTGAGAATGATCCGTGCCCGCCACGCCAGTTGCGGGGCGCTGCGCGTCCGCCGCGCCAGGGACTCCAGACTCTTCCGCTCCGCTTCGCGCAACACCAACTCCGCTTTCGGCCGCCCTCTCCGCATGCTCCACCTCCTCGAGGAACAAGACGGCTGCGCCCACAATTTATTCATCTCATTTCAGGGACAGGACACTAGACTAGTCGGCATCTCAGTAAATCACTTTCGATTCCATCAACTCGGCAATTTCTTCTTTTTTGAGGCCGAGGATGCCGTTGAACACCTCGAAATTGTGTTGTCCCAGGTCCGGCGGCGGATTGTAGTTGTAGCGCGGCACGCCGCCGAGCTTCGCCGGAATTCCCGGCATCGTGCGCTTGCCGACCGTATGATGCTCGAGCTGCCACCAGTAGCCCCATTCCCAAAGATGGGGGTCCTGCTGGATCTCGACGCTGTCGAGCACCGGCCCGGCCGGGACGCCCGCGCGCTGAAGGCGCTCGGCCAGTGCGATATGTGGATGTCGGCGCGTCCATTCGGCGAGATGATCGTCGAGCGCGGCGCTATTTTGCCGGCGCGCGAATTGGTCCGCGAATTTTGCGTCGCGCGCCCACGCCGGACCGCCCATCACCTCGCATAGCGCTCGCCATTCGGCCTCGTTGCCCACCGCGATCGCGATCCACTTGTCATCGCCCGCGCACGGGTACGTATTGTGCGGCGCCATCACGTCGTCGCGATTCGCCCACTGCCGGCGATCGCGGCCGTTCATGAAATAGTCCATGTACCACTCGGGCGTCTCGCCGATAACCGTCTCGCCCATGCTGGCGTCGAGCCATTGGCCTTCGCCCGTGCGATCGCGATGACGCAGCGCGGCGAGCAGGTGAAACACCACCGCGGTGCCGATCGCATAGTCCGGCCAGGTGCCGCCGGTATGGCGCGGCGCGCCACCCGGGTAGCCCTGCGCGTCGAAGGTGCCGATGAACGAGCATGCCATCGGGCCCCATCCGACCCAGTCCGCGGGTTCGGTTCCGGTTTTGCCCAGCAGCGACACCGAGATCAGGATGATGTCGCGTTTGACCGCGCGGAGATCGTCATAGCTAAGCCCGAGGCGGCGCGAGAGCGGCGCGGGATAACACTCCAGCACGAAGTCGCTTCGCTTGATGAGTTCGTAGGCGAGTTCCTTGCCGCGCGGCGTCTTGATGTTGAGGTTGATCGATTTTTTGCCGCAGTTGAGCGTGTGGTAGCAGCCGTTGTCGTTCACGCCCGAGAGGCCGGCGGCCATGAACGACGGGTTGAGGCGCGAAAAATCGAGATAGACCTGCGATTCGATCTTGATCACCTCGGCGCCCATCGCCGCAAGCCACAAGCCGATCTGCGGGCCGTTGATGATCCAGCTGAAATCGGTGACCCGTATTCCTTCAAGCGGCAGACGGCCCATCGTTCTCCCCCCCTCCGGGTCAAATCACGCCGGCGGCGCGAAGTCCCGCGAGTGCCTCGCGCGAGTATCCCAGCCGCCCGCACAGGATCTCCTCGTTATGCTCGCCGAGCAGCGGCGCGCGGCGCGCAACCGGCGGGGTCGCGCTCATCCGCACCAGCGGCCCCGGATAGCGAAAGCGCCCTGCGACCGGATGATCGATCTCGACGAAGGCATTGCGCGCGCCCAGATGCGGATGTTCGGCGGCCTGGGCGACGGTCAGCACGGGGCCGATGGGGAGTCCGATTCTCTGCCCTTCGCGCACCAGCCAATCCATGTCGTATTTGAGCAACTCCTCCTGGATCAGCGGCCGCACGACGTCGTCGTACTCGGCGCGCGCCGCGGTGCTCTTGAACAGATCGGACTCCAGCGCGTGCGGATGGCCGAGCAGTTCCTTCAGCGCTTCGAAGTGCGAGTCCACCACCCACAGCACGTAAACGTATCCGTCGCGGCATCGCGAGGGCTCGAGCCCCGCTTTGGCATTGGCGCGCAGCCGGCTGTACGGCATCCCGGCGTAGCTGTAAACGATCATCTCGATCTTCGCCGTATTGACCACCGCCTGCCAGCATGCGGCGTCAATCCACTGGCCGGCGCCCGTGGCCTCGCGATGCATCAGCGCCATCATAGTCGAGGCCGCCGCGGTGGTCGCGCCCATCATGTCGGCCTGGCGGCCGGGCGCGCGCAACGGATTCTCGCTCGCCAAATCGTTGATCAGCGTCGGGGTGTTGTAGCCCGTGAGGCTCATCGCCCATTCGATAAGGTCCGAGCCCTTCCATCCGGCGTACGGGCCGGTCTGGCCAAAGGGCGTGACCGAAGTGACGATGAGCCGCGGATTGAGCGCATGCAGGACGTCGTAGCCGAGCCCGAGGCTCGTCAAATAGCCGGGCGGATGGTTCTCGATAAGAATGTCGGCCTCGCGCACGAGGCGCCTGAAAATTTCCGCGCCGCTTGCCGTCGCGAGATCGAGCGTCACGCTCTTCTTACTCGTGTTGAGATAGAGAAAGAGGCCGCTCTTTTCGGGATGCGGAAGGTCGCCCGGGAACGGCGGATGACTTCGCGCTTCGTCGCCGCGGCCGGGCGGTTCGAGTTTCAGGACCTCCGCACCGAGGTCTGCGAACAGCTTGCCGCACATCGGCCCGGAGACCATGGCGGCATATTCGACCACCTTGAGGTCACTGAGCGCAGCGGCCGCCAATTTCGCCGTCTCCCGGATTCATCGGTTCAAAGCCTCGCGCCGTTTCGATCGCGCTGCCGCCTCGAGCGGCCGGCGCCCATCTGCTCAATAGCGCATTTGGCCGTGCGACACCTACCCTATCAATAGCTCGGCGCGCCATGGATCGTGTTGTCGGGCGGGGATTTGCCCGGCGCGGCGAGCAGCGGCGCCTTCTTGAACACGACGCAAAAGCTGGACAGAAATGCGCTCCCCGGCCACGGATCGTCGATCTTCACGTACTCGAAGCCCGCGTGTTCGAGTTCACCGATCACGGTCACGGGACTGACGCCGTGTCCTTCGCGGTTCGGCGGCAATCCCTTCGGCGTCCACGGCGCGGTCAGAAAACTGGGGCGGAAATCCAGTACGGCCAGTTGGCCGCCCCGGCGCAGGGCGCGGTAGAGACTGCGGCCGGTATCGGCGGGATCGGTCAGATGATGATAGACGCGGCGCAGGATGATCGCGTCGCAGCAATCGGCGGGTAATCCGGTGTCGCTGGCGGTCGCCGGGATCACTGTAACGTTGTCGAGATGCGCGGCGGCGACCGCGCCGCGGATCCGGGCCAGTTCGCGCGGATCGATCTCGGTCGAATAAACGCGTCCGGTGGGCCCCACCAGCGCACTCATCATCACCGTCATCCATCCGGAGCCCGCGCCGACGTCCGCCACGACCATCCCCGGCCTTATCTGGAGTATCGTGGCGAGGCGGTCCCCGTCGGCCCTGTGCGAGCAGCCGACAAGAGTGAACGCCGCCGCGAGCATCGCGGCCAGGGCCCTGAGCTGCACTTCGGTGTACGCGCGGCTCGATCGCCTGCCTGCACGCCCACCATTCATCGCGTGTGTCTTCGCCCCCATTCCATTTCCTCGACCGTACCGCTTGCTGACAGCGTCCGCGCGAGAGCCCTCCAAGTCTCCGCTCACGCGCACCTTTCCATCTCACGGCGTGCCTCGCTTGTCATCGCGCCGCCGATGCCGATAGATACGATGATTAGATTCGTCCGCCAAATGGAGCAAGCAATGCCAGCGTTATTGTTCGAGGTCCGCGATCATATCGCCTACCTGACCATCAACCGTCCCGAAGTCCACAACGCGATGAGCCCGGAAGTCGTCGTGCGCATGGCCGAGGCATGGCAGCGCGTGGCCGAAGACGACGACGTGCGCGCCGCGATCATCACCGGCGCTGGCAACAAGGCCTTCTCCGCCGGCGCCGACCTTGCGCGGACGATTCCGCTGATGACCGGCGCGCGCCAGCCCGAGGACGAATGGGACCGCAAGCTCAAGGAGGATCCGAAGATCGGCGCGATCGCGATGATGCGCGGATGGAGCCTGTACAAGCCGGTGATCGCGGCGATCAACGGGTTTTGCATCGCGGGCGGGCTCGAACTGATGCAGGCGACCGATTTGCGCGTCGCCGCGGAGTCAGCGAGCTTTGCGCTGCAGGAGGTCAAGTGGGCGATCATCCCGGCGGCAGGCTCGCTGGTGCGGCTGGTGCGCCAGATGCCCTACTGCAAGGCGATGGAGATTCTGCTGACCGGCAATCGCATCACGGCCGCCGAGGCCTGGCGCCTCGGGCTAGTCAATTACGTCGTGCCGCAACAGGACTTGATGGCGAAGGCGGAAGAGCTAGCGCGCACGATCGCGGAAAACGGCCCGCTTGCCGTGCGCGCGATCAAAGAGACCGTGGAGAAGTGCTCGGGCCTGCCGTTCGAGGCGGCGTTCAAGATCGAAAACGATGCCCAGCGCGTCATCCGCAAAACCGAAGACGCGCGCGAGGGCCCTCGCGCCTTCGTCGAAAAACGCAAGCCGAACTACAAGGGCAGATAGCGCGGGTGCGATGTCCTGGCCGCTCAGCCGCCGGCTGCGCGCTCACCCTCGGAGTCTCTGTCGCGGGGAGCAGGGCGTCCCGCGGCAGCGGTCGCCGGTTGCGACGCACCTCGATGCGCCAGGCGTTCGACTACGACGAACAGAACGGGCACCAGGAAAATTGCAAATCCGCTCGAGAACGCCATCCCGACGATCGTGACCGTGCCAATCAGCCGGCGCGCCACAGCGCCCGCACCGAGCGCCGACCAGAGCGGCATCAGGCCGAAAATGAACGCGAACGAGGTCATCAGGATTGGTCTCAAGCGCTGGCGCGCGCCCTTGAGCGCGGCCGCGACCACCGCCTCGCCCTGCTCGAGTTCCGCCTTGGCGAACTCGACGATCAGGATCGCGTTCTTGGCCGACAGTCCGATCAGCATGATGAGACCGATCTGGGCGTAGATGTCGTTGTCGTAATGGCGCGACCACAGGCCGAAGAAGGCGCCGCAAACCGCTACCGGCACGCTCAGCAGCACGCTGAACGGCAGCGACCAGCTCTCGTACAGCGCGGCGAGAATCAGAAACACCAGGATAAGCGAGAGCGCGAACACGCCCGCGCCCCCGCCCGCCACCGCTTGCTGGTATGAAATCCCGTTCCAGGCATAGCCCATGTCGCGTGGCAGAACCTGCTCGGCCACCGCGGCGACGGCGTCCATCGCGTCGCCGGTGCTGTGGCCGGGCGCGGGCTGGGCGAAAATTTCGATGCTCCGGTACTCGTTGAAGCGGGTGGTGAATTCGGGGCCGAACGTCTTCTGCATCGTAACCAGCGTCGAAAGCGGCACCATCGTGCCCGCGCTGTTGCGCACGTAGAACTGTCCGACTTCCGTCGCCTTGGTCCGATACTGCGGCTCCGCCTCGACGAACACCTTCCACACCCGCCCGAAGCGGTTGAACTGGTTCACGTAGTAGCCGCCGAGCAGCGTCTGCAGCGCGCGATATACCTCGTCGATCGAAACTCCGAGCTTGAACACCTTATCCTTGTCCACCGCGGCGAAAAGCTGCGGCACCGAAGGACTGAAGGTGAAGCGCAGCCCCGCAAACTCGGGCCGCATGTGCGCCGCGGCAAGAAATTTCTGCGTGTTGCGCCACAGATAGTCCACGTCGTGGCCGCCGCGATCCTGGATGAAGAAGTCGAGGCCGCTCGCCTGGCCGATTCCCGGAATCGCGGGCGGCTGAAACGCAAAGACCTGCGCGTCGAGCAGCCCGGCAAACTTGCGGTTGAGCGCAGCGACGATCGCATCCGACTGCAGCGCCATTGTCCTGCGTTCCGGATACGGCGTGAGCAGGCAGAAATAGACGGCGTTGCGCGGACCGGTGGTTTGCGAGAGGACGCTGAAGCCGGCGATGCCGTTGGAGTAGCGCACGCCCGGCTGCTGCTTGAGGATGCCGCCGATTTCCCGCATCACCGCCACCGTGCGCTGCAGCGAAGCGGCTTCCGGCAGTTCCACGTTGATTATGAAATAGCCCTGGTCTTCGTCAGGCAGAAACGACAGCGAAAGCGCCCTGCCGATTCCGCCCGCCAGGATCGCGAATCCCACGAGGATCGCGAGCGCGAGTGCGAACTTCCGGACGAGCAGGCCCGAGACGCTGACGTAGCCGTTGGTCGCGCGCGCGAAGCCCGCGTTGAAGAGCGCGAATATCGTCGTCAGCGGTCCCTTTGACCGCGCGCCGCCTTTCGGGCGCAGCAGGAGCGCTCCCAGGGCCGGGCTCAGCGTCAACGCATTGAAGGCCGAGATGATGACCGAGAACGCGATGGTCAGCGCGAACTGACGATAGAGCGAGCCGGTGATGCCCGCCATGAATGCGGTCGGAATGAAAACCGCGGACAGCACCAGTGCGATCCCGACCAGCGCGCCGCCGACCTCGTCCATCGCTTCGAGCGCGGCGTCGCGCGGCGCCTTGCCCTGCTCGATCTTCGCCGTGATCGCCTCGACCACGACGATCGCGTCGTCCACCACCAGGCCGACCGCCAGCACCAGCCCGAGCAGCGAGAGAGTGTTGACCGAAAATCCGACCGCCGGAAAAAACATGAACGCGCCGACCAGGGACACCGGGATGGTCAGGATCGGAATCAGCGTGGCCCGCCAGTCCTGCAGAAAGATGAAGACCACCAGCACCACCAGGCCGATCGCCTCGAGCAACGTCACCACGATCTCCCGCGCCCCCTCGGTCACCGGCACCGTGGTGTCGAGCGTGAGCGTCACCGCCATGTCGCCGGGAAAGTGTCGCGCGAGCTCGGCCATCCGGGCCTTGGCGAGATTCGCGGCCGCGAGCGCGTTGGAGCCGGGATTCTGATACAGCAGGAGCAGCGAGCTCGGCGCGCCGTTCATATACGCCTGCTGGTTGTAGCTCTCGGCGCCGAGCTGGATCCGCGCCACGTCCTTCAGCCGCACCAGCGAGCCGTCCGGGTTGGCCCGCAGGATGATGTCGCCGAACTCCTCGGCGGTCAGCAGGCGGCCCTGCGCGCGCACGGTGACGGTAAGCTGCTGGCCGGGCGGAGCCGGCTCGCCGCCGATCGTGCCCGCCGGGTTCACCACGTTCTGGGCCAAGATGGCGTTGACGATGTCGTTGACGGTCAGCTGGAGCTTGGCCAGCGTGTCGGGCGCAACCCATATCCGCATCGCATAGTTCGCGGCGCCGAATATCTTGACCTGGCCGATGCCGGGAATGCGCGCGAGCTCATCCTCGATATTGATCGCGGTGTAGTTTGCAAGAAACGTCTGGTCCCAGGTGTGATGCGGCGAGCTGATCGCGAACACCAGCAGCGGCAGCCCCACCGTCTGCTGGGTCGTGAGGCCATAGTTGCTGACCGCGGCGGGCAGGCTGGGGAGCGCCTGCGAGAGCCGATTCTGCACCTGCACCTGGTCGAGATCGACGTCGGTGCCGACCTCGAAGTTCGATTGCAGCGTCATCGTGCCGTCCTGGCCGTTGATCGACTGCATGTAGATCATGTTCTTCGCGCCGTTGACCTGCTCCTCGATCGGAGTCGCTACCGACTGTTCCACGGTAAGCGCGTCGGCGCCGGTATAAACCGCCGTGGTCTGGATCTTGGGCGGCACGATGTCGGGAAACTGCGCGACCGGCAGCCGAAAGACCATCACGACGCCGGCGATCACAAAAAAAATGGCGATCACCATCGCCACGATCGGCCGGTTGATGAAGAATTTCGACATCGCGGCTAACTCTTGCCCGGCGGGCTTGCCGGTTGCGCGGGTGCCGCGGATTCTCCCGGGGGGAAAGCGGGAGCGCCCGCGGCATCGGGCTCAGCCGGCGCCAGCCGCGGCGTCACTTCCATCCCGTCGGAGACCTTCTGCAGGCCCTCGACGATCACCCGGTCGCCGGGTTTCACGCCGTCCTTGATGATCCTGAGTTCGCCGGCCTCCTTGCCGATCTTGACCGTGCGCAGGTTCACGCGGTTAGCGGGACCGACGACTGCGACCTGCATCTGCCCCTGGGTCTCGATGACCGCGCTCTGAGGAACGAGCAGCGCGCCGCGCTCGGTATCGGCGGCAACGCGGATCTTCGCGTACAACCCCGGGCGGAGGATGTATTCGGGGTTCGGGAATATGCCCTGGATCTCGATCGTGCCGGTCTGCACGTTGACCTGGCGGTTGGCGACGTAAAAGTGCCCCGGATAAGTGTAGGGCTTGCCATTGGCCAGGATCATCTGCAGCGTGGGCTCGTTCTTGCGCACGCCGTTCTCTTCGTGCAGCTTGATGCGTTCGGCGAAATGCAGGTACTCGCGCTCGCTTATCGGGAAGGTGACCTTGATTGGATCGAGTTGCGAGACCGTGGTCAGCAGCGTGGTCGGGCCTACCAGGTCGCCGACCTGACCCTTCGCGATTCCGGCCACGCCCTCGATCGGCGAGGTCACGCGCGTCCATTGCAGGTTGAGCTTCGCCGCCTCGACCGCCGCCTGCGCCGCCTGCACCTGGGCGGCGCTCGCGCGGGTGGTCTGCGTCTGCGTGTCGAATTCCTGGCGCGAGATCACCGCCGCCTTGTACAGCGTGGTGTAGCGAATCAGATCCTGTTGGTGCCGCTTGAGCTCCGCCTGCACCTGCGCGAGATTGCCGAGCGCCTGATCCAGCGCGGCCTTGTATTCGCGATCGTCGATCTGAAAGAGCAGCTCGCCTGAGGTCACATGGTCGCCGTCCTTGTAGTTCTGCTTCAGCAGGTAACCGGAGATCTTCGGATGGATCTGGGCGTTGACGAATCCTTCGGTCGTGCCGACCCATTCCGAGTAAAGCGGCACATCCTTCTGGATGACTTGCGCGACCACGACTGCGGGCGGCGGCGGTGGCGTAGCCATGGACGCCGCCTTTCTACAGGCAGGGGCGGCAAGCATCAGCGCCACCATCATAACGACGGCCAAAGCGGGCGGGACCAGGCGAGAAAGGCCTCGCGTCATCTCGCGATTCGAGCGTACCGTCATTGGACCATCGATTATGCTAGAACGAAGCGACGCAGGCGAGAATTGGACCGTCGTACGCCGATGCTCGCTTGCATCTCGCGCGTCGATCGGCCGATGCTCGAGCTTCGTCTCGTCTGCTTGCGGCCTGCTTAGGGACAAAAACCCCGCTATATTTTCAGTCGCATAGATGCGAATCTTAATTTGTAGAGGTTCGCGAGCGCGTGAATCGACGCTTTAAAACGACAATCCGCCGCAAGTTCGCTCTCCTGGCGATCGCGGCGCTTCTATTGGGAAACCGCGCCGCAAGCGCAGCCCCGGGCGACGAGGTTTCCGGAAAGGGTGTCGGCTCCGCCAACGACTATGTAACGGATTCTTCAGATTCCGCAGGCGCGTACGAGATAGGGCTGCTCGGCATCGAGGTCAACGACGGCGCGGCGCGGCTTAAAGACGGCCATCCCGTAAGCGGCGTCGAAATAATCAAAATAGTTCCAAAGAGCGCCGCGGCGGCAGCCGGATTGCACGGCCGCCACGAGGTGGCCCAGGCTGCCCTCACCATCGGCCTTCTCGCAGGAGCGGTATTTTTTCCGCCGGCGATGTTGGGAATGATGGCGCTGCAGCAGAGCGGATTCGGCTCTTCACACGAACTTATCATCGCTGTGGACGGGCAGCGCACGCGCGATGTCACCGACCTCGGGGATGTTCTGACAAAGGCCCAGGCGGGTGAGATCGTGTATCTGACGGTGGTCAGCGGCGGCCAGCGCGAACAGATCCCGGTGGAATTGCCGGTCGGCCAGATTCCGGTGCAGGCGAAAGCCGACCACTAAGGTCACTGTCGGCTCCGGGAGCGATGGCGACGTAAGGGGCTGCGAGGAGACGGTCCGGCGTGTCTCGCCGTCGTGTCCCGCATCGATGCCTCGCGTTGGTCTCCTCGCTAGTGCTAGTAAAAAGATCGCGGAGGATTCGCGATGGCACTGAAGCTGAAAAAAACCGTCAAGCAACTGTGCGAAGAGGCTGAAAAAGAGATCCAGACCATAACGCCGCAGGAGGCGATCAAGCTCAAGGACGACCCCAACGTCCTGCTGGTCGATATCCGCGACATCCGCGAACTCCAGCGCGACGGCCGCGTGCCCGACGCGCTCCACGCTCCGCGCGGGATGCTCGAGTTCTGGGTCGATCCCGAGAGCCCCTACTACAAGGACGTGTTCGGTTCGGGCAAACGCTTCGTGTTCTTCTGCGCCGGCGGATTGCGCTCGGCGCTGGCCACGCAGGCGGTGCAGCGGATGGGGCTCGAGCCGGTATGTCACATCCGCGGCGGTTTTCGCGCATGGAAAGAGAGCGGCGGCGCAGTCGAGCCGATGCCCGAAAAGAAACCGGCGTAGCGCCGGCGGCCGGCGCTCATTTAACTTGACCGAGCGCCGTGATAATTGACTAAGGATCAGTTCGACGAGGAACGGGAATAAATCAAATGGCGAGTCCGACCAATTGGCTGCTGTTCGAGATGGGATTTCTGGCTGTGATCGGAGTGATCGCGTTCCTGGTGATCCGCGCCTCCAAATAGGCGCCGAGACGGCTTACGCCCGGACTCGATCGAGCCCGCGGCGCAGCAGATCGATCATCCGATGCGCGATGACTGCCGGCGGGTCGCCGCCGGGGTGATACCAGACGTGCGACCAGTTGAGCCCACCCATCAACAGCAGCCGCAGGTAGCGGCGGTCTGCGGAATCGGGCAGTTCCAGGGCGCCTATCAGTTCGCGAAAGCGCGCCTCGTAGCGATCGCGTAGCTCAAGCAGCCGCTCGGCCACCTTGCCGCCCTCGGGCGGCAACACCCTGATCATCACCTGCGTGTAGTCGCTGAGTTCGAGCAGGGCTTCGAGGTGCGCCGCGCATCCGGCCTCCAGCCGCTCCCACGGCGTATTCTGGGCGGCGACCGCCGTGTCGACCTGCTCCGCGATATGCCGCAGCCCTTCTTCGTAAACCGCAAGAAGCAGCTCTTCCTTTGATGGGAAGTGGTAATAGATCGAGCCCGAGAGCATCCCGACTTCGTGCGCGATGTCGCGCATTGAGGTGACGTGATAGCCGCGCTCGCGAAACAGTCGCGCGGCTACGTCGAGCAGTTGTTGGCGACGGTTGTCCTGGCGCGGAGCGCGGACCGCTATTCCGCTGTCGGGAGTCGATGCGCTCATCAATCGTTTATCGCTGCGACCGCGCCGTATCCTTTACCGGCGGTTCGCGCGCGGCTTCTTGCCCGCAGCGGTCGTCGCGCCCGCCCGTCGGCTCAGCCGGCCGCCGCCGCGCTCTGATAGCTCCGGCCGTGGGCGTTGGGATTGAAGCCGAGCGAGCTCAGATGCGACTTGATACGGTCGTTGAGCAGCCCGACCTTGTCCATGTTCGCGACGACCTGCTGATGCATCTCGCGGCGGAACATCTGACGGAACATGGCCTGCTCGGTGCCCTTGGCTACCTCCTGACGGTAGCGTTCGATCCCGTCAACCTCGGCCTTGTTGAATCCCACCGCTTCATAGGCGTCGCGCGGAAACTGTCCGCTCATCACGAGGCGCAGAGCCTCCTTGGTGAAGTCTTCGACCTCGTGGCGCTCGGTCTCGCTCAGCTGCTCGATCTGTTCGGGCAGGCTCAGCACCGAGAAGCCCATGTGGCGGGACTCGTCGCTCAGGATTCTCCGGCAGACGACGCTGAGCGTCGGATCCTGCGCGCTCTCGGCGAGCATGCGGAAGAGCGACACCGCGAGCGTCTCGGCGACGAGCTGCAGGCCGATAGTCTTGATGTACCACTTGCTGCTGCCGACCAGTTGATCGAACAGCGACTTCAGGTTGGTGGTCATCGGGTAGACCTTGTTGCCGAGGCGCTCCTTGATATAGCGCGCGAGCACTTCGGCGTGGCGCGCCTCGTCCACCACCTGCGTGGTCATGAAAAATTTCGCGTCGGTGGTCGGCACCATCTGGACCAGCTGGCTGCACGCGATCATCGCGCCCGATTCGCCGTGCAACAGTTGCGAAAGCCGCCAGGCCGAGAACTCGTGGTTGAGCTCGAGCCGCCCCTTCTTGTCGAGCTTTTCCCAGTACGTGCTGCCGTAGGCATCAATCAGACCGTCGTGAAATATGCCGCGCTCCGGATCGGCCGGCGCGCTCCAGTCGATATCGCTCGAGGCGTTCCACTGGTCGCGCTTGGCGTTCTCGTAAAGACGCCGCATGTCGGGCGCGTAGACTTCGTAGTCACGCTGGTAGATGGTGTCGATGGAGCTCGGGATCGAGTGCCACTTCTCGGACGTCATCTGAGCCATTTCAAGAACTCCCTTCGAGTGGATACGGGTCGTTGGAGAACAATCCCGTCCGCTAAAACAAACGCTTGTTTGGTAAGCATACGAGCAGGTGCAGCTAATGTCAAGCGTAAGCTAAGTCGCCTCTTCCGCGACCGGCCGTCTTCTAAAAAACAGCCAAATTAATGGGATTTTACCGCCCGGCGAACCTGGCTTCACGGCGCTCCAGGAAGGCTGACAGACCCTCCTTGCGGTCCTCGGTCGCGTAGAGAAACGCCATCGCCTGCCGCTCGGCCTCGATGCCGGTCTTGAGGTTGCCGCTTTGCGCGATGCTCACCAAAAGCTTGCCGCATCGGATTCCCACTGGCGGCACCCTGAGCAGTTTCCGCGCCCATTGCGTCGCGACTTCCATCGCCTGGCCCGCGGGCGCGATTTCGTTGACCAGTCCGTGATGGAACGCCCGCTGCGCGGTCAGCGGATCGCCCGTGTAGATCATCTGCTTGGCGATCGCGGTCGGCAACATCCGCGGCAGCCGCTGGGTCCCGCCCGCGCCCGGCAGCAGACCGATTTTTATTTCGGGTACGCCGATGCTCGCGTCCTCGGCGATGATGCGAAAGTCGCAGCACAGCGAAATCTCGCATCCGCCGCCATAGGCGATTCCATTGATCGCCGCGATCGTCGGGCGGTCGAGGTCGTCGATCCCGTTGAAGGCCGTTTGGACACTCTCGATGAAGCCCATGAAGTCGGGCGCGCCGCCGACCTTGCTTAGCGCCGCAATATCCGCGCCGGCGCAGAATGCGCGGCCGTTGCCGGTGAAGATCACCACGCGCGCACCCGGGTCGGCGCGAATGTCTGCGGCGAGCTTGCGCAGGTCGTCGATCATCTCGGGATTGATCGCGTTCAGCTTGTTCGGCCGGTTGAAGCGCACGATCGCGACCCCCTCCGCACATTCGTATTGCAGCGTCTGGTACATCGCTTCTCCTGTCGTCTATTGGCTGTTGGCTGTTGCCTGTTTTCGAAACGGCGCTGAGTGGGCGAGCGCGCAGCCTAGACCATCGTCAACCCGCCGCTCACCGAGAGCGCCTGCCCCGTGATGTAGGACGCGTCGTCGGAAGCCAGAAACGCGACGGCGGCCGCGATGTCCGCGGGTTCGCCCAACCGGCGCATCGGCACCGCGCGCTTGAGCGCCTCGTGCAGCTTGGGATTGTGCTCTGCCAGCTCCTGCAGCATCGGCGTGTTGGTTGGTCCCGGGCAGACGCAATTGACGTTGATCGCGTGGCGCGCCATCTCGCGCGCGAGCGTTTTGCTGAACGCGATCACGCCGCCCTTGGCGCCCGAATAAACCGCCTCGCCGCTCGAGCCGACGCGGCCCGCGTCCGAGCTTATCGACACGATTCGTCCGCCGCCGCGCGCGATCATCGAATCGAGCACCGCGCGGCAGCAATTGATCGGCCCGCGGAGATCGATCGCGATCACCTTGTCCCAGGTCTCCTCGCTGTTCTGCAGGAACGGCTCGGCGCGGTCCCATCCGGCGTTGTTCACCAGGATGTCGATCGGCCCCAGCCGCCGTTCGGCGTCGGCCACCGCCGCGCGCACGCTGGCGAGGCTCGCCACGTCGATCGCGATTCCGATCGCGCCGCCGCCGACGTCTTTTGCCGCGTCCTCGGCCCCGGCCAGGTCAAGGTCGGCGAGCGCGACCCTGCATCCTTCCTCGCGCAGGCGCTGGGCGATCCCCTTGCCGATTCCGCGCCCCGCCCCGGTCACGAACGCCACCTTGCCGCTTAGTCCGCGCATCCAAGGGTCCCTCCAATCCAGTGTGCTTTGTGGGCGTTCCTTCGCGCAACTGAGTAATGTTCGCGCCACTTTTCCGAATACTCAATGACCTGCCGCGCCCGTGCCGCACTTTGAGAATATGGACTTCGGACAAGTTGCGGTCAAATGGGCCGGCAACGCCGAATAGCCATATTTCCGTTTTAAGGTGCCCCTGCCGAGTCGGTGCCAGCGCCGCCGCCACCCGAACGCACGACTCATGGCCGCAAAAGGATGCTGGCGTAGGCTGCACGGGATGCGCGTCGTGCCCGCCTACCGCGACTCCGGGCAGCCGGGCATGACAAGTTGATCTTACAGACTTTACGACATGGCGACAGGTTACGCGCTCGCGAGCGCGACGCGGGACGGCGGGATGCGGCTCGACGCGAGGCGCAATCGAGAGCGACTGGCGCGACGTTAGACCGGCTGGTCGCGCGCTTTTCCGGGGTGCGTATCGAGGGCGAGGCCGCGCCGCGTGACGCCTTACCCGCCCATCCCGTCTGAAGAGTGATCCGATCGCCTTGCCGTCTGGATGATGCCCTTTTCAGTGAGGGTATCTTTCCTCGCCTGGAACAGATCGGCCGCGGTCGCCGGGTGGCGAGTTCGGAGCATTTCTACGTGTCGGCTCCTTTGTTGACCACATGACGTCTTACGGCATCTACAAAAGCGTCTATAGGATCTGGATTCGTAAGCACTTCCGTCACGCCTTCGAGAGGGCCCAGCGAAGAAGTTGAGATCACAATCACGGGTATCCCTGCTATGAGCGGATCGCTTCTCTTACGGCGCAGAAATTCCCATCCGTCCATCACCGGCATCGAAAGAGACATCAGAACCACCAGGGATATCTGTCTATCAACTTTCAGCCTGTTCAGCGCTTCCCAGCCATTTTGTGCCGTTTTGACCCAAGCATTTTGTTTCTCCAGCAAATTTGACATAGCCGACAGCGCATCGCGGCTCTCGTGAACTATAAGAACCTTACGGTCGGATGTGCCCAGTGCCGGCATAGCTACTGACCCTGCTGTGAGGTTGGCACATCATGAAGCGAAGAGCGAGTATGCAATATTTTTGTCAAGGAGTCCGGTACCCATCATTCGCGCTCGTCGTACTCGAAATCACATGGCCATTCGCCCGGCATCTGTCGCCGAAGGTCAACTTCGATGGCGATTAGCTAAACGAGCTTTTCCTCGCCTATGATTCGGATTAGCGGCCCGCTGCTCGCCGAGTTCGAGGGGCAGGCCGACGCAATCGGCCTGCCGCGCGAGGTCGCGAAGGAACTGACCGTGCACAGGATGCCCTTACACTTCCGCCGCCAGGCGGACTTGACGCCAGAGGATCGCGAACGCTGTTGGCGCTGGGCGCGACAGCCGCGCTCGGGGCAAGTCCCAGGCCGTGATCGTGGCCGACGCGGCGCGCCAACTGCGACGCGCCGCCGCTAAAGGATTGACTCCAAGCCCGGCTCACCGAGCGCAATCCGGGCCGCCGCTCGTGCTCGCTAGCGTCCCTTCTTCTTCAGGTTCTCAAGGCTGCCGCGAACGGCGATGGATTTCCCCTCGATCAGCTCGAGCGAGATGTACATCCCATGTGTCGGGTCGTTGTGTTCCCGACCTTGCACAATCGCGGCGCAGTTTAACAGTACGGGCTCGTTGCTACCTAGCTCGTGCACGATGATCAGGTCTACCATCTGTCCGCACCCCCTTTCTTGGACAAAGATTCTGTCAAGTCAGACCCGAAGGACAGAAATCTTAATTAATTCGCGCGCAGCGGCGGCGTTAGACAACGGTTCGTTCCTACATTATGCGAAATGCGAAACCCTGCGCAGGACCCGCGCACGGCGCGACTGTAGTCCCGTCACGCCGGCTATGGGAAAGGACCGGCGGCGGTTGCGGCGAGCGGTACTTCAATTCTCAGCTTATCCATCCCCGATCCTGGAATCTGAGCCTGAGCTGCTCGGCGATCTGGTCGGCGGTCGCCTTGGCCCTTCCCTGGAGTCCACTTCGGCCGCTCGCCTCGCTGTAGATTTTCGCTCCGCCAACCACGATTAGTCCGACCGGATTCGCCGTCGCGATTGCCACCGCGGCCGGCACTACCATCCCGGGCGCCTTGTTGCCGGAAGAAGTGAGCGTGCCGGAGCCCAGTTTGACCCAGCCCTGCTGGGTCACGGCGTAGCCCTCGACCACGGTATCCATTTCCGTGGTCCCCGCGCCGAAACCTACGACGAAGCGCTGAACCGCGCTGCCCGCGCCGCCGCCTGTGGCCGAGACGATATAGCCGCGGATTACCGCGTCGCCGACCTGCGGCGACGCCCCAGGCCCGGCCTGAACGGCGTTCATCCCCATCGCGTTGATGTCGTTAACCAGTTCCGAGGCGATAAGCGCGCCAAGCTGGCGGCCCTGTTCGACCTCGTCGGGAGTCGGCGGCGTGCTCGGTGCGCTCATCGAGGCGGCAATCGAAGAGTTAGCCGGCATGTCGGCCGGGTTGGCTACGAAATTGTACACCCAGATCTGATTTGGCCGCGGCAGCCCCTGGGCGACCATCGGGGTCTGCTGGGTCACGCTCGTCGAAGCGCATCCGACGATCAGGAACACGAACAATATCGGCGCCGTACTGCTGAGAAACTTCATCACACTCTCCCTTTGCGATCGTTTGGTCACACGCGGCAAAGCGGGGAAACCGCGCAGACACGACACGAATCAGTTATGTAGCTTTTGCCCGCTCGTCAACGGCCCGGTTATCGAAAGCTATTGAACTCGATGCCATGTTCGCGATCGCACAGCGCCGCGGCGCCGCGCGCTCCTGTGCGCGAGGGAACAAACTCTGCTAGGAAAGACACTGGGGCCCGGCGCTGTCCGGACGCACCCGATCCTCGCGCGGAGGCGAGCTGTGATGAAGGCGATCGACGGCGACAGTCACTTCATGGAACCGATGGATCTGTTCGAGCGTTATATCGACCCGGCATTTCGCGAGCGCACGGTGAAGCTGATCCGCAATCCCGAGACCGGCAAGGCCGAGATGCTCGCCGACGGCAAACCGCTCAAGCTCCGCGATGTCGACCAGATCATGGGCATCCTGGTCGGATACGGCGAGAAGGAGCAGGGCCTCGATATCGGCAACTTCGACCGTTACCTCGGCTACAGCCAGCAATGGCAGGACATGGACGCGCGCGTGCGCTTCCTCGACGAAGAAGGCTTCGACAAACAGGTGCTCTACCCGAGTCTCGGCATCGTATGGGAGGGCGAGGTCGACGATCCGGCGCTCGCCGACGCGCTCTGCCGCGCCTACAACACATGGGCCTTCGAGCTGGCCGCGCCGCACAAGGACCGGCTGTTCCCCGCCGCTCACATCTCAATTCGCGATTACGCGCTCGCCGTGCGCGAGATGGAACGCGTGGCGAAACTCGGCGCGCGGTCGATCTTCGTCTCTTCGGCGCCGGTGCGCGGGCACAGCTTCGGTCATCCGGAGTTCGACCCGGTGTGGGCGGCGGCCGAAGCGCTCGACCTCGCGGTCGGCATCCACCTGGTCTCGCATCGCAACTACACCGGCAGCGCCTGGTACAAGGATCCCAAGCCGGGCCTGATGTACTTCACGATGAGCATCATCCAGGATCCGCGGATGGCGCTGACCACGATGGTGGTGGACGGCGTGTTCGAGCGCTTCCCCAAGCTGCGCGTGGCCACAGTCGAAGCGATGGTCGGATGGGTGGGCGAATGGATCGAGCGGCTGGATTATCGCTACTCGTACATGGGCCACACTTCGCAGATGAAACGCCCGGCCGAGGAATACTTCCATCGCAACATCTGGGTCAGCGCCGATCCGGAGGAGCGGATGTTTCCGTACATCGTGCAGTTCGCCGGCGACGATCGCTTCTTCATCGGCTCGGACTATCCGCACGCCGAGGGTTTCGTGCGGCCGGTGGAAAAAGCGCGGAGCCGTCTGGCCTCGCTGCCCGCGGCGTCGATCGACAAGATTCTCGAGACCAACGCGCGCGACTTCTATCACATCTGATTTCCGCCCTTGGCGCGCCGCGGATGGTTGCCCGCGCGGCGGATTCGAGGTAGCGTGATGCAGTATAATGCATCCTGACGCTCAAGCCGCCCTTCGCGCCAAATCAGGCCGGTCTTCACCGGGACAATCCTCACCGGACCAATCCTCACCGAAGCAATCTTCGGGCGCTCCGGCCGATTCGTCCCCGCTGGAGACCGACGTTCCCCTCGCCTACTTGCGGCTCCTCGGTGAGCGCGTCCGCGACGCGCGGGCGCGGCACGGGATGACGCGCCGGATGCTAGCGCATGACTGCGGCGTGTCGGAGCGCTACCTGGCGGAGCTCGAAAGCGGACGCGGCAACTTCTCGATCGTGCTGCTCCGCCGCGTGGCCGCGGCGATCGACGTTCCGCTCGCCGACCTGGTGAGCGAAGATCTGCCGCCGGTCGAGTATGCGCTGGTCGCCGAACGGCTGCGCCGCCTCAAACCGGCCGAACTGACGGAAGCGGCTGCGATCCTCGCCAAGCGATTTGGCGGCGACGCGCGACGGGCGCAGCGCATCGCGCTCATCGGACTCCGCGGCGCCGGCAAGAGCACGCTCGGCGCGCTGCTCGCGGAGCGTCTGGGCTGGGAATTCGTTGAGCTGAGCCGCGAAATCGAGCGCGAAGCCGCGGTCGGCGTGAACGAGATTTTCGATCTGTGGGGCCAGGCCGCGTATCGCCGCTACGAACGGCGCGCGCTCGAGCGCGTCGTGCTCACACGCTCGCGGGTGGTGATCGCGACCGGCGGCGGTCTGGTTTCCGAACTCGCCACCTTCGAACGCCTGCTGGAGGCGTGTTACACGGTCTGGCTGCAAGCCTCGCCCAACGATTACTGGGAACGCGTACTGCGCCAGGGCGATTACCGGGTCAGCCACGGCGTCAGCGCGAAAGAGGCGCTGGCCGACATGCGGCGCATCCTCGCGCAGCGCGAGGCGCTCTACTCCAAGGCCGACGTCCGGCTCGATACCGGCGGCAAGACCCCGGCCCAATCGCTGCGCGAACTGGCTGCGCTGGTGCGCAAGGCGCGCGAACCCGGAGCGCGCGAGCGGCGAAATGCCGCGGCCTCCTCCGGGACGCTTAAGCGTGCAAAATGAGCCTTGACTTAAGTGCGGCCGCATGAATTATATTGCAGGTGACGGGGGCCATGGATTCGCCCGCGAAAGGGCTAGCGACGTGCGATCGGAGCCGCGACCGGCAGCACGGTAATGATGAACACGGCAGCGATGAAATCGATAAATTTCGAAACCCATCCGGACCGCTACCGGCATTGGAAACTCGAGACCGCGCGCGAGCACGCGCGGCTCACGATGAAGGTCGATGAGTCCGGCGGCCTTTTTCCGGGCTACGCGCTCAAGCTCAACTCGTACGACCTCGGCGTGGATATCGAGCTTGCCGACGCCGTGACGCGCCTGCGCTTCGAGCATCCGGGCGTGAGCGTGGTCACGATCGACAGCGCCCTTGAGGGGATGTTTTGCGCGGGCGCCAACATCTTCATGCTTGCCCACGCCGATCACGGCTTCAAGGTCAACTTCTGCAAGTTCACCAACGAGACCCGCCTCGCGATTGAGGACGCGGCCGCCAACAGCGGGCAGCATTACGTGGCCGCGCTCAACGGCACTTGCAGCGGCGGCGGCTACGAACTGGCACTCGCTTGCGAGGAGATAATCCTGGTGGACGACCGGCGCTCGGCAGTGAGCCTGCCCGAGATCGCGTTTCTCGGCGTTCTGCCGGGGACCGGCGGCCTCACCCGGCTCGTCGACAAGCGCAAGGTGCGCCGCGACCTCGCCGACGTCTTCGCCACGCTGGCCGAGGGAGTGCGGGGCGAGCGCGCGGTCAAATGGGGTCTGGTTGACGCGGTCGCGCCGCGCTCGCGCTTCAACGAGGCGGTGGCGGAGCGCGTCGCGGCGCTGATCGATCCGGAGCGTGCTGGACGCGCGGGTGTCACGCTGGACGCACTCGCGCCCGCCGAGGGCGGGAACGAAATCCGCTATCGGCATCTCACGCTGCGCCTCAATCCAGCCGAGCGCCTGGCCGAACTGCTTATCCAAGGGCCCGAAAGCGTGCCCGCGATTCCGCCCGAGGCGACCGCGCCCGGCGCGGAGTTCTATCCGCTTCGGCTTTTTCGTGAAATCGACGACGCGTTGCTGCGCCTGCGCTTCAACTATCCGGAAATCGGGCTCGTGCTGATCAAATCCGCGGGCGACCTCGGGCGGGTGGCCGAAATGGACCGCGCGCTATGGGAGCATCGTGGCGACTGGTTCATCAACGAAACGCTGCTTCTGATGAAACGCGCGCTGAAGCGGCTCGATCTGACCGCCAAAAGCTTTTTCGCGATCGTCGAGCCGGGCTCATGCTTCGCTGGTTCGATCTTCGAGCTCGCGCTCGCCGCCGACCGTATCTACATGAAGTCCAGCGCCGGCGCGCGGATCGCGACCGGGGCGCTGAACGCGGGCGCGCTTGCGATGCACAACGGCCTGAGCCGCCTTGCCACGCGTTTCATCGCCGACCCCGCGCGCGCTGCGGCGCTCGCCGCCGGAGGAACCTTCGACGCCGAGGCGGCCCTGGAGGTCGGACTCGTGACCGCCGCGCCCGACGAGCTGGATTGGGAGGAGGAGCTGCGCCTCGCGGTAAGCGAACGGCTTTCGCTCTCGCCCGATGCACTCACCGGCATGGAGGCAAGCATCCGGTTCGCCGGACCGGAGACGATGGAGACGCGGATTTTCGGACGGCTCTCTGCCTGGCAGAACTGGATCTTTCAGCGCCCCAACGCGACCGGCGAGCATGGCGCGCTCAAGCTTTACGGCCAGCCACAAAGCCCGCAGTTCGATTACCGGCGCACCTGAACCCAACGCGCGCCGCTCGCGTGGCGCGCCGGAGCTTTATTTGCGATGATCGGCGAAATCCCCAACAACGTTGACCTCGATCACGACCAGCAGCTGCGCCGCGCGCTCGCGACGTGGCATCCGCGCTTCCTGCAGTGGTGGAACGAAGTCGGCCCCGAGGGCTTCGACACTTCCACGGTTTACCTGCGCACCGCGATCAACGCGTCGGCCGACGGATGGGCCAACTACACGTACGTGAAAATGCCGGAGTACCGATGGGGCATCTTCCTGGCCCCGCCCGAGAACCGCAAGATCGGCTTCGGCGACGACCCGGACGCCGACCCGTGGCAGCTGGTGCCGGGCGAGTTTCGCAAGGAGCTGCGCCGCATCATTGTGACCCAGGGCGATACCGAGCCGGCCTCGGTCGAGCAGCAGCGCCATCTCGGCCAGACCGCGCCCTCGCTCTATGATCTGCGCAACCTCTTCCAGGTCAACGTCGAGGAGGCGCGCCATCTGTGGGCGATGGTCTATCTGCTGCATCGCTTCTTCGGCCGCGACGGCCGCGAGGAGGCCGAGGAGTTGCTCACGCGCCGCAGCGGCCATCGCGACCATCCGCGCATCCTGACCGCGTTCAACGCGCCGATCCGCGACTGGCTGGATTTCTATTGTTTTGCGATGTTCACCGATCGCGACGGCAAGTACCAGCTCGAATCGCTCTCCGAGAGCGGCTTCGACCCGCTCTCGCGCACCACGCGCTTCATGCTGACCGAAGAAGCGCATCACATGTTCGTCGGCGAAACAGGGGTGCAGCGCGTCGTGCAGCGCACGGCGGATTTGATGAAACAGTCGGGCCGCGCCGACATCCATGCGCTCGGCGGCATCGAGCTCTCGGTGATTCAGAAGTACATCAACCTCTGGTACTCGGAGAGCCTCGATCTCTTCGGCGCCGAGGATTCGAGCAACGCGGCGACCTACTTCGCGACCGGGATCAAGGGGCGCTACCGCGAGCACACGGCCAATGCTTACCGGGAGCATCGCGCGCTCGAGGGCGAATACGAGATGCGCCTGCCCGGCGGCGCGGTCGAGCGGATTCCGCTGCGCCGCGCGATGAACGCGGTCCTGCGCGACGCCTACGCACAGGACTGCGAGCGCGGGCTCGCGCGATGGAACCGCGAACTTGCCGCGCGCGGCCTCGAAGAGCGCCTCGCGCTGCCGCACGTCGGCTTCAATCGCAAGGTCGGCCTGTACGCAGGGCGGAACTGCGATCCAAAGGGGAATGTGCTGGCGGCCGAAGAGTACGCGGCGCGCCGCGGCGAATGGCTGCCCACTGAAGAGGACCGCGCGCGCAACGCGGAACTGATGCGGCCGGTGTATGAGCCGGGCAAAGTCGCTGGATGGATCGCGCCGCCCGCCAAGGGTATCAACGGCCAGCCGCTCGATTTCGAGTACGTGATTCTGACCTGACGGCGCGCACCGCGCCGCGGGTTAGCCGCGGTCGCGCAGCGCGCGGCGCAGGATCTTGCCGTTGGCGGTCTTGGGCAGCTCCGCCATGAATTCGATTCGCTGCGGCACCTTGTAGGGCGCGATCACGGCGCGCACGTGATTGCGAATCTCCTCGGCCAGCGCCTCTGACGGCGCGTATCCGGCACGCAGCGCGAGGAAACCTTTGATGGTCGCGCCGATCTGCGCGTCGGGAATCCCCACCACGGCTGCCTCCAGCACCGCCGGATGCTCGAGCAGTGCGGACTCGACTTCCTTGGGCGAAACCAGGTACGCGCGGCTCTTGATCAAATCGTCGGCGCGCGAGACGTACCAGAAGTAACCGTCGGCGTCGACGTACGCGATGTCCTGCGTGTAGTACCATCCGCCGCGATTCACCGGGGCCCATCGCGCCGCCCCCTTGCGATAGCCGATGGTGAGCCCGGGGTGGTCGTTGCGGAGCACAAGATGGCCCGGCTCGCCGCGCTTGCGCTCGCCTCCCTGGTCGTCAAGAATCGCAGCCTCGTAGCCGCGGAGCGGCTTGCCCATCGAGCCCGGCCGAATTTCCATTCCGATCCGGTTGCTGATGAAAATGTGCGTCTCGGTCTGTCCGATGCCGTCGTAGATCGTCACGCCGAAGCGGCGGCGGAATTCATTAAAGGTGTCGGCGGGCAGCGCCTCGCCGGCGCTGACGCAGGCGCGCAGCGAACCGAGCCGGTAGCGCCCCTCCGTGTCGGGCAGCGCGAGCATCATCCGGTAGATCGTCGGCACCGCGGCGAAGATGGTCACGCGATGGCGCTCGATGGCTTCGAAAGCGGTCTCGGGCGTAAAACGGCCATGCGGCACCACGATCGCCGCCCCTTCCATCAGCGGATACAGGCATCCGGCGCCGAGCGGATACATGAACGACCAGTCCTGCGGCTGATAGCAGACGTCGTCCGCGCTCATCCGCACCATCTCGCGGTTGTACGGATCGCCCGCGCCGATCAGCCATCGATGGGCCTGCTGAACGCCCTTTGGATCGCCGGTGGTGCCGGAGGTATAGATAATGAACGCCGGCTGGTCGCGATGGGTCCGCACAGGCGCGAAGTCATCCGACGCGCCGGCCATCAGGCGCTCCCACGAAAGCGCGCGTTTGCCGTCAACCATCGCCGCTTCCGCGGCCGCATCCGTGCCTGCGAGTATCACGTGACGGAGCATCGGCGTGCGCGCGCTCACCGCCTCGATCGGGCCGACCATCTCGGGCGTCGAGACGGCGGCCACCGCGTCGCTGTTGAGCAGAATTTTCTCGACCTCGTGGTCGCGGAACAGGAAACTGGTCGGCGCGGGAATCGCGCCGGTTTTGATCGTGCCGAGTATCGCGATTAGCGTCTGGAGACTGGTGCCGAGCCGCAGCATCACGTGATCGCCCGGGCCGACGCCGAGCGCCGACAGCGCATTTGCGAAGCGATTGGTGAGCACGCGCAGGTCGGCGAAGCTGTAGGTGCGGCCCTCGGCCCAGGCGGCGACGCGCGCGCCGCGGCCTTCCTCGACGTGGCGATCGACGACGTAGCTCGCGATATTGAGTTCGTCGGGAATTTCGAGATAGGCGCGCGGGCCTGTCGGTTTGGAGGTCATCCTAATTTCGCTAATTTCGCTAATTTCGCTAATTTCGCCAATTTCGCTAATTTCGCCAATTTCGCAGGTTTCGCCTGGAAATTGCGCTTTGCGGATTCCGTGCCGGCAGCTTTCTTCGAGCGGCGCGCTTCGCCCACTCCCATCGGTCTCGCGCCTACGTTATGTTTACAGAGCGATTCTCGTCAACGAGACTGCTCGAACGCACGATTCATTTCTTCACTGCTTCATCTTTTCAGGTTGTCGCGAGACTGCGCCCAAAGAACTACATCCGAGACGACGCCCGAGATTATACCGATGATTCATAAAGCGATGGGCACGGCGGCGCTGATCCTCTTCGGCGTCATCTGCGCCGCCGCGCTCGCCGAGGTCGGCGTGCGTATCGCCAACCATTTCTTTCCCTACTTTTACTGCTACGACGCAGCGCGCGGGTGGGGCCTGCGGCCGCATACGGCGGGCTACTACCGCCGTGAAGGCGCCGCCTATGTCGAGATCAACGGCGCAGGCTTTCGCGGACCCGAGTTCGCGATTCCCAAACCGCCCGGCACGGTCCGTATCGCGGTGATCGGCGACTCTTACACCGAGGCCATGCAGGTGCCGTATGAAGATACGTTCGCCTCGGTCGCGGCGCACCGGCTCGCGCAATGCCCGTTGTTCAAGGGACGGCGCGTCGAGGCGCTCAACTTCGGCGTTGACGGCTACGGCACCACGCAGGAACTGGTGACGCTGCGCGACAAAGTGTGGGCCTACCAGCCCGATATCGTGGTGCTCGCGATTTTCCTCGGCAACGACGTGCGCAACAACTCGGTCTCGCTCGAGCCCAACTTGTGCCGCCCCTTTTATCTCGAGGGCGACGGCAATCTCGTACCGGCGGGGCCCTTTGAGAGCTCGAATTCGTTTCGGCTGTGGTGCATGGCGCGCTTCGACTACCGGAAATCGGGTTTGTTCTCTCTGCTCGGCGGAGCCTGGACGATCCTGACCAGCCGCAATCAGCAACCGACGGCCGACCTGCCGGTCGAACGCGCGATCAATTACGACATCTACAAGCCGCCGACCCAGCAGGTATGGCGCGACGCATGGCAGCTCACCGACGATATGATCGCTGAAATGCATCGCGAGGTCGCCGGCCACGGCGCGGCGTTCCTGACTGTGACGCTCGATACCAGCATCCAGGTATGGCCCGACGCCAGCGTGCGCGACAATTTCATGAAGCACATCGGCGTAAGCGACCTCTTCTATCCGGACCGCCGAATCGCCGCGCTCGGCGAGCGCGACGGCTTCGAGGTCCTGACCCTCGCCGAGCCGCTGTACCAGTACGCCGCGGCTCATCATGCCTTCCTCCATGGTTTCGCGAACAGCAAGATCGGGTTTGGCCACTGGAACGTGGAGGGCCATCGCGTAGCCGGCGAGCTTATCGGCGAGCGGCTGTGCGCAATGGCCGAGGCCGGCAAGTGCGCGGGCTGCGCGGCCGGCCCCCGCGCGCGGTCCGCAGCGGCGCCGCGCTAGCGGCACGCCCGCGGCTGCACGCCTCGCGCGCCGACGCGCACCGCGCTGGGGCGGCCTCATCCCGGTATCCCTGGAAGGCAGGTCGACTCACGGCAGCCCCCGCCCCGGCGAAACGATTGCTTTTTGCACGACCCGCGCTCATCGCGGTCTTCGAATCGAAACCCGCCGATCACACATTTTTGCTCCTTCCGAAAGACGGTGTTCATCATCCGTTCAAACCGGATGGCTAGATTGGCGCGTCAGCGCGGGTCGTGTCGATTCGCGCGCTAACCAAACTCCAGGGAGGAGAAACTCACTATGCGAGGGACTAAACTGCTCGCGCGCAGCCTCTGCGTGCTCGCGATAGGTGCGCTCTGCGCGGGAGCCGCGGCGGCGGGCACGGCTGCGACTCCCATCCAGCACGTCGTGGTGATCTTTCAGGAAAATGTGTCCTTCGATCATTACTTCGCCAGCTATCCCAACGCGGCCAACCCGGCGGGCGAGCCTCAGTTTTTCGCGCAACCCGGAACCCCCACGGTTAACGGACTGACCGGCGCGTTGCTGACCAACAATCCCAACAAGAACAATTCGACCAACGTCCCCCAAATCAATCCGTTTCTTCTCGATCGCTCCCAGGCCTCGACTTGCGACCAGGATCACAATTATGGCGACGAGCAGCTGGCCTTCGATGGAGGAGTGATGGATCTGTTCCCGGCCAGCGTCGGCGTAGGGGAAAGCGCCTTTTGTCTCGACCAATATTCGTACGGAATGGGCAATGCGATCGTCGAAGGCTACTTTGACGGTAACACCGTCACCGCGATGTGGAACTACGCGCAGAATTACGCGCTCAACGACAATTTCTACGGGACGACCTTCGGCCCGTCGACGCCCGGCGTGTTGAACCTGGTCGCGGGCACCACTTACCCGGCGACCGTCAGCGCGGCCTCCGCCAAAATCGCGAACCCCGTCGGCCTGACCGGCACGCTCACCGGCGATCTGGATCCCGCCGGCGACGTTTGCTCGGGCTCGCCGACCATTCAGATGGGCGGACAGAATATCGGCAACCTGTTGAGCGCGCAGGGGTTAAGCTGGGGTTCGTTCATGGGCGGCTTCGACCTGACCATCACGAATCCGAATGGGACGACGGGATGCAAACGATCCAGTCCGGCAACCGCGGCCAACGACATCACGAATTTCCCCCCGCAGCCGGGCGATAATAACTTTACCGCCGACTACATTCCGCACCATGCCTTCTTCAATTATTGGTCGAGCACGGCGAACCCAACTCACGCCCGGCCTACCGTTGCGCCAAGCGAGTACGGCATGTTCAGCTCGACCGGTCCGGGAACGACCGACGCCGCCAACCACAACTATGACACCAACGACTTTTTCGCGGCGCTCAATGCGGGCAATCTGCCGGCGGTCAGCTTTCTCAAGGCGCCCGCCAACATGGACGGCCATGCGGGCTACTCCGATCCGCTGCTGGAGCAGGAATTCGTGGTTGATGTCATCAATGCGGTGGAGAGCTCGGATTTCTGGAGCAGCACGGCGGTGATAATCACCTGGGATGACTCCGACGGCTGGTACGACCATCAGATGGGCCCGATCGTGAACCCTTCGGCCTGGACGCAGACTGCTTTTACCCCAACCTCGAACCGGCAGAACAGCGATCAGCTGAATGGTCTCGGCAAGTGCGGGAACGGCACGCCGCTCAACAACATCGAGGGCCGCTGCGGCTACGGTCCGCGAATCCCGATGCTGGTGATCTCGCCTTACGCCAAGACGAATTTCGTCGACCACACCTTGACCGACCAAAGCTCGATCATTCATTTCATCGAGGACAACTTCCTGGGCGGCCAGCGTATCGGCGGCGGTTCGTTCGACGCGATTTCGGGATCACTCGAGAATATGTTTGACTTCTCGCAGAAGGTGAACCCGGGTCATCGCCATCAGGTATTGCTCGATCCCTCGACCGGATTGGTGACCGGCGGCCACAAGTAAAGCAATCGTTTTGCGACATGACCCGGGCGGGCGCGTGCAAC
>Ga0335070_10001431_pt1 | contig 27527 bp, 23 predicted proteins | sample Lox_Sample_13_FD_206722 | JGI IMG/M metagenome (GOLD analysis project Ga0335070, IMG submission 206722) | Soil microbial communities from Loxahatchee National Wildlife Refuge, Florida, United States - Lox_Sample_1.3 | ecosystem: Environmental > Terrestrial > Soil > Wetlands | place: USA...
GCCCTTGTCGAAGTGAATGGCCTCGACGACGCCCTCGACTTCCGCCCGGACATCGACTTCGTGCATGGCCTGAGTGCGGCCCCGCACGGTGATGGTTGCGTCGCGCGAGCTCGCCACGAGTTCGCTGATCCGTACCCGGGCCACGTCGTCTGGCTTGGCGACGTTTCCCGCGCCGTCGGCGGACTGCGCGCGGCTATTGAAAATTCCGGTCGCGACCCAAAGAGTGACCAGAATCGCGATCCCGCCCGCCCACTGATAGCGGGGCTTCAGGCGCAGCCAGAATCCGGGCATGTACGTGTCGTACAGGCGGCTGACCGTTGAGAAAATCTGCCCGAACATGAAAACCAAACTCCGCTATTCGGCAGCCTCAGCCGCTTGTTCTTGTTCGATTTCCGCACGATGCGTGCGCAGGAACTCCAAGGTGGCGGAATAAACCGCGCGTCCAAATCCGGTCACGAATCTCTCGCCGCCCGACTTGGATGCGGTGTCATGCGCGTTCAGATGCGCCAATTTCTCCTCTACCTGCCCGATATAGGCATCGAGCATGGTGCTGACACGGGCTGGCGGCAAAAGATCTGCAAAAAGCATCGCAAAAACGAACGGTGAGCGATGGCGGTCCTCCGGCAGCGGCTTCAAGAGAGACGCAAGGAACGCGGTGCGACCCGCCGGCGTGATGGAATAGACCTTCCGATCCGGGCGCTTCTCCTGACTCTCCTCGCGAACCGAGACATAGCCTTCCTCCGTCAGCCGATTGAGCGCCGGATAGATCGAGCCAAAGCTTGCCTCTACGAAATGCTCATAGCCGCCATCCTCGAAGAGTTTCTTGATTTCGTACCCGGTCGCGTCGCCGCGGGTCAGAATTCCCAGGCAAATCGTGCGGACGTCCATGGCAAGCCCCTGCAATCTATATAGGTCCGATATAGATCGACGCTATATATGTTCGCAGGTGCAAAATTCAAGTTACCAAACCGCCAGAAACGTGCGGCAGGGGGTTGCAGCCGAGGCAACCGTCCAGACTAGTAAAAAACTGATTTCTTTAAAGGGCTTAAATGACTTCTACACGGTCTACTTCGATACCCTTTTGGCCCTGTCGGGTCGAGTAGCGAATGCGTTGCTCGGGCTCCAGCGCCTGGATGCCAGAACGTCGCAAGGCACTGGCATGGATATAGACGTCGCCCGTGCCGCTGTCCGGCATCACGAAACCGAAGCCCTTTTGGTCATTGAAGAATTTGACCTTGCCTTCAACCATGGGGCCGCTGGGTCCGCTTTCGCGCGCCCCGGAATAGCGGTCGCCGCCGCCGAAGCGGTCGCCGCCACCGAACCTGTCGCCGCCACCGAAACGGTCGCCGCCGCCGAACCGTCCCCCGCCGCGGGGGCCGCGGTCGCCGAAATCGCGCCTCGGCCCGCGCCCGGCACTCGGGTCGGCCGTGCTCGTATCGACGCTGTGGACTGCAACGACCTGGAGGCCGCGCGGCGAGTCCTGAAGATCGCAAACGATGGTCGCGCCCTGGGGCAAATCCGCGTGTCCCGCGGCCTGAAGCGCTGAGGCGTGACAGAAAGCGTCGCTGCCACTCTCAAGCGTGATGAAGCCGTACCCCTTGGTCGAGTTGAACCACTTGACCGTGCCTTTTACCGAAGCCTGCGAGAGTGACCGCGAGCCGCCATTGTCGAAGTTTGCCATGTGTAGCCGAATGCCGCTGCCCTGCCGGATGCGCCGAGTCGCGCGTCCCCACGTCCGGCACGGAAGGACACGTCAATACTATCATGCGCAAAACTGGGTCTGGTTCGCAACGGGGGACACCGCAGGAAACCGGGCTTCGGCCTACGCTCTCTGGGTACCGTCCCGCCAACTGAGCGCGCTAGCGGACGCGATTGGAGACCTACAGCACGCCCAGTTGGCCATCGTCGGGTCGATTTTCATCAATTGGTGAACGGCAACCGAAAGCACGCCTACGCTCCCGGCGCGTACGCGTGCAGAGCCGACGTCAGCCTAAGTGGTGACTGCTTATCTTCAGTTTTGGAGCGTCTCCAGAAGCAGCGCGTTCACGCGATCCGGTTCGTCGTGAGCGACCCAGTGCGTAGCGTCCGGTAGGAATGTGAGTTGTGCATTGGCGCAGAGCGCTTTACTGGCTTCGGCCAGCGCCGGAAGCGCATAGGGATCATTGCGACCCCAGATGATGTGGACCGGCATGCCGATACTTCGCGGCGCTACGGGCGCAAATTTCCGCCGTAGGATCGCGCGGTACCAGTTTACCATCGCGGTGAGAGCACCTCGCTGGCGCCAGGCGGTACGATACTTGTCCACGTCTGCGTCGGACACCGCGCGTTTTGAACCTCGGATCGCTCCGACGAGCGCCCGATAGTTTCCGCTCCGCATCATCATCTCCGGCAGCCATGGCACGGAAAAGGCGCGCACATACCAACTCGCGCGGCGCTGCGCCGGATCGCTATCCATCGCGCTTCGCCAGATGGCAGGATGTGGACAATTCAAGACGCAGAGAGTGCGAACCCGCTGCGTGAAGCGCGTCGCGGTCCACCATGCGGCAACCGCACCCCAGTCGTGACCGACGAGGTGAAATGGTCCGCTCGTGTAGTGCGCGGCAAGAGCGATGACGTCATCTGAAAGCTTGTCGACGTCGTAGCTCGCAATGCCCGAGGGCTTGTCGCTGAGGTTGTAACCGCGTTGATCGGGCATCACGAGGTGAAATCCGGCATTCGCGAGTGGCCCGATCTGATGGCGCCACCCGAACCAGAATTCCGGGAAGCCGTGGAGAAGAATGACAAGCGGACCTTCATCGGGCCCCGCTTCCGCGACATGCAACGTAACGCCGTTGCAGGCGCGTCGCGTAAAGCGCAACTCCATTGCGTCGGCCATGTCCACCTCCTCGTTTTGTCGCGCTGCGTCCGTCGACTTAACGATTAGCCGAATGCAGATCGCAACAGCACTTGAATCTTAGTGTGCAACTCGATGGGCTGTCATCGTTCACCCCTTTGTCAGTCCTCTGCACCATGCACAGCGCGTTTGCGCGCGGGACAAAGCGGCAGCGCAAACGGCGGCTTGACTTTTCATTAAGCTTCCCCGTATAGCGTCCAAATTGTTCGCGGTCGCACGCGGCGCCGGAGTATCGGGCGCTTCCTCCGCGAACTTCATGACAACTCCCGTTAGCTCCAGATGTGCGTGGAAGACGGCAACAAGCCGTTGTTCACGCGCCAAAGGCCGTTGCGCGGCTGGGACTATAATTGTGACTATTCAGACTTTTGCATCGCTTGGGCTGTCCGACACGCTTCTTCGCGCGCTCGCCGACGAGAATTACGTAGCGCCGACGCCAATCCAGTACCGGGCGATTCCCGCGCTCCTCGCCGGGCGCGACCTTCTCGGCATCGCTCAGACCGGCACGGGCAAGACAGCCGCGTTTGGACTTCCGCTTCTACAGCGGCTGGCAGAACATCGAGGCCGCGCCAAGCATCGCAGTGCGCGTGCCCTCATTCTTGCGCCGACCCGCGAGCTTGCCGTGCAGATCGACACGAGCCTGCGAACTTACGGCCGACACTACGGCTTTCGTCATGCGGTGATTATCGGCGGCGTCAGTCAAAACCCGCAAATCGGTTCGATGAGGCAGGGTGTAGATGTTCTTGTCGCGACGCCAGGTCGACTGCTTGATCTTGTCAATCAAGGTCATATTCAGCTCGACGAGGTGAGTGTGCTCGTGGTCGACGAGGCCGATCGTATGCTCGACATGGGCTTCGTGCGGGACGTACGCAAGATCGTCTCGATGCTGCCCAAGCAGCGGCAATCGATGCTGTTTTCCGCAACCATGCCCGATGATGTGGCAAAATTGGTCCGGGAGATGCTTCACGATCCGGAGCGCGTCGAAGTATCGCCGCCTACCAAGACCGGCGACAAGATCGAGCAGCGCGTTATACACGTCGAGCAGAAGGACAAGCGCGCGCTGCTCTCGCACCTTCTCGAGGACGCGGCCCTGAAGCGCGTGATCGTTTTCACGCGCACCAAGCATGCGGCCAATCGGGTGTCGGAGCATCTCGACAAAGCAGGCATTTCGTCGGGCGTGATTCACGGCAACAAGTCGCAGAACGCGCGTCAGCGCGCACTCGAGTCGTTCAAGGCCGGGCGCGCGCGCGTGTTGGTCGCGACCGACATCGCAGCGCGCGGCATCGATGTGGACGATATCAGCCACGTGATCAACTACGAATTGCCGAACGAGCCGGAAAGCTACGTCCACCGCATCGGACGGACAGCCCGCGCGGGCACGGCGGGAATCGCGATCTCATTTTGCGATCCGGCAGAGCGCAGCTACCTGCGGGACATCGAACGCCTCGTGAGAAATGAGATCGAGGTGATCAGTTCGGCTCTGCCCGCGGGAGTCCTGTCGCCAGCGAATGCGAACGAGATGCCGCGCGCGCCAGGGGCTCCGGCACGGAGCTACAAGAAACCGAAGCGTCGTTTCCATCCGCGCGGCAATCGTCGTGCTGCCTGATATTGGCAGCCGGCTGAAATTCGGGTCGCAAGTCTGAAGCGGCGATTTGGGTCCGCTCAGGTGTCGCGCACGACCTTATCCAGGTTTTCATAGGAATACTTCGCGATCGGTTCGAGTTGCCGAACTACACTCTTGAGTTGGGCCGAACTCTCCACGACCGTGTCGAAGCTGTTAGCTCTGCTCGTTTTGAGATGGGCGAGCCGCGCTTCAAGATCCGTGCGCTCGCCTTCCGGCAGCCCGGTGGATTTCAGCAGGCCCTCGACATGCGTTATTTCGTTCGTCGTGTCGAATACCCCGTCGGCCGGCATGACTATGCGCAGAACAAGCGTGTGAATGCGCGCGCGCAACTCGGCGTCACGCAGGTCGAACAAGGTTTCCCGGTTTCGATTGTAGATGTCCGCTTCCTTGACGGCCGAGCGTAGCATGCGCAGCGTGATCGGACCGTACGGATCTCCGACGGCGCGTGTTTCGTCGGCGATCGTGAGAATTATGTTCATCGTCGTCAGCAATTCGCCGAAAAAAATGGCAGCGTTTCGCTCCCGGCGCCTGCGTTCGAGTATCCACTCGGCTTGGGTAGCCGCAAAGCCTCCCAAAGTCGCCAGGATGGCGCCGAGAAACACCGCCCAGAGCGTGTTGAAGTTCGATATGAAGTCCAAGTCTTCCGGATTAAGCGCCACAGTATCCTCCCGCCATGCGTTACTCTACAGGATGGAGAGCCGATTGCGATGAGCCACTACCGTGCTTGAAATCTATGTCGATGGCGATGCCTGCCCGGTGAAGGCCGAGATCGAACGTGTCGCCGCGCGCCATGGCATCTCCGTTACTATTGTCAGCAACGGCGGGTTGCGCCCTAGTCGGAATCCGCTTCTGCGCTACGTTATCGTCCGTGAGCGCGCCGACTCGGCCGACGATTGGATCGCCGAACACATTGGTGAGAACGACATCGCCGTGACTGGGGACATTCCGCTCGCTTCGCGTTGTCTCCGGCGCGGTGCCCGCGTACTGGCGCCTACCGGCCGGCCGTTCACCGAGGCGGGCATCGGATTGGCGCTCGGTTTGCGGGACCTGCATCGCCACCTTCGTGAATCGAGCGGTCAGCAGACCTCAAATGCCGGATTTTTGCCACGTGACCGGTCGCGGTTCCTGTCCGCGCTGGAGAATGAAATCCAGGCGGTTCGACGTATCTTTGCCGGTCGGAGCGCCGGTGGTTAGCCTGCGAACCATGAAGATCGCGCGTGTCGCCGGAGCTCTCGGAGCGGAGGTTACCGATGTGGACCTCTCGTCCGAATTAGCACCGGGCGAGGTCGCCGAATTGCGCCGGCTTTGGCTCGATCACTTGGTGCTGTTCTTTCGCGATCAGCCGCTTACGCCGGCGCAATTTTTCGCGTTCGCGTCGCGGTTCGGCGAACCGATGGCATATCCGCTTCTCGCCGGCCTGGATGAGTTTCCGATGATCACCCCAGTCGTCAAGCTCGAGGATGAAACAGTGAACTTCGGCGGAGTCTGGCATTCCGACACGACGTATCTGTCCGAGCCGCCGAGCGCCACGGCTTTGATCGCGAGAGTGGTCCCGCCAGTCGGCGGCGACACTTTGTTCGCGAACCAGTATCTGGCCTACGACGCACTCTCTCCGGAGATGAAGCGATTGCTTGGGAGCCTAAAGGCAATCAGCAGTTCCGCCAAGGCTGACGCGACAAAGACGCGCGAAGACCGCGTTCGCACGAGTGGCCGCACCGACGTTCCGGCGGAATACCTCGCTGTGCACCCTGTGGTTCGGACCCACCCCGAGACCGGTCGGAAGGCTCTCTACGTCAATCCGGCACATACCATACGGTTCGAAGGCATGAGCACTGAAGAGAGCGAGTCGATTCTCGCGTATCTATTTCGCCATCAAAGTCGCGCGGAATTTACTTACCGATTGTCCTGGCGCGCCGGTTCCATCGCGCTTTGGGACAACCGCTGTGTTATTCACAATCCTGTCAATGACTATCATGGGTATCGACGCGTGATGCACCGGATCACGCTCAAAGGTGATATTCCCCAATGACGAGATAATGGACATCAAAACCGCGCCGGGGAAGATCGGAACCTGGCGTGACCGCAGAGGGTCATATGAAGCTGCATCAGACTTTTTTGTCGCCATTTCCGACGCGCGTGCGTCTTGTTCTCTATGCGAAGGGCATCGAAGTCGATTTTGTCGAGCCGAACGGAATCCACGATAGCAGCGGCAAGGGAGACTATCTCAAGATCAATCCGGTGGGGCGCGTGCCGACGCTCGAGCTCGACGACGGGCGCACGTTGCCCGAATCCGAAGTCATCTGCGAATATCTGGAGGACAAATTTCCGGAGCCGACGTTGCGGCCCGCCGATCCGTGGGCCAGGGCGCAAGTGCGCCTGATCTCACGTCTGTGCGATTTCTACCTGGTGATGGCGATGGTTCCTCTTTTCACGGCGTCCGGTATGCCGAGAAAGAACTGGAATGCTGGCCACATTAGTGTGGCGCTTGCGGCCGTCAGAACAGCGCTCGGGTACATCGAACATTACATCGGGACAGACGGATACGCCGTCGGTCGATCGCTCACGCAGGCCGACGGAGCGCTGGCGCCGCAACTGATACTGGCTTTCGAATGGGCGCCAAACTTGTTCGGCCAGCCGAGTCCCGAGAGCGATCTCCCGAAGCTCGCCGCATACTGGAAGGCCATTCAGACGGACGCCGTCGCGAACCGGGTGATCCAAGAGACGCGTGCAGCCATCTCAGCTGCCCAGTCGAATACGCGAAAGCCGAAGGAGGTTTGACTCGGGCGTCGTCGCTGACTTTGTGTCAGAATCCTTCGCGCGCAGATATCCGCCCTCACAATCGCGTTCGACGTCAGCGTGTCGATTTCGCATTCCGCTACAGAGCTTTGAGGGCACGCTGAGCGCTGCCTGGGTGAGCCGCGGCTTGGTGTTCACCGCCGCTCGCAGAACCGTTCGAAGTCGGACACATCGGCGGGGTAGGCATGTAAGTCCAAGCGCCGCGCATCGCAGAAATTCGCTCATGGTTTCTTGGGCTTACGCGGTTCCACCTGAGCTTATGATTCTTATATTTCCCACCTTCGTTGGTGCGCTCGAATTTATACGCCGCTATCCCCCATCTTCTGCTCGGAACAGATGTTCCAGGAGCACAACATGCAGCCCTTTCATTGGATCGACCACGAGCGCTGGGACTGGTTTGCCGCTGGCGACCCCGATCTCGCGCCGAAGGTGAGGCCGTCGCCGCCGGACGAAAACTCTGCTCAGCAGATCTTATTCGAAACCGGCCTGGCACTCCTCATCCCGCTCGCACTCGCAGCATTGATCGAAATCATTCTGGGCGTTTGAGCGGCAGTCAAATGTTCATTTGCAAAGCCGCTCAATTCGGATTGGAGTAGTTCTTATGCTTGACCTTCTCTTCATCGCGATCGGGCTCGCCTTTCTCGGCGGTGCGATGCTCTACGCCGTCGCTTGCGATCGTCTTTAGGGGTAACTCGATGATTCTCGACTATTGGCTCGGAGCGGCCGTAACGCTCGTCGTGCTCGTTTATCTTGTCTATGCGCTGATCCGCCCGGAGCGGTTCTGAGGGAACATCTATGACTGCGAATGGCTGGATTCAGATAGCGCTCTACTGCGTGATCATCATCGCGATTGCGAAGCCGCTCGGCGGCTACATGACGCGCGTGTTCAACGGCGATCGAACGTTCCTCTCGCCTGTGCTCCGCCCGCTCGAGCGTCTGTTCTACGCAATTTCGGGTGTGAGAGAAGACGAGGATCAGCACTGGGTGATCTACGCGATCGCCATGCTCGCGTTCACCATGACCGGGTTTGTCAGCTTGTACGTCATACAGCGCTTGCAGGCGGTCCTACCGTTCAATCCGCAAAAATTTCCTGCCGTCGGCGAACATCTGGCGTTCAACACCTCGGTCAGCTTCATCACCAACACGAACTGGCAGTCCTACGTACCCGAAACGACGATGAGCTATCTGGTCCAAATGGCGGGCCTGACAGTGCACAATTTCGTATCCGCAGCGACCGGAATTGCGTTGGCGGTCGCGCTCGTGCGCGGCTTCGCGCGCCGATCGGCGCAGGGGGTCGGCAATTTCTGGGTCGATCTCACCCGTTGCACGCTCTACATCCTGCTGCCGATTTCGATCGTCGTCGGCCTGTTCTTCGTCTGGCAGGGCATGCCGCAGAATCTTTCCGCCTACACCGACACGATAAATCTTGAGGGCGTCAAACAGGCAATCGCCCAGGGACCCGTGGCTTCGCAGGAAGTCATCAAGATGATGGGCACCAATGGCGGTGGGTTCATGAACGCCAACTCCGCGCACCCGTTCGAAAATCCAAACGCTCTGACCAATCTCGTTCAGATTGTACTAATCTTCTCTCTCGGCGCCGCGCTCACGAACATGTTCGGCCGCATGGTCGGCGATCAGAAGCAGGGTTGGGCGATTTTTGCCGTCATGGGACTATTGTTCCTGGCGGGTGTCGTTGTCGTTTACACTGCCGAGGCGCCCGGCAATCCCGCGTTCGCGGCTCTCCACATCGACCAGGCGCCGAGTGCCCTGCAGGCCGGCGGCAATATGGAGGGCAAGGAAGTTCGTTTCGGCATTGCGAACTCGTCGCTCTTCACGGTCGTTACGACGGATGCGTCGTGCGGTGCGGTCAACACGATGCATGACAGCCTGATGCCTCTGGGCGGTCTGGTGCCGATGTTCAATATCATGCTCGGCGAAATCATTTTCGGCGGCGTCGGGTCTGGTCTTTACGGCATGCTGCTCTTCGCCATCCTGGCGGTCTTCATTGCCGGATTGATGGTCGGCCGTACGCCCGAATATCTGGGCAAGAAGATAGAATCAAAAGACGTGAAAATGGCGATGTTGGCTATTCTCGTGTTGCCGATGTCGATGCTCGGCTTCACCGCGCTGGCGACAGTTCTGCCGGCGGGCTTGGCTGGCACCGAGAACGCCGGGCCGCATGGCTTCAGCGAGATTCTGTACTCGTACGTGTCGGCTACGGGCAACAACGGCAGTGCCTTCGCCGGGCTGACAGCCAACACATTCTTCTACAACACGACGCTTGGCCTGGCCATGTTCATCGGACGCTTTCTCATGATCGTACCGATGCTCGCCGTTGCCGGCTCGCTCGTCGCGAAAAAAATCGTGCCGCCTTCGGCCGGGACATTTCCGACGGATTCGCCGCTCTTCGTCGGTCTGCTTATTGGCGTAATTCTGATTGTCGGCGGACTGGTCTTCTTCCCGGCGCTCGCGCTGGGGCCGTTGGTCGAGCATCTCGCGCTGCTCAACGGCACACTGTTCTAAGGGCACTGAAGCGATGAACACTACGACCGATCGTCCAATGGGCATAGAGAAGCTGAACAAGCGTTCGGCAGCCTCCACCATGACCGACCCCAAGATCCTGATTCCGGCGATCGGGGCGTCGATCCGAAAGCTCGACCCGCGCCACATGATCGCCAATCCGGTCATGTTTGTGGTGGAGATCGTCGCCACATTGACGACGATTCTCTTCTTCCGGGACCTCCTGACCGGGGTCAAACACCTCGGTTTTGCACTTCAGATCAATCTCTGGCTCTGGTTCACCGTCGTGTTCGCCAATTTCGCCGAAGCGGTGGCGGAAGGACGCGGCAAAGCGCAGGCGGCGGCTCTGCGTCAGACTAAGACCGACGCCATGGCCAAGGTGCTCGAAAAGGGTGCGGCGTCCCCACGTAAGGTGCCCGCGACGGAATTGAAGCAGGGCGACATCGTGCTCGTCGAAGCCGGCGATCTCATCCCCAGCGATGGCGATGTGGTGGAAGGCGTTGCTTCGGTCAATGAAGCGGCGATCACGGGTGAGTCTGCGCCGGTGATCCGCGAAAGCGGCGGCGATCGCTCTGCCGTAACGGGCGGGACGACCGTGATATCCGACTGGATCAAGGTGAAAATTACTGCTGCGCAAGGTCACACCTTCCTTGATCGCATGATCGCGCTGGTCGAAGGAGCGGAACGGCAAAAGACACCGAACGAAATTGCCCTGAACATTTTGCTCGCGGGCCTGACGATCATCTTCGTTTTCGCCGTCGCCACGATACCGAGCTTCGCGGCCTACGCCGGTGGCTCGATCAGCGTGCTTGTTCTGGTCGCCTTGTTCGTTACGCTCATCCCGACGACGATCGGCGCGCTGCTCTCGGCGATCGGAATTGCGGGAATGGACCGGCTGGTACGGTTCAATGTCCTCGCGATGTCGGGGCGCGCCGTGGAAGCGGCCGGCGACGTCGACACTCTGCTTCTCGACAAGACGGGGACGATCACGCTCGGCAACAGACAGGCGACCGAGTTTCTTCCGGTGACAGGCGTGAACGAGCGCGATCTGGCGGATGCCGCGCAGCTCTCTTCACTTTCGGACGAGACGCCCGAGGGCCGCTCCATCGTCGTGCTCGCAAAGGAAAAGTACGGTATCCGGGGTCGTGAGATGGCGTCTCTCTCGGCGCATTTTATCCCGTTCACGGCGCAGACCCGCATCAGCGGAATCGATGTCGACGGTTCCTCCGTCCGCAAAGGCGCGGTGGACGCCGTGCTTGACTATGTCCGGGCGCAGAAGGGTATTCCAGCGGGAAGCGGGACCGAGGGCGCGGTGGCCGCGGCGATACAGGCCGTCGGCACCGACCAGGCCCAGCAGTTGACCGCTTTGTCCGAACGCATTGCCAAATCGGGCGGAACGCCGCTCGCCGTCGCGAAGGACGGGAGACTCCTTGGCGTCATCCATCTGAAGGACATCGTCAAAGGCGGCATCCGGGAGCGCTTTGCCGCGTTGCGCAAGATGGGGATTCGCACCGTGATGATCACGGGCGACAATCCTCTCACGGCGGCAGCGATCGCGGCCGAGTCCGGGGTCGACGATTTCATGGCGCAAGCCACGCCTGAGACCAAGCTCAAACTCATTCGCGACGAGCAGGCCAAGGGCAAATTGGTGGCGATGTGCGGCGACGGAACCAATGATGCGCCGGCGCTTGCCCAGGCCGATGTCGGCGTGGCGATGAATACGGGAACCATGGCCGCCCGCGAGGCCGGCAACATGGTCGATCTCGACAGCGACCCCACCAAGCTCATCGAGGTCGTGGAAATCGGCAAGCAGCTGCTGATCACGCGCGGCGCGCTCACGACGTTCTCCATCGCCAACGACGTCGCCAAATATTTTGCGATCATTCCGGCGATGTTCTTCGCATTTTATCCGCAGCTCAGGGCCCTCAACATCATGCATCTGCACTCGTCCGAGAGTGCGATTCTTTCGGCGATCATTTTCAACGCGCTGATCATCATCGCGCTGATCCCGCTCGCCTTGCGCGGCGTCGCTTACCGCGCGGTCGGTGCCGCGGCGCTCCTGCGGCGCAACCTGCTGATTTACGGACTCGGCGGAATTGTAGTGCCGTTCATAGGAATTAAGTTGATCGATCTCTTCATCACCGCGACCGGCCTGATTTAAGGAGGGCCCATCATGCTTCGCCAAATTCGTCCCGCTGTACTGATGATCATTCTGATGACGCTCTTGACGGGCCTCGCCTATCCTCTCGGCATGACGGGCCTGGCCCAATTCCTGTTTCCGCACGAGGCGAATGGCAGCCTCGTTACGGTCAACGGCAAGGTGATCGGTTCTGAACTGATCGGACAGAACTTTACCAGTCCGAAATACTTCCACGGTCGCCCGTCCGCCGCAGGCAATGGCTACGACGCGGCGAACTCGTCGGGCTCCAACCTCGGCCCGACGTCCAAGGCGCTGCTGAAGCGCGTCAAGGGCGATACCGCTACGTTGCAAAAGGAGAATCCGGGCGTACCCGTTCCGGTCGATCTGGTGACGTCGTCGGCGAGTGGCCTGGATCCCGACATCACTCCGGCCGGCGCCTATTTCCAGGTGCCGCGAGTCGCCAAGGCCCGGGGTTTGTCCGAAGACAAAGTACGTCAACTCGTGGCGGACCACGTCGAGGGGCGTCTTCTGGGAATCATCGGCGAACCCCACGTAAACGTTCTCAAGCTCAATATGGCGCTCGACGCCATCCACTGAGGGTGAAAGCCGAGAGCGAACGGCGTACACTCGCTTCGCATGTCAGACGACAGAACGGATCGTGAGAACCGCCCATCCCCCGAAGCGCTGCTTCGTGAGGCAGGAGAAGAAGGTCGCGGCCGGCTTAAGATCTTTCTCGGCGCCGCGCCCGGTGTCGGTAAAACCTACGAAATGCTGATGCAGGGCCGCCAGCGGCGGCTGGACGGCGTCGACACCGTGATCGGCGTGGTGGAAACGCACGGCCGAGTCGAGACGGATATGCTCACCAAGAGCTTCGAAAAGATCCCCAAGCGCCGCATCCCCTACAAGGGACACGTCCTGGCGGAAATGGATCTCGACGCCATCCTGCAACGCAAGCCGAAACTCGTGCTGGTCGATGAGCTGGCCCATACCAACGCCCCAGGCAGCCGTCACCCCAAGCGTCACATGGACGTTGAGGAGATACTCGCGAACGGAATCGACGTGTATTCCACGCTAAACGTCCAGCATCTCGAGAGTCTGAACGACGTCGTCGCGCAAATTACGGGCGTACGTGTGCGGGAGACTGTACCAGATTCCATCCTCGACCGCGCCGACGACGTGGAACTGATCGATCTGACGCCTGAAGACCTCATCCAGCGGCTTAAGGAAGGCAAAGTCTACGTACCGGAACAGGCCGAGCGCGCCATTCGCAGCTATTTCATGCCGGGCAATCTTACTGCCCTCCGCGAACTGGCGCTGCGCCGCACCGCGCAGCGCGTGGATGCGCAAATGGTCGACTATATGCGCGCCCACGCCATCCAAGGCCCATGGGAAGCCAGTGAGCGGGTTCTGGTGTGCGTCAGCGACCGGCCCGGCGGCGCGGCCCTGGTGCGATACGCGCGCCGCTTGGCGGATCGCCTGAGAGCTTCCTGGACGGCGATCTATGTCGAGACGTCGCGAACACAAAGGTTATCCGAAGAGGAACGCGATCGCGTCGCGGCTGCCTTGCGGCTGGCGGAACAGCTCGGTGGGCAAGCGGTGACGGTACCCGCCGCGGCAACAGCGGACGGTGTCATCGACTACGCCCACGCCAACAATTTCACCCATATTGTCGTTTCGACCCGGCAACGCCCCTTCTGGTTTGAACTTATCCGTTCCTCACTTGCGCACGAGGTCATTCGCCGCGCTGGCGATGTCAGCGTTCACGTGGTTCCCGAGCGGCACGTGGAGAACATCGAGGACGATACTGTTTCCAGTCGACCGCGCCCGCGCGTCCAGCGGCGACTCGACTTCGGCGCATACGGCGGAAGCACGGTCATGGTGGCGGCGGCGCTCCTCGTCGGGCTCGCTCTGCAGCGCACGCTCGGCGTGTCGAACGTGGCGCTGGTCTTTCTGACAGCCGTGCTCGCGAGCGCGGTTACCTACGGGCTTTGGCCGGCACTCTTCGCATCGTTCATAGCGATGCTCGCGTTCAATTTCTTTTTTCTTCCTCCGCTCTACACGTTTACGATTGCCGATCCCGAAAATGTTCTCGCCTTGATCGTGTTTCTCATTGTCGCGGTCATTGCGAGCAACCTGACGGGTCGCGTTCGACTCCAGGCCCTGGCGGCGCGGCAACGCGCGAAGATGACAGAAGATCTTTATCTTTTCAGTCGCAAGTTGGCCGGTGTCGTGCAACTCGACGATCTGTTGTGGGCGACGGCGCACCAGATTGCACAAATGTTGATGGTCCGCGTCGTACTGCTGCTGCCCGCAGGCGAGACAATCGAGGTACGAGCCGGTTTCCCGCCCGAGGACATGATCGACGATGCCGATCTGGCCGCTGCCAAGTGGACCTGGCAGCATGCGCAGCCCGCTGGACGTGGCGCCGACACGCTTCCCGGCGCCAAGCGGTTATTTCTGCCCATGAAGACCGGGCGCGGCACGGTCGGCGTCATAGGTCTCGACAGCGACGCGACTGGTCCAATTCTCTCGCCCGACCAGAGGCGCCTTCTCGATGCCCTGTCCGATCAGGCGGCGCTCGCCATCGAGCGGATCAACCTCGTCGCCGATGTTGACCGCACCCGGCTGGCGGCCGAGACCGAGAGGCTTCGCAATGCCCTCCTGACGTCGATTTCGCACGATCTCCGCACGCCGCTGGCTTCCATCCTGGGCTCGGCGACGAGCCTGCGGACCTATCGCAAGTCTCTCGACGACAAGGCGCAAGACGAGCTCACCGCCGTAATTCAGGAAGAAGCTGAGAGACTCAATCGATTCATCGCCAATCTTCTCGACATGACTCGCCTCGAGTCCGGCGCTGTGCAGTCGCGCAACGAAACGGTCGACATCGGCGACGTGATCGGCAGCGCGCTCCAGCGCGCCACGGCCGTCCTGGCGAAACACCCGATCCAGCTGAATCTCGACGCCGGCCTTCCTATGGCGCGGGGCGATCCGGTGCTCCTCGAGCAAGTGTTGTTCAACATTCTCGACAACGCCGCGAAATACACGCCGGCCGGCACGTCGATTTCGCTGGCGGCGCGCCGCGATGGAGAGAGGATTTCGCTTCAGATCGCGGACGAAGGTCCCGGTCTTCCCGAAGATGCGCGCGAGCGCGTGTTCGACAAATTTTATCGGGTGCACGCCGCCGACACCCAACGCGCCGGCACCGGTCTGGGCCTTGCAATTTGCCGCGGCTTTGTCGAGGCGATGGGTGGTACGATAACCGCGGCCAATCGCGGCGACGGACCGGGTGCCGTCTTCACGATTATCCTGCCCGCCGCACCCAAGGATTCTGCCACATGAGCGCCGCGTCTGCGCATCTCACCGTGCTGGTCGTCGACGACGAACCGCCCATCCGCCGATTGCTCAGGACGAGCTTCGGCGCGCAGGGCTATCACGTCGTCGAAGCGGGTGATGGCGAGGCGGCGTTGCAGGCAATAAAGGCCGGGCCTGCGGACCTGGTCGTTCTCGATCTCGGCTTGCCGGGAATGGACGGCTTCGCAGTTCTCAAGCAACTCCGCGACCAGGGCTCGACTGTTCCCATCGTCGTTTTGTCGAGCCGCGACGATGAATCGGGCAAGGTCAGGGCTCTGGATCTGGGCGCCGACGATTATGTGACGAAGCCGTTCGGTGTTGACGAGTTGATGGCGCGCGCGCGCGCCGCACTGCGCCACCGATTGCAGGTTCAGGGTACAGCACCGGTCTTCAAGAGCGGCGATCTCACCGTCGATCTCGTCCGACGCATCGTGACGGTTCGTGGGGCCGAGGTGAAACTGTCGCCGCGCGAATACGACTTGCTTCGCTTGTTGGTCTTGCACGCTGGCAAGGTTCTCACCCACAAATTCGCCATGAAAGAGGTGTGGGGAAGCGCAACCGACGTGCAATATCTACGGGTCTACATTCGCTCGCTGCGGCAGAAGATCGAAGTCGATCCCGAACGTCCCGTTCACATTCTGACCGAACAGGGCGTCGGCTACCGGCTGCGCGCGGACTAGCGCTGCCGCCATTTTCCTGTTCGGAATTCGTGCCCGGTTGCTTATAAAGCAGCGGGTCTCCGTAATGCGATGAGGCCAGGAAGAATGGAAACTGGGCAGCGATGAGGTCAGCCGTGGAATGCGTTTGGTCGCTTCAGGCCGAGCTGGGCGAGGGGCCGATTTGGTTGCCAGCGGACCGGGCGGTTTGGTTTGTCGACATCAAGAAGAACCGAATTCACCGGTACGAACCAGAAAGCGGCCGTAAGCGCAGCTACGACGCGCCACCCAGTCCGAGCTTCATCGTACCGGGCGAGGACGGGAAGTTCGTCGTAGGACTGCGGTCTGGACTGAACCGATTTGATCCCTCGACCGCCGATTTTCAGTTGCTGTGTGAAGTCGAACCTGCGCTGACGGGAAATCGCCTCAATGACGGCGCGCTCGACTGGAAAGGGCGGCTCTGGTTCGGTTCAATGGATGACGGGGAGGTCCAGCAGACAGGGACCCTGTACCGCCTCGATCGCGGCGAGCCGGTTCCGGTCGACCCCGGCTATCACATTCCCAACGGACCTTGCTTCAGTCCGGATGGGCGCACGCTTTACCACACCGACACGAGAGCCAACACGATTTTTAAATTCGATGTCGGCGACGACGGAAGCGTCAGTAACAAGCGCGTTTTTGTTGTTATCGACGACGGAGCTGGACACCCGGACGGATCGGTCACGGATGCAGAGGGGCATTTGTGGACTTGCCTTTTCTTTGGTTGGGAAGCGCGACGCTACGCGCCGGACGGTAGGCTCGTGGCGACGGTGAAGTTTCCCTGCTCCAACATTACAAAGCTGACTTTTGGCGGAGGCGATCTGCGCTCGGCCTATGTCACGACGGCGTGCCACGCGCTCGATTCCCGCCAGCGCGCGGAACAGCCGCTGGCGGGGGCACTATTCTGCTTCCAAACTGACGTCCCGGGCCTGCCGCAAGGAGTTCTGCATGTCTGATCGCATTCCGGTTCGGCCGTTCCGTTCGCGCGACTGGTTCGACGCGCCGGGGCGAGAAGATATGGCTGCGCTCTATCTCGAACGCATGATGAACTACGGCCTGACGTCGGCAGAGTTGCGTAGCGGACGGCCGATCATCGGAATCGCACAGTCCGGCAGCGATCTTTCCCCCTGCAATCGAATTCATCTCGAGTTGGCGCAGCGAGTTCGCGAGGGCATCCGCGATGCAGGCGGCATCGCATTGGAGTTTCCGACTCATCCGATCCAAGAAACCTGTCGCCGTCCCACCGCCGCCATTGACCGCAACTTGTCGTTCATGACGCTTGTCGAAATTCTGCATGGTTATCCCATCGACGCGGTGGTGCTCACGACCGGATGCGACAAGACGACCCCCGCTGCGATCATGGCCGCGTCTGCCGTCGATATTCCGGCCATCGTCCTGTCGAGCGGACCCATGCTGGACGGCTGGCACGAAGGCGAACTGGTCGGCTCCGGGACGGTTATCTGGCGCGCACGCCGCAAGCTCGCGGCGGGCGAAATCACCAAAGACGAGTTCATGGAAGCAGCGTGCGCGTCGGCGCCCTCCGCCGGTCACTGCAATACGATGGGCACGGCGTCGACCATGAACGCCGTCGCCGAAGCTCTGGGCATGTCGCTTCCCGGCTGCTCCGCCATTCCTGCGCCCTATCGCGAACGCGGCCAAATGGCGTACGAAACGGGCAAACGTATCGTCGGGATGGCCTATGAAGACCTGACGCCGTCAAAGATTCTCACGCGGGCCTCGTTTATCAACGCGATCGTGACGGTCGCCGCCATCGGCGGTTCGACCAACGCGCAACCGCACATCGTGGCGATGGCCCGCCATGCGGGCGTGGAATTGTCCGCTGCCGACTGGAGCGCGGCCTACGACATCCCGTTGTTGGTGAACATGCAGCCTGCGGGAAAGTATCTCGGCGAGCGTTTCCATCGTGCCGGCGGGCTGCCGCCGGTGCTGTGCGAGCTGCTCAGTGCGGGCCGGCTTGACGGGACTGCGCTGAGTGTCACCGGTCAAGCGATCGCGGAAAATGTGAAGGGGCGCGAAACCCGCGACCGCGAGATGATTGCGAGTTACGAAAGTCCGTTGATGGAGCGCGCCGGCTTCCTGGTTCTGAAAGGGAACTTATTCGATTTCGCGATCATGAAGACGAGCGTCATTTCGGAGGAATTCCGTAGGCGCTATCTCGCGCGCGAAGGAAAAGAAAATGTCTTTGAAGGTCGGGCGGTCGTTTTCGACGGATCGGATGACTATCACAGCCGCATCAACGATCCCGCGCTTGGCATCGACGCCAGGAGCATTCTCGTTATCCGGGGCGCCGGGCCGGTCGGCTGGCCCGGATCAGCCGAAGTCGTGAACATGCAGCCGCCTGATGGGCTTCTGAAGCAGGGCATCACGAGTCTTCCGACTATCGGCGATGGGCGACAGTCGGGAACGGCGGACAGTCCGTCGATTCTGAACGCCTCGCCCGAAAGTGCGGTCGGTGGCGGACTGGCCTGGCTCCGCACCGGCGATGTGATTCAAGTCGACCTAAATCGTGGCCGCTGCGACGCACTCGTGTCGGAGCAGGAAATCGCACGCCGCAAAATGGAGGGATTGCCGTCCGTGCCGGAGTCGGCGACCGTTTGGGAGGAAATGTTTCGCGCGACCGTCGGCCAGATGGACAGCGGGGCGGTGATGGAACCGGCCGTCAAATACCGGGCGATTGCGCGAAAGACCCCGCGCCACAACCATTGAACGCAGAGCGACCTAAAGATCGGCCTCTCGGCATCGGGGGCTTGAATCCTAGTCGTCCGCCGGGTCGAGATTCCAGACATAGACCGGCCGACCATCCGAGTGGAACGTCGTGAACTCGGCGGGTTCGCCTTCCGGGCAGGTGGTCTCGTCCGAACCCGTGAAGAAGTCATAGGGGCCCGGATACTCGACGCACTGCTTGATGTCGTTGCCCCAATAGTGGTCGGAGTCACCCTTCACCTCGGCGCGCGCGTAAAACGTGCGGTTCTCGGTCTTGAAGATGTTCTCACACTGACCTGGGCTCACGGCAGTCCATCCCTTGTTTCTCCAGTCCGAGCCACCGATGGGGATGTAGCTACTCCCGACAAGAACCGTTTTGTCGGTGTGATTGCACGCGCGCAGCGTGATCACCTCTGCAGCCTGCGCCGAACTGACGGCCGCAGAAGCGCCCAAAAGCGCGATACCCAGCAAGGCTGACGCCCCAAACACCCCGGAAAATGACGACATGCGCAGACCTCTCAATTTGTGACGGACCGTGGCGACCAGCCAAATCCCCAGACGAGCAAATCAGACCGACATTTGGGTAATTTGATGTCGATCAATCGGAAATTGCAAAAAATTCGTGTCACCGTCCACTCCAGGCCCGCTCAGGCGACTCGATGTGACGGAAAAAGGCGTCCGTTTCGAGTCCAGCTCCCGTTGACCTTTCGATGATCTCCTCGGCCGTGAGGCGGTTGCCCAGTTTGTACACCTTTTCCGCGAGCCAGTCGCGCAGTCCGGTGAAATTTGCGGCGCGGACCTCGCGGCCGAGCGGGTTGGCCCGGCCATAGCTTTCGATAAGTTGGGCCGCATATAAGCTGCCGATCGTGTACGTCGGAAAATAGCCGAACATGCCTACCGCCCAGTGGACGTCCTGCAGCACGCCCTCGCGCGCAGAGCGGGGCTGGATGCCAAGGAGGGCGTGACTTCTTTCGCTCCAGGCCTGCATCAAATCCCTGACGTCAAGGCGACCGAGCAAGAGGGCGATTTCGAGCTCCGTGCGCAGGATGATGTGAAGGTGATACGACATCTCGTCGGCGTTCGTTCGGCTCGTTCCCGGCTGGACGCGATTGAGCCCGCGCCAGAAAGTTTCTGCGTCGATTCCCGCAAGCGCGTCGGGAAACAGTTCGAGCATCTGTGGAAAGAAGCATTCGATGAAGGGTTTGCTGCGGCCGATGTGGTTTTCCCAAAGGCGCGCCTGTGCTTCGTGCAGCCCCATGCTTGGACCGTCGCCGATATAGGTATCCAGATCCGATGCCGAAAAGCCCTGATCGTAGAGGGCGTGTCCACCCTCGTGCATCGTCGACAGCATGTTCACGGTCACATCGTCCTCAACCACGCGACTGGTCACGCGGACGTCATTGTGTCCTACGAGCATCGTGAACGGATGCGTCGTCGGGTCGAGTCGGCCGCGCGCGAAATCGAAGCCGATCGCCGAAAGCATCCGGCGGCTGAGGTCCCATTGCGCGGCAGCCGGGAAATGTCGCCCCCCGATTGGGTTCGCCAATCTGGCTGTGGCCTCGGTCGCGTTCTGCACGAGCGGGATCAGACGCTCGCGCATTTCGCCCAGAAGCGGTTCCAGTCTGGAACGCGTCATGCCCGGCTCATGAAGATCCAACAGGGCATCGTAGATGTCCTCGCCCGACGACAAACACGATGCGCGTTGGCGCACCAGTTCAACGAGGTCTGCAAAAGGCGCGGCGAATACGGTGAAGTCGTTCTTGTCGCGCGCTTCTTCCCATGCGCCGAGCGTGCGCGCCTTTGCGTTTGCGAAGCTGCGGACCAGGTTTTCAGGAAGCGCCAGAGCATGTCGCCTCTCGCGGCGGACGAGGAACAGCTCCCGATCGATGTCGGCATCCCCACCGCTCTCCAGTGCCGCTTCCTCGATAATGTCGGCAAATTCGTCCGACGTGAGCATATTGTGGCGTATGGCCTCCAGGGTGGCGGCTTGCTCGCCTCTTTGTTCACGCCCTTTGGGCGGCAGGTAGGTCTCCTCATCCCATTCCAGAAGGGCGACCGCCTGGTCGATGTGATGCAGCTCGGCGATCCGGGCCCGCAACGTGCGGATCGCATCATGGGCTCGCTTTTGCGACCGCTGTGGGAGGCGCAGGTCTTTCAACGGATTTGCGACCAATACGGCCGCGAGCCCTCCATGCTGCGCTACGTTCACGACCTGCTTTTGGGATACCCGGCACAGGACGCCGATACCATTGTCCGTCGGCGCGAAGCCCATCACCGCATAGTATGGCTCCCCGTACACCCGGCCATTTCCGCTCGTAACCGGAAACTCGCAGATTGGAAGCCGTGTTGCCGACTGAAGCACCCACGACAGATTGGGGTCGTGCGCCGCTAGCGCGGCTTCATGCAGCCGGCTCTCCCACTCTGAACCGGACAAGAGAGCCCCGATCGCGACGCCTTCGCCGCCATAGGCCCGATTGGGTTTAAGGACCAGACGCTCGCGATTTCGCCGCGCGTAGTCCATGAGATCGCCGGTCGTGCGGTTGGGCAGACTGGTGCGCCTTTCTCCGACGATGCGAGTCCACAAAACATGGTGCTCGAAGAGCCTGCAGTCGTCGGGCGAGAAGAACCGCTCGGCCAACTCGGGATCGGTCAGAATCTCAAAGCAACTCTTATGATCGAAATCGCCTGTCAGCGACGAGATCATCCGGTTTTGCTTGAGCAAAAGCCGCATTCCGTCGAGCGGTTTGCCGATCTCCTTTTCCAGCGCGATGAGATCGCGGGTTTCGTAGTCGCGGTAGGCAATGTCGATTTGCGTGTCGCCGTAGTACACCTCACCAGCCTCGACGCGAAGTTCACGCGGGTCGGCATGTTCGATGGTGAGGCCGAATTTCTTGGCCAGGAATTCGATCAACACCGACTGTTCGGCCGGTCCGTCTTCCTCATATTTGGGTTCGACAAAGCAGATGCGGCAGGAGTCGCGTCCCAGGGCGCGGGCATGATCAATCAGGAGCTGCACGAAGAGGTCGCGTTGGTCCGGCAGAAGCTCGATCGAAAGTTCGGGATCATGGGCAACAAGCGTCGGGACGATGTCGCGCATCACCATCTGTTCGGCAACCGGCGAATAGTGGATGCCACCGACGCCCGACAGGTTCGGTTCCATGAATTTCAGAGTGTCCTGCCACGCAGCGCTGGCAAAATCGCACACGGCGTCGAGCCGACCATAGACGGGATTGTACTTGGCGTGATCGGGCGTCCAGATCTCCCGCAGCCAGTTCTCCTCTTCGGGACTGACGGCGAGCGCTTCGCGGATGCGGGGGTCCTGAAGAAAAAGTGATGGAAACCGCTTCAGCGCTTCGGTGATCTGCTGACAGACATAGTGGACGTAGGTGAGCTGCTCGCGTCGTGCCAGGATTGGCCGCAGCATGACTCGCACCGCCTCGGGCACGCCGTCATGCTCGTAGATCATCTGGTTGGCGACTGCGTCGAGACGCATGCGCTCGGCGATCTGCCGGTAGGTGTGGTCCGAAATGTGGTGAGCGGCGCGTTTCACGCGGCTTTCGAGCGCGGCGCCCGACAACCCTAACGCCTCGGCAGGGCTAACGATGGATCTCATGACAGCTATCCCCAGCACGACCGAGAAGGCACGTTAGCGAAGAATCGGTGCGTTTGCCGCAGTTTGCACGTTCCGGCTGTCGCTAGGGAATGGCAGTCGTCTGAGGTGCAAGATGAGGCAATGTCCTGTAAGTAGGCGGACCGGCGGGAATTGGACATCCGCGCGGGTTGCGCGGACGAAGGCCAGGGCAGGGGCGAACAGGACATGGCACTGGAACACGTAGACGTTTTGATCGTTGGCGCCGGATTGTCGGGCGTGGGAGCGGGCGTGCATCTGCACGAGAACTGCCCGTCCAAGAGCTATCTGATTCTCGAGGGCCGTCCCGCGATGGGCGGCACTTGGGACCTCTTCCGGTATCCTGGCATTCGCTCAGACAGCGACATGCACACGTTGGGGTATCGATTCAAGCCGTGGCGCGCCGCAAAGGCGATCGCCGACGGTCCCTCCATCCTCGACTATGTGAAGGAAACGGCGGCGGAGTACGGAGTCGACAAGCACATCCGCTTCAACCATTTGGTGAAAAGTGCTTCCTGGTCGTCCGATCGCGCCCTATGGACGGTCGAAGCCGAGCGCAAGGACACGGGCGAAACGGTCCGCTTCACGTGCAATTTCCTGTTTATGAACACGGGATATTACAGCTACCGCGAAGGTTACACGCCCGAATTCAAAGGAATCGAGAACTACAAGGGCAAGATCGTCCACCCGCAAAAATGGCCGACAGATCTCGACTATAAAAACAAATCCGTCGTGGTGATCGGATCGGGTGCGACGGCGATGACGCTCGTTCCCTCGATGGCCAACGACGTCGCGCACATCACAATGTTGCAACGATCCCCGACCTACGTCGTGTCGCGACCGGACAAGGATGCCGTCGCGAATGCGCTCCGCGCATTCCTGCCTGCGGGTTGGGCGTACGCCTTGACGCGCTGGAAGAACGTCGTCCTTCAGCAGTTCATGTACCGCCAGACGCGCACCAATCCTGCAAAGGTGAAGAAGGCGCTGATCGATATGGTCAGGAAGGAGTTGGGGCCGGCCTATGACGTCGCAACGCATTTCACGCCGAAGTACAACCCTTGGGATCAGCGACTCTGTCTTGTTCCCAACAGCGATCTGTTCGAAGCCATCCGCTCGGGCAAGGCAAGCGTCGTCACGGACGAAATAGACACGTTCACCGCGACAGGCATAAGGCTGAAATCCGGCAAGATCCTGGATGCCGACGTCGTCGTCACCGCTACCGGGCTTAATCTGGTCGTATTGGGCGAGACGCAGTTCCGTGTCGACGGCGCCGCCGTCGATTTCTCCAAGACCTGGTCGTACAAGGGGATGATGTATTCCGACGTACCGAATCTCGTTTCGACATTCGGCTACATAAATGCATCGTGGACTTTGCGCGCCGATCTCACAGCCGAATTTGTCTGCAGGCTGGTCAATCATCTGGACGCGAAAGGTGCGCGCCAGGTGACGCCGAGGCTTCGTGAGGCGGACAGGAACATGCCGCAGAGGCCTTGGATCGACGATTTTTCGGCGGGCTATATGCAGCGCGTAATGGAACGATTCCCCAAACAGGGCGATCGCGAACCGTGGATCAACCCGCAAAACTACAGGCGAGACAAGCAGATGATCCGCTTCGGCGCGTTGGAAGACGGCGCGTTGATTTTCGACAACGGCAAGCCGGCCGCCGCTGCCGCAGGATTGCTGAACGCCGCGGAGTAATCTCCACCTCTCTTCATGCCGCTGACGTGACCGCTAGGTACACGGCGGGAAATCGAACGGTCACCCGAGTGCCGACACCGAGCTCGCTTTCGAGTGTGAGGCGCCCGCCCATCATCTGAGCCAGCTTGACCGCGATGGGGAGTCCGAGCCCGGTACCGTTATGTTTGCGGCTCAGGCTGGAGTCGACCTGGAAGAAGGGCTTAACGACGTTCGGCAGGTCTTCGTCGGAGATTCCCGTCCCGGTGTCGGTAACCGATACGACGACCGATTCCCGCTCTTCCCTTGCTTGGATGGAGACGCGACCGCCAGCAGGCGTGAATTTGACGGCATTTGAGACCAGATTCAGGAGTATCTGCCGGAAGCGAACTTCGTCGACGCATATGGCCGGCAGGTTCTCCTGCAGTGAGGCCGTCAGCGCGACCTGACCTTTCTCGCGGAGGGGGGCGACAATACGGCGGACCGAGTCGATCGTTGGACCGATAGAGATGTTCTTCATATCGAGTCTGATGTTCTGCGCCTGGGACTTTGTCAGGTCGAGGATGTCATTCACAATCGTGAGCAAGTGCACGCCCGAGCTGTGTATATCGCGGGCGTAGCTACGATAGCGCTCGTCGACGGGGCCGAAAATTTGCATCTCGGTCAGCTCGGAAAAGCCGATAATCGCGTTCAACGGCGTGCGCAATTCGTGACTCATGTTGGCGAGAAATCGGGTTTGCGCCTCATTCGCCGAACGCTCGGCATTTTGCGCCGCGACGAGACCTTCGATCATGTGCTGGAGATTTCGTGCGTTGCGCAACATCACAACCGTCGGAACGCCGAGAGAGAGGATCGCGAACCCGAAAGAGGTCCAAATGAACCGCCAATTGTCTCTCGCCTCGGCAACTTCGTCGTACGGCAGCGCCAGCGCGCGCATCGCGATCGCTTCGCCGTAGAACTCCCAAACGTAAGAGAGAACGAGCATGGTCGCCAACACGCACACGACCATGAGCATGATGCTGGCCATCGAATTCGGGCGTTGGCCGAACCACGGCCACCGCCGGCGCGCACGCCGCCCTTCTGGCCCGTCGGCTGGGTCGCGAAGGTCTCGATGCGGTGTGTCCGAAGGCGTCAGCAATTGGTGCCTCAAGAGGGAGACGCAGGCGTGCGTGCAAATCCATGCGCACGTTGGGCAATAGAAGTTAAATCGCGTTGAAAGACATCCTAGGGAAAACCACGTAGTTGCTGGCCGGAACGTCCGTCGAAGTCGGGCGCTCCGCGGCGCGAGCACGCTTGCCGAACCCGAGAAACTTCGCGAAGCTCCTGTCGGGGCCAGGGAAGAGCAGGACGTCATGAGCTTGAATTCGAAACGCATCGTCATCATCGGGGGTAGTTCGGGCATCGGCTTCGCCATCGCCGAAAAAGCCGAGTCGGAGGGCGCCAACGTCGTCGTAGCCTCGAGCAACCCGGCCAAGGTGGAAGCTGCCGTCAAAAGTCTTTCCGGCAGGGCGACGGGTTTCACGATCGATGTGACGAGCGAAGCCTCGGTGGAGTCCGTTTTTTCCAAGATCGGACGGTTCGACCACCTGGTGACGACGGCTGGAGACTGGAAAGCAAAGCGCGGCCCGGTCCCCGATATGGACTTGGACGCAGCGAAGTGGAATTTCGCGGTCCGCTTCTGGGGCGCTTTGGCGGCGGTCAAACATGCGCACAAGTTCATCGACCCGAACGGGTCCATCACGCTCACGGACGGAATGGTCGCGCATCGTCCGAGCAAGGGATCCGCCGTGGCCACAGCCATGGCTGGCGCCGTCGAACATCTGACGCGCGGTCTTGCGGTCGATCTCGCACCCGTTCGCGTCAATTGCGTGTGCCCCGGCTTGATACGCACCGGCGTGTGGGAAAGCATCCCGGAAGACCGCCGCGCCGAACAATTCGAGCGCATGACAAAGCGTCAGCCACTGTCGCGCGTCGGCGAACCGAGCGAAGCCGCCGAAGCCTATCTGTACCTCATGCGCGGCGGCTACACGACAGGTCAGGTTCTGCATGTCGACGGAGGTCTCTCCGTCGTCTGAACGCGATCTACCTGGGCAGCCGCTCGAACGCCGGCATGCCCGGCCGGATCTGGTGGAAACTTTGCTTGTCGATCGTGAAGATCGCCATGTCCGGATTGCCGAACTGTTTGGGATCGTCTAGCGAACCCACCTTGATGATGACGGCCGGAAAACCCTGGGGCCGGGTAACCACATGCGTCCCGCAGTCCGGACAAAACTCCCGAGTCACGGGATTGGCTATGTCGGTGCGCGCAAACTGCTTGGGAGTCCCCTGTGTGTATCTGAAGCCCGCAATCGGCATGGCGACAAACACATTCGGAGAGCCTCCCGTTATGTATTGACATTCGCGGCAATGGCATTGCGCCTTCATCATCGGTTCGCCTTCGGCAACATAGCGAAGCTTGTGACAGTAGCAGCCGCCTTCGAGTTTCATGACATCTTCCCCTTTATTGCGTTTTCGCTCAGGCCGGTACGAAACTGGTCACGATAGAACGGCCTTCGGCGTTAGGCTCGACATGAACCTTTGCGTCGATCGGATCGGCCTCCATCATCGCGCGCGCGATGGACTGTTCCTGCGGGTCGGTCATCGCGACAAAGCGGGCTCCGTTCGAAGCGCTGCGACCGATCACGACACCCCTCGGAACTGTCCCGCTATAATCGATCGTATAGGTTTCCACGATTCCGTCGCCTTTTCCGGTCTCGACGGTCGGCGCTTTCCATGAATCCACTTCCGCCTGCAGCGCATGGCTGTCGAAACCTTTCCATCGCGACGGTGTGGTCGAATAGACCCCAACGGAATATTTCGACAAGAAACCGCCATTCGCCGCCACGAGGCCGAAGGTACCCGGGTCGGCGCGCAGCGCGCGCACCATACTGGCGATTGCGTGCATCGAGTAGTTGTTGCCGGCACCCCCAAAATAGGGAAGCCCGCCCGTCACGGTGAGCGGGCGTGGATCATCGGCGGCAATCCCGAGTCCATCGCGCACGTTGAACACGGCAATCGGAAAGCAGCTGTAGAAATCGAATAAAGAAATGTCCGATAGGTCGCGGCCTGCCACGCTTAGCGCTTGTCTGGCTGCCATCACCGAAGCGGGACTTGCAGACAGGTCCACCCGCTCGATGGGCATGCGCTCCTTCGCGTCCGCACCGCCGTGGAGATACACCAAACGGTCTTCGGGAATCCCGAGCTCGCGCGCGCGCGATGCGGAGGTCATCAACACCGCCGCGCCCTGGTTGGCCTGGTCGCGCGCCACCATGCGCCGAGGATAGGGGTCGCTGGTCAGGCGATTCGCTGCCGTGACCGTCGCGAGCTCGTCGGCGGTGTAGATCGCCTGCGACATGGCGTGCGGATTTCGCGCTGCGACTTTTGTGAACGGCGCGAAAAGCCGCCCCATGTCGAGCGCATAGTCTGCACGCGAGCGCTTAAGGCGC
>Ga0335070_10001432_pt1 | contig 27523 bp, 23 predicted proteins | sample Lox_Sample_13_FD_206722 | JGI IMG/M metagenome (GOLD analysis project Ga0335070, IMG submission 206722) | Soil microbial communities from Loxahatchee National Wildlife Refuge, Florida, United States - Lox_Sample_1.3 | ecosystem: Environmental > Terrestrial > Soil > Wetlands | place: USA...
ACAACTACCAAGTTCTCCCAGAGGTAGCTATCAATGTCGTCGCCCTCTGGATACCCTGGCTGGAGTTGGTGGGCGGTGTATGCCTCCTCGTCGGGTTCTGGGTGCGGGGCAGCGTTCTCCTTCTTACCGGCCTGCTTCTCGTATTTCTCGGGGCGCTGGGCTTCAACCTAGCCCGAGGTCTCGATGTAGCCTGTGGCTGTTTCTCCACGAGCAGCAAAGACTCCGTGACCGCGCTTACTCTTCTCCGGGACTCCGTGTTTCTCGTGGTCGCCCTCTACCTCTTCTGGCTGCACCATGTGCGGGGCATGGAGTCACGATTCTCCCCCGCAAGCCTCTTCCGTTCCCGCCGTCAGGATTAGTCTCCCGATCCCCCCCGATCCATGACGAGAACCTTCACCTGGTCAGCAAAGACCACTTCCATCTTGTTAGGACCTGTAAGTTTGCGGACAAACCCGAGTCCGAACACGGAGTGCTGCACGGCCTGTCCCTGAGTGTAGGCCTGCCTCTGATCGTAGGCGACGGGCTCCGTCTCTCCAGCACTCTCCTTCATGGCCTGCCATTGCTGGAGCAGTGCCTGGGACTTTGGCTCCTTGGCGGCTCGGTACTTGAGCAACACCTTGGCCTGTCGCTCGGTGGGCCAGGCCACCTTCTTAGTGCCGCGCAGCGGTCCACGGTAGCGATGCTGGCTGTTGCATCGGGTACAGAGGACCAGGTGGACACTCCCCGTCGTCATTGCCACTACCCGGTGAATGGTCTCCTCTTTACAGCGAGGGCAGCGGGAGTCGATCTCATCACCTACCGAAGGAGCTTTCCAGAGGGGCATCGTATCCTCGTGCAGCCGGGTGACCGAGGAAGTCTGCGCGGCTCTATCGCCGGCACCGACTGGGGTGTATGCAGGGTCCGTGGTCGGAGCAGAAACTCGGGGATGCCGCGGGATCCGTCCTCCTCTGCAGCGTAAGTCCCGGCGTCTTGGGCCGTAGATCACCGGAGATCCCGATCGGCCTCACGGCGGCGGCAGAGGGCTCCTCATTCGGCCCTTCCCCGTTTCGGGCTGCGAACTGTAGCACAGGGTCGAATGAAAGCCAAGTGAACAAGGAGGAGCGAATCAATTCTCCAGGCGGACGTGCTGGCTATAGAAGGCGGCGCAGTCACCCATGTCGGTGATCTCGGCGGCAACGAGTTGGTTGGCTCCGGCGCCGAGACTCATCCAGTCGCCCCGGCGGTAGATGACCACCTGAGGATGGAGATCCCGGGCACGCTCGACCCTCACCTTGAGTCGGCCGATGGGCGAGACCAGGAACACGTCCCGCCGGAGATCGAGGTCGGCTGCGGCTGGGTTGTCGGGGCCAATCCAGACCCGAGGCGGCGCCTCGTGTTCCTCCGGAAGAATCTGAGAGTGAATGTAGTCTCTTCGGACCAGGGTGAGGAGTCGGAAAGGATATCCTGGAGGTGGCTGCGGTTCCTCGTGAAGGGCGGTGGGGAGATGATACCTCCCGTCCGGATGGTCGAAGCGGAAGCCGGAATAGGCTATATCCGGCCGCTTTGCCCGGAGGAATCCCAGTCGGCGAATGTCGTCCAGGGAGATGCCCAGATGGGGGGAATCCAATGTTTTCTGCAGAAACTCTTCCGCCGTCGGCAAGAAAACCGGCGGGTCGAGCCTTCTTCCGAGCTCGGAGAGAATCCAGAAATCGCTTCGCGCCTGGTCCGGCGGCTCAACCACCTTCCGGGCGTAGTTGACGTAGTTGTGAAGAAACGATCCGACCAGGTCCTCCTTCTCCAGCATGAGCGAGCAGGGGAGGATCAGGTCGGCCACGGTCGCCGTATCGGTCATGAAGGCGTCGACCACGACCTTGAATCCAGTGGCGGCAAGGGCCCGGGCGATGCCCCGGGAATCGGGAGCCTGGTTCACCACGTTACAGCCGTTCACCCAGATCATCCGAACCGGGGGCTCCTGAGCTTTCAGGATCTCCTGACCAATGCACGGAAGGAGGAGCGCCCGGCGTTCGCCGGCGATTCCCTCCGCAAGCCAGCTCCGGTTGAAGTTCCGCATCGAGGAGACGTTGAAGTAGCTACCGGCGCCGGAACGACCGACGTTCCCGGAGAGGAGTGCCAGGGCGTTGATGAACCGGACGTTTTCACCCCCATAGCGGTGGCGTTGCAGCCCCCACCCGATGAGCGTCGCTACCGGCTCCCCTTCCGCATACCAGGAAAAGACCTGTTCCACCTCCGGCTGGGAGAGGCCGCAGACCCCCGTGAGGTCGACAAGGGATCTCCCGGTGACGACACTAAGGAACTGTGGCCAGTTGCGGGTGCGTTCGAGGATAACATCCCGGATTTCGTTGCGCTCGAGGAGCAACCGAATGACGGCGGCCGCGAGAAACCTATCGGTGCCGGGCCGGATGCGGAGGAAAGAGTCGGTGAAGTCCCTGTTGCCGTCTCCGCCCGGGGATATGGTGAGCACCCGAGCTCCGTGCTGGCGAGCCCGACGGACCAGACCCGCCACATGGATAGAGCTTCGACTGAGATCCTTCCCCCAGTTGACAATGCGCCGGGCCTTAGCGAGGTCGAGGATGTCGTTGGTCTCGAGGGAGCCGAAATCGGCGATGGAGGCGGCGATGCCCGCCTCGTCGCAAAGAGAGCCAGCGATGCCGCTGGCGCCAAGCCTGGCGAAGAAGTACGGACTCGCCAGGCTTAACACTCCCTTGTCGCCGAAGCCATGAATGTGGAGGATGGATGCCGCTTCAACCCGGTAGGTCTGAATCCTCTCGGCGCAGAGATCGAGAGCCTCTTCCCAGCGGATCGCCTGCCAGCCCCCTCTGACGCGGAGAAGCGGGGTGGTGATCCTCCGGGGATGGGTAAGTCTTTGGCCGAGACGCTTGATCTTGGCACAGGTGAAGCCGGCGGTAACCGGGTGCTCTGGATTGCCCCGGATGCGAAGGGCTTCCGGGTGAGTCCCGCTCACCAGGAGCGAGCAGGCGTCAGGACAGTCGAGGGTGCAGGCGGTGACCCGATCCATGGGGCGACCCCGCTCGATTCCAGCTACTGGACGATAACGAGACCGGCCAGCGTTCCCTTGGGCATGTCTTGGGGCTTAGCTCCGCTGCCGATGGGATAGATGTCCCAACCTGCCGAGGCCACCATCTTGTAGACATCGATACCCACCGCTTCCATAGAAGGTCGCGCCCGGAGGGCGAGCCGGCAGCGATCTCCCTGCATGGCCCGGCAGGTCTTTTCTTGGCCGCAGAAGGTGTGGCGACAGGAGCCGGCACCGAATCCAAAGGCGAGGTAGTGGCCGTCGTAGAAGGCCATGGATTCGAGCTCGGTGACGATCTTATAGACAAGCTGGTACGCTGCCACCCGCTCCTTGATGGTCGCCTTATCGCGCACGATCACCTCGGAAGGCACATCGAGAGTGAAGAGCACTGCCCAGGTGTACTTCTGGAGAAGGTCCCTGAGCTCCGCCGGTTTCAGGGTGTGGGGCGGGCAGTGGGCGCCGGCGCCGTACCCGAAGCATCTCGGAATCTGGCACTTCAAGGTGACCCGCTCATCCACCGGGATCTCAGAGGCTCGCACCACTTTGGCCTTGCTCGCCCCGAACCCGAGGGCTTTCTTTCGGTACCTTTCGAGATCCTGCGGCAGATGGCCCTCGGCCATGTCCACCGTGATCCTCTTCACCTTCTTCGCCATGGCACCTCCTCCCTTTGCGGTCACCCTCTCTACGATGGCAGGCTCCTCCAAGAGCAAGCATGACGAGGGTTTTTCAACAACCTAACAGACGCTACATCCATCCATCGGCAATCACGAGGCGCTAAGGTCTCGAGTCATGCCCTTCATGCCACAATGCCTTCGCCATTGCAAGGCTTGACGGACGGGCCGGGACATCGGCAAAATAGCTGTGATGAACATGATCTCCCGACTCAACCTGATGCTCTTTCCCGACGTCCTTGCCGTCTGTCGCCTCGACCCGCATGTTGCCGTGCCCCCCTGGGCCTTCGGCGGCCCGTTCACCTCCATCACCCGGACGCTTACGGAACTCTCCATCGTCTGTCTCCAGGAAGGGGTGCCGGAGGGCGTGCGCTGCGAACGAGGGTGGCGCTACCTCGCGGTGGAGGGACCCCTCGCCTTTGCTCTCACCGGAATCCTTGCCTCTCTCACCGGAGCCCTGGCCCTGGCCGGTGTGAGCGTCTTTGCCATCTCGACCTTCGACACCGATTATCTCTTGGTCAGAGATGCCGACGCAGAACGGGCCTTGGAACTCCTCTCGCGGGAAGGACACCGGGTGGTGAAGTATGGAGTAGACAGTAAGGAGTAGGCAGAATACAGCGGGCAGTAGACAGGATCGTTCTGCTTCTAGAGCCGTCAGGTTTATTCCCCCAGAGCGTGGGGCGGGTCTCTCCGTACCCGCCCTTTCGCGTTCGCGCTGCCCTGTGGCCTATTTGGGCTCCACCGGATACTTGGCCTTGAACCACTCCTGCCATCCCCCATTGAGGGCATAGACCCTGGTATACCCCTTGTCGATCAGCTTCTGCGCCGCCCGGGCGCTGGTATACTCGTTCGGTCAGGCGCAGTAAAAGACCATCATCTTGTCCTTCGGGTACCGTGCTGCCAAGGTTTCCTCTTCGCCCGGAGCCACCCGGAGTGCGCCCTTGATCTTGTACTCGCTCGACGTCCAGTCCCTGCCGCTCCGATCATCGACGACGATCAAATCAGGGTTGTCGAGGGCGGCTCTGAGCTCGTCCTTGCTTATGCGAGGAGCGGTCGCACAGGCGAAGGAAGAAACGAGAAGCGCGATGGCGAATCCCACAGCGAATGCCAGTCTAAGTCTTTCTCCTACGACTCTCTTCATGATCTAGCCCCCCGGAGATATTCAAGACGAAAGAGTTAGTCCCATCCGCCTGCTCAGGATTACTGGTGAACGACGAGACGGTTCACCGAGGAATCATACCTTTCAGTCTGTTTCAAAAAAAGCCCTCTCTTGAGTGTTTCTTTTCTTGGACGTGTCTTGACACAGGGAAAGAGGATATGCCAACCTGCTGGGTAGAGGAATGCAAACCCGAGCAAGATACAGGCTTGGCAGTTCGTTGTGCCAAGAGCCCGCAGGTCTGGAGATATGCCGCTCGCGGCAGGGCACACGGCCGGAGGACATTGAGGCGAGGCTGATGGAATAATAACCAACCGGGGAGGGTGCCATGGGAAACACGATCAAGTTCAAGGGGGCTTTGGTTCTGGTGCTCGCGGTGTTGCTCTCAGGCGTTGCCGCACTCGCTCTCGCCGCCGAGTTCTCGGCGGATATGGTGCACAAGATGGGCGCCATGACCAGAGAGGGCAAGGTCTACGTCAAAGGGAAGAAGATGCGCACGGAAAGCGGTATGGGCCAGGGTATCAACATCGTAGACGGGGATACCGGTACGGTGTGGGTTCTCCAACCGGCCCAGAAGATGTACATGGAGATGAAGAAGGGCGCCACTCAGCCTATGCAAACGACACAATCGGACGAAGAGCTTGCAAAGGTGGCCGACAAGAAGTTTCTCGGAACGGAAACGGTGAACGGCTACCAGTGCGAGAAGTATCTCTACACCTACCGCGACAAGGCCCTTGGCACCATGACCATGTGGGTCGCCACCAAACTCGGGCAGGCTATCAAGATGGTCCACCAATCTCCGGAAGGGGAGAGCAGCTTCGAATACCGGAACATCAAGGAAGGGGGGGTGGCCGACTCGCTGTTCCAGGTTCCCGCCGGCTATACCAAGATGGAAATGCCGGGGATGCCCGGGATGGGCAAAGGCATGGGCCCTGGAGCCGGGGGGGCCGCGGGGAAACCCAAGAAATACTAGGAAACGAGAGGTCATGATCCGGAGGGCAGGCCGGTGGCGCCTGCCCTCTGCGGTCACTTCGTCGCGGCCGTTTTCACCCTTGCCGTCTCAGTGGCCCGTGGAACCACGCGCGGAAAGAGTCGTCCCCACTGAATCCCACCGACCCGTGCTGCTCGTCGGCGATCTGTTCGCTGTGCTCTCCTACGCCTCGTCATCAACTGACGAGCAAGGTGCAGTGAAAATCCTTCTCGATGGGCGTCTGCCCTGAATCCCTTTTTGACGGATCGCTGCCTGTCGTGGTAACCTAACAACTTAGTCGGACCGTCAGGTCCTCTGGTGCGTTTCACGCTGAACCGATGATCGGTACAAGAACTTCCAATTCCAGTGAAGAAGGGTGGGTGGATTATGAAGCGGTCGTTGCTCCTGAGCCTTCCTGTAATTGTGACTATCGCCCTCGTTGGGCTCGCATTGCCCGAACGCGCCTCGGCCCGGTTCAAGGGTGAAGTTCGCGTCGGCGGCCTCATCGATCTGACCGGCGCCTTCGGTGTCCAGGGCAAAGAGTACGCCGAGGGAATCCTGGACTATGTCCGCTACGTCAACGAGAAAAAGGGCGGCATCAAACGACACAAATGGGATCTGCTTGTGACCGACTACCAGTACGAGATTCCTCAGGCCATCGCAGCGTACCAGAAGTTCGTCTCCGAGGACAGGGTAGTGGCCATGTTCGGCTGGGGTACGGGGGACACGGAAGCTATGGCCCCCATGATCACCAAGGACAAGGTTCCGTATCTCTCGGCGTCTTATTCCGCTCACCTGATCGATGCCACGAAATTCCCCTATAACTTTATTGGAGCCACCTCATACTCCACCCAGGCGCGCGTGGCCTGCCAGTTCATCAAGCTGGACTGGAGGAAATGGTCGGAACGGCCGCCCCGTGTCTGTTTCATGTACTCGGAGACCGGCTTCGGTCGTTCGCCCATCGCTGACGGCAAAGCCGAGGCCGCCAGACTGGGCATCAAGGTGGTAAATGACCAAATCGTCGATCTCCAGGCGACCGATGCGACCAGCCAATTGCAGCAGGTGCAGCAAGAGGGGGCCGACTACATCATTCTCCAGGCGAATATCACGAGTTCGGCGGTCGTGACCAAAGATCTCCGCGCCCTCGGACTGAGCACGAAGCTCATCTGCCTGAACTGGGCCATTGATGAAATCTGGCTGGAGATGGTGGGGGAGGCCGGTGAAGGCGTCTTCGGCTGTATTCCCTATGCTCTCTGGTCCGATACGGACCTGCCGGGTGTTCGCCTCATGCAGGAGGTGAACAAGATGTACCATCCCCAAGTGAAGAATCGGAACTCCAGATACGTGCAGGGCTTCTCTGCGGCCATGCTCATGGAGGAGGCCCTCAAGCTTGCGGGTGTGAATCCCACCGGCAAGAAAATCAAGGAGGCCTTTGAGACCTTCCGAAACTTCACGACCGGTGGGATTCTGCCGCCGGTGACATACACCGCCACGAGTCACGAGCCCTGTAACAGCCTTCGTATCTATCAGGTCCAGAGAGGGAAACTGGTACCGATCACCAACTATATTGCCGTGAGCCGTTAAGGCGCGCTGCTGCCCCGGCGGCGGCATGGGCGCGATCCCAACGCCCTCCGGGGCAGATCAAGCTAGTTTCCTTCACAAGAATCGGCATACCCGTGTCGCGGAAGTTAAAGCTGAGCGCCAAGGAATTCGACCGGATCGTGCAGAGGGCGATCCGCCACATACCTCGCGAACTCAGGATGCACCTCGACAATATCCTGATTTCCGTCCGGAAAAGGCCATCCAGGGAGATCCTGGAAGAGATGGACCTCCCGCCCGACGAGCCGCTTCTGGGTGTCTTCCAAGGGATTTCCCTGATGGAGCGGTCTCTCACCGTGCCCCCTCTGTTTCCCGATACCATCTTTCTTTTCCAGGAGCCGCTCGAGGAGATGTGCGAGAGCCTCGAGGAGCTGGAAGAACAGATCGAGATCACGGTAGTCCACGAGATCGCCCATTTCTTCGGCATCAGCGAAGAGCGACTGACCGAACTCGGATACGAGTGAGAATCCGGATCCGGCCCGTCCCACGCCTCCCCTTCCTCGAGAAAAGAACGCCTCCATTACTCTCCCCTCGATTTTTCCGCGTCTTCCGACTATCCTTAGTTCTCGGTGGGGTTATTCTCCCTCCAGGCTCGGTGAGTTCTCCGACGTTACCGCAAGATTGATCTCGTCCTAGGAGAGCGACAATGGCCTCTCAGAATGAGCATGCCAACTGGGATCTCACCTCTTACTTCCCTGTCTTCGACGGCCTGGAGTATAGGGCTCACAGGGATGCCCTGGAGCAGGCCCTGCGCAGCCTCGAGGGGAATGGCCGGAGCCTGGGCTTGATCTCCGCGGAAACCATGGCGGCGTGGGTGGAGCTTCTCCTCGACAACGAGCGGCTCGTTGCCGAGTACTCTCACCTCGCCTCCTATCTCGGCTGTCTGGTGGCGGCAGACAGCCTGAACGAGGCCTACAAGCGGGACCAGGCCAGGATGGCAACCCTGGGAGCCGCGTTCAAGAAGGCTCTCATCCCCATATGGGATGCCCTCCGCAAGGCGTCGGACGCCGAATTCGATGAGCTTTCCTCGCAGGAGCCGCTCCGGTCGGCGCGCTACCACCTGGAGCGGATGCGCGAGGAGGCCCGGCGCTCCATGGAGCCTGAGCTCGAGCGGCTTGCGGCCGATCTCGCGGTTGACGGCATCTCCGCCTGGGGCCGGCTCTACAGTGATCTCGCCGGACGCTTGGAGTTCGAGATGCACTGGCCTGACGGCCGCGTGGAACGAGTGCCCATGGCCCAGAAGGTGTCACTCATGGGGGACTCCGATCCGCAGGTGCGGAAAGCGGTGCTCGTCGGCTCCAACCGCGCCTGGGAAGGCGTGGAGAACGTCGCTGCCGCATGCCTGAACGGGCTATCGGGGACGCGGCTTACCCTCAATCGCTACCGGGGTGTCACGAACTTCCTCGACATGGCCATGTTCGATGCGGGAGTCAAGGAGAGGACCATCGAAACCATGTGGCGGGTGGTGGAGAGAAACCGTGAGGTTCCTCGGAGCTACCTGTGCAGAAAGGCAAGGATCATCGGCAAGGCGAAGCTGGGCTTCCAGGACCTCCCCTGTCCCTTGCCCGTCGAGGACCAGCGCCGGTTCTCCTGGGGCGAGGCTGCAGAGATGGTGCTCGAGGCCTTTCGGAACTTCTATCCCGGCCTGGCCGATTTTGCCGAAGTCATGCTGGTACGAAACAGGGTGGAATCGGAAAAACGGCCGGGAAAGCGACCCGGGGCCTTCTGCACCACATCGCTCACAACGAGGGAATCACGGGTCTTCATGACCTTCGGCGGCTCTCTCGGTGACGTCCAGACCCTGGCCCACGAGCTCGGACATGCATTTCATGCCTGGGTGATGCGAGAGGTGAGACCCTTTTCGTGTGAATACCCCATGACTCTGGCCGAGACCGCCTCTACCTTCGCCGAGGGACTCCTATGCAGCGCCCTCCTAGAGGACGATCGTGCTGGCGACCTGATGAAAGCCCAGCTCATGAATAGTCGGCTTGACCATGCCGCCCTGTTCCTGCTGGACATTCATATGCGCTACCTCTTCGAGAAGGCGCTCTACACGGAGCGCACCGCCGGAGAGTTGAGCGTGTCACGGCTCAAGGAGCTCCTCCTGGAGGCGCAACGACAGTGCTTCGGTGATGTCCTCGCAGAGGATGAGATGGATCCCATGTTCTGGGCCTCCAAGCTCCATTTCTATATCGTCGGGGTGAACTTCTATAACTTCCCCTACACCTTCGGATACCTTCTCAGCGAGGGGCTAGAGGCGCGGGCCAGAAAGGAAGGGCAGGACTTTTTACCCAAGTACGAGCAGTTCCTCACACTGGCGGGCAGTCACCCGGCGGAGGAGGTTGTGGCGCGATCAATCGGTGTCGACCTCTCTCAGGAGGATTTCTGGCAGGAGGCGATCGACGGCATTGCCCTAGATGTGGAGCGTTTCGAGGAGATCAGCCGCAGGCTCTTGCCGCGCACCGAGGTCCGTCGGTGAGGCACATTGCCGTAGAACCTGACAGCGTAGACTCTTTCCATCATCAGGAGGTAAGATTCCATGAGGCGCATTAAGCAATCTAATCGTCGCAAGAAGGTTTTCCTCTTTGCCACGCTCTCCCTGCTGATGTTCATGCCTTTCAGTCTTGAGGGTGGGGGTGCTGGAATTTTCTGGAGCAACCACCTTGGTCCGGGCGTTGCTCAGGCCGGGACGGATGGACCCGCTTTCACCGCGGCCGGTCTTCGCATTTCCACCGACCGCATAGAAAGATCGCCCGAGATATCCAGTCGCCGGCAGCCAGCCTCTGCCGCCCTGGGGTCGGATCGGTCGCTCGCTGCGGAAGAGGGTGCTTCGAGCTATGAGTATGAAGTCACGGCAATCGAGCCATTAGAGGGCTCTACGGGTAGCAAGTGCTTCGGCATCAACAATGCCGGCGAGGTTGTGGGAAGAAGTTTTACCTCCAATGCCGCGACCGGAGCAGATGAGAACCGGCGGGCATTCATCTGGAGCCGGTCACAAGGCATCAAGGCGCTTCCCACCCTGAGCGGGGAAAGCGGCGCCTGGGGGATCAATGATAGCGGGTTCGCGTCAGGGTATGCCTACACCGCCGAGGTGAAGCAGCATGCCGTACGCTGGGACAGCAGAGCGATGACAATCGTTGATATCGGGACGCTGAAAAATACCACGACCAACGTCAGCGGCGACACCAGTTCGGCGTATAACATCAACAATGCCGGCAAAGTGGTCGGGCAATCAGATATCCCGAACGATGATGGGAGTTTTGTGCCGTTCCACGCTTTCCTATATGACGATCAAGCAGGCATTCAGGACCTGGGAACACTCACCACCGCCTCGCCATATTACCAAAACGGATATAGTATAGTCTACGACATCAACAGTAACGACGGTGCAGTTGGTATTGCGGATGACAGCTCCTGGGCATTCCGGCCTATCCGCTACAGCAAGAGTTCCGGCATGCAGGCACTCCAAACCGATCTCGCCTATCCACCCGGCGGTGCAATTGAATGGTACGCGGTCGTGATCAACAACTCGGGGTTGATCGGGGGCCACGTGATCGCGGCAACCAATCAATCGTTACCTTACTACTGGCAGAACGAGACCGCGGCGCCGGTGCGAATCACCATGCCAGCCGGATTTCCCTATGGCGAAATCTATGGAATCAATGCGTCAGGCCAGATGGTCGGGATCATGTGGGACAGCGCTGGATCAGATGCTGTCGAACATGCCTTTCTTTACGATACCGAGCATGGGGTCCGTGATCTCAATGATCTCATCGATCCGCAATCGGGATGGACGCTCTTCTTCGCCCACGATATCAATGATGCCAGGCAAATCGTAGGCGCCGGAGAACTGAACGGACAAAAGCGGGGGTTCGTTCTCAGCCCACGTCAAGTTGGTCAAAATGTCCTGTTTTTCCCGGTCAAGAATCCACGTACCGGGAAGACGGCTGTTATTTACCTGGAATAGGGAGACGAGAAACGGAGACTCTGATGGACGATAGACAGATGAAGCTCATAGAAAAGACAAAAGGGACGGCGGAACTTTACTTCAGCGGTCTCCCCGGGGAGCGACCATTTGAGCTCTGGCGCTACTTCGACAAGGACCTCGCCAGGGACCTTTCCCTTCACATCACCGGCGTCCTCTACGCCAGGGAAAAGATCCCGCACCGGACCAGACAACTGGTGGCGGTCGCCGGCCTGACGGCGCTCGAGAAGAACGATGAGCTCAGAATGCACATCTGGGCTGCATTGAACGTCGGCTGCACCAAGGAGGAGATTGCCGAGGTGATCTTCCAGATGAGCACCTATGCAGGGATGCCGGCAGTGAATAGCGCCTTGCGGGTTCTCAAGGGGGTTCTGGAGGTTCGGGAACAAGGGGCATCAGGGGGAGCGGGGAGCAAGGTGTTGACGGCTCGTAAGGGATAGGATTCGGATCTGCGGCTGAGCTGTGTAGCGGGCCGAAGCATCGCCTTGTCGTTTAGGAACCAGGATGAAAACGAACGCGGTTCGTCTGCTCGAGCGAGCGGGCATCCCTTTTGAACTTCGCTCCTACGGAGTTGAGGACGAGCACCTGAGCGCGGAAGAGGTGGCGGCAGCGCTCAAGATACCGCCGCAGACGGTGTTTAAGACCCTGATCACCCGGAGCGACCGGACAGGGTACCTGTTTGCCCTCATCCCGGCAGGGAGCGAACTCGATCTCAAGCTACTGGCGGAGGCGTCAGGGAACAAGCGGGTGGAGATGGTACCGCTCCGGCAAGTACTGGGACTCACGGGCTACATCCGGGGTGCGGTAACACCCCTTGCGGCAAAGCGAGCCTATCCCGTGTTCATCGATGAAACGGCGGAGCTGTGGCCGATGGTCAGCATCAGTGGCGGCATGAGAGGGCTCCAGATTCTGCTCGCGCCCTCGGATCTCGTCCGGGTGACCTCGGCGTGGCTCGTGGATATCGCCCGGGCGGCAACAGAATGAACGGAATAATCTGAGTGCAGGGCACCCGTTACTCGCAATCTAGGAGATCGTTTGAGGTCGCGGCAGTCGTTGCCACCGGGCTTCTCTTCCTCCTTTTCAAATCCCTTCGGCTGCAGGGGGTTTTTGTTCCTATCGCGGCGGGCTTCTGGATAGGCTTCCTTTGGTACCATGCCCGGCGGGACCGGAGCGTTCTCCGCGTGTGGGGATTTCGCCTCGACACGCTTTGGCCGGCATTTCAGGCGGTGACCGCTCTCTCTCTGCCCGCTGCCGGAATCATGGCGCTGGTGGGGGCAAGTCAAGGGACTCTCCGCTTCCCGCTACACGCATGGGTCCTCATGGCACTGTACCCGATCTGGGGAGTGGTCCAGCAATTCCTGGTGCAGGCTCTTCTCGTCAGGAACCTGGAAGGGAGCCTACCCAAGTGCGGGCTATTTCTCGTTGGCTCATGCCTGTTCGCCATAGTTCATGTGCCGGAAACGCCGCTTATGCTGGCAACCTTCGGGTTGGGTCTCGTATACGTTCCGCTCTATCTGCGGCACCGGAATCTCTGGCCCCTCGGGCTCTACCACGGCTGGTTGGGCACCTTGTTCTACCTCTGGGTTCTCGGTCGCGACCCGTGGGTGGAGACATTTGGGATGTTTTGAACGATAGAGAGGCGACTTGCTGGTCTACGCCGTCAGCCTTTTCTTTTTGTTTCCGGTCGAAAGGACTACACTGGGCTCACCGCGCCCGCACGTCAGATGGGTGAAGGGGTTAGCCTCCGGAGGACCCATGAAGGTCATAACCCACGAGGACTTCAAGCAGGTCTACACCCGTGACCCGGCAGCGGCGGCCGGGAGAATCGAGAGCATCCTTTCCGCCCTCGGGGACGAGGTGGACTTCGAAGAGGCATCTCCCGCCGACCGTGATGACATTGCGGCGATCCACACGGAACGGCATATTCAAAAGGTGAACCGACGGGGTCTCTACGATCTTGCTGCCCTCGCTGCGGGAGCTACCATCTAGGCTGCCCGCACCGGGCTCACCGAGCCGTGCTTCGCTCTCGTCCGGCCGCCCGGACACCATGCAGCGGCGGACAGCTGCTGGGGGTTCTGCTATTTCAACAACCTGGCCGTTGCCCTCGACCACCTCAAGCGGCACAAACGGATCAAATCCGCCTATGTCCTCGATTTCGACCTCCATTACGGCGACGGGACCGTCTCGATCATGGAGGGGAAGAGGTATGCCACCATTCACAACCCGGTGTCGCCTGATCGTAGTGAATACCTCGAGGACGTGGCCGGCCGCCTGGCCGCGACGCGGGCGGATGTCATCGCCGTCTCTGCCGGCTTTGACAACCACCTCCAGGATTGGGGCGGGGTGCTGCTGACCGAAGACTACGAGACCATTGGCCGTCTGGTTCGAGAGACCAGCCGGAGGCTGAGCGCGGGCTGTTTCGCGGTGCTGGAGGGCGGCTACAATCACCGGGTTCTGGGAGAGAGCGTTCTCGCCTTTCTAAGCGGGCTCAGCGGCCGGTGAAGGGCTCGCACCGGGACACAGAGAGGGCTACGACCGGTGAACTTGATCCCTCGTCATTCCGGCCTTGACCTGGAGGTCCTTCCGGAGGAGAGCAGACAATGAGAGGATACGCGCGGGTACTCGCTTCCATTCTTGTCACGATAGCCTTCCTGTTACCCCCATCTGTCGAGGCGAACGTCGGAACGCCTGTGGACCGCGTGGTTCACGGAAATACCGCCTTTGCTCTTCAACTCTACCAGAAGCTCGGTAGTACCGAAGACAACCTTTTCCTCTCGCCTTTCAGTATTTCGACAGCCCTAGCGATGACCTACGCGGGGGCACGGGGGAACACGGCCAGGGAAATGGCTGCAGCCCTCCATTTCTTGCTGCAAGGAGAGGAACTCCACTCCGCCTTCGCTGCCCTCAGACGGAATCTCCTGGAGGTTGAGAGGAAAGGGGGCGTGCGTCTCAAGGTCGCCAACGCCCTCTGGCCGCAGAAAGACTATCCGTTTCTCCGGGAATATCTCGCCTTGGTGCAGAGGTACTATGGAACCACGGTTACTCCCATGGATTATGCGAAGGCCGCGGAACAGGCACGGCAAACCATCAATCAATGGGTTGAAAGGGAGACCGAGAATAAGATCAAGAACCTCATCCCCGCAGGCATTCTCAATCCCCTGACGCGCCTCGTCCTCACGAATGGGATCTACTTCAAGGGCAATTGGGCGAGCCAGTTCAAGAAGAGCGCCACTCATGACGCGCCCTTCCATGGGATCCCAGGAAGCTCGATCAAGGTGCCCATGATGAGCCAGCAGCACCGGTTCAGGTATGGAGAGCGGGATGACCTTCAGATCCTCGAGTTGCCATATGCGGGAAACGACCTGTCCCTGGTTGTGCTCCTGCCCAGGCGAGTAGAGGGGCTCCCAGAGCTCGAGCGGGCGCTCACGCCCGAAGGGCTGGCGGATTGGACCGGACACTTACAAGAGCGAGAGGTTGTTGTGTTTTTGCCGAAGTTCAAGCTGACCTCTCAATTCCGCGTCGATGCCGCCCTCAAAGCCTTGGGTATGGGGGACGCCTTCTCCCCGGAGAAGGCCGATTTCGCCGGGATGGACAGCAAGTCCCATTGGTTATACCTCGGTGCCGTCCTCCATAAGGCATTTGTCGATGTCAATGAGGAGGGCACCGAAGCGGCGGCGGCAACGGGCGTCGTTGTGGGGATAACGAGTGTGCGCGTGCAGCCGCCGACGTTTCGTGCTGATCATCCCTTCCTCTTTCTGATCAGAGACAACCGGACAGGGAGCATTCTGTTCATGGGAAGGGTAGTTGACCCCACCAGACAGGGATAGACAGACTGTCCAACAACTAATCTCCCCTCGCCGGCAGAAAGGGAGAGGGGCTTGCCTGAGCCTGGAGGTGCAGGACCGTGCGTGTGATACTCATCTACCTCAGCGCCTTAATAAGCTTTGTCGGTACAGAGCCTCGCTTGAGACCTGCCGAGTGGGGCATACCGGTGATCAACGGCAAGATCGAGAACTGGTACAAGATAGACGACAAGGTGTACCGGTCGGCACAGCCAGACAGCCGTGGGATGAAGGATGCGGAGCGCTTCGGAATACGGAACGTCCTCAACCTGAGAAATTACCATTCAGATGATGACGAAGTGAAAGGAACAGGAGTCAAGATCTTCCGGGTGAAGATGGAGGCTGGTGATATTGAAGATGACCACATCATAACCGCCTTGCGGATCATCGGGCATGCCGAAGGCCCGGTCCTTGTCCACTGCATGCACGGCTCCGATCGCACCGGGGCGGTAATCGCCATGTACCGGATCGTGTTCCTGAACTGGAACAAAGAGACGGCCGTCGACGAGATGGTGAACGGCGGCTATGGATTCCACGGGATGTACGGCAACATTATTCACTATGTCCAGAAATGCGATGTCCTGAAGATCAGAGAACAGGTGAACGCACCGTAGCCGGCTATTCCTGGCGTGGAACTCGTAGCCTCTTCATATTCCTCACGATGAGGAAGACCATTACTCCCACTGTGACAATGAGAACAGTCCAGATGAGGCCGCCGTGCCGCTCGCTCCAGGGAATCAGTTCTTTCTTGCCCTCGAGGAGGCGTGAGGGGCCGAGCCCCGCCTGCGGCGCCTGAAACTCATCCACCCCGTCAACCGCCTCGGCTAGATCGTAGCTTGCCGCCCGCGCCTTCGGGTTTCCACCGACGAGGGCGTACCTGCGGCTCGGTGCCGCCCGAAAGACAAGGCTCGTCTCCTGCCGAAACACCGTTACGCCGTCGAGTTCGACTGGGGGGTTGTCGGCGTTCAGGATGCGAAGCTTCAGGTAGCGATAGGGCGCGGAGAACCCCTCGATTTCGAGGGATTCCTCCACCCGGGTCTGGTACTTGATTCGGTAGAGCACCCCCCTGGAGATGGATGTCCAGGGAACCTCTCGCTCCATCTTATCCGAGCCGGTTTCCGTCTTTCTCGGTACCTGTTCCAGGGCCGCATTGCGCCCCATGAGCTCATAGGCCCGATTGAAATAGGGTGTGCGAATCGCACACCGGAGGCTCACGACGGGGAGGTTTCGCACCCCGAGGTCCAAGTCCACAGTGGAATGATTTCTCTTTTCGTCGAGGGTCGCGGTCATCCCTTGCACCGGGACCTGGACCAGCTCCTTTTCGCCCTCGGGGCGCTGGACGGAGGCCTCCACCGCTTGGAAGGCAAACGGGCGGAAGTCGCGGAAGATGTTAAACACGGTGAGGCGAAGGTGGCGGAAGGTATTGGGGGAGAACTTGAGGGTGTCCACCCTGAAGCTCTGATCCTGGAGGCTCACGTCAATGAGCCAGAGCCCCTGCGCCACCACCTCCCAGTTCTTGCCGTCGTCGCTCCCTTCGACAAGCACCCGCCGTCGATAGTTGGTCCCGGAGATGGTGACCTTAACCTTGTGCTTTTCCAAACTCGCGCCGAAATCCGCGACCACCCGCCCGTATCGTCCCGGCGCATAGGTCTGGTTCAGAAGGCGCGCCGGTCGCCACTCCACCTTCTGAATCTCCCGGACTCGACCCCAATGGAGCACGTGAGGGACGAGGGCGTTGTCATCGTCCACCACCCTCAGGTCATCGAGGGTTGCCTGGGCCTCATCAAAGACCTCGGGAGGGATCGGCAGCCGAAGGAAACCGGAGGCGCCATGGAGTTCGATGGAACGCTGCCAGGCCCAGCCGGTCGGATCAAAGGCGGCATCGGCACCTGGTTGAATGAGGAGGAGGAGAATGGCTGCCAGCAGAGCTCTCATTCCCGTTGCTCTCCTTCGGGTTCTTGAAGAAGGACGGTGCCGTAGCGCTGATAGAAATAGCCTGCCGCCACAAGGAGCACCCCGCAGGCGGCAAAGGAGACGATGCGGTAGACCTTTTCCAGCTCCCTCGTGTCCACGAAGACTGTCTTGCCAACGGCGAGGAAGAAGAGGACAAAGCCCAGGTAGCGAAGAAGCCGGTTTCGATGCACGAGCCCGAGCCAAATGCCCGCGAAGGCCTGAAGAGCCCAGGCAGCGGAGATCAGGCTCATCCCCATTTTCGGTGTGATGAGCTGGCTGTGATGCCCCCACCGCTCGAGCTCAAAGGCGACGAGGAGCGCCAAGACCGCGTGCCCGGCTACGGTGAGAACATCGGCCGGGAGCTGGAGACCGTTCTTCCGAGTGAGGTGAGCGGACCACCAGAGGGAGAGGACGAAGAGCGCCTTCGGCGCAAAGGTTGCATTCGCCGCAAGCCACGGCGAGGGCAGCCAGTAGGACCCCAGACTCTGGAAGAGGACCAGGGAGCCGATCCCGAAGCAGACCCACGAGAGAGGCATCCACTCGGACAAGCCCCGCCGGTCCAGGAGGGTCGCGGTAACGGCCGCGATCAACGACCAGAGGACCACCAGAGAACCGGCCTCGTAGGTGTGGAAGAGCTGGATGGGGTGGTTGACGGTCCAGAACTGGGAGACCTCCAGGTGGAGCAGGGCGCAGGTCAAGGCGAAAGCGAGGAGCGAAGCGGCTCCGGTGAGTCGCGTATGCCAGGGCTCGGCTCCCTCTTCGTTTCGAGCAAGGAGGACCGCCGAGATCACGGCCATGGCGATCACGAAGGTCCAGGAGCCGAAGGGGACATTGAAGACGGGGATGAAGACCTCCCGGTGGAGGGGCAGCCGCGAGGCGAGTCCCCCTGCCGCAAGGAGAAGAGCGGCAGCTCCGGCAACCTTGCAGAGGATCTGCCGGAACCTGATGCCGACGAAGATGAGAAGAGTTCCCTCCATGCTCCAGGCGATGGGAATCCCGTAGAGCTTGAGTTGAATGGGAATGGCGATGGTGACGAGGGCGAGGGCTATGGTGAGGAGGCTGGCGGAGGTGTTCGTGTCCCGGCCGACCCGCTTGAGCCAGACCCGAGACAGGGCGAGCACGAGGAGGGCCTGCCCCAGGACCACGAAGCCAAGGACGTACCGGTACTCCCGGAAGAGGACGTTGTAATAGGAGAGGAAGGAGATGACGGCATTGAGCACAATGAGCGCCAGGCCCTCCCGGGTCTCCGGCAGCCGCCGCACCAGGCCGTGGAGCGTCGGGATGAGAAGGAACATGAGGTAGAAGAGGGAGATATATACCAGAGCCGGCGTCATCTGGCCGGGCCCAAAGAACTTGTCGTACCAGCCGTGGTAGATGACGGCGGTCCCGATGAAACAGAGGAGATCGAGGGCGCGCCACCTCCGGAAATAGGCGCCCACGGCCACCAGATCGAGGATGGCGATGTAGGTGAAGAGGGCATAGGGGTGGTTGGTGCCGGTGGAGAGAAGAACCGGGCTCAGGAATCCGCCGACAACAGCGAGAATGCCGATGGAGACGGCATCATGAGCCACGGCCATGACCACCGCGAGGCCGGTTACCAGGGTCGCCAGCACCATGGAGAGGGTCTGATCGGCAAGGTGGTACACCTGGAAGGAGAAGAAGACACAGAGATAGAAGGCGGCGATACCGCCCCCGGTCAAGACCTGGAAGAGGATGCTCCAGTCCCGCCGGCGGAAACGCTCGCCAAGGCCAAGGGCGACGATCCCGAGCAGGGCGCCGATGGCGAGCCTCCCCGTCGGACCGATCCAGGCGTTGTCGTAGGCGTACTTCAGAAAGAAGCCGACCCCGATCAGCGTCATCACGATGCCGACCCAGTTGAGCCAGCGGGTGCCAAGCCTGACCTCGAGGGAGAGGCGGGAATGCGCCGAGGCGGGAGGGATCTCTTCTTGAGCAGGCGCAGACGATGGCGCGGCCGTCAGCGGCGTGTCTGGAGCGACCGCCGGTCGAGGAGAGGGTTCGGGGATCTCCAGAGCCGCGAGTGATTCCTCAGGAACAGGAGGTGTCGGAGGCGGTGACGGAACCCGCTCCCCGGGGCGCACAGCGAATGGAGCCGAGCGGAGATGGTGCTCAAGGTCACGGATCCTCCTGCCCAGGTCCCGGACCCTCAGCAAGGCAATGATGCCGCAGATGGGGCCGACAATGGCCAGGAGCAGGATGATGAGGCCCATGAAGACCATGTCCCCGCCTCTCATGGGGCTCCTCCCTTCACTCTGGTAACGCCGGAACTGTTGCGTAGGGCAAGAGCACGGCGCCCTCCCTTTATTTTCCGCCTTTCCCCCGAACACGAAAGTGGGAAGGGTATTGGTGGACCTTTGCAAGCAACGAGCGTACCAGAACTGCACTGAAGATGCCAAAGAGCCTGGATCGGTGCTAGAATTTATATCTATGACGCAACTATGCAGATTTGCCTCGTAGCTCCCGCACGCCCTCCTCTGCGGGCCCAGTTCCGGCTGTTGGCGGATAGCAGAGGGTGTTTCAGCAACCTGTCAGCGAAGGACGATCACCCCATGGACAAGAAGAAGCTCAAAGACATGGCAGGAAGCAAGCAGTTCATCGAAGGGATTTACAACTACTGCGATCGCTGGTGCGAACGGTGCTCTTTCACCTCGCGCTGTCTGAACTACGCCATGGCGGAGGACGAGCCTGAGGAGGCGGAGAGGCGCGACGCGCGCAACCAGGCATTCTGGCAGAAAATTGGAGAGACCTTTCAGATCACCCTGGAGCTCCTCCACGAGTTCGCTGAGGAGCACGGGATCGATCTTGACGTGATCGATTACGAAGAGGCGGCAGAGAAGGAGAAGCTCCGGGACGAGATGGCAAGGGACCATGGCTGCTGCCGGGCGGCTCGCGCCTATGGGGAGATGGTGGATGACTGGTTCGAGTCGGCTCGGGGCCTCATGGGACAACGAGAAGCCGAGCCGGGCGAGGAGGCGACGGAGGGGATGGCCGATGCGAGCGCCCGGGAGGCGCAGACCGGCCTGGATGACGCCCTGGCGGTGGTCCGATGGTACGAGCACCAGATCTATGTCAAGCTCATGCGAGCCGTCCGGGGCAGACTGGATGACGATTCCGAGATCGAGGAGGGATTCCAGAAAGACTCGGACGGCTCGGCCAAGGTGGCCCTCATCGGGATAGACCGGTCTCTGGCCGCCTGGGGTGAGGTGCGAAAGTCGTTGCCGTTCTTCGAGTTGGAGACGGTGAGGCTCCTCCTCCACCTTGAGAGGCTGCGCCGGGAGGTGGCGAAGGCTTTCCCCGAAGCGCGGGCCTTCATCCGGCCCGGGTTCGATAGGATCGACTTCCATAGCTGAATTCCTTGACCCGCGCCTCAAAATCGCGGAGAATCTTCCGATACTCCCGGAGGAAACCGCAACCATGGCGATACGGCAGGCAACCAGAGAGGAAGCGCCTCGGCTTGCCGAGATCATCCGGGCCGCGTTCAGCGACGTGGCCGAGCGCTTCGGCCTGACGGCAGAGACCTGCCCGACTCATCCGTCCCTTTGCACCGCCGCATGGATCGGGAGCGCGCTGGACAAGGGGGTCACCTATTACATCGCTGAGGATGGAGCGAGGACGTGGGGGTGCGTTGCCCTCGAGCGAGCGAACCCGGATGTGTGCTACCTGGAAAGGCTGGCAGTTCTTCCGGAATTCAGGCGGAAAGGTCTCGGCAAGGCCTTGGTCGACCACGTCCTCGCGGAGGCGAGGGTCCTTGGCGCGAGACAGGTGGAGATCGGGATCATTGCGGACCACCGGGAGCTGAAGGATTGGTATCTCCGTCAGGGATTTCGCGCGATCAAGACGGTGCGGTTCGAGCACCTGCCCTTTGCGGTTATGTTCATGGAGATAGCGTTACAAAGGAGCGTGATTATGGAGATCAGCGTGACCAGATCCACCACCATCGGACAGAAGCCCCGCCCGAAGGATTCGGAGCTCAAGTTTGGCAAGTACACTACCGATCATCTCTTCATCATGGATTACACGCGGGGAAGAGGCTGGCACGATCCGCGGATCGTACCCTACCAGAACCTTGAGCTCGATCCGACCGCCATGGTGCTCCACTACAGCCAGCAGGTGTTCGAGGGTTTGAAGGCCTACCATCTCCAGGACGGCGGGGTCGGCCTCTTCCGTCCAGACCGAAACATCGCCCGGATGAATGCCTCCGCCCGCCGGATGGTGATGCCCGAGGTGGATCCGGACCTGTTCTTCCAGGCGATGAAGGCGCTCATTCTTCTCGAGCGCAACTGGATCCCGAAATCCGAGGGTACCTCCCTCTATGTTCGCCCCACCATGATCGCCAGCGAGGCCGCCCTTGGGGTGAAGCCCGCGGATCAGTACCTGTTCTATATTGTCCTCTGTCCGGTTGGCGCCTACTACCCGGAGGGGTTCAGCCCGACAAGGATCTATGTCACGGATCAATACGCGCGGGCCGCCCAGGGTGGCGTGGGCGAGGCGAAGACGGCCGGAAACTATGCGGCCAGCATCTTCGCCTCGACCGAGGCGACGAAGCTCGGGTACACCCAGGTGCTCTGGCTCGATGCGAGAGAGCGAAAGTACGTGGAAGAGGTGGGAACTAGTAACATCTTCTTCCTCATCAATGGCGAACTCGTCACTCCGCCTCTGGGCGGCACCATCCTGCCGGGCATCACCCGGGATTCCGTGCTCCATCTGGCGCGGCACTGGGGAGTAAAGGTTGCCGAGCGCCCCATACCCATCGAGGAGGTGGTCCTCGCCAGCAAGAGTGGGGCTCTCAAAGAGATGTTCGCCAGCGGCACCGCTGCGGTCATCTCGCCGGTGGGCGAGATCTGCTACAAGGGAAAGGACTACAAGGTCGGCGACGGCAAGACCGGGGAACTCGCCCGGAAGCTCTACGACGAGATCACCGGCATCCAGTACGGGCGGAAGGAGGATCCCTTCGGCTGGCGCGTTCGCCTGGCGTGAGCGCACCCATTACATCGCTCATTGTAGGTCTGAGCGATAGGTGACACCATGGGACTAAAGATATATCAAGTCGACGCCTTTACCGACCAACCCTTTGCCGGAAATCCCGCCGCCGTCTGCATCCTGCAAGGCCCGGTTGACGCCGAGTGGATGCAGAAGGTCGCGCGGGAGATGAACCTCTCGGAGACGGCCTTCCTCTGGAGACTTGAGGACGGGTTCAGCCTGCGCTGGTTCACTCCGGCCGTGGAGGTGGAGCTCTGCGGCCACGCCACCCTGGCAAGCGCTCATATCCTCTGGGAGACGAGGACGCTTGCTCGGCGCCACCAGGCGAGGTTTCACACCTTGAGTGGACTTCTCACTGCCACGCGAGGTGCTGATGGTATCGAGATGAACTTTCCCGCGACACCGGAAGAGCCGGCCGGGGCTCCACCCGAACTCATCAAGTCGCTGGGTGTGGAACCGCGGTACGTGGGGCGAAGCATCTTTGATTATCTGGTAGAGGTCGGCTCGGAGGGCGAGGTGAAAAGCCTCAAACCGGATTTCGCCCTCCTGCGGGAGGTCCCGATCCGCGGCGTCATGGTCACCAGCCGCGCCTCATCCCCGGGATTTGATTTCGTCTCCCGTTTCTTTGCCCCTCGCGTCGGCATCGACGAAGATCCGGTCACCGGCTCCGCCCACTGCTGCCTCGGGCCATACTGGGCCGATAAGCTCGGCAGAGACGAACTTCTCGCCTACCAGGCCTCGGAGCGCGGCGGAACGCTGCGGGTCCGAGTTGACAGCGACAGGGTATACATCGGCGGTCAGGCGGTGACAGTCCTTCGCGGCGAATTGCTCGAGTCCCGAAGTTTGCGGAGATAAGGGAAGCGCTTGCTCACAGGCGAGGTGGCGCAGCCCTGCTCTGGAAAGCCTGAGGGACGCCGTCAATCAGCGCGCCGGGAAGGGGTAAATGGTTGAGGGTTGCCCAGCCTTCTCGGGCGTCCGGTGGGAAAAGTTTTTCCCTAAACTTGAACAAACTTGCCAAGCTGTTCCAGGCGAGCCGCCGGCTTCATCTCTGGTAACAATCTGAAATTATTTGAGAAGTATCAAGCCATCCGAGTGGCACAGTTCTTGTTACAACAGTCCGGATTGTGCAGATGCGTCCGAGGCGACAAGGACCGGTGCAGGCGGCGATACGCCCGCGGCTCCAACCTGGGCCGCCTCCATCTCGGCAGGAAGAGGTTCTAGGGAAGGCAGCCACAGGGGGCCGGAAGACCCCCGCATCGCCCGAGCAGGGAACCCAACTTGATGAAGACGGCATAGTGTTCGCCTGTCTGAGCACACTCGCGCATCCGGCGCGGCCGTCCTGAGGATAGGTTGTCCATATGCCTTTACCATTGGCCCACGCGGCCCTCGGCCTGGCCACTCATGAGCTCCTCGGGGAGAATCCGCCTATTCACAGCCCCTGGAGAAAGCTGGCGCTCATCGGTCTTCTCGCGAACCTTCCCGATATCGATGTGGTGATCGGTCTCCTCCTCCAGGGTAACGGTTCCGCCTTTCATCGGGGTCCCACCCATAGCTTGCTCTTTGCCCTGGGCATGGGCTGGCTGGTGTGCCGCGTCTGGCCCTGGTGGTCGAGAACCGCGAGCGTGAGTTTCGTCTGGTGCGCCTCGATCATACTGTCACACATCCTGGCTGACGCTCTGCTCACCAGCGCGCCGGTTTCGTTGTTCTGGCCGCTCGAAGTCCACTGGAGCAAGGAGCACTGCGGATGGCTGGATGTGATCGATTCCGTTCTTTTTGGAAGCTGGTCGGATATGGGCCTGCTTTTCGGGGCCGGATTGGTGATTCTTTTCAGCAGAGTCCTTAGAGTAAAAGTTCTGCCTTACCTCCTTCCTCGTCCGGTAAGAGTGACGAGTAGATCAGGTCTCGATAGCAAGAAACCGACCCCATGACGAGAGCGATCCCGCGGCCTGGGTTGGTGGAGCCCGGTGGCCAGGCAGCCCAAGGTCCGAAAGGGGGCCCGCCCCTAACCTCCCGCCTGCCTATCCTCCGGTCAAACGAAGAATTGCCAGATGGTATGCCTTCACGAGTTCCTGGAGGCTCAACACCCCGACGAGACGCCCCTGCTCGTCATCATCGACAACAGGAATCTGGCCGTAGCCGGTCCGGATGAACTTGATCAAGGCGTCGTAAAGGCTCTCGTGCACGGCGACCGAGACCGGTTTGTCGGCAAGCTCTCCCACCACGAGCAGGTCCGAAAGGGTGTCCTCGAAGAGGATCGGCCGAAGGTCTGGAAAGGAGAGTATCCCGGTCAGCTTGAAGTCGTCGTCAACCACGGGGAAGAAGGACTCACGGGTCATGGTCATGAGCCGCTTGAGCTCCTTGAACCGCATGTCCATGGGGAGCTGAGTCACGGGCCTTCCTGGGTTGTAGACCTCCCGCACCTGCATGGTCTGGAGGACGTTGATGGTCAGCTCGCCCGCGTGGGCAGGGGAGGCGAACTTGTTTCGCACCTGCTTCTCGTAGATGCTCCATCGCCGAGAGAGGAGCACGGTGATCACGGAGACGAACATGAGGGGCACGACGAGGCCGTAGCCCCGGGTCATTTCCGACACCATGAGGAGGGCACCGATGGGGGCCTTTGCGACTCCCGCAAAGAATCCCGCCATGCCCACCAGGGCGAAGGCGCCTGAGTGCTCGACGATTCCCGGGAAATAGAGGTTTCCGAGTTTTCCGATCACCCCGCCAAGCATGGCCCCGATGAAGAGGGACGGACCGAACACGCCGCCGCTGCCCCCTGAGCCTATGGTGCAAGACGTGGCGAAGACCTTCAACAAAGCGAGACTCGCCATGAGTCCAAGTGGGAGTTCCCCGAGGAGGGCCGACTGGATGGCGCCATAGCCGCCGCTCAACACCTTGGGGGTCAGGAGACCCAAGCACCCCACGACAAGTCCGCCGACGGCCGGTACGAGGTGGCGCTTGATCGGCAAACGGCGGAAGAGGCGATCCCTCAGACCGTAGAGGCTTCTCGAATAGAGCCAACCGACTGGAACGCACACGAGGCCGAGCACGGCATACAGCAAGAGCTCGCGAGGGTCAGTGAAGGTGATAGCCGGAGTAGCAAAAATGGGCTGATGCCCAAAGAAGAAGGTAAAGGTCGAGTACGCCACCACCGAGCTGATGATACAGGGTACGATCGCTTCCGTCTCGAAATCCTCAGTGTAGAGTACCTCGATGCTCGTAATTGCGCCACCGAGGGGAGCCCGAAAGATGGCGCCCAAGCCCCCGGCACATCCCGCCAGGAGCAGGAGTCTGCGCTCCCTGGGATCGAGCTTCAGCATCCGCCCCACCCAGGACCCGAAACCGCCGCCGATCTGGGCGATCGGTCCCTCACGCCCGGCACTGCCCCCGAAGGCGAGAGTGATGATGGAAGCAATCCCTTTGATAAAGGGAATGCGGGTGCGAATCGACCCATTCTTGTTGTGAAAAGCGTCGATCAGCGCGTCAGTCCCGTGTCCTTCGGCCTCCGGAGCCCAGGTGTAGACGATAAGGCCGGAGAGGAGGCCGCCGATGGCGGGAGCGAGGAAGAGGAGCCATAATTTGGGTGTGCCATGAGGCATGCTCTGAACCAGGTGCTCGCCAGCGGGTGCACCCGGAGGAAAGCCGGCCAGGTAGTCCAGAACGAAGTAGGTGAGCCACTCGAGGGCGACCAGAAACAGGCTGGCGCCGATACCGGAGACCAGGCCGACGAGGAGGCCATACAACATCAAGCGCGAAGGGGTGTGGAGTCTCACATAGTGAACAAGGGTTTTCATAGTGCTCCACATGAGGCTCGTCTCCAGGATTCCGGCCATTTTATGGAGTTTTCCGGTGACGCGCAAGGGAGAGATTGTTCGCCAGGAGTGCACAACACCCTGTAACGGGCGAAAAGCACTACGATAACTTTTTCCTTAATTTGGATCGCGATAGCTTGTACACTAATCAATATATTTCGACGGCACCTATCCCTTCGCCGTATAGAACTATTGCGGCGGGCTGGTGGGACAAGACCCTCGATTTGGCCGACGAGCGCTGGCAGGGGCCAGGCAAACAAGGGATGGAGGAGTCGACCTCGGGAGGAAAAGTTTCGCTTCCGCTCGCTCCCTGGTCATTCGTCCTCTTCCTGAGAGACAAGGAGTAGCTGAACTGATGGAGCGCTACATTTGCATTCATGGCCATTTCTACCAACCGCCACGGGAGAACCCGTGGCTCGAGGCGATCGAGGCTCAGGACTCGGCTTATCCGTACCACGACTGGAACGAGCGGATCACAGCCGAGTGTTACGCGCCCAACGCCACCTCCCGTATTCTGGACCCGGAGGGGCGGATCGTCGACATCGTCAACAACTACGGGAAGATCAGTTTCGATTTCGGACCAACCCTTCTCGCCTGGCTCGAGAAGCAGGCGCCCGAGGTCTATGCGCGCATTCTGGAGGCCGACCGGGAGAGCCAGGAGAGGTTCTCCGGGCATGGCTCGGCGCTCGCTCAGGCTTACAACCACATGATCCTGCCGCTGGCCAACCGACGGGACAAGTACACTCAGATCCTCTGGGGGATCCGCGACTTCGAGGCGAGGTTCGGCCGCGAGCCCGAGGGCATGTGGCTGCCGGAGACGGCCGTGGATTTGGAGAGCCTGGATATTCTCGCCGACCTCGGTATCCGGTTCACCATCCTTGCTCCCCGCCAGGCGAATAGGGTCAGGGCGATCGGAGGCCCGGAGTGGAGTGATGTGAGCGGCGAGAAAATCGACCCGTCCACGGCCTATACACTCAGACTCCCGTCAGGTCGGAGCATCACCCTCTTCTTCTATGACGGCCCCATATCTCGCGCTGTGGCCTTCGAGGGCGTCCTCAATAACGGCGAGGTTCTTGTAGAACGCCTCCTCGCCGGATTTTACGAGAAGAGGAGCTGGCCGCAACTGGTCCATATCGCCACCGACGGCGAGAGTTACGGTCACCATGTCCATCGCGGCGAGATGGCTCTCGCCTACGCCCTGGATCACATCGAGTCCCATGAACTCGCCCGGATCACCAACTACGGCGAGTACCTGGAGCGACACCCGCCCACCCACGAGGTGCAGGTCTTCGAGAATAGTTCCTGGAGTTGCATCCACGGAGTAGAGCGCTGGCGGGGGAACTGCGGCTGCAATTCCGGGGGATACCCGCAGTGGAGCCAGAGCTGGCGGGCCCCCCTGCGACAGGCTCTTGACTGGCTTCGGGACGTCCTGGCTCCGGCATACGGGCACAGGGCGCGGTTGTACCTCAAGGACCCGTGGGAAGCGCGAAACGCCTACTTCCAGGT
>Ga0335070_10001433_pt1 | contig 27522 bp, 17 predicted proteins | sample Lox_Sample_13_FD_206722 | JGI IMG/M metagenome (GOLD analysis project Ga0335070, IMG submission 206722) | Soil microbial communities from Loxahatchee National Wildlife Refuge, Florida, United States - Lox_Sample_1.3 | ecosystem: Environmental > Terrestrial > Soil > Wetlands | place: USA...
TTGTGCAAGGTTCTTGTAACGCAGGGAAATGCAGATCCCTCGCTCTCCTCACCGCGCCAGCCCACCCCAGCGGGCCAGAAGCAGGCCCGCCGGGGACCCCCGGTCGCGCGGCTGCGGAGAGCTCGGGATGACAAGAATGGGGCAGCGGAACGGCTCGGCTGAAGCCGAGCCCCTTCAAAGCACGCACCGCACTATTTGCTAAATTGCTCTAAGGTGTGATGCTCACTCGTTTTCGGCAGGCAGATCGAAGTTGACCAGATGGCCGCGAAAGCCTTTGGTCTTCCATGCGCCGAAGGCGATGCCAGCCACCATCCAGATGCCGCCGGCGATTTTGGCGGGCTTGCTGAGGTTCCACCACAGAAAGAAACAAATAACGAACCCAGCCATGGGTGGAGCAATGACAGCCAGCAGGAGCAGGCCTATTCCCCCGACAATCCAGGCTGATGAACCCAGCATATCGGCGAGAAAAACCGCCATCCACGATGAACCCAGCTGGCGGGTAGCAAGAAGGTAGACAACAATGACGAAGACAGTCAAAGAGGGGGCAACATATTTGGCTAAGCGCCTTCTCGACTCTCGCACATCATATCTGACGAACGCAGCCATGTTCACGCCCATGAAGGCGATCAGGGCGCCGAAGTTGAGCATCTCAGCCCCGAGCGCATAGGTCATCACGAAGGCGCCAATCAGCGTAATCGCACCTACAAACAACACGTTGTTCCGCGGCACGCGATGTTTCGCGTCGACGACTCCGAAGAAGGATTTCGGCAACGCGTTGCTGCGTCCCATGCCGTAGAGCAGGCGGGCGGCGCCGATCTGCGCCCCCATGCCCGAGCCGAAATTGGCGACCAGCAAAGTAAATCCCAGGATCGCAAACATCGGCTGCCAAGCGCGGCCGGCGACGTGCACGAAAGCCGTTTCCTCGTTGGGGAAGGGCTGCGAGGCAGGCCAGATCAGTTGTGCGGCGTAGACTTCGATTGCGGACAGAATGCCGATGACCAGGCAGGTCAGGACCGTCGCCAGCAGGATGTTGCGGCGGGGGTTTTCGGCCTCCTCGGACAAGGTCGAAATGCCGTCGAAGCCGATGTAAGTGAGCACGGCAATCGAAGTTCCGCCGAGGACAGCCTTTGTATTCCAGAGGTCAGGATCGTAGAAGGGCCGCGTGAAGAATCCCGCGCCGTCGTGTGGATGTCCGAAGATGTAGCGCGCGGCAACTACAAAGAAGATGGCGATGACCACGCCCATGGCCGCGGCGAGCGCGGAGTTTACGCGGGCCGAGGTTTTTACGCCCTGGACGTTGAGTCCGGTGAAGACCGCCGCGAAGAATATCGCCCAGATCCAGTACGGTACCCCGGGCGCGAAGACGTGCGCTTGCTGGCTGCACCAGATCGTGCAGATAATCGGGTTGAGCATGTAGTCCATGACCATGCTCCAGCCGGTGACGTAGCCCAGGGCGGGATTGATCTCCTGACCGACATAGGTGAACGCCGAGCCAGCACTCGGGTAGGCACGCGCCATGCGGCCGTAGCTGATGGCGGTGAAGAGCATCGCCACCATGGCGATGAGGATGGTGGTCACCACGTGGCCGCGGCCGCGGTCACTGAGCACGCCGAACACCGACATGGGTGCGACCGGCTGAATCACGATGACGCCGTAGAGAATCAGGTCCCAGAGCGTCAGCGAACGCTTCAAGCGCAGCGTTTCGGCAGGCGTGGCAGCAGTAGAACTCATTCGCGTACGTTAAAACGAAACCCCGTCATCTGGCAAAGGACAACGGGGTTCGGGGGAAGTACCAGTTCGGGCTCGCAATTTGTAGACTGTCAACTTCGGACACGAGGAGCCAACGGTCCGAAGAATTCGACTGGATTGTTCTATGCGGGGATACATTCTGTCAACGACAAAATCTTCCATTAAAACGTTTCTTTACTAGAGACAATCATGAGGCGAAAATGGGAGCCGGAGCGGTGAACATCATGACTCGCAGATACATGAGATGTCTTCTCTCTTTTGTGACTTTGCTGTGCCTGCCGCTGATGGCGCAGACGTCCCCAAAAACCGTGCAGGAGCGCCTGGGCTATCCCGCGTCCGCACGCCTGCTGGTGATTCATGGCGATGACCTGGGCATGAGCCACTCCGTCAACCGGGCGACTTTCGAAGCTTTGGAGAAGGGGTGGATCACCTCGGCCAGCATCCTCGTTCCTTGTCCGTGGTTTCCCGAGGTGGCGCGCTGGGCGAAGGATCATCCTGACGCCGATCTCGGCGTCCACCTGGCGTTGAACAGCGAGTGGACGGATTTTCGCTGGGGACCGTTGAATGGGGCGGCGCGAGTTCCCACCCTGGTTGACGATCACGGATATCTGCCGCTGGAAACGCCGGCCGTGGCACAGAACGCGAACATGGCCGATGTGAGGGACGAACTGAGGGCCCAGATCAACCGCGCTCTTCAGGCCGGGGTTCACATCACGCACCTAGACACACACATGGGAGCGGTGATGACCACCCCCGACCTCTTCGCTGTGTATCAGAAGATGGGAGAGGAGTTCCATCTCGCGACGCTTTTTGAGCGGACGGGAGTGCATTCTCCTCAGGGCATCACCATTCCTGCGGACATCCTGGTCGAGCGCGTCATCACGATGGAGCCGGGTGTCGCATCCTCCGGCTGGCTCGACTGGTACAAGAAACACCTCGCGCCACTGGAACCGGGAGTGTACGAACTGATCGTACACCTGGCCTACGACGACGAAGAGATGCGCGGCGCGACGTGGGACCATCCAGACTGGGGAGCGGCCTGGCGGCAGCGGGATGTAGAGACGATGAAGAGCCCGGAGTTTCGGCAGTTTTTGAAGGATCAGGGGTTCGTGCTGGTAACGTGGAAGGAGCTGGCGAAGGCGCGGGTGGAGGTCGGTAAGTAGGTCTTGCAGGTGTAAACACCGAGTCGAATTCCTTCTGTTGTCATCCTGAGCGAAGCCAGGCGATCCGCGAAGCGGATCGGCTGGCAGAGTCGAAGGACCCCTGCTCTCCCTGGGAGTCGTCACCCCGCAAGTTGCCTTGGAACACAGCCAGCGCACGAATCGTCAGATCAGTAGCGATCCTTCGACTTCACCTGATCTTCGCGCGTGCGCGAAGATCAGGTTCTGCTCAGGATGACAACAATGCATAGATCTTTCGCAGGCTGAATCAGGATCAGAATGACGGCGCGAGAGGGTCACCGCTGACTCGGGTAGTTGAACGAATATCCGCGCGCTTCTTTCCCCGACATGAATCTGGTGTTGTATTCGAGCAGGTAGTTCAGGTGCTCGGGATCGGTGGGGAATGACTTGCCTGGATACGGGTACGTTCCCATGTCGTGAAATGGCAGAGGCTCGACGCTGTCGCCCCGATAAGCGTAGAAATCCATGTCTTTCTCATATCCGTTGGCAACGAAGAAATAGTCGCGCACCCAGCCCTGCGGAAGAGCGGGCAGCGTGGCCGGATCGAAATCGAGCGCCACTTGGTCGCCCGATCCGAAGACGGCAAACTTGTCGTCGATCTTAGTCAGCAGGGGCAGAACGTCTCCATAGCGCGTGTAGGCTCCGGCAGGACGCGTGTACGGGCCGGTGGCGCTGGCCTGCTCATAGATGTACTTCACGTTCCCCGGAGGTTGGCCTTCAATCTTCAGCGGGAACCCGTGGAAGCTGAGATCGGCGCGCACGAGGGGAACAGGAGTGAGGCGTGCCGCTTGCCGCTGGTCGGTGCGGCTGACGAGGATGTTGTCCCAGTAGATCTGCAGGTTCGTGGTCAAGCGGATGCGCTCGGTGCCGAGCGGCAGCTTGCCAGTGAGGTCGGCCGTCATCGTGCGAGCGCCGCCGGCGGGGAAGCCGAGATCGTCGATCACGCGCATCCATCTGCCTTGCGCGTTCTGCGCCTCGACGTAGGGCGCGAACGGTTGGATATGCGCCTGATCGGCGGCGTACATGCTGGTGGCGGTGAAGTATTCGATTTCGCCGTGCATGAGTAGCCAGAGCTGACCGCCGCGATAGGGCTCTCCGAGATCGAGTTCCAGAGTGTGGGGCTCGGTGAATCCGGCAAAGGAGAGCAATTTGAAATCACCGAAATAGCGTTGCGCCAGCAGATCGGGGAGGACGTTATGGCCGTGTTCATCCCATGCCCCGGCGGGCGGACGTGCATCGCGTCTGAAGACCACCTTGAACGGCGGATATGGCGGATTGCTGGCGAAATACTCGTTGGGATAGACGTCCACGTCGGCTGGGTGATCGACGGCGAGCAGCTGCACTTGATCGAGGTAGACCGATTCTTCGAGCGGCTCCATGAAACGGAAGCTGAGCTTGCCGTTTCTCTCACGGAGCGCCTGGCGGTCAAGCTTGATGTATTCGGTGGGCCGCGCGATATTGCGCTCGCCAAGCCTGGCGAACTCAGCGGGCATCGTTTTGGCTTGCTGGGGTGGAGGTCCAACCCAATGCCCGACTACGCCGGCGCCAAGCATGTCGGCGACAAAGGCGTAGCGCGTCCCGTTCCATGCGAAGAGCGTCGGACAGGAACTGCCGCGGCGATCGAGTTCGAGCATTTCGATTTGTTTGTTGGCGGCGACCTCGATCTCATCCTGCAAAACGCCAGTCGGCCAGGTCATGCGGACCACGTCGGCTTGCTTCGCCTGGCCGAGACCGATGGTGAGGTAGGGAGAATTCTGTCCGAGATAGCCGGACGATCCGTACACCTCGAACTTCTGGCGAATGCCGTCGGAGAACACTTCGACCTTCGTGCCGATGGCGCTCTTATTGTCGTTCAGGCCCTTGAGCGCGAGGCGCAGCGAGCTGTTCTTGTTGCCGCCTTCGTTGCGCAGTAGCACAGCGGGACCGTGATTCTGCGTGATGAGGAGATCGACGGCGCCGTCGTTGTCGTAGTCGCCGGCGATGATGGCGCGCGGCTCTTTGAGCTGAATCTTGTCGAGGCCGACGTCGGCGGTGACATCTTTCCAGCCGTCGGGACCGAGGTTGCGGAAGAGGCGGACTTCGTACGTTTTTCTCGCTCGAACTTCTTCGTCTTCGACCTTCTGTATTGCTTTCTGGCCAACAAAAGCCAAGTCGACCCAGCCATCGTTGTCGTAGTCGAACGCAACCACGCCCCAGCCGCGGTGCCATTCATATTTTGGTAGCTGAACCTCTTCGAAAGTCTTGCTATGGTTGTTACGCCAAAGGGTGATCGCGTCGCCAAATTCCGTGAAGGCGAGATCCATCCATTCATCGTGGTTGAAGTCGAGCGCCGTAACGCCAATAGTCGGGCCAACTTCGGGAAGAAGGAGTGGACGGAATTTTCCTTCCCTTGGGTTCTCGAACATAACCGGAGAATAGAAGGTTGTCCTCCCCAAACTGCCGGCTCTGGTCGTCACGATGTCGACTGCTCGATCGTTATTGAAGTCCGTACCGATCGCCGCCGTAGTGGAATTTTGGCTTCTCAGCCCTGTGGCTTCAGTCACGTCGGTGAATGTACCGTTTCCGTTGTTGCGCCACATCATGTTGCTGCCTGGGAATTCCTTCTCCGACCAAGTCTCGGGCGGTTCTGGAGTTGATCGAGCAACGTACAAATCGAGATCGCCGTCGTGATCGTAGTCGATAAGGGTGAGGCCGACGATTTCCGGTCGCTCCGCCGCGGGGTTGGCAGGCATCGAAGCTGCGTCGGTATTGATTCCTGCCTCTTGCGTCACGTTTTTGAACGTGCCGTTCTTCTCGTTGTGGAGAAGCAGGATGCGATTGCCAACACTCACAGCAAGGTCGGTGAAGCCATCGTTGTCATAATCTCCTGCGGTGCAGGAAATCGCTGGCCCGTACTGATCCAAACCGGCCTTCTTGGTCACGTCCTCGAATTTGCCGTTTCCCAGGTTGTGGTACAGCGACATCGAGCCCTGAGTTCCGTTGTCCGGTAGAAAAAGATCGATGCTCCCATCATTGTCGTAGTCGAGAAAACAAGCGCCTGGACCAGCGAACGATGCACCGTCTTTAGTTGGTCGAACTGACGGTCTCGACGTTAGTCCTGCCTCCTTCGTCACATCCACAAACTTCACTGGAATCTGGGGCAGGACCTTCACCACCTCGACCGGCGATTCCTCCGCGCGCGAGTATTTGCCCTGCTCGCCATACGACAGGCTGATTGGCGCGCCCAGCTTGTTCTGCGTGATGTACTGGAATTTCTTGAGCGTGTCACGGGCCTTGTCGGCCTGGGCCGATTGCTGATAGGCGCGCGAAAGGCCGAACTCGGCCGAGGCGTGCAGCGGGTCGACCTGCAGCGCGTGCTCGAAGGCGTCGATGGCCTCTGGGAATTTCTTGAGCTGAGAATAGGTCGAGCCGAGAAAATACCAGGCGTCGCCGTCGTTGGGATCGATTTCGGTGACGCGGCGGAAGGCGGCGATGGCCGCCTCGGGACTGGATGAGTTCTTGTAGTAAAGCCCGAGGTTGTAGAAGGAATGGGCGTCGTTCGGATCGTCCTTGGCGACCTTTTCGAGAATCGTTTTCGCTTCCTCGCCGCGCTGCAGGTTCATCAGGGCGATGCCGCGATTGAGTGTGGTTACCTTCAGGTTGGGGTCCTTGGCGGCGGCTTCTTCAAACGCCTTCAGCCCCTTTTCGAACAACTGCTGGTTCATGTAGGCGACGCCGATGTTGTTGAGGCGGGCAGCTTCGCGGGGATCGGACTTAGTGTCCGTGGCGGCAAGAAAAGCGAGAAGAAACACAGGGATGAGAGCGACGACGAGCTTTGTCTTGATCATCATGGGTCGGGATGGTTGTCTGGCTTCAGAGTGATTCTATCTGAGCGGAAGCCTGGCCGGAATGCCTGCTGGCAGCCCGTGTCGACACGTGGTGTAGGGGTCCTTCGACTCCGTGAGGACATCCGCTGCGCGGATGTTCTCACTGCGCTCAGGATGACAGGGATTGGGTTTACCACGTCCGCTTCGCGGACGATATGCCTCGCTCAGGAGGACACGAGTTGAAGGTTCGGGCATGACCACGTGAACTCATCTTTCCGCGACTGCCGGCGAGGCGCCGGCGCTACTTTCTCCCGTAGGCCCGCGACGCGATCACGCCCTTTCCTTCCTGGATCGTGACCGTTTGGCCCGCGGCGATGTTGGACAGGTGATCCATCTGGCCGCTGGGCCACTGGATTTCGAGGGCGTCGGCTTTCGTCTTCGATCCCAGGCCGAAAGTCAGCACGAGTTCGCTCTGCGAAAGATAGCTGGAACCAGAGCGCATCATCAGCCATTGTTTGTCACCCGCGGTGGTGACGCGCACGACCGCGCCGATGCCATCGCGATTGGACTTCGTCCCCACCAGCTTCACACGCAGGCTCTGGTTGGTCCCGCCTTCGTTGCGGTAGAGGTGCGCCGGGCCGCCATTGGTCATCAGCAGGACATCGAGAGCGCCATCATTGTTGATGTCGGCGTAGGCGGCGCCGCGCGCGACTTTCGGAGCCGCAAAGCCGGCGCCGAGGCCAGAAGTCACCTCCTCAAACTTGCCGTGGCCGAGGTTTCGGAACAGGTGCGGCGCCTCGGCGTAGCTGACGCGCTTCTGCACGCGCTCGATGTCGTTTTCGATGTGGCCATCGGCGACGAGAATGTCCTGCCAGCCGTCGTTGTCGTAGTCGAAGAAGAAACAGCCGAAGCCGAGAGTGATCAGCGTGGCGCGGCCGACTTCGGAACGGGGCGCCTCATCGACGAACAGACCGTTACCCTCGTTGTGGTAGAGCGAGAGCATCTGGTTGGAGAAGTTCGTGATGACCAGGCTGGCGAGTCCGGAATGATCGTAGTCGGCGGCATCGACGCCCATCCCGGCGCGGGCAATACCGTCTTCGCTGAACGCGATGCCGGCGGAAACGGCGCGCTCCTCAAACGTGCCGTTCTTCTTGTTCAGGTAGAGCTTGTTGGGCTGGGTGTCGTTGGCGATCAGGATGTCGGGCCAACCGTCGCCGTTCATGTCGAGAATGGCGATGCCCAGGCTCTTTGAGGTCGGATCGAACAGGCCAGCTTTTTGCGTGGCATCTTCGAACTTGCCGCCGCCCAGGTTGTGCCACAGGCGGACCGACGTTCCCTTGTACGACTCCGGCGTACAGTACGACTTGTGCGTGCCGTCGAGCGTGCAGTAGAGGTCTCCCTGCTCGGACCACTGCACATAATTGGAGACAACGAGGTCGAGTTTGCCGTCGCGGTCGTAATCAACCCAGGCGGCGCTGGTCGAAAATTCGTTTGGCCCCCAGAGTCCGGTGGCTTTGGTCACGTCGGTAAAGGTGCCGTTGCCGTTGTTGTGGAAGAGATGGCTCTGGCCGACGGCCGTAACAAAGATGTCGTCGAAGCCATCGTTGTCGTAGTCGCCGACGGCCACGCCCATGCCAAACATTGGAATCGCCAGCCCGGCCTTGCGCGTCACGTCGGTAAACGTGCCGTCGTGGTTGTTGTGATAGAGCTTCGGTGTGGTGGCCCCGCTCTTGGGATGGCCGGGCCAGTCGGTGCCGTTGATGAGCAGGATGTCGGGCCAGCCGTCGTTGTCGTAATCGATGAAGGCGCAGCCGGGGCCCATGGTTTCCGGCAGCCACTTCTTCCCGAAAGCGCCGTTGTTGTGGGCGAAGTGGATGCCCGCCGGGGCGGTGATCTCGCGGAAAGTGATGGTCTGGGCGGTTGCGGATGCGACTAAGAGCGACAGTAACACCCACCACGGAGACACTGAGGCACGGAGGAGCATGGAAGAAGATGATCTCGTTTTTCCTCCGTGTCTCCGTGACTCCGTGGTGGGTTTTCTGGTGGCAACGTGCATCTATCTCGGGACCCCGTGGGATGCGGTTGTGCCAACGCCTATCGAACTACGCGCCGGCCGGGCGGGGGCGTCCGGGCCTACGTGTTTCTTGAGGTTGCCAGCGGTCGCCGAGCTGCGCTCGGTCTGGACGGGTCGGAGACCCGTCCCTACACGGGTACGGACGGGCGAGACGCCCGACGCTCCACGAGCCTTTGCGTCCCTTCCTACATGTTTTTGGGAATGGCGAGCTGTTTGTGCATTCTTGGGGGATCCGAGCGCGGGCAGCGGGACGGACACGTGTTCGTGGATCGACTGCCGCTCGTTGTTGTCTTCCGGGTTGAGCAGGCGATAAGGACCAGTGATGGCTTGCGATGCTTCGTCGGCCTTGAAGCGCAAGTAGCGCGCCTGGTACTCTCGGGCCATCTTCTCGTTGCCCAGGCCGCTGTAGCAAAGCATGAGATTGTAGTGGGCCTGCAGATCCTCGGGATCGATGGCGAGGACCTGCTGCAGAACTTTTACGGCCTCGGCATATTGACGCTTGAGAAAGAGCACGCGTCCCAGGTTGTTGAGCGCTACGCGATCGCGTGGGTACTGGGCCAACACTTTCTGCAAATGCTGGGCTGCGCCGTCGTAGTCGCCTTCCTGGCGCAGAACGCCAGCGTAGAAGAAGTGGGCGCGAGCGAGGTCCGGGCTAAGGGCGAGCGCTTTTTCGAGAACGGCGCAGGCGCGGGGAACATCGCCTTCTTGTAAGGCCGCGCGACCGATGTTGACCCAGCCATCGGGATTCTGCGGATCGGCCTGGGTCACTTCTTGAAAGGCAGCCTGCGCGCCTTTCAGATCGCCTTGCAGCAACAATCCGATGCCGTAGTCGTTCCAGCGCTGCCAGTCGTCTTTCAACTCTACGGTCTTCGGCAGAGGCGCAGGTGCGCTGGCAGGGAGTACATCGAGCGTCGCCTCGTTCTGAGCCACGATAACGATGGGCAGGTCGGGAATCTTCTCGGTTTTTGCCGAAACTCCCTGCATGGAAGCGGTGAAGACGAACTTGCGGTCGTCGTAGTCGGGCGTCACATTGGAGTTCGGTTCCGTTGGATCCGGCTGACCGGCAAATGCGAACTGCGTATTCCACCAGGCAAATTTGCGATAACAAAGGCGCGCGGTCAGGGTAATCTTGTTTCCCGTCGTGTGCGGAACCTTCATGCGGAAGTGGACGGTGTCGGCCGCGCCCGGCGGAATCAGGCGCACGTAAACAACCGCGCGGGTTGCCCAGGCATTGCGCTTGTTAATGGGATGGCCGTGGGCATCGACCTGGAGCGAACGGTAGAAGTGCGCGCCCTTGTCGACCGGACCGTGGCCGTTGTCCTCGACCATGCCGCTCCAGAAGATCGTCTGGCCTCTGTCGTCCACACCTTTGAGTTCGAGCCATGTGTCGTAAGCATCGACCGTGCCACCGGGGAAGAAATGGCCGATGCGCTTGGTGCGCACGACAACATCGACGCGCACGGTGTCGCCGCGCCGGACGGCGGGATGCACACGGTCGAGGGGTGCGGTGACCGGGGTGACTTCTCCGCCCTTGGGCGTCGCCGTGACTTTCGCCTCCGCTTCTTCACCGACGGCAAATGTGGTTGACACTTCGTTCTGCGCCACAGATCCAGCTTTCACTTCTCTCTCTGGCGAGAGAGCAAAGATGTCGACCGTCAAAGCGCCGCTGGTCAGGAAGTTCTCGGTGGCTTTGAGTTGTTCGGCGTCTTCATTGGCGGTGGGCAAGGCCGTGTTTGCCGCTGGGAAGCGATGCGAATGGACCTTCCCGGCTACGTTGCCCATGTCTTGCGAGGGCTCGAGCGGCATGTGGCAGTCGGCGCACTGCTGCGGCTTTGGCGGATAGTAGAAGGAGCGCGCGCCTTGTCCGGAGACGCCACTGGCCTGCCAGTTGTCGTACTCGTTGAAGCCGCGAATCCAGCGGTAGTGATTGACCGGCACATCCAGATGCACCTTGTGACACGACGAGCAGAACTCAGCCGTCTGATCGCGCATGAATGGCTTCAGGAAAACCCGGCGGTGCGGCTCGGGATTCAGCTTCGTGATGGTGTCGTGCAGATAGCGAATAACCGGGTTTTTGCTGGCCGCGAGTTCATGCAGCTTGGGATACTCCAGATAGAAATCGCCTTGACCCATGGTGCTTTTCACGTCGGCAATGGAGTGGCACATCATGCAGCCGAGACCAGCCTGCGCTTCGGGTGAGTGCACGAACTGCTTGATGGGCGTGTCCATCTTGCCTGCGTAGAGCACGGCCGGATCGTGGCATCCGCCGCACCACTTCGAGGGCTTGGTGCCGACTGTGTCCTGCATATACTCGATCGACTTGCGATACCACTGATTGTTGAACGAAGAAAAATGATGCGCCGAGCTGTTCCATTGCCTGTAGATGTCTTCGTGACAACGCTTGCAGGATTCCGACTCCATGAAGAACTTGCTAGGAATCTTCTGGCCGCCAAAGACCTGCGCCGAACTGGGAAAGAAGGGGCCGCTGGGGCCGTCGCCTTCGCCGTTCATGCTGTCGGGAGGTAACGCGGGATTCTTGATGACGTAGTAGCTGCGCCAGCGGACTTGTCGTTGGTAGTGCGCGGCAAAGCCGACTCCAGCGACGGCGGCCATGCAAACAACAGCGCGGACGGCGGCATTGGAACTGAGCCAGCCGCGGCTTCCGATCCACTCAGCGAGCAGGCAGGCAATGCCGGCGACGCAAACCAAGATATGCGCGTACAGCAGACGGAACTCGCTGTGGGGTGTGCCAGTACGTAAGAGCACCAAGCCCAGCACGCCTCCGAGGGTCAGCAGAAGCCACCCCAATTTCCAAACGAAATTTCCACGTCTGAGCAACCGCCACAGGAGCAGCCAGAGCAGAGCTGTCGCCACTACGCCGCCGAGGGCGTGGAGCAGCACGACAATCGGGTAGAGAAGATTCGCTTGCGGAAAGGGATAGAGATAGGCCGCGGAGGCGGCGAGAACGAAGATCAGCCCGCGCAGCAGCTTCTGCAGAGTCGGAAGCTTGGAAGACGCTTTATTCTGCATTGTCTTGGAGAAGGCCACCGGCCCCACACCAGGCAGCGCACCCCACAGGTCAATCAGTGTAGTGCAGGCGCGCCGAGTGGGTAATAATGGAAAAGTACTAGCAGGCTGCGGAAAGACTCCTTGAACGTGCCGAAAACGACCGCCGGGGGCTAAAGCCCGGACTGATTTCGAGGATTTACGCGGCCCTGAAGGGCCGCTCTTCCACGGTAACGCCGACATCCGGGACTTTTTCCGCAGCCTGTTAGGGACGGTCGATGTTGGTTAGAAGATTGGCTGTCGATCTACAGTGACCTGAATCCTGACGGTACGAAACGGGAGTGCCAAACGTCTAACCTAGCTGTCGATTTTCTAAATACTGGGAGGTAGTCACCATGAAGTCAGTCTTGCGGTCCTCCATCGCATTTGTTTGCCCGTTCTTTTTCCTCGGATGGATTGCGCGTGCTCAACAACCGTCGGAAACGCACCCACAGACCTTCCCTAAGGTCACGATCGCCGGTTCGGAATTGAGAACGATGAAGTCAACCTCGACCGGGCGCAACTACGACCTTTACATTCACACACCGTCGAATTATTCCCAGGACAAGACCAAGAAGTATCCCGTGCTCTACATCCTCGACGGGCAATGGGATTTCAAATTAATGGATTCTGTGCTGGGAGGCTTGGTCTACGACAAGTTCGTGCCCGAGATCATCATGGTGGGAATCACATACTCGGGCGAGAACGCGGATTACAACGGCCTCCGGGCCATGGACTACACGCCAACGCCGAACCCGGACGTGAAGGGATCGGGGGACGGCCCCAAATTCCTTAAGTTTCTGAAGACGGAACTCATCCCCTTTGTGGAAGCGAATTATCGGACCGATTCCACACGGCGGTTGCTGCAGGGCAGCTCGTACGCAGGGCTGTTCACGCTGTACGCGATGTTCGCCGATACGGGGCTTTTTTCTGGATACATTGCTGCCAGCCCGGCCGTAAATTACAACGGGTCTTTCGCCTTCAAACAGGAAACCGAATACGCAGGCACTCACAAAGAACTCCCGGTGAGACTCTACTTGGCCGTCGGCAGCTCCGAGGGGCTAACTGTTCCGGTGGAGGAGTTTATGCGAACACTCCAAGACCGCGGCTACAAGGGCTTGAAGCTTGAAACGCGCGTGATCGAGGGCGAACGACACGCCAGCAACAAGCCCGAGCTCTTCAACCGAGGACTGAGGTTTGTGCTGGGCGACTGATGACCGTCGCGGGCGTACAAGGTGTAATGCGGGACATCTACTGAAGGGCGCACTGATTCAGGACCTGAATTCTGTCTCAACTGTCAGGCCAGCTCCGGCGCTCGCCAGAGGCCACGCGCTTCTTCGAGCGCCGCGCCCACTGCGAGCACCAGTTCTTCTTCCCACGGCCGGCCCACGATTTGCACACCAATGGGAAGATCCTCGGCTGAGCGCCCCATCGGCACAACCAGCGCCGGGAACCCGAGCAGGTTGAACCACTCGCAGTAGCTCCAGGCGTCGAGATACTTAACGGTCTTTCCTTGCACTTGCCACTCGCGTTCGCCGTGACGGAAGGCAGGAATCGCGGCGACCGGACACAAGAGCACAGGATATTTCCGCATCTGCTGGAGGATTCTCTCGCGCACCTCATCGCGCCCGAGCCAGGCCGCGAGCAGCGAATCGCCCGAGTGCGGGGGCTCCGCCGCTGTCCACCCCGAGAACTGGCGCAGGATTGGGCTCAGATCCGACTCATGCCCGCGCAGCATAGGGCCGAGGATCATGCCTCCGGCGACGCCGAAGAATTTCCACCACAATTCGCGGCCTTCCTCCAGGCCATCGGGACGGAAGGGATCAACGCGGAATCGCGCGCCGCGCAGGGCGTCTGCCGCTTGGCGCACGGCCTGGCGAGTTTCAGCGGTTACGGGTGTTCGACCATCATCTTCGAAGAACCCAATGGCGGTTTGGCTGAGTTCGTCCTGACTTGGCCAGCGCAGCGGGACCGGCGCCGAACAAGTATCGCCGTCATCGGCGCCAGCCATTGCTTCAAAAAGAATCCGTACGTCCTCAACCGTGCGGGCCATGGGGCCGACTACGCCGAGCAAGGCGAAGGGGCCGCCGGATTTCGGGAAGTGCCCGGTCGAAGGGATGCGTCCGGGTGTCGGCTTCAGTCCACAGATACCGCAGAAGTGCGCCGGTTCACGAATGGAACCGCCGCCATCGCTGCCCACGCCACCCGCGGAAAGTCCAGCGGCGATGGCAGCCGCTTCTCCGCCGCTCGATCCTCCGGGAGTGCGGCTCAGATCCCAGGGATTGTTGGTGCGGCCGTAGAGGAGATTGTCGGTCTCCCACGCCATGAGCAGTTCAGGCGTGTTGGTCACACCGAGAATCAGGGCTCCGGCAGCGCGCAGGCGGGAAACAAGAGGAGCGTCGGAAGCGGCGACGTATCCGGCACGCAGCCTGGAACCGGCTTCGCAGCGGTGCCCGGCGACATCGATAGATGCCTTGATGGAGAGTGGCACGCCGTGCAGTGGGCCGAGCGAATCTCCGCGCATGATGGCAGCTTCTGCGGCGCGCGCTTGAGCGAGCACCGCCTCCGGTTGCCAGTCGACGAAGGCATTCAGCTTCGGGTTGAGGCGCTGGATGCGGTCAAGATGGGCGCGAGCAACTTCGACCGGAGAGTTTGACTTCGCACGAATTTCAGAGGCAAGGGAGCAGGCGGACGGCAGAGAAAAGTGCGACATGAGTTTTTGTGGGAAAGACTCTGGAGTCTACCACGTACGGCGCGCCCTTTTGGACGGCCGAGGACGCCCGTCCCCACACCACAGGGCCGGCCCTCTATGCTCCGATCAGCTTCTCCAGCGCCGCCCGATTGCGAATCAGAAGAGTCGAGCCGCGCAGCTGCGCAAACTGCTTGTCGCGAAATTCCCCCAGCACGCGCGTGACGGTCTCGCGGGATGTGCCGATGAGCTGCGCGATTTCTTCATGCGTGAGGGAAATCTTGATCCGGATCCCTTCCTTTGTTACTTCACCATCTCCAGCCCACTCCAGGAGCAAGCGCGCCAGCTTCTCGGAAACCGAGTGCGAAAGGCCAAGTGAGCGGATCATTTCGTAGGCGTTCTGGCAGTTCTGACTCAGATGCTGAGCGGCGTGAAGACAGGCATCGGCGTGGGTCTGCAGAAACTTCAGGAAGTCGTCGCGTTTGATGAAATCGAGTTGGCAGGGCTGTAGGGCCTCCGCCGTCAACTCGTAAGGTTTCCCGGACACCGTGCCATGGAGGCCAAGGACTTCCCCGGCTTGAGCGATGCGCAGGATAAGGGTCTTGCCATCGCGGGAGGTCGTAGTCAGCTTCACCCGGCCGCTGCAAATGATATAGATGCCGCGTGGCGCCTGGCCCTCTACAAACAGCACCGCTCCCTGGGGAAATGCGCTCGCGTACTTGATTCTGTCCAGGTCCTCTAGCGACGTTTTGGGAAGGTCACAGAAGAAACCGGAGTGGCGCAGCTTGCAAAAGACACAGCTCTCGGTGATCTGCAATCCATAGGGCGAACTCATAAAGTGATCCCCACACCCATTGCGGATATTAGCATTCCACGCTGAGATGGTAAAGCAGGCGCTAATCCGCGGTCGCGGGACTTTGCTGTACATCTAGATGCCTTGGGCCGCTAACAGGGCTCTAAGATTTCCTACGAAAGGGCCGCACTCACGGGCCCAGATGCGTAATGGGGTCACGGAGAGACGCCATCAACGGCGAGCGACAATCACATCACTTGAACTTGAGGTGCCCGCCGAGCACAATGGCGGTGCGTGAAACCTGAATTGGCGGTGGGTCTTCTCTATCTCGTGCTGCTACCAGTCGCCGCGGTCGGATCGCACAAAACATCCGGTTCCAGCGGTCGCACCAGGAGACTCCGGCTACGTGTTTGCGCTGGCGACGGCAAACCGTTTCCTCCATGCCTGGCAAACGGGAGACTTGGAAACCGGCATGGTTCTGCTCAGCGACAACGCGCGCCGCGCACATGCCCCTGAGGAGTTCGAGCACATCTTTTCCGGCGGGTCAAACCGAGGGTTCGAGATCATGACCGGCAAGGGGAATCGCGGGCGCTATCGCTTTCCGGTGGTGCTGGTCACGCTGCGTGGGGCACGAGTCCGCCACAGAGTCTCCGAGCTGATCGTGGTCAACACTGGCAAGGATGACTGGGCGGTAGATAGACTGCCATAGGGCAGTCGTTGGTCGTTCGTCGTTGGTCATTGGTCGTTGGTCGTTCGCAGTTCGCGGGTTATGCAGGGGTGTTCACCGGATCTGAGGCCATTGGCAGGTCTGGCTGGAGTGCGCATTCATGAAGCGAATCCATAGAGTTGCCATCCTGGGCGCGGGCACGATGGGCGCCCGCATTGCCGCGCATCTCGCCAATGCCGGAGTTCCTTCCTTCCTGCTCGACATCGTGCCGCCCGATGCTGAGGGCGCCGACCGCAACAAGATTGCCGTCTCCGGGCTGGAAGCGGCCATCAAGTCGAAGCCAGCCGCGTTCTTTGAGAAGCCGCTCTCGCGCCTAGTCACGGTGGGGAACTTCGAAGATGACCTGCAGCGGCTCGCTCATGTGGACTGGATCATCGAGGCCGTGGTCGAGAACCTCGAGATCAAGCGGGCTCTGCTGAGAAAGGTGGAGGCCGTCCGCAAGCCGGGGACGATCATCACTACGAATACGAGCGGACTGCCGGTGGGGAAGATTGCGGAGGGTTTTTCTGACGACTTCCGCCGCTCCTGGTTCGGCACGCATTTTTTCAATCCGCCGCGCTACATGCGCCTGCTAGAACTGATTCCCACGCCGGAAACGGACCGCGCTCTCATCGACGCGGTCGCCCACTTCTGCGATCTGCAACTCGGCAAGGGTGTGGTGTTTGCCAAAGACACGCCGAACTTCATCGGCAACCGGATCGGGATCTTCTCCATGCTGAATGTGATGCGGCTCATGCAGGAGATGGACCTGACCATCGAGGAAGTGGATGCGCTGACGGGACCGGCCGTAGGCTGGCCGCGCTCGGCGACATTCCGCACCATCGATCTGGTCGGTCTCGATGTGGTGGGGCACGTGGTCAGCAACATGACCACGAACGTGCGGGACGAACGCAGCGAGTTGCAGATTCCCGGCTTCTTCCGCCAGATGCTGAAACGAAAGTGGTTGGGCGACAAGACCAACGGCGGTTTCTACAAGAAGAACGTAGAGCGGGCGCTGTCGCCCGCGGGAACAGCTAAGGACGAAGGCGCTGAAGACGAGCGTCTCGGGTTGGATTGGAAGACGCTCGAATACCGCCCGCGACAGAAACCGAAATTTCCTGCTCTCGACATGGCGAAGAACATCGAAGATGCCGGCGCGCGCGTCCGGACGCTGCTGGGGCTCGTTGGCTCCGGGCCACAGAAGGGAGACAAGGCGGGCGCATTTCTGTGGGCTGCGCTGTCTGATCTGTGGACTTATTCGGCGAATCGCATCCCGGAGATCTCCGATTCGGTCGTGGAGATCGATCGCGCCATGCGGCTGGGCTTCAACTGGGAGCTCGGACCTTTCGAACTCTGGGACGCCGCTGGAGTCGAAGCCAGCGTTGCCCGAATGAAGAAGGAGGGGCGTCCAGTCGCCGCCAATGTCGAGAAATTGCTCGGGTCGGGACAGAAGAGCTGGTATGCCGACGGCGCCACATCTGCTTCTGGCAGGCTCTACTGGGAACTGAGAACCGGGAACTGGGAGCCGGTGGCAGTTCCCTCCGGCGTTTGGTCGGTTGAGGTCGCGAAGAAATCCAACGGCGTGGTCAAGAAAAATTCCGGAGCATCGCTGGTGGATCTGGGCGACGGTGTTGGCTGCGTCCAGTTCCACTCGAAGATGAACGCGATCGGCGGCGATATCGTCTCGCTCATCGCGCAGACGCTGAAGCAGGGCGGGCCGGGTGACAACTTCGACGCGTTCGTTATCACCAACGACGCGCAGAATTTCTCCGTTGGCGCGAACCTGATGCTGCTTCTAATGTCGGTCCAGGAGGAAGAATGGGAGGAGGTCGACCTTGCCATCCGCCAGTTCCAGGGGATGACGCAAGCGGTCAAGTTTTCGCCCAAGCCGGTTGTAATTGCGCCCTTTGGGTTGACGCTAGGAGGTGGTTGCGAGATGTCGCTGCACGCCGCCGCCCGCCAGCCGCATGCCGAACTGTACATGGGGCTGGTGGAAGTCGGCGTAGGACTACTTCCCGGCGCGGGCGGGTGCAAGGAGATGCTGCTGCGCGCCGTCGACAGCGCGGCTTCGATTCGTCCCGATGGCCGGGGCGAATCGGTCGAGCTGATGGAGGTGACGAAGAGGGCCTTCGAGACGATCGCGACTGCCAAAGTGGCAACGTCGGCGCATGAAGCGCGAGGGCTTGGGTTCCTAAACAATTCTGACTGCATCACTATGAACCGCGAGCGCGTCCTTTCCGACGCCAAGGCGCGAGCGCTCGAACTGGCGCGGGCGGGCTACAAGCCACCGATTATGCGTATGGATATTCCGGCCCCAGGCGAGAACATACTGGCTGCGCTGAAAATGGGCGTCCACCTGATGCGCCAAGGCGATTACATCACCGAATACGAGCAGAAGCTGGGTACCAAGATTGCCGAGGTGCTCTGCGGCGGAAACCTCACGCCGGGAACACCCGTCAGCGAGCAGTACCTGCTCGACCTGGAGCGAGAGGCCTTCAAGTCGCTTTGCGGCGAAAAGAAGACGCAAGAGAGAATCCAGTACACGCTGAAGACGGGCAAGACATTGAGAAATTAGGACTTATGCGTTCATCCAATACATGCGATTGTACGTGATGCAATACGTATTGACTGACGTACTGAGCGTATGTATCCTTAGACGTGAGGTCCGGTTATGGCATACGTGGATCCAGCCACAGTTTGGGCACCCCGAGCACGAATCCGTTCGGTTGAGGTCTTGTACAACAGTAAGGACAAAGAATGGTCGGTCGCGCGCATCGGTTGGGACGATGAGGAAGGGGAACGAATTGGAATTCGATGGAACGGTACGGAGGATAGTCCCGGCATCGGAAGTCCTCAATCGCGCGGCAAGGCCACATGGTTCATCCTGCCTCAGTGTTTGGAAGGTGCTGTCCTTGACGAGATTGAGAAGATGGCCTACGGCGGTCCCGGGGGATTGATCGAGAAGTACAAAGAGATGGCGGGTGATTCCGAGCGTGAGCGGGAAGCGGAAGAGTGGTCGGAAGGACTGATTGGCGATGCATCCTCGCAGGGGTGAGGTGTGGTGGGTGGCGTTCGATCCCTCGCTGGGAGGAGAGATTCGGAAGACACGCCCCGCTGTGATTCTCAGCAACAACGCCGCCAACGCAGCTCTGAATCGGGTGATTGTGGTCCCGCTCACCACTCAGACGACAAGAGTCTATCCCGGCGAGGCCCTCATTATTCTCAATGGGGAAGAGCGTAAGGCGATGGCGGATCAGATCATGACCGCCTCGAAACAAAGACTGCGCGATCGACTGGGCGCGCTTTCCTCCACGGATTTGTCGGCGGTAGAAAAGGCTGTGCTTTTTCAGTTGGGTATTCGCCGGTAGGTAGCGAACGGACTTTTGGAGAATGACGGATACGTTCCCCGTTGTGCGGATTTCGACGGGCATGGGGACGATCTTGCGCTGTCAAGGCTGTTAAGTTCCGGTGCAGCCGAACCGATTACTCGGATCCAGGATTGACGACTCCGCCCATCACGACCTCGCCCTCGGACTTCCGCCGCTACGTTAAGAGCATTTCGCACCAATCGTCGGTGGTCTTCGCCGGGACGATTTTTTCGGTGGCCACGAGCGTCTTCTTCAGGATTTATCTGGCACGGGTCCTCGGAGCTGAAGCACTCGGAATCTACACCCTGGGCATGACCGTCGTGGGCCTGGCTGGTTTGGTGGCCGCCGTTGGGCTGCCCCAGGCTGCCACCCGATTTGTCGCCGTCTATGCAGCGACGGCTCAGGAACGCAAGCTGGGACGGTTTCTCTGGTCCGGCATGGCCGTGTTGGTTGTGTCGAATCTTGTTGTCGGACTCCTCCTTCTTGCGGGCAAATCGTGGATTGCCAGTCATTTCTACCACGCCCCCGCTCTCGCGACCTACATGCATTTTTTTGCTCTCATCATGCTGACTGGGGCGTTGACGACCTTTCTGGGGCAAGCTCTTGCCGGCTTTAAAGATGTCGCCAAGCGCACTGTGATCACTAATTTCATCGGTCAGCCACTGACGATCGTGCTGACCATCGCGTTGCTGATCGCCGGGCTCGGCCTGCGAGGCTATCTCGCGGCCCAGGTCGCCAGCGCCGTGGTCGTACTGGTGCTTCTGGGGTGGGCGACCTGGAAACTCAGCCCGGGAGCAGCACGGCACCCTTCGTTGGGCATGCCCATCCTGGAGCGGGAAGTCGTCTCATACTCCATGGTGTTCTTTGGCGTGCAGGGACTGGAGTTTCTGACCGGGCAAGCCGATAAAGTAGTGCTCGGCATCTTCTTAAATGCACGCGAGGTAGGGATCTATTCGGTCGCGATCGGGCTGGTCGCGTTCGTTTCCATTTTTCTGCAATCGATCAACCAGATCTTTGCGCCCACCATCGCGGAGTTGCACGCGACCAACCAGCATGACCTTCTTCTCAGCCTCTACCAGACGCTCACCAAGTGGGTGACCGGTTTCACGCTTCCTCTGGCGATGGTGATCATGATTTTCGCGCGTCCCCTGATGGAAATCTTCGGGCGCGAGTTTGGCGAAGGCTGGCTGGTGCTGGTGATCGCCACCGTCGGTCAATTGGTGAACTGTGGCGTAGGGTCGGTGGGGTATCTCCTACTGATGTCCGGCCATCAGCAACGCATGATCCGGGTCCAGGCCATCGTTGTGCCGATAGGGCTCGCGTTGAACTTTTTGCTTATCCCGCGTGCCGGCATGATGGGCGCGGCGATCGCGGTAGCGGTCACGATTGCGCTCACGAATCTGCTCCAGTTGCGGGAGGTGAGACGATTCTTATCGCTCGCTCCCAGCCGCCACGGCTATGTCTCGCTGCTGGCGCCTGCCTTCATCACGCTACTCGTTGTCTCCCTGGTGCGAGTAGGGCTGCGGGATGTGCCTCACGGCTTCGTAGCCGTGATCGCCGGACTGATGGCTGGCTACTTCACCTTTCTGCTATCGGCGCTTGCCTTCAGCCTGGACGCCAACGATCGCATGCTGGCCCGCAGCGCCTGGCAGCAGATCCGCAGGAGCTTCGGGACCGGCAACGCGTGACAGGCGCGGTTTGCGCCTTGATCTTCCTTTCTCCCACGCCGCCCGACTCTGTTGTTACTTCGCCAGCGCGCGATCTGCCGAGAAGGCGCCTGCGCCGCGCAGCAGCAAGGTGGCGGCCATGGCGATTGCCAGCAAGTGAAATTCGTATCCCTCACCCTTTTGGTTCCCGTACCAGTTCATGAAAAAACCGTTCTGCAGGTGGACCATGAAGATCGCTCCGATCATCAAGCAGCCAATGCCGAGCGAGGCAATTCGAGTTAGCAAGCCTGCAATCAGGCCGAGCCCGCCAAAGAATTCTGTGATGATAATCAGGAACGCTATGGGCGCAGGCATCCCCATGTGGGTGAAGGCGCCCATGGTTCCGTGATAGCCGTACCCGCCGAACCAGCCCAGCAACTTCTGTGCGCCATGGGCAAAGAAGACGACTCCCAACACCAGGCGGAGGGTCGTCAGAGTCACATCGTTGGAAGTGGTTACCAGTCTCTTGAACATCGGTCGCCTCCCGGGACACGATTGCCCTACTCCTTATTCGTTATAACGACTATGTTGCGTGGTCGACTCCTTCACGACGCGCGGGGATTCATCTGCTCTAGTTTCTTCAGCCCAAGCCCGGAGAAGTCGCGGCCACATTCGCCCGTGTTCCCGATGGCAGCGGCGCGATCCGCACGCGGCGTATAATCACTTATCTGGATTCTCTGGAGGATGGTACCAGCGAATATGTCTGGCGGGAATGGCAATGTGAGAAGCGGTGCGAATAGCAATGGCGCCGAGGCGGTGTTTCAGCCGCGCAGGGAGTGGATTGCGGAGCGGAAGGCCGAGAACCAGGACGGCAACTTCTCCCAGATGCACTATGCCCGCCGCGGGGTCGTTACTGAAGAGATGACATACATCGGCCATCGCGAGAAGCTCGCGCCCGAGCTGATCCGCGATGAAGTGGCTCGCGGACGCATGATCATTCCGGCCAACGTCAACCACCCGGAACTGGAGCCGATGTGCATCGGCATAGCCTCGCTCTGCAAAATTAACGCCAACATCGGGAATTCGGCGGTGAGTTCCAATATCCAGGAAGAACTCAGGAAGCTGCACACCGCCGTCCACTATGGCGCTGACACGGTTATGGATCTCTCAACCGGCGGCGAGATCCACGAGATTCGCGAGGCCATCCTGCGGCACTCGCCGGTCCCCATCGGCACGGTGCCGATCTATGAGGCTATTTCGCGTGTTAGGCGCGTGGAAGACCTGACGGCTGGCGTGATGCTTGAAGTCATCGAAGAGCAGGCTGCGCAGGGCGTCGATTACATGACGATCCACGCTGGCGTGCTGATTCAGTATCTGCCGATGGTTTCCAAGCGCATCACGGGCATCGTCAGCCGAGGCGGCGCGATTCTGGCGCAATGGATGGCCTATCACCACAAGCAGAACTTCCTGTACGAGTGCTTTGAGGATATCTGCAAGATCTTCAAGAAATACGACGTCAGTTTCTCGCTAGGCGACGGCCTGCGTCCCGGCTGCCTGGCCGACGCCAGCGATGAAGCGCAGTTCGCGGAACTGAAGACCTTGGGTGAGCTGACCAAGATCGCGTGGCAGCACGACGTGCAGGTTATGATCGAGGGCCCGGGTCATGTGCCGATGCACAAGATCAAAGAGCAGGTCGACCTCGAGAATCAATACTGCTACGAGGCTCCGTTCTACACGCTCGGCCCGCTCGTGACCGACATCGCGCCCGGCTATGACCACATCACGTCGGCCATCGGCGCCGCGATGATCGGCTGGTACGGCGCGTCGATGCTCTGCTACGTCACGCCGAAAGAACACCTCGGATTGCCCAACGAGAAAGATGTGAAAGACGGCATCATCGCCTACAAGATTGCTGCTCACGCCGCTGACGTGGCTCGCCAGCGGCCGGGAGCCCGCGATCGCGACGACGCGCTCAGCTATGCCCGCTACAAGTTCGACTGGGAAAAGCAGTTCGAACTCTCTCTCGACCCGGAGACGGCGCGCTCCATGCACGACGAAACGCTGCCCGAAGAGGGATACAAGACGGCGGCGTTCTGCTCGATGTGCGGTCCGAAGTTCTGCTCGATGAACTATTCCAGCAAAGTGGACGAATACAATAAAGAGGTTCATGGCCTGGAGAAGAAGGACTACTCGGAGCTGGTGGAGAAGCTGGTAGTGATCAAGTAGTTACAGCGGCGTCATGAACTTCGACTACGAGATATCTGAGCAGGACTTCCTAAATGCGCAACTGCTCGCGATAAGAAACTCATCGGCGCGTTTCGTTCGGTGGGGCAGGCTAGTGTTCCCGCTCTCTGGCGTTGTCCTGCTAGGCTTCCTCGCTTACGCCCTTGGGCAACAAGGCTTTTCCTGGCGTCTAATTCCCGGCTTGGTGGTGTGCTTGATCTTCATTTCAATGCCTTTGCTGAACAAGAGGAAACAAAAGCAATTCTATGCCAAGTCCACTTCCATGCACGGCAAGCTCTCGATCGCGGTCGATGAAAACGGTCTGCAGTTTCAGGGACCGACCTTTTCATCACGAGTTGACTGGACGCACTTCTGCAGATTTGTCGAGGATGCAAATGCGTTTCTGCTGTACCAGAACCCACAGGTGTTCAATATAATTCCCAAGCGGGGTCTCTCGCAGAACCAAGTCGAGACCTTGCGCGCTCTACTGAGCCAAAACATGGCTAAGCCGGACCGGTGAGACTCGCCCTCGCAATCGCCCTCCTCGCGCCGCTTCTAGCCGCGCAGCAGACCGTGAACATCCGCGTAGAAGCGAGCAAAAGCCAGGGTCCCTTCAAGCCCGTTTGGGCCTACTTCGGCGCCGATGAGCCGAACTATTCCTATGCGCCGCATGGACGCGAACTGATCGGCGAACTCGCGCCCCTCAGTCCGGTCCCAGTGCAGATCCGAGTCCACAATCTGCTGACCACCGGCGACGGTACGCCCTCATTGAAGTGGGGATCGACGAATGCCTACACCGAAGATGCTTCGGGCAATCCCGTCTACGATTGGAAGATCATTGACCGCATATTCGACACCTACGTCGAAGCGGGTGCCAAGCCCTTTGTGGAAGTCGGCTTCATGCCGCAAGCGCTGTCGGTGCATCCAGCGCCTTATCGGCATCAGTGGCCGAAAGGAGAGCTTTTCACGGGCTGGGCTTACCCGCCGCGGGATTACGGGAAATGGGCGGAACTGGTGCGCCAGTGGGTTTTGCACTGCGTTGCCCGATATGGCAAAGCCAGCGTTGAGTCATGGTCTTGGGAGCTGTGGAACGAACCGGATATCGGCTATTGGAAGGGAACGCCGGAGGAGTACGACGAACTCTACGACTATACGGTCGACGCCATTCGCCGCGCGCTCCCAACAGCCAAAGTGGGCGGACCGGCAACGACCGGCCCGGGGCACAAGCAAGCGGCCGATTTCCTCCGCCAATTCCTTGAACACTGCGCCGCGGGTAAGAACTTCGTCACCGGAAAACCGGGCGCACCGCTGGATTTCATCAGCTTCCATGCCAAAGGATCGCCACAAGTGGTAGATGGGCACGTCCGCATGGGGCTGGCGAATAACCTTCGCGACGTTGACCAGGGACTCGCCATTGTGGCGTCATTCCCCAAGTTTGCCTCTTTGCCGATCATATTGAGCGAATCAGATCCTGAAGGTTGCGCAGCCTGCTCGGTGCGCACTCATCCGCAAAATGCGTATCGCAATGGAACGCTCTATCCGGCCTACACAGCTGCTGCGATTCGCGGCATGCTCGAGCTCAACCGGAAACATAAGACCAATCTGCAGGGCATCTTGACATGGGCGTTCGAGTTCGAAGACCAGCCTTACTTCGACGGCTTTCGCACTCTGGCCACGAATGGCGTGGATAAACCTGTGCTGAATCTGTTCCGCATGCTCGGCCTGATGCAAGGAGAACAAGTGGAAGCGATCAGCAGCGGTGCTGTGAACGTGGACGGAGTGCTCGATGCCGGCGTTCGCGACGCACCCGATGTCGACGTGCTGGCGGCTCGGTCAGAACACAGCCTCACCGTGTTGGTGTGGAACTATCACGACGATGACGTGGCTGCTCCCGACGCAACGGTGAAGCTGGAGATTGCAGGCTTGCCGGTTGCTGCGCAGAAGGTGCTGGTACGCCACTACCGGATTGATCGCGATCACAGCAATGCCTACACGGTTTGGAAAGACATGGGCTCGCCGCAAACTCCCACGCCACAGCAGTATGCAAAGCTGAAGGCGTCAGGACAATTGCAGCTATTGGAGTCTCCTCGGTGGGTCGCGGGCAGCAAAGGCAACCTAGAATTCGCACTTCCGCGGCAGGCGGTCTCGCTGCTGGAGTTGAGCTGGTGAATGGTTTGCAGCCGGGCAGCGCCTACCGATACCCCTCCAGTACCATCGCCGCCCGATGGAGCGCAGCCGCCAGCGCGGCAATCTGCTGTTCGGTGCGGCGAAGATCGCCGCGATCGATCGCCTCATTGACTCCCGGGATCACCACCGCGGCGTAGCCGGTGTATTGGCCCGGGGCATAGATGGCGTGGTGATACCAGGGACGGTTGGGCAAACCCTCAGGAATCAGCAGGGCGCGCTCCGCATCGCGCAGCGTCCGGTTCATGCGCTCCAGGTCGCCTGAGAACCTCCGCTGCTTCTGCAGTATTTTCGCGCCAGCTTGTTCCAGGTGTCGGGCGCCCTCGATGGCGGCGGCAAAATCAGGGGCTTTGTCGCTAAAGCGGTTTTGCGCCTTTTTCTTGGCCGCGTCCAGGTACACCAGGATTTCCTTGCCGTAGTCTTCGTAGTCGTAGGGCAGCACGTCGGCGTCGGCCATGCGCAGTACTTCGAGTCCGTAAACGCGCGCCATCTCCTGTTCGTAGCGGAAGTCGGGATCGCCGAACTTCTTGAACCAGGCAAAATTGTCGAACGCGGAATGATACACACCGTAGTCTCCGGTTGAGCTCACATCCGTTGAAGGCACCCCCAAATGCTGCAGGAAGACGGTGTAATCCGAACCGCTTCCCAGGTCGCCTACCGGCACGTCGTTTCGGACTTCGGCTACTGGCAACCGGCGACCTTCCTGAGGAACTTCCTGCTGGTGAGTTTTGTCTGAGCTTGGCTTGGAGGCTTTCATCCACGCCTCGTACACGGTTCCGCCCTGGGGCGACGGCACCGCCTTTGTGATCTCGCGGATGAACTGCTTCAAACTCGGCACTGCCGAGGCTCCGAACTTCGGCCCGGCGACAGCTACATCCATGTTGAAGTACGCGTCGGCGTTGGCCAGTTCCTGAACGTGATCTTCGCCCCATTCCGTGGAACCGATCAGTCCTTCTTCTTCGCCGTCCCAACTCCCGAACACGATGGTTCGCTTCGGCTTCCATCCGGATTTCAGCAGCTCGCCAATGCCGTGCACCGATTCCAGCATGGCGGCCGTACCGCTGTTTGGATCGACGGCTCCATAGACCCAGGCATCGCGATGATTCCCCGCGACGACCCACTCATCGGGCGCCGCAGTTCCCCGAACTTTGCCGATTACGTCCCAGATGGGGCGGAACTGGTAATCCTGCTTGAGGTGGATCTTCACCTTGGCCGGTCCCGGACCGACGTGGTAAGTGAATGGCAGAGCGCCCTGCCACTCGCGGGGAGACGGAGGTCCGCCCAGATGCTCCAGAATGGGCGAGGCATCAGCATAAGAAAGCGGGGTCACCGGAATTTTGGGCAGCTGATCTGAGTCGGCTGGGTCAATGCGCTTCGCCGCCGGCAAGTCGGGTCGGGAAGCAACTCCCGGCGTGGTTGGATCACCGGGGAACTGGAACATATATCCGACGGATCCGCGTTGCACGCCGCTGGCCGGACGCCAGGGCCCTTGCGGATATGCGTCACCGCGGTAGTAACCGTCGTCTTTCGGGTCCGAATACATGATGACTCCGGTAGCCCCGCGCTCCTGCGCAACGAACGCCTTCACGCCGCGAAAATTCTGCCCGTAGCGCACGACGACGATCTTCCCGCGCACATCGACGTTCAACTGCTTCAGCTTGTCGAAGTCTTCGGGGGAGCCGTAATTCGCGTAGACGACCTCCGCCTCAACGTCGCCCGAGGGCGACATGCCATTGAATCCGGGCGTAACTCTGGGATCATCCTGGTAGGGGTCGCCTTCCACACGCTCGCGGTGCGGCCCGTGCATCTCGACGCCGGCGGGCGCAGCCATGTCCACGCTGATCTCAGAGGGATAGTTCACCCAGACTCTGTATTCGACGATCTCGGTTTCGAGGCCTGCGTCGCGGAACTTTTGCGCCACATATTCCGCCGTGGCCTTATCCTCGGGCGATCCAGCCATGTGCGGCGCCTGGGTCAGGATGCGGAGATGTTCTTCCGCCAGCTTGGGATCGGGAATGGCCAGGAATCGACTTTCCACTGCCTGCTCGCTGGCAGCAT
>Ga0335070_10001434_pt1 | contig 27511 bp, 18 predicted proteins | sample Lox_Sample_13_FD_206722 | JGI IMG/M metagenome (GOLD analysis project Ga0335070, IMG submission 206722) | Soil microbial communities from Loxahatchee National Wildlife Refuge, Florida, United States - Lox_Sample_1.3 | ecosystem: Environmental > Terrestrial > Soil > Wetlands | place: USA...
AACAGCGCGCCCCGTTCCGAAAGGCTTATCGAACCGGTGAGGCTCGCGGGATCGCAGCCCATATGCGCCGCGCCCTGGACATTGTTCTGGCCGCGCAGCGGATTGATGCCGGTTCCCGGCTTTCCGACATTTCCGGTGATGAGCGCCAGATCGATGAGCGCCATGACGCCTTCGGTTCCCTGCGTATGCTCGGTCAGGCCGAGGCCGTGGAACGACATGGCAGGCCCCGACGAAGCGTAGAGCCGTGCAGCGTTGCGGATTTCCTGCGCACCCACGCCGCAAATCCCTTCCGCGCGCTCGGGCGTCCACGCCTGGACGAAGGCGCGGAACGTCTCCCAGTCGGCGACCCGGTCGCGGAGAAAGCTTTGGTCGATCCGGTCCTCGGCGACGATCGCGTGCGCGAGGGCGTTCAGCAGCGCGATGTTGGTGCCCGGCCGCAGTTGCAGGTGCACCGTTGCCATCGAAGCCAGCTCGGTCTTGCGCGGATCGGCCACGATCAGCGCGGCGCCGGTTTTGAGCACGTGCTGGCGAATCCGCGCACCGACGACGGGGTGGTTCTCCAGCGGATTGGCGCCGAACACGAAGATCGCGCGCGACGCTTCTATGTCGTCGAAGGAATTGGTGGCCGCGCCGGCCCCGAGCATCGCCTTGAGCGCCGCGGCGCTCGGCGTGTGGCAGACCCGCGCGCAACAGTCGACATTGTTCGTGCCGATGACGAGCCTGGCGAATTTCTGCGCCAGATAATTTTCTTCGTTCGTCGCGCGTGCCGAACCGAGAACGCCGACCGCGTCCGGCCCGTGGCGCGCCACGATGCGCTTGAGCTCCGCCGCACAATGATCGAGCGCCGCGTCCCAGCCGGCCGGAACCCATTTGGAACCCGAGCGCAGCAACGGCATGTGCTGCCGGTCGCGCGCATGGTTGAACGAGAAAGCGTAACGACCCTTGACGCAGAGATGCCCCTTGTTGACCGCGGCGTCGAACGCCCCGCGCACGCGCGCGACCTTTCCGCCCGCCGTGCCGACCAGCATCTCGCAGCCGACGCCGCAATAGACGCAAGTTGTCCTGGTCCAGCGTTCGATCGCGGCGCCGGGAACCGCGCCGCGATCGGTCAGGGCCGCAGTCGGGCAGGCATCGACGCAGGCACCGCACGCGACGCAGGAACTCGCCGCGAGCGTCGTGCCGGAGTCGGGAACGATGTGCATCTCGTCGCCGCGATCCAGCGCATGCCAGACGAATTGCCCCTGCAAATCCTCGCAGACGCGTACGCAGCGCAGGCAATCGATGCACTGGGCCGGGTCGAGCTGGAGCAAGGGATGCGACTGGTCGCGCCGCGCGCCGCGTTTCCGCCGCCCAGCCGGCGCGATGAGATAGGTGCGCAGCAGGCGGTGGAGCTCCTTGTCCGGCTCGCGCGTGAAGCTGGCGGGAAGAACCTTGCCGGCTTCCCAGGAAAGGATGGTGCGGCGGAACGCTTCGATCGACGGCGAGTGCGTTTCGATGCGCATCCCTTCGCGCACCGGCGTGCGGCAGGCGATCTGCGGATGAGGCTCACCTTCCACATCGACGCTGCAGATGCGGCAGCTGCCGACCGGCGCGATGCGCAGGTCGAAGCAAAGCGTCGGGATGTCGACACCGTTGCGCGCCGCGACCTGGAGAATCGTTTCGGATTCCTCGGCGGCGATGCTTCGCCCATTCAGGACTATGCCGATCTCGGCCATCGTATGAGGTCATCCCGCCATGACGGCGTCGTCCACCAGACTCGCGGCGGCGCGAAGATCGCTCTCGGCGTTGATGTTGGTGAAGGCGCGCGCGTCGGAAACATCGCATCCGATTGCGTCGAAGGCGTGAAGCGCCTCGCGGACGCTTCTAAGACCCTGCTGCCGCACGCACCGGGTGAGCTCGGCCCGGCAGCCGAGCGGCCAGAGCGCGAAAAGGCCCTGCACATCGTGCGCGTCGCGCGCGACGACCGGCCGCGAACCGTTTGCGCCGGCGCGGTCGCGCAAGCGCGCCACCAGATCGCGCGGCACGAATGGCGCATCCCCCGGAAAGGTCGCGAGCCAGCGGAACGGACCCTCGAGACTCGCCAGCCATTCCAGCGCGCCGATGATCCCACCGATCGGGCCAACCGCACCGCTGAACGGATCGGACAGCAGCACGCCGTGCCGGCTCCAGTCTGAGTATGCCCCGCGCGACTCGCTCCTCACGTCGATGGCGAGCACGTCGACCTGCGGACGGACACGCTCGACGATGTGATCGAGGATGGCGCGCCCCCGAAGTCGCAGCAAAGGCTTCTCGACGCCGCCCATGCGGGTTGCGCGCCCGCCGGCGATGATGACGCCGCCGCAACCTGCGGGAGCCGGCGCGCTCATCGATGGCCGAAGGCGTGTCCGGTCAAGACGCCGTGATGAAGCGCGCGGTTCCTCGCGGCCGCGATGAAGGCGAGCGTGCGCGCGAATTCGCTGCGCGGGGCATACCAGTAGGGCGTCGAGGGGGCGTAGTCGTACGCGCCGCCCGGCGCAGTGCCGACACCGCCCGTGAAGTCGGCGGTTCGCAGCTGGCCGTTGAGGACGATCGGTGCGGGCGGCGCAGCTTGTTCGGCCATCGCGGGTGCGGACAGAAAGCCCGACAGCGCCGCGGCGAGTGCAAGCGCGGATTTCTTCCGGTTAACCATAGTCGCCTTGCTTTCTGCATGGCCTCGCGCAGGAGCCTAATCCGCCTTCGCGGTCGTGCCAATGCGCAGAACGCTTCAGGCGTGCCAGTTGCGGCCCGCGCGCATGGTGCGCAGATCGCTCATGGTCGGGCCTTCTTCGCGCCAACCGTTGAAGTGATTGAGGCCCAGGAGCTGCGCCATGCGCGAATTGCGTCCGTGGCGCTTCAGGAGATCGTCCGGCACGCGATCGGCGTACAGTTCCTGCGGCGCCATGTATTGCCGGCAGAAATACATCGAAAGATTCACGCGCAGGCCGGGTTTGCGGCGCGGGAACGAGCCGTGCCAGGTGTTGCCGTGCCAGACGATGGCCGTGCCGGCGGGAACCTCGACGGGAACGACATGCGGGCTGCGCTCGTTTCCGGCGAGCTTGTTCTCGAACTGGGTCGGCTGGCGGAACAGGTGGTGGCTACCCGGAACCATCGCCAGCGCGCCGCCTTCCTCGGTGTAGTCGGTGAGGGCGTAATTGCAGTTGGCCACATGGGAGTAGGGCGAGAACGGCGTCGGCATTCCGTTGGCCGTGTCGCTGTGCAGCAGCAAGCCGACTTCGCCCGGTCCTTTGACATGACTGGTCATGCTGCTCAGCCAGCAGCTATAGCCGAGCAGGTAGGTGATCAGCGCGAGAGGCCTCGGGTTGAGCAGGGCTTCTTCGAAAATCTCCCCCTTGTAGAGAAGGTAGGGCGCGAGCTGAACCTCGCGCAGCGCCGTCTCGTTTTCGAGATCGAGTTTTTTCGCGAAGCTCGCTTCGGCGGCGTCCAGGACGGCGCCGCGCAGCTTTGCCGTCAGCGCCGGCGACAGGGCGTCGCGAATGACGGTGAAGCCGAACGCTTCGAGTTCCGCGAGATTGCTCTCAAGCCCGAGCGCACGGATCTCGCGGTAGATCCTGTTCAGTTCCGGCGTGGCGGACCATTCGCCGTCCGCCGTCCATTCGCCAACTTCCATGCTGCGCTCCCGCTGACGGCGGAATGCTAAGCCCGCATCGTCCTCCGCGTAAACCGGCGTCTCAGGTGCCCGTGAACCGACCCGGCCGCCGTTCCGCCACGGCGCGTACGCCTTCGGCGAAATCGTTGGTCTTGCGCAGGCCGCTTTGCTCGATGAACTCGTGGTCGGTCTGCGCCTTGACCGCGGCCGCCAGCCCGGCGCGCAAGGTGGCGCGTGTGGATTGCACCGCCAGTGGCGCGTTCTCGGCGATCTCGCCGGCAAGCCGAACCGCCGCCGCCCGCAAATTCTCGAGCGGCGCGATCTCGTCGACGAGACCCCAGGCGAGCGCTTCGTCCGCCTTGATGCGGCGCCCGGTCAGGCACATCAGCGCGGCGCGCTGTTCGCCGATCAGGCGCGGCAGGGTGTGCGTGATGCCGAAGCCCGGATGAAAGCCGAGCTTGACGAAATTGGCGGTGAAGCGCGCTTCGGGCGCCGCGACCCGAAAATCCGCGACCAGGGCGAGGCCAAGGCCCGCACCCACAGCGGCGCCCTGAACCGCCGCGACGATCGGCTTCCTGTTGGAGAACAGGCGCACGGCCTCGACGTAAAGCGCGTTGATGCCGGGTCCGGCGCCGGGGCTGACGATGCCCGTCGGCGCGGTGAGGTCGGCGCCCGCGCAAAACGCCTTGCCGGCCGATGCGAGTACGCTGGCGCGAAGCTCGCCGTCTGCGTCGATGTCGTTCAGGGCGTCGGCGAGATCGCGCATCAGCTCGACGGTGACATGGTTGTTCGGCGGGCGATCGATCTCGAGAATGGCGACCGGACCGCCGCGCGTCAGCGAAACTTCCCCATATTGGCTCTTCATCAGCGTTTTGCTCCCAAAAGATTGCGCGCCACGACCCATTTGTGCACTTCGGTCGGGCCGTCGTAGATCCGCATCGTGCGCAACTTGGTCGACATCAGCTGCAGCGGCAGCTCCTTGGTCATGCCCATCGCGCCGTGCGCCTGCATCGCGTGGTCGACCACCTCATAGGCCATTTCGGTGGCGAACGCCTTGATCATCGAGATTTCCAGCCGGACGTCGCGGCCATGGTCCAGCTTCCAGGCACAGTCGTAGGTCATCAGCCGGGCCGCATGAATCTTGGTGGCCGCATCGGCCACCCACCATTGAATCGCCTGGCGCTCGGACAAGGGTTGGCCGAACACGACGCGTTGCGGCGCGAAGGCGCAGATCATGTCGAGGGCGCGCTGCGCCATGCCGATCGACCAGGCCGCCATCTCGAGCCGCCTGGTGCCGAGCCGGATCTGCATCGGCGCGAAGCCGGCGCCTTCCTTGCCGAGCAGTTTCCAGCCTTCCACCCGGCAGTCCTCGAGGGCGATTTCGTAGGTCGAGGCTCCGCCGACCATCGGAATGCGCCGCAGCACGTTGAAGCCGGGCGTTCCCTTGTCGACGAGGAACGCGGAAATTCCGCCGCGGGCGCGCTTCTCCCTGTCGGTCAGCGCCATGACGATGGTGAAGTCGGCATGGTCGGCGCGGCTGATCCAGATCTTGCGGCCGTTGAGCACCCAGTCCTCGCCCGACCGCTCGGCACGCGTGATCATCGCCGACGGATCGGAACCGGCGCCCGGTTCGGAGATGCCGATGGCGGAAACGGTTTCGCCGCGCACATAAGGCGCGAGATAGGCCTCACGCTGCCGCTCGTTCACCGTCGCCATCAGCATGCGCAGGTTCGGCGAATCCGGCGGCAGCGTGTAGGGCGTGACGGTGCGTCCGAGCTCCTCATTGACGCCGATCAACGCCACGGCGGGCAGATCGGATCCGCCGATGTCGGCCGGCGCGTCGAGGCCCCACAGACCCAGGGTGCGCGACACCTCGTCGATGCGATCGTGCTCCTTCTTCGGGATCGTCAGGCCCTGACCGGCCGCTTCGCGCGCCAGCACGCCGGCTTCGAGCGGCATCAGCTCGTCTTCGACGAACCGGCGGACGAGCTCCTTGAGCATGCGATGTTCTTCGGCGAGTTCGAATTCCATGGTTGCGAACCTTCTAGGACGTTTGTTCCAGACTTCGTTGCTTCACGATTCCCGCCTTGAGCAGGCCGTCGATCTCACCCTCGGCAAAGCCCGCCTCGCGCAGCAGTTCGCAACTCTGCTGCCCGAGCAGCGGCGCCGGCAAGCGGATGTCCGCCGGCGAGCCGGAGAATTTGGTCGGCGGACGAACCGTGCGGATCTCGCCTTCGCTCGGATGATGCATCATCCGGAACAATCCTGTCGCCTTCAACTGCGGGTGTTCCGGGAGGTCGTCGAGGGCGTAGATCGGGGTCGCCGGGATGTCGAGTTCGGCGCAGATCCGCATCCACTCCGCCGTCGTGCGGGTCTGCGTTATCTCCGCAAGCGCCGCGTAAAGTTTCTGGATGTTGGCGTTGCGCGTCATGCGGTCGGCGACGCCGAGCGTCTCGGCCAGGTCGGAGCGGCCGGCTTCGTTAAGGAACGCGATCCACTGCTCGGCGGTGTAGGGCAGCAGTCCGATATGGCCGTCCTTCGTGGGCGCCGGCTTGCGGCCGCCGGCCAGCAGACGGGCATAACCGGCCTTGGCCGGCGCGGGATCGAATGTCAGTCCGCCGAGATGTTCGGCGAGGACGAAGGCCGCCATGGTCTCGAGCATCGGAACTTCGACATATTGACCCCGGCCGCTCTTCTCGCGGTGATAAAGCGCCGCGAGAACGGCGTTGACGACCGCCATGCCGGTCGTCTTGTCCGCCACCAGCGTCGGCACATAGTCCGGCCGCTCGCGGCCGCTGCTGGCGACGGAGGCGAGGCCGCACGCCGCCTGGATGATGTCGTCGAACGCGGGCTTGTCGCGATCGGGTCCGTCCTGATCGAATCCCGTCGCGGCGCAGTAGACGATCCGCGGATGTATCGCTGCCACATTCGTATATCCGAAGCCCAATCGCTCGATCGCTTCGACCCGCATGTTGTGGACCAGCACGTCCGCGGTCGGGATCAGCCGCGCCAGCACGCCGGCGCCTTCCGCCGATGCGAGATTGAGGCAGAGCGATCGCTTGTTGCGGTTGAGCGCGAGAAAGATCGAGCTCATGCCCGGATGCAGCGAAACGCCGTTGGCACGCATCATGTCGCCGGCCGGTCCTTCGACCTTGATGATGTCGGCGCCATAGTCGCCCAGGATCTGCGTCGCGAGGGGCCCCAGCACGACGGACGTGAGGTCGAGGATGCGAACGCCGGAAAGCGGTCCAGTCGATTCCGGCGCGGATGTGTGTGTCATGCGTTGGTCATCTTGCTGCGGGTGGAGCGCGCGACAAAGCCTCACGATATTTTAATTTATGCTGTCACGCACCCGTCATTGTCCGTTGTTACCCCTCGATAGCGTGCTGGGGGCAACTTCAAAGCTAACACGCGAAGTCACGAACTGTCGGGGGCTTTCTCCGCAGGGCGGCGTGCGTTTGCGCGCCTGTCCCATGCGGGCGAAGCGAAGATCAGAGGGGTAATCCATTCAGATGTTTACGCAATCGCCGCGGCGTTTCAGCCCGCTTCCTTTTGTGCTCGCGGTGGCGGGCACATGTCTGGCGACCACGGCGGCGAGAGCGGACACGCTCGCGATGGCGTCGCTCGACAGCGGCCAGGGCCCGATCGAAACAGTCGTCGTGACGGGTTCGCGCTTCAATCCCGACATCGCTCCCTCCAAGGCGCGTCTGGAGACCACGCAGCCCCAGACGATCATCAACAAATCCTACATAGAAGACTCCGTCGCACCCACGTCCGACTACGTCACGCTCCTCGCGATCGTGCCGTCGCTGAGCGGTCTCAGCATCAACGGACCGGGCCTGTCGGATGGCAACGTGAAGAACACGCTGCGCGGCCTTCCCGACGGTCAATTCGGCATGTCCTATGACGGCATCCCCTTCGGCGACACCAACGGCCCGACGCACCATTCGGAATCCTACTTTCCGGCATCGACGATCGGATCCGTCGACGTCGACCGCGGCCCGGGCAACGCCGGAACGCTCGGCGCGGCGACCTATGGCGGCACGATCAACCTGTTCTCCGAGCCGCTCGACGCGGATTTTCACGCGCGGCAGACGGCGACGGTCGGCAGCTGGGGAACCTGGAACTTCAACACGAACTTCCAGACCGGCACATTCGACGCCTACGGCATCGACACGCGCGTCCTGGCGAATTTCCAGGACACGGAGTCCGCAGGCTACCTGACACTGCAAAGCACGCATCACGACAACGAGCTCGTCAAAGTCGAGATGGACGTCGCGCCGAACTGGACGCTCTCGGCCCTGGTCAATCGCAACGGCCTGACTCAGACGCTAAACGACAATAACGGCGCCACGCCGGCGCAGGTGGTCAACTACGGCAGACAGTTCGCGCTGCAGAACACCCATCCGAACCTGCCGACCTATGCGGCGTACAACCCGGAATACAAGGACACGGATATCGATTATCTGCGCCTGCGCGGCGACGTGTCGCCCGTATTCCATCTCGACAACGAAGCCTACACCTACGCCTACATCAACAAGACGGTGACGACGACGAACCTCACCCAGACCGAAGCCAACATCCTGGCGAACACGTTCCAAAAGCCCGGGACTATTGTCGGCGGAGTCCCGCACGGCAGCGACATTCCCGGCTACACCAAGCTCAACGCCTATCGCGTCTGGGGCGACATTTTCCGCGCCTCCTACGATTATGAGGTGGGCTCGGTGACGGGTCAGGTCCGCGCGGGCGTGTGGTGGGAAGGTTCGGCCACGGAGCGCGAGCGCTACTATTTCGACATCACGCTGTGCAATGCCGGCGGGCCGGGAACATGCGACGCCTTCAAGTCGGAGCTGCTCGGAACCTACGCGGATTCGAAAACCTCGAGCGGCACCGTGTTCAACGGCATACCCGGCGTCGGCTATCACGAGCATACGGGCTGGAACCAGGTCGAGCCGTTCCTCGAGCTTGAGATTCGCCCTCTGCCGGATCTAACCATCACGCCCGGCATCAAATATGTCGACTGGGAACACACGATTACCGCGGGCTCGCTCATCAAGGGCAAACCGCCGTTGCTCTATGGCGGTCTCGGGAATCCGACGAGCTTCACGACGACGCGGACGCTTCCCTTCGCGACGGTGAACTACAAGATCGAATCCTATTGGAGCGTCTACGCCCAATATGCCAACGGCATTTACGTTCCCGACATCACCGCGTTCGAAGTCACCACGCCGATCCTGAGCTTCCCCAAGCCGCAGACCACGACGAACTACCAGCTCGGCACCGTTTATTACGGCGACAACTTCTCGTTCGACGCGGACATCTATTACATCGGCAGCGACAACACGATCCAGCAGGTGCCGTGCAACCAGATCACGCCGCCGGGACCGTCATCGGACACCTGCAACATCAATGCGGGGACCGTGATCTATAAGGGCGTCGAGGGCGAAAGCACCTACGCATTCACGGACGACGTCTTCGGCGGCGCCCTGGACGGCCTCGCGATCTTCGCCAACGGATCGTTGAATTCGGCCAAGGGACATACCAACCCGCTCGTTCCCTCGAGCCCGTCGGTCGAATCGCAGCAGGCTCCCTATTGGACGGCGGCGAGCGGCCTGATCTACAAGGCGAACGGCTGGAAGATCTCGCTGATCGACAAGGTCACCGGCCAGCAATATGTCGACACGATGAAGGCGCGCATCGCAGACGGACGCTTCTATCGGCTGCCTGCCTTCAACACGCTCGATCTGACGGGCAGCTACGATCTCGGCGATCCCGGAATCGGCGCCGATATCGAGATCGGCGGCGGCATCTACAATCTCCTCGACAGCCGGAATGTGGTTTCGGTGACGATCAACGATGCGGGCCCGACGGGAACCGGCACCTCGGTTTCCGACTTCCGCTCGCGGGTCAGCTGCGCGGCGAATGCGTGCAGCCTCGACCAGTACTTCTTCCAGCCTGAGCGCATGTTCGAGTTCACGCTCAAAGCAAGGCTTTAACCGGCCCAAGCACGCCGGCATGAAGGCGTGCGCCGATCAAGGGGGCGATCGCATGCGGATCCCGTTGCTGTTTTTGTGCCTCGCGCTGAGCTGTGCGACGGCGCAGGCCGAGGATGCGGCGAAGTCCTTCCTCGATCCGTCGCAGGTCGACGCGTCGCGATTTTTGCCGCCGCCGCCCGCGGCGGATTCCGCACAGGCGCGTGCCGAGATCGAGGAGCTCGAGCGGATCGCGAAGGAACGCACGCCGGAAACGTTCGCCGCCGCCGCGCGCGACGCCAGGGACGAGACGGGCGCCGTGTTCGCCGATGCGCTGGGCGCCGGATTCGACCTCGCCAGGCTGCCCGCGACGGCGCGGATGCTCGGCGACGTGCACGCCGCGGAAGAAGCGGTATCGAAGCCGGCCAAGGAGTATTTCCACCGCGAGCGGCCGTGGGTGCTCGATCCCGCGCTCGTGACCTGCGCGGAACACAAGCCGGGGAGTTCGCCCACCTCCTATCCGAGTGGTCACGCCACGATCGCCTATGCCATGGGAGTGATCCTCGCCGCACTGGTTCCCGGCAAGGCGCAGGCGATCCTCGCGCGATCCGCGCAATTTTCGGAAAACCGGCTGGTCTGCGGCGTCCACTATCGCAGCGACATCGCCGCCGGCGAAGCGTTCGGCACTATCATCGCCATCGACCTGATGCAGAACGCCGGGTTCCGCACCGAGTATGACGCGGCGGCCGCCGAACTGAGCGCGGCGCATCTGCGCTAGGCGGCCCGACTAGGGCGTGACGATCGCGAAATTCGGCGTGAACGGCTCGATGAGTCCGGCCAGCGCATCGAACAGCGCCGGATCGCCGTCTGCTGCGACGTCCCCGCTCTGGATGCGCGCCGCGATCGGCACGCCGGCCATCAGCAGGGCGAGCAGCTCGGGCCGCTTCAGGCGAAGCGACAGGCCGGCGGCGGAATCCGTCACGCCCGTTTCGTGGATCAGCACGCCGTTCTCGACGCTGATGAGATGCTTCTCCCGACGGTCCGTGAGCTCGATGTTGATCTTGAAGGCGCGCTTGGCCGCCTTCTCCGGATTGATGCGCACCGCGAGGAAATCGAGCAGCATGGACGTCGTCGTGGCCTGCAGCACGTCGATGTTCATTCCCATCGGCGGGAGCTGGACGACGCCGTCGCGCAGCTCCTGCGCGCCGGTAAGGTAGATGTTGCGCCAGGTCCCGGCTTCGGATTCGAACGCCATCCGCGTGTAGACGTTCGCCAGCTTGTTGCGTGCCGCCTTGTTGTCGCCGTCCGAGAAGACGAGATGATTGAGCAGCGTCGCCGCCCAGCGCAGATCGCCCTCGGCTTCGGCCTTCGTCGCCAGGCCGAGGACCGCCGCCGCTCCGCCCATCGCGGCGACGTAGCGCTTCGCCGCCGGTTCCGGCGGCAGCGGATTGAGGTTGGCCGGATTGGCGTCGTACCAGCCGAGATAACGCTGGTAGACGGCCTTTGAATTGTGACTCATCGTGCCGTAATAGCCGCGGTTGAACCACTGCCGCGCCAGAACGTCGGGCAGCTTGAGGACTTCGGCGATCTCGCTCGCGGTGTAGCCGCTGTTCATCAGCCGCACGGTCTGATCGTGAAGGAACTTGTAGGCGTCCCTGTGGCTGGTGAGGAACGCCGCGATCTCGTCCCGGCCGAAACGAGGAATGCCGTGCGCGGCGAACATCACATCGCTCTTGTCGGCGAACAGCCGGATCGATTCGGTGAGATAGTCGGCCCAGGCCTTGGAGTCGCGCACCAGCGCGCCGCGCGCCGGCAGGAGATTATGCATGGTGAGGTTGGCGTTCTCCGCCATGAACACCGCGCGCATCCGCGGCACGTAGAAGTTCATCTCCGCGGGCGCTTCGGTGCCCGGCGTGAGCTGGAACACCATCGTCACGTCGCCTACCGTGACTTCCTGTCCCGTGTGGGTGATCAGCAGATTGGGCGCGATGAGCGACATCGATCCGGCCGACGGGCAGGGACCGAGGCCGCTCGTCATCTCGCCTTCACCGTTGCGCGGCAGCGTGGTGCCGAACTGGAAGCGCGCGCGGCGCAGCATCGCAGGACCCGCGATGATGTTCTCCGACACGGCGTGCTCGAGGAAACCTTCGGGCGCGATGATCTTCACCTTTCCCGAAGCCGCATCCTCGGGCGTCGTCACGCCGCAGACGCCGCCGTAGTGGTCGACATGACTGTGCGAGTAGATGACCGCGAGCACCGGTTTCCTGGCGACGTGCGCGTTCACGAGTTCCAGCGCCGCCCGCGCCGGCTCGACCGTCGTCAACGGATCGACCACGATCCAGCCCGCGTCCGCGTCGATGAAGGAAACGGTCGAAACGTCGAAGCCACGCACCTGATAGATGCGGTCCATGACCTTGAACAGGCCGTGCTTGGTGAGGATCTGCGCCTGGCGCCAGAGGCTCGGATTGGCGGTCTGCGGCGCGGGACCCTCGAGAAACTTGTAGGAGGACAGATCGAAGGCGGTCCGTCCGCTCGGATGTTTGATGACCGGATCCTTCAGCGTCGCGATGAAGCCGCGTTCGGCGAAGTCGAAATCCTTGCGGTCGTCCGCCGCCACCAGCCGCTGCGCTTCTTCCAGGTTGCTCATCGACGTCCCCGGTCTTGTGATTTTGCGCCACGTTAGCACCGCGCGCGCTGCGCGCAACAAACGCGTCGCCGCAAGGCTCTCGTCAGGCGCCGTGGGTGGATCGATATTCGCGATAGCGAAGTCCGAGCGCGGCCGCCGCCTTGCCGAGTGCCCTCGCGAAGGTGAGCGATGCGCGCGTTCGGCGGCGCGGGCTGAAGAGACAAAAGCCATAAGTGAGCGGCGAAAGCAGGAGTCCGCCGATCATCTTCGCGGTTTCTTCGAGACGCCTTCCGGCGCCGGTGCCGTACTTGATGGCGATGCGCATGTCGCAGTTCCCTGAGCGGAACGCGCGCCGCAGCGCCCAGCCGCGGCTCATCCGCGACTGCGGAATCGATGTGTAGGCGATCGCCTCTGCCGCCCATGCGAACACCGTCCCCGTGCGGGCGAGACGGACGAAGAAGTCCTTGTCTTCGCCGCCGGTCAGTCCGAACGCCGGATCGAACCACTGCGGGGCGTGCGCGCGCAGACAGTCGGTGCTGAAAAGGACGTTGCCGCCGGCATCCGCCGTGGGAATGACGCCGGAGCCCGTGCGCGGCGGGACACTCGTGTTCGCGAGTTCCGCCCAGGGCGGCGGGTCGTAGGCGAATTCGCAGAGGACCGGGCCTTGCACGACATCGGCTTGCGTCTGCTGCTGCACCGCGAGCAGATGGGCGAGCCAACCGGCGCTTGGCCATTCATCGTCGTCGAGCATGGCCACGAAACGCGCGCCGTCGGCGAGGGCGGCAGCCATGAGCGCGTTGCGCGCCTGGGATATTCCGCGTTCGTCGACGATGACGGCGCGCAGCGGCCAGCGATAGCCGGACTGCGAAAGCCGGGCGCAAACATCGGCGCCGCCGTGCGACTCGGCATCGTTATCGGCCACGATGATGCTCAACCTTGCGGGCGTCTCGATCTTCTCGAGTTCGCGCAGCAGCCGCGTCAGCCAGCTCGGGCGACGGAAGGTCGGTATCGCAACGACGACGTCAGTCAATGAACCCTGCCCCCCAGGCGGCAGTGCCATGCTCGGGTCGGGCGACGAATGCGGCGGGACGCCGGATCGCTCGCGCGACCCGTCTCGCTTAGTCGCTCGTGCGCGCGGCGCAACGCGACGATGGCGAATTGGCTAACGGACGGGCGGCGGTTGCGCGCGACGCATGCGGAATTAGCCTTTGAAAATAGGCATTACCGGGGTGCGCGGCGCCGGCGCCGGTGATCCAGATTGCAAATTTGTATAGAGCCGTTCACGCGCCTGGGCGGAGGGCTGTGCTTGCGCGACCCTTCCCGCGCCCGCCCTGTCCTTAGGTAAGCGGATCACAATTCCACCGGCAAAAGTCCCCGCCGGGGATAGGTGCGCGGCGGACGATCTGCAATGCTGGCCCGGGATATCCGGGAAGGAAACGGGCATGAAGGACTTTGCGGGCAAGACGGCTGTGATCACCGGCGGCGGCACCGGCATGGGGCGCGAACTCGCGCTTCAGCTCGTCGCCGAAGGCTGCAACGTCGCGATGTGCGACGTGTCGGCGGCGAACATGGCCGAAACGAAGAAACGCTGCGAGGCGCAGGCGCCGCAAGGCACGCGCGTTTCGACCTACGTCGCCGACGTTTCGGTCGAGGCGCAGGTGACCGATTGGGCCGGCGCCGTGGCGCGCGAGCTCGACACCGACCACATCCATCTGCTCATCAACAATGCCGGCATCGGCGGCGGCGGAAGCATCGTCAACGGCGATCGCGCGCAGTGGGAAAAGACGTTCAACGTATGCTGGGGCGGCGTCTATTACGGCACCCGCGCTTTCCTGCCGATGCTGATGGAGGCGCGCGAAGGCCATATCGTCAACACTAGCAGCGTCAACGGATTCTGGGCTTCGATCGGTCCCGGCCGGCCGCACACCGCCTATTGCGCGGCGAAATTCGCGGTCAAGGGTTTCACCGAAGCTCTCATGACCGATCTCGCGGTCAACGCTCCGCACATCAAATGCTCGGTGGTCATGCCGGGTCACATCGGCACCGAGATCGTCGCCAATTCCCGCAAGATCCTCAGCGGCGATGCGATCGACATTCCGGCGGTGCGCAAGGCGCTCGCCGCCCAGGGCGTCAGCCTCGTGTCGATGACCGACGATCAGGTCCGCGCCATGGTCCACGCGCAGGCCGACGGCTTTCGTGACAACGCGCCGACGAGCGCCGCTCAGGCCGCCAAGATCATCCTCGACGGCGTGAAGGCCGGCCGCTGGCGCATCCTGGTCGGCAAGGACGCCGAATTCCTGGATCGCAGCGTGCGCGCCGCGCCCGAAGACGCCTATTCGCCGGCGTTCTACGAAGCGCTGGTGAAGGGAACCGACTGGCGCGTCTAGTCGAGCGGCTCGTCGAGATAGCGCGCGCGCAGGTGGCGCTTCAGCGCCGCGCCCGACAGCTTGCTGCCCGTCGCATCGATCACGATCTCGTCGAAAGGTTTCAGGCTCGCCTGCTCGTGGATGCGCGGCCGCACCCAGGCGAAATAGGGCTCGAAGTCGCCGCGCCGCAGCGCCGGAACGATCCCGGCGTCATCGCTTTTGGCGCGCTCGAACAATTGCGCGGCCAGCGACTCGCCGAGCGCATAGTTGGGGAAATAGCCGAACAGCCCGGCCGCCCAGTGGATGTCCTGCAAGCAGCCCTTGGCATGGTTGGGCGGGACGCGGCCGAACAGCTGGCGGAACATCTCGTTCCAGGCGCCCGGCACGTCGCCGGCCGAAAGGTCGCCCGCGAGCAGCGCGCGCTCGAGCCGGTAGCGCAGGATGACGTGCAGCGGATAGGAAACCTCGTCCGCCTCCACGCGGATGAAATCGTCGTCGATGCGGCGGAAATAGTTGAGCACGTTCGCCGCCGTCCAGCCTGCGGCGTCGCCGCCGAAATATTCCCCAAACAGCGGCGCGAGAAAGGCGAGGAACTCCTTGCTGCGCCCCGCCATCATTTCGAGCATCAGCGACTGGCTTTCATGCGCGGATGCGCCGCGCGCGAAGCCCGCCGGCGAGAACGCATGGCCGCGCGGCAGGTTCAGCTCGTACATCGAATGGCCGGCTTCGTGCAGCGTCGCCGTGACCGAATAGCGGAACTTGTCGACATTGTAGCGCGTGGTGAATCGCACGTCGCCCGGCGAATGCGGCATCGAGAATGGATGCGGCGCGACGTCGATGCGGCTGTTGTCGCTCGAATGGCCGACGATGCGCGCCAGCCGCTCCGACAAGGCGGCCTGACGCTCGACCGAGAAATCGCCCGTGAAGCGTACGACCGCGGGCCAGCGCGCCTGGCGTTCTCTCGCCTGCGCCATGATCGACGGCAGTTCGGCGGCGAGATCGTCGAAGATCGGATCGATGATCGCCGTCGTCAGGCCGGGATCCTCTTCGTCCATCAGCGCGTCGTAGGGCGCGAGGCCGAGCGCCGAGCCCTTGGCGGCGGCGATCTCCTTGTGAATCTCCAGGAGCTTTGCGAATCCCGGCGCGAACGCGGCGTAATCGCTGTTCGGTTTCGCGTCGAGCCAGACGGCCTGAAGCGCCTGGGAGACGCGCGCCCGCTCGATCAGCAGTTCCTTCGGCACGGCCGCCCGGTGCAGCCAGAGGCGGCGCATCTCCGCGAGGTTCGCCCGTTCCTCCGGACCCAGCACGTTGGCGTAGCCTTGCGCCTCGTCCAGCAGATCACCGATCTCCTGCGTCCCCGTCAGATCGGAGGTCACTTCGGCCAGGGCGCCGATCTGTTCGCCGCGCGCCCAGGCGCCGCCTTTGGGCATGTTGGTCTGCGCATCCCAGTTGAGCAGCGAGCGGATGCTCTCCAGCTTGCAGGCGAGCGCGAATTTCTCGGCGGCGCGCGCATAGGGATCGGCTTGTCGGATCGAACGCTGCATCTATCGCCCCCGGTGAAAACGGGACCGAGACTAGCGGGATTTGTTCGGGCCGTCAGGCGGCTCAGATGACCATCTGGGTCTGAATTACAACGGCAACAAGCTTGCCGTCCTCGCGCCGGACGCTGGTCTGCCAGACCGACGAACGTTTTCCGACATGCAGCGGTACCGACTCGGCTTCGATGATCGAGTCTTCCTTGGCCGCACCGATGAAGTTGGTCTTGCTCTCGATCGTCGTCGTCGCCGAGCCGGCGGGAAGGTTGAGAAACGCGCCGACCGACGCCGTCATGTCCGCGAACGCCATGATGGCGCCGCCGTGCAAGACCGAGCCGGAGCGGCAGAGCGCATTTCGCGCGTGCAGCCTGGCGCGCACGCGGGTGGGAGTCGCCTCGACGAGCTCGGCGCCGATCAGCTTGGGGAACGGATAGTCCAGGGGAGTCGGCTTGTGCGCCGCGACCGGCTCGCAATCGTTGGCGGCGACCAGCGGAAGCTTCGCTGTATCAACATGGAGCATCGGGGCGTTCTCCGTGGTTCGATTTGACCGTCCCGGGTTTCGCAGGCTCCGGGAATATTTCCTGCAACACGTCTCTGCATAAGACGTGCCTGTCCCGCGTTGAGACAGGCGCCATGTGGCAACAGATTTCCGTGCATCACCGCGTTGCACGGCTTCGGCAGGCGGACGGACGTGCTCCATCGTTTCTCGGCGCCCTGGTTGAACGGGTCGAACTATCCGCTGGACTGGAACGGTCCGGCGGAGAGGCCGTTCGTTCCGATCGCCGATCTGAACGAGCCGATCGCCGTCCGCTTCGCGCGCATCGCCGAACGTCATCCGGAACGAATCGCAGTCGACGACGGCACGCGGCGGATGACCTATCGCGCGTTGCAGGACGCGGTCCGCGCGTTGGCCGGCGTCCTCGCGGTGGAGACCGACCCGGCCGCACTGGTCGGCATCTATCTCGAGGCATCGGTTGACTATCCCGTCGCCATGCTCGCCTGCCTCGCCGCGGGCCGGCTCTTCGTTCCGCTCGACCGGCACTATCCTGCAAAGTGGATTGCGGACGTTGTCGAACAGTCGGACATGGCCGCCGTCATCGGCCGCTTCGCCGGCGCGGACGACGACGCGCCGTTCCCCGCCGCCGTCCGGCGTCTGGATGTGCGCGACGCACGCCCGGGAGCGACGCCCACGCCGCGCGGTCCCGACGATGCGGCGGTCCTGCTCTTCACGTCGGGCAGCACGGGGCGCCCCAAGGGCATCGTCAACAGCCAGCGCAACCTGCTGCAGCGCGTCGCGCAGTATGTCGGTGCTGCGCATATCGACGAGACCGATCGCTTTCTGCCGCTGAGTTCGGAATGCACCATCGCCGGACTACGCGAGCGGCTGACTGCGCTTCTCACCGGCGCGACCTTGCATCTGACCGACGTGCAGCATGCCGGCGCGCGCGCCCTTCTCAACCGCTTTCGCGCTTCCGAAATCTCCGTCGTCTACGCCGTGCCGGCTCTGCTGCGCACGCTGATGCAGCTCGGCGACGCGAAGGCGCCGCCGTCGCTCCGGATCGTCCGCGTCGGCGGCGAGGCGGTGCTGTGGAGCGACGTCGAGGCGCTGCGCGCCTGGCTGCCCGAGGATTGCCGCATCGAACTCGGCTACAGCTCGACCGAAGCGCCGATCATGCAATGGTTCGTCCCGGACGGTTTTCCCCAGGACGGCAGCCGCGTGCCACTCGGCTATCCGCTCGCCGGCAATGCGCTCGCAATCGTCGACGAGGACGGCGCCGGCGTTTCGCCGGGCGAGGTCGGCGAGCTCGTCGTCCGCAGCCCCTATGTCGCGCTCGGCCGCTGGAGCGACGGGCGCTGCGTGTCCGACGATTTTCCGAAGGACCCCAACGACCCCGCCTGCCGTGTGCTGCACACCGGCGACCTCGTGCGCCTGCGCGCCGACGGGCTCATCGATCTCGTCGGACGCAAGGATCGCCAGATCAAGATCCGCGGCCAGCGCGTCGAACCGGGCGAGCTCGAAGCCGCGCTCCGTCGCGAGAGCGGCGTGGTCGATGCCGCCGTGTTTCCCCGCCGCGTCGGCAAAAACTGGTGGCTCATCGCCTATGTCGTGCCCCGCGCCGGCGCGTCCGGTCTCGCCGAACGGCTGAAGGAGGCGTTGCGCTCGATCCTGCCCGCGCCGTTGCAGCCGCAGCGCATTCATCTCATCGACGCCATCCCGCGCCTCGCCAGCGGCAAGCTCGACATGAAAACGCTCCAGGCGGTCGACGAGGAGTGGCAGCGGCGCGAGACCTGCGGCGCCGCCGCGGCGGTCGTCGAGGAGCCGCGCGGCCGAACCGAGCGCGCCGTCGGCGAAATCTGGACGCGCATGCTGCAGCTCGAAAGCGTCGACCGCAACGCCGACTTCTTCGATCTCGGCGGCGATTCGCTCGCCGCGCTCGAGCTGATGTTCGGGATCGAGGAGGCGCTCGGCGTCGAACTGCCCGTGACGATGATCTTCGAGGCGCCGACGATCGCGTCGCTTTCGGCTGCGATCGAGGCGCATGCCGCGCCGGTTTTTTCGCCGCTCGTGCGTATCCGCCAAGGATCGGGCGGCGCGCCGCTATTCATCGTTCACGGCGTCGGCGGCAACGTCATGGAACTTTTTGCGCTCGGACGTCAGGTTTCAATGGAGGGACCGGTCTATGCGATCCAGGCGAAAGGACTCGATGGACAGGCCGAGCCGCTGCGTTCGATCGCGGACATGGCCGTGTACTACCTCGACGCGATACGGACGGCGTTCCCCTTCGGGGCCTATCATCTCGCCGGATATTCTTCCGGCGGCTTGATCGCTTTGGAAATGGCCCAGCGCCTCGAGGCCCAGGACAATCCGGCGGCGTCGCTCACGCTGATCGATACGCAGACCAACGCGCGGCAATGGCCGCTGTCGATCTGGTTCGGACTGCTCTGGCAGCGGGCCCGTCAGCATGCCGCGACGGCTGCCGGTCAAACGGCCGGCAACAATGTCCGCCTCGCGGCGCGTCTGACGGGATCGCTCGTCAAGCGGGTGCTGTGGCGGCTCGGCGCCGGCACGCAATCGCCGAACGCTCTCTCCGTCCGCGTGCCGCCCGCGCTGCTCGCCGTTCACGATGCGACGCTCGCCGCGGTGGCGCGCTACCGTCCGCAGCGCTACGACGGACCGGTCCTGCTGGTCGTGCCGCGGATCAAGGATGAGTTGATGGCGCCCGTCGAACGCATCTGGCTTCGCATGACGCGCGCCCTTTCGGTTCAGTCCGTCGACGGCGATCACCGCAGCATGATCCGCGACGCGGGATGCGCGCGCATCGCGGCGCTGCTGTCGGCGCAGGCGGCGGGGACGTCGGGCGGACCGGCTGCTCTCTGAGCGTGCCGTCGGGATCTGCTGCTCAGGGTTGTAATGCTCCGGCCCACTACCGCTTTGGTCGGCAATGCCACGGTGTTTGGGCCCCGCCGCTGGCGACATAGGTTATTAGTCCTATGTACCGTTTCCCGAAAACGGCGATTTCCCCTAGCGGTAATTGTTGCGCCGTAAAAAAACGGGCACATTCCCTCATATATGGCTTTTTTATTTGGGACTTCGGTCGCGTTGGGGCGGACGGGGTTTGGTTCGCATTTGGGTAGGATGGGGGACGTTTCCGTTGCAGAAGCCGCTTTCATTGTTCCAGCGGGTTCGCACGACGAGCCGCGGTCCGGGCATTCTGGCCGCCGCGCTGCTTTTGTTTACCGGTTACGCGCAAGCGCAAACGCTCCCCACGCCGAACCAGCCGATTCCGCCGGGACGCAATCGCGCCGTTCCCACCGTCCCAAACCAGCCTGATTTCGATTTCAGCATCGTTGCGCCGCACCGCTCGCCCGTGCCGCGCGCGGTCGACGAGGTTCATTTCACGCTCAGCGACGTGAAGATCGAAGGGGCGGTCACCATTCCGGCGTCGCAGTTCCGCGATCTCTATGCGCCCCTGTTGGGCAAGGACATCACGCTCGCCGACATTCTCAACATCGCCGACAAGATCGAAGCGCGCTATCGCGCCCAGGGCTATCTGCTCGTCCGCGCCTTCGTTCCGCCGCAGCGCGTGAAGGACGGCGTGTTCACGATCAACGTCGTGGAGGGCTATCTCGCCAGCGTCACGGTGCAGGGCGCGGACAGTTCCACGCGCTCGCTGATCGGCGAATATCTCGCCTCGGCGCGCGACGCCCGGCCGCTCACGCTGTCGACGATGGAACGCGGACTGCTTTTGGCCAACGACATTCCGGGCGTCGTGGCGACCGGCGTGCTGCGGCCGGCGCCCGACACACCGGGCGCGTCGGACCTCGTGGTGGACACCTCGCAACCCTGGATCGCCGGCGGGATCGCGGTCGACAATCGCGGCTCGCGCTTTTCCGGACTTTGGACGATCAACGCCGACGCCGAGATCAACTCGATCTTCGGCGGCGACCAGCTTGCCGGCACGGTGACCCTGTCTCCCAGTTCCATCGATCAGGTCGCGGGGCAGTTGCGCTATCGCCGCGCCATCGGCGGCGACGGCTTGGTCGTCAGTCTCATCGGCAGCATCACGCACGGCCAGCCCGGCTCGACCCTCACCGCGTTCAACGTGCTGACGGATAGCTGGGCGGTCGGCCCGCGCCTGACCTATCCGCTCATCCGCTCGCGCGCCGAAACGCTCATCCTCGACGGCGGCTTCACGGTGCAGGATGCGCGCGTCGGACTGCTGGGAACGGGCTTCAGCCACGACAAGTGGCGCGTCCTCGACATCGGCGGCAGCTACCAGCGCGCCAACGTGCTCGGCGGCACCTGGACGTCGACCTTCGACGTCGCGCAGGGCATTCCGGGACTGGACGCGTCGCCCAACGGGTCAAAGCAGTTGTCGCGCGCGGGCGGCTTCACCGACTTCACCAAGCTGACGGGCTTCACCCGGCTCGCGGTGCCGCTGGTCGGAAATTTCGGCGTCGTGCTCACCGCGCAGGGCCAGTTCGCGTTCGTGCCGCTGATCACCGGCGAGCAGATCACCTTCGGCGGCACGCAGATCGGCCGCGGCTACGATCCGGGCGGCATCACGGGCGACAATGGTCTCGGCGGCTCCGTCGAGTTCCACTACGATTTCCGTTTCACCAACTCGGTCGTGCACGCGCTGCAGCCCTACGCGTTCATCGACGGCGCCAACACCTGGTACATCCATCGCTGCGAGCCGGATCCGAGCGCCTGCCTGCTCAATCAGTCGATCGCTTCGGTCGGCGGCGGCCTGCGCGCCTGGTTCCCCTACAATCTGACGGCTTCGGCGGAAGTGGCGCAAACGCTCAATCGCGTGGTCGGAAGCGACGGCGACAAGCGCGCGACCAAGATCCTCGTCGATCTGGCGGTTCGGTTCTGAGGCGGGATCGGCATGGGCGGCGCGGGAACGAAATGTTCGATCTGGGGTGGCGAGGCCCTCTGGCGATGACCGTGAAATCTTTTGCCTGGTGGATGGCCGCGGCGGGTATCGCCGCTTTCGTGAGCGCTGCGTCGCTGGCGGCGGGAACGTCCGTGCCGCTCGGCCAGACGCTTTCGGGCGAGGCCTGCCAGCTCGACGCGGCCCAGGACATCGTCTGCGGCAACGCGGAGGCGGCCGCGGGCACGCTCCATGCGTCGCCGCTGCCCGCATCGCTGCCCACCGATCCGGCCGCGCGTCAGGCCGCGATCCTCTCCGCCGCCAGGTCGCTGACCGAAGCGCTCGGCACGTCGGAAGACGTCGCCTGCGATTCCGGAAAGCCGCTCGCCAAAGGCGGCAATACGGTCCTGTTCTTCTGCACGCAGCGCAGCAACAACTGGCCGCGCATCATCCTGATCTCCGCCGGCGCGGCCACGCTCGTCACCGCGGAAGGCTTGCCGGATATGCTTCCCGTGCTCGCCGCCGCGATCGGCAAGAGCGCGAGCGGACTGAGCGCCGCCGAAATCGAGGCCGCGAACGGACTGCTGCAGGCGAAGTACGCCTCCGACTCGCTGAAGCTGCGCAGCGGCGACTATGCCGCGTACAAGAAGCTGGTCGAGTCGGCGCGGCTCTATGGCGGCGCCGACAATTATGCGGGCGCGGAAGACGCCTACCGCCAGGCGCTCGAGATCGAGACGCGCGTCTTCGGCGCGGACTCCCTGGCCGTCGGCGAGACCGTCGCCGAACTCGCCCTGCAGGTCAGCAATCAGGGCCGTTTCGACGAAGCGGCGGCGCTCTTCCGCCGGGCTTCGCCGATCATCGAAGCATCTTCGAGCGGCACGGCGCGCGCGCGTCTCGCCTCCTACATGGCGCTCGATGCGGCCAACCAGCGGAACTTTTCCGACGCGCTGAAATATGCGCGCGAGGCCACGTCGTTGCGCCGCGCCGAGGTCGACGCCGCCAAGGTTCCGACGAGCGACGAGAACAGCGCCGAACTGGCGGCCCCCGCCGCGCTCGAGGGCGAACTCGCGCATGGGCTTCGCATCGAAGCGGAGATGGCGCTGCGTCTCGGCGATGCCGGTACGGCCCAAGCCGCCGCCGAGGAAGCGCTGTGGATCATCACCGAGGAGCCGGGCCTGCCGATCTGGTGGCGGCCGGAAATGATTTCCCTCATGGGCGAGGTCAACGCCGCGCAGGGCCGCGTGCTCGTGGCGGAGCGCGACTTCACCGACGCGCTCAACATGGACCAGAAGCTGTTCGGCGACACGGCGCCGACGGCGCGCGCGCAATTGCGGCTCGGACATTTCTACGCCGATCAGCAGGTCTATCCCGCCGCCGTCGCCACCTATCGCGCGGCGTTCGCCGTGCTGGCGAAGGATCCGGTCGCGCGCTCGCAGATCGTTTCCGACCAGATCATTCCCTTCCTGGTCGCCGCCGACGCCGTAGCGCAGCAGGATTCCGCCCAGCGCGCGGCGCTCGACGCCGACATGTTCCGCGCGGTGCAACTCGTAAATTCCAGCGTCGCCGACAAGACCATCGCCCGCGTCGCCGCGCGCAAAGCTGCGAGCAATCCGGCGCTCGCCGATCTCGTCCGCCAGTATGAGCAGGCCGTGCGGGTGCGGGACGATGCGCGGATCGACCTGGCGGCCGAAACCGCCAAGCCGAACGACGAACGCAAGGCGGACCGCGTGCAGGCGCTCGATCTGGCGCTCAAGACCGCGACCGCCAGTGCCGACGCGCTGCTCGCCAAGGTCAGGCAGGGATTCCCCGACTACGCCAAGCTCGCCGATCCCGGGCCCGCCGATCTCTCGGCGGTGCAGGCGCATCTGGAGCATGGCGAAGCCTTTCTCAGCTTCGTCCTCGGTGTGAAGTCCAGCTTCGCGCTGCTCGTCACGCATGACGGCATGAGCGTCGAACCGTTGAAGGTGAGCGCGCAGGGACTCTCCAGCGACGTCGCGGCGCTGCGCAACGCTCTCCAGCCCAAGCTCGGCAAGCCCGGCGACTTCAGCCTCCAGACATCTTACGCGCTGTATCAGCAGTTGATGGCGCCGCTCGAACCCGCGTTGAACGGCGTGACCCATCTGATCGTTGCGCCCGACGGCGACCTCGCAAACCTGCCCTTGTCGCTGCTGGTGACGTCGGCGCCGGCAGGCGGCTATGCCAATGCCGCCTGGCTCGTGCGCCGCATGGCGATCTCGCAGGTGCCGTCGCCGCGCGCCTTCGTCGCGCTGCGCGACGCCAGAGCGGCACGCACCGCCGCGCCCCGTCCGTTCTTCGGCGTCGGCGATCCCGCTTTCACCGGCGCGACGGGCGAACGCGCGCTGAGCGCTCTGGCCGCGACCTGCCAGCCGGACGGCCCGGCCGATCCGGCCCTGCTGCGCGCCTTGCCGCCGCTGCCCGATACGGCCGCGGAAGTGCAGTCGATCGGCAGGATGCTGAACGCGCAGCCGGGTTCGATCCTGCTTGGCTCCGCCGCCAATGAAGTCGCCGTTCGCAACGCAAAGCTCGACGCCTATCAGGTCGTCTACTTCGCCACGCACGGCCTTCTGCCCGGCGAGCTGCACTGCGAGGCGCAGCCCGGACTCGTGCTTTCTCCGCCGGCAGGCGCTGCGGCGAGCACGGCGTCCGACGGCCTGCTCACCGCGAGCGAGATTTCCGATCTGCGTTTGAACGCCGATCTCGTCGTGCTGTCGGCGTGCAACACGGCGGCGTCGGGCGGCATGGCGATGGGCGGTGGCGCACTCGAAGGCCTTGCCGACGCTTTCTTCTCCGCCGGCGCCCGCGCGGTCCTGGCGAGCCATTGGGAAGTCCCCTCGGCCGCCACGCAGAAACTGATGACGGGCGTGTTCGCCCGCTATGCCAGGGATCCGTCGCGGGATCTGGCAGAGGCGCTTCGTCAGGCGCAGCTGGCGATGATCGCCCAGCCGGCGACGGCGCATCCCTTCAACTGGGCCGCTTTCACGCTCATCGGCGACAGCGGCAATGCAACACGCACAACCGGCGGTCCCGCCGGACGCGTCAATCTGGCAAGTGGAGAGTGACAATGGCGAACAGCAAGACACTCGGCTTCTGCGCGCTGGCGACGGTATTGCTGGCAGGCTCCTGGGCGCAGGCCGAAAATCTCATCGTCGTCGAAGCGCGCGGCGTCGGCATCAAGCCCGGATCGACCGTGGATTCGACGAAGCCGCTGGTACTCAAACAGGGACAGCATGTGACGCTGATCTCCGAGACCGGCGCGACCCTCACCATCGACGGTCCTTACGACAAGGCGCCGTCGGCAGGCGGCCAGGGCCGCAGCGTCGGCGACACGCTCGCCGCGCTCGCCACGGAACGCAATGCGCGCACGGGAGAAGCCGGCGTCACGCGCGGCACGACCTACAACACGCTGCCGGAGCCCTGGCTCGTCGACGTCACCCATAGCGGCGCGGTCTGCCTGCAGGAAAATCACGAGCCGGAATTCTGGCGGCCGGACGATGCGGTGGCGGCATCGCTGACGGTCATGCCGGCGGACCATTCGTGGAAATCGGAGGCTGCCTGGCCGGCCGGCGTCGACCGCTTGAGAGTCACGACCGACGTTCCGGTGCATGGCGGCGCGTCTTACGTGATCAAGTTCAACGGCTCCGACTATTCGCTCGCCATGACGGACGTTCCGGCCAATCTGCAGAACGATTCCATGCGGGCGGCCTGGATGCTCGACAAGGGCTGCGACGCGCAGGCGGAAGCGCTCCTGCGTCCGCGTGCAAATGAATGAAGTCTTCGGCCGGCTGCGAGCGCTGGCGCGCAACAAGTCCGTCTTCAACGGCGCGGTGGCGGCGGCGATCGCCGTCATCGTCGCCGCGCTTTCCATGCTCGCCGTCGACCATGTCTCGTTCCTGACCGGTGCCGACCGTTTCGTCCAGGACTGGGAGATCGCATTCACCTCGCCGCCCGAGCCGCAGGATCCCAACATCCTGATCGTCGCCGTCGATGAGGGGACGATGCAGCACTTTCCCTACCGCTCGCCGCTCGACCGCGGGTTCCTCGCGCAGCTGCTCGCGACGCTCGACGCCAAGCATCCGCGCGCCATCGTGCTCGACTATCTGTTCGACCAGCCGACCGAGCCGAAGAAGGACGAGGCGCTGCGCAACGTGCTGCACAGCATGCGCACGCCGCTGGTCGTCAGCTATTTCGAAGCCGGCACCAAGGTCAGCGAGCAGCAGACTGCCTACTTGAACAATTTCGTCCCGGCCCGGGCGCGGGCGCTCGCCAATGTCGGCACGGACCAGACCGACACGGTGCGCTGGATCATTCCGGGCGGCAGGACCTCGAGCGGCGAATATCTGATGAGCGTGCCGCGGCGCGCGGCGCAACTGGCCGGCGTGCAGACGCCCGACGAGCAGGTGCCGATCGTCTGGCGCGCGGATCAGGGGCTCAACCAGCCGGCATTCGCGCAGATTCCGGCCTGCATCTTCGGGCTGCCGACCTGCGTGCTCACGGCGTCGATCCTTCCCGCCGCGACGTTCCGGAACAAGATCGTGCTGGTCGGCTCCGATCTCAATCTCGTCGACCACCACAGGACGCCCTTCGCGACCAACCCCGGCGATCCGCGCGGCTCGATGGCCGGCATCGTGACCTTCGCGCACGCCATCGCGCAGCTTCTGGAGAACCGCGATCCGCCGCAGCTTTCCTGGTGGAACAATCTCATCATCGCGCTGGTGCTGGCCTTCGTCGGCGCGGCTCTCGGGCTGCTCGACCATTCCTTGTGGATCCGCGGCGGCGCCGTGCTCGGATTAGTCCTCGCGCTCTGGCTGGTTGGCGTGTTCGTGCTCTACCAGCGCCTCGGAATCCTCATCGCCCTGATTTCGCCGAGCATCGCTTTGATCGGATCCTTCGCCGCCGTCGATTCGGTCACCGGCCTCGACGCGCGCCGCCAGCGCGAGTTCATCCACAACACCTTTTCGCTCTACGTTTCGCCGAGTTTCGTCCAGCAGCTGGTCGACGATCCCAGCAAGCTGAAACTCGGCGGCGAGCGCCGCGAAATGACCTTCCTGTTCACCGACATCGCGAACTTCACGACGATGTCGGAAGGACTGGACTCCAAGGAGGTCGGACACATCCTCAACCGCTACCTCGACGGCATGACGGGCCTCGTCAAGAAATTCGACGGCACGGTCGACAAGTTCATCGGCGATTCCGTGTTCGCGATCTTCAACGCGCCGCTCGACGTCGAAGACCATGCCAGCAAGGCCGTCCGCTGCATGCTGGAGATGGACCGGTTCACCGAGGCGTTCCGACGCAAGATCCACGAGGAGGGGGTGCCGCTCGGCGAGACGCGGATCGGGGTCAATACCGGCGTCGCCGCGGTGGGCAATTTCGGCTCCTCAGACCGCTTCAGCTACACCGCGTCGGGCGACGCCGTTAACGCTTCGTCGCGTCTGGAGGGTCTCAACAAGCATTTCAGCACGCGCCTGTGTGTCGGCCACAACGCCCGTGTGCTATGCAAGGGGGTTACCTTCCGGCCGATGGGGTCGGTGATCCTGAAGGGCAAGACTTCGGCCGTGGACGTCTGGGAACCGCTGCACGACGACGCCTACGGCGCCGAATATCTCGCACGCTACGAAGCGGCGTTCGCGGCGGCGCGCGACCAGGCGCCCGGCGCGCTCGAAATGTTTGCCCGCCTCGCCGCGGAACGGCCGGACGATCCGATGGCCGCGTTTTACAGCGAGCGGCTGCGCGAGGGCGAAGCCGGAATCGAAATCAAGATGACCGAAAAATGATCGTCTGGTCGGGAATCCTTCTCTTCATCCTGGCGCTCGCGCGCGTTTGGGGCATCGACGCGATGTCGGACCGGCTGTCGCCCGCACTCCGCGCCGAGGCCAACCATGTCGTCATGGTTCTCGCCTTCATCGCGGTTTCGCTCTTCGTCGACGGACTGGTGCGCCACTATTACTGGCGCCGCTACCTGCAGCGGCGGCGCAACCGCGAGACGCC
>Ga0335070_10001435_pt1 | contig 27509 bp, 26 predicted proteins | sample Lox_Sample_13_FD_206722 | JGI IMG/M metagenome (GOLD analysis project Ga0335070, IMG submission 206722) | Soil microbial communities from Loxahatchee National Wildlife Refuge, Florida, United States - Lox_Sample_1.3 | ecosystem: Environmental > Terrestrial > Soil > Wetlands | place: USA...
TAGGAGCGGATCATGGCTGGGGTCCTGAATCTTTGAACATAACATGCGCGTGGCAGAAACGGGCATTGCTCCCACCCGTTCGGCTGCGCCCTGTCGAAAAACCGGCCGAGGGAGTTGGCCGCTACGGGGCCAGTCAGGCCAGAGAGGCTCTCATCCAGGGGCTTGTGCCCCTGGCCATAACAGCGTGGCCGTCGCTAGGCGACTGGGGAACCCGGTTGCTGCCCAGTGGATGGAGAGAAGTCTCAGGGGAGATCTTCATTTCCATGGGTGGGCCGCAGGCCCATGATCACTCAGGGCAGGTTCTATCGCCACCTGCAGGTGATAAGGGCGGGGCATCCGTGCAAAAATTCTCGCAAGTGCATTTGGTGAGTCAGTTACGCGCCTGGGAGCAGACGTCCTGAACGTGGCATCGGAATGGAGGCGGCTCAACGGCTGGTGTGGATCATCAAGATCGTGGGGTAAGCCGGCTGCAAGGAGGCGGGGGGCAAGTCCGCCAACATCCGCGGCTAGCGCCGCCACGGCAACGAATCGCTCCGAATAGTCAATTCGTCCGTTTGTTTGCGAGCCGCAGATGCGCCCGGATCGGTTCGCGCCTCACATACCCAGGTTATCGTTCAGCAGAGGAGCGCAGACCTGGGCAACGCGCCGGTAGCCGGGCCAGTCGCGTGGTACAGCGTGCCGCGCTCTTACGGCCACGCCAATCCGGGAACCAGAATGTAAAGCGCTAACGCTATTGCCAGCGTCAGCAGCGCGATTCTCGTCATCCTCATGGTGGTTCCGCCTTTCGCCGGGACTTTCGCTCGCGCCCTCCGACCCAGGCACGACGCAGGCTGGCCTAGAGAATTGCCGTGCCCGCAATAGCCCCGTCCTGTCCACAAGGGGTGCAGGACGGGGCATGTTTCGCGACGGGATGGTCCGCAAGTGCGCCGGGTGGCTAGGCCACTGACTGCTGCGAACGGACCGCAGGCCGCTCAAACTCCGGCCAGGTTCAACAGGTCGGCGATCGTGAAGGTCCCGGGTTTCACGCTGGGCAAGGTCGGAGTCCAGCGGGGAAACATGTTGCGATACGACAGTGAATCAGCGTCAACCACGCCGACGATGACCTCGGCGACGATTCGCGCACCGACCTCTCCCAGGCGTTCGCCTTTGGAATCGTGGTAGGCCTCAGCCAGAAGGTAATACCACAGATAACAACTCCGAAGTTGCTCGTCAGTGACGGGAATCGTCTTGCCGCCCGCGTCCATCGCCACTTTGCGCAAGTCCGCCGGTGCAAGGACATTGGCCACGCCCATGGCACGAGCGATGTCCTGCCCACACGGAACCATAAGAGCCTCGCTGCGCAGGAGGTTGCGGGTTGCCAGAGAGCGCAGTGGCTTCGGCACGTTGGCCGGCACCACGCCGTTAGGCAAATCGAGCAGAAGGGTATTGAGGAACGGTTCGATGCGCTTGGCCTTCTGCGGCGGGTTCTTGGGATCGCGCGCGAAGAAATTTGACCACTGCACGGCAAAGCTGGGATCGACCGGTCCGCCACGCAGATCGGTTCGCGGTGGATTCTTTGATGCCGCGGGATCGGTGGGGAACAGCGGAACCGCCGGGTGCGCAGGGTTGACGTTGTACGTTGCGCGGATGGTGGCGTGGCCGAAACGATAGGCGGCGACGCTAAATTCCACGGGGATGAACGGCTGGTATGCCTTCGAAGGCCGGAAAAATCTCGGCCCTTTAGTCAGGACATCGTTGACGATCGGGGCCCCGCAGATGGTCGGCAGGAACTCGTGGAGGACCATCCACTGATAGTGCCAGCGCAACAACTGCTGTGCCGCCAGGAAGACGGTGCTTTCGCCGCCGCTGGCGTCCCCGTTCGTGGTGACCGGAACCCCAAACGCATCCTTGAATGTGCCGGACTTGAGGCCGTCCACGATGGCATTGTGGCACTTCATAAAGGCCAGCTCGAGCTGCGAGATGATCATGTTTTCATCGTTGCGGGGATCGCCGATCAAGGCCGTGCCCTGGCCATTGCGAGCCAGATCCGTGCCGTTGACCAGCAGCTTCTCTCCGCCCGAGTCGCTGTCGTAAATGTGAGGTGTGGCCCCTGGGCCGGAACCGTAAATATTGTCCAGGTCGAGCGCGGGAGTGCGGAAATTGCTGATGCCGCTAGGGTCGGATTGCCGCTCCAGACTCGAGGTTGGATCGAAGTCGAGGTCGTGATCGAGGAACTGGCCGAGGAAAGTGATCCCGGCCGGCAGGTTGGTGCTTTCGTGTGTCGCGTTACCGGAGTCCATAGGACCTCCGCCTGCGCCCATCGTGTCACTCATGGACTCTCCGGTTGGTTGACGAGGATCCAAGGCGGGAAACAGGCGTCCGAAGCGACCTTCGGGAGCCAGGATCCCGTCCGGTACATTGCTGCCACGTGTGTCTAAACCATGCATGTCGATGCCCTCCTTTAAGGGGAATGCGGACGTACTTGCCTGCCGCGCGCCGACTCTTCAGGCGCAGGTGTTTTGCGAATCTGAACCATAGTGTTCAGAGAGTCGTGTGCTTCATTGGTGCTCGTACCTCCTTCGCCAAACGGTTGGTCGCGGCTGGTGAAGTCACGAGATAGCAAGTGACGTGCCAAAGGATGCGGTGCAGTCCTGCTGCGATTGCCCGACAAGTAACGTGTTAGTTTGCCGCGCAATACCCGGCGGGTTGGTCCTGAAGGGGCTAACCGGCATCGCGACGAAAGTGAGCCAGGCTATCCGGTCAACTAGTCAACCTATCCGAAGAGTTAGGTTCAGAATCGCAGAGCAGTGTGATGAACCCATGGATCGGCGGGTGGCTGGGCAATGCTTCCCCATCACCGCAATTCTCCAAGCGGATTCGATGCAGGCGATATCAACTCCTTCGGCACTTGCCAGAACGCCGAATATCGAGGACACGCAGACCTGATGCGCCACAATTCTCACGAGGTCCCGTGCGTTCACTCCGACCTACTGCGGACTCTTCGGCCTGGTGGACTTCCTCCCCGTGCTGCGTGTATTTTTCTTCTGAGCACACCTTTGTGGGGTCGAAAGGCCGAGGTACATCCTTATGTACTTTGAACAGTTCTATCTGGGCTGTCTGGCGCATGCTTCGTATTTGCTGGGGTCGGAGGGCGAGGCGATTGTGGTCGATCCGCAGCGCGACGTGGAAATCTATCTGGAAGCGGCACAGAAGCAGGGGCTCGCGATTCGGCACATCTTCGAGACGCACCTGCACGCGGACTTCGTCTCCGGGCACCGCGAACTGGCGGCGCGCACCGGCGCGAGCATCTACCTGTCGCAAGCTGCCGGGGCGACGTTTCCGCACGTTGCGGTGGACGACGGCTCCACCTTGCGCGTGGGCAAGCTGCGCGTCGAGGTGCTGGCGACGCCCGGGCACACGCCGGAGAGCATCAGCCTGCTGGTGACAGATGAAGAAAAGGGCGAGCAGCCATGGGCGGTGCTGACCGGCGACACGCTGTTCATTGGCGACGTAGGCCGTCCGGACCTGTCGCCGACGCATACACCGGTGCAACTGGCGGGAATGCTCTATGACTCGCTCCACAGGAAACTGATGACGCTCTCCGACAGCGTGCTGGTCTATCCCGCACACGGAGCGGGCTCGCTGTGCGGGCGCAACATGCGCGCAGAGCGATTCTCCACCGTCGGGACTGAGCGGCTCACCAACTACGCACTGCAAATCCGCGAGCGCGACGAGTTCGTGCGGCAGATGACCTCGAACCTGCCGGCGCGGCCCGACTACTTTCTGGAAGACGCCGCCATTAATCGCGCAGGAGCGCCCGCGCTGGCTGAGTTGCCCGAGCTGAAGCCCATCGCGCCGCGGGAGTTAAAGACCATGCTGACGCGGGGCGGGGTGGCGCTCGATGTGCGGCCGGCCGCAGAGTTCGTCGCAGCGCACGTGCCGGGATCGGTAAGCATTCCGCTGGCAGGACAATTCGCCTCGTGGGCGGGCGCGGTGCTGGGGCTGTCGGCGCGGCCAGTGCTGATCGCCGCGACTTCAGAGCAGTTGAGCGAGGCGCGGGTTCGCCTGGCGCGCATCGGCATCGAAGATGTTGCGGGATATTTGGCAGGGGGTGTGGATGGCTGGCGGCAGGCGGGATTGCCCGTAGAGCACGTGAAGCAGATGACGGTGCGCGAGCTGGCGGCGCATCAGTCAGACGGAGGCATGAACGTGCTGGACGTACGGCGCGAGGGCGAGTTCGAGGCTGGGCACATCGAGGGCGCAGATTGGCATCCGTTGGACCGTTTCAAGGCGGCGTTGCCGGAAATCGCGAAAGACGCACCGGTCGCGGTGCACTGCAAGAGCGGCTACCGCAGCGTCATTGCGTGCAGCCTGCTGAAGCGCGCCGGGTACCACAATGTGATAGATGTGGCCGGGGGCTTCGACGCGTGGCAGGGAGCGGAGCTGCCGAGCGAGACTGCCGCGGCGGCGGTTGGATCCAAATAGCTGTTCGCCCAGGCCGCGCCAAAGAGACGGGCGCGAACCCTGGGGCAACTGAAGTTTCATCGCGACAATAGGGGCCCTTCGACTGGGCTCGGCGGCGCCTTGCTCCGCTCAGGATGACACGCTGAGATTTCGTTGAGAGGAATCTATGCAGAAGATCACTCCGTTCCTGTGGTTCAACGACAATGCCGAAGAGGCGATGAACTTCTACGTCTCCATTTTCAAGAACTCGAAAATCGGAAACGTCTCGCGAAACGGCGACAACGGGCCCGGACCGAAGGGGTCGATGATGGTCGGCACTTTCTATCTCGACGGGCAGGAATTTATGGCCTTGAATGGCGGGCCGCATTACAAGCTGACTCCGGCGTTTTCGCTCCTGGTGAATTGCGAGACGCAGGAGGAGATCGATTACTACTGGGAGAAGCTGACGGCCGACGGCGGCAAGCCGGTGCAGTGCGGCTGGCTGGAAGACAAGTTCGGGGTGTCGTGGCAGATCGTGCCCAACATGCTGGGCGAGTTGATGAGCAAGGGTGACCCCGAGAAGACGGGCCGCATGATGCAGGCGCTGTGGAGCATGGTAAAGCTTGACATCGCTGAGCTGCGGCGAGCGTATGAGCAATAGGCCGGGTGGCAGCGCGGTGGTACCGCGGAATCGAACAGCGTTCGCTGGCTTCGAACGCCTCGATGGCACAGGGTCGAGAGTCCCGCCCGGTCAATGATAGGTTCCAGCGCGCCGCGATGAATCCGCGGTTTTGCCGCCGCCAGCCGCTTCGTGCTCTAATTCCCCGTGAGGGACGAAACATGCGGTTCCGGAATTTCTCATTTGGCTCGCTGTGCGTCGATGGCACGACCTACGAACATGATCTCGTGATCGACCGGGGCATGGTTCGCAAGCGGAAGAAGAAACCCTCGCAAAGGTTCCGTGACGACTACGGGCATACTCCGCTTTCGGTCGAAGAAAAAATCCCATGGAAATGTGAACGGTTGGTGGTCGGCACGGGAGCACAGGGGGCCCTGCCGGTTATGAAAGAGGTAGAACGCGAAGCCCAGCGCCGCAAGGTGAAGCTCGTCACAATACCGACGGCGCAAGCCATCGAGTTGCTCAACGACGCTCCGCGCAACACCAATGCGATTCTGCACCTGACGTGTTGACGACCTGCGGTCCAGGTGACGAAATGATTGCGTCGCACTGTTTGCTCCGGTTCGGGGTCGCCATTTTCCCATTTCGGAACCTTCCCGTTACGAAAGTCCATAACTAAAAAGTAACCCCCTGTACCTTCGTAATGTCTTGACACAGGGGGTTTGTGTCCTGGGTCACAGCTTCGCGGGACTGCCCCCCGCAAGATGGAGCGGGAAGCAGATCCATGGAACAGCTCCGGGCCCGCACATATTGGCACTCGAGTTTTGGTTTCCTTTTGTCGGTGGCGGCACTTGTCTCGCTGACATTCCTGCCCGCACGTGGGCAGGACGGAAGCACTGCCCTGGAAGGCATCATCGAAGACCTGAGTGGGGCGCGCATCGCGCAAGCCCACGTCTCGCTGTTGAATCCTGACAACGGCTATCACGCGGAGACCGCCACCGACGGCGAGGGCCGCTTTCGCTTCGCCATGCTCTCCCCCGGGCGCTACACTGTCACGGCCTCGGCGCCGGGCATGGCCGATGCGACACAGTCGGGGTTGCAGCTTCATGTGGGCGGCTCGATGCAGGTGCAGTTGCGGTTGCACCCCGCGGGGCGCGCGGAGAACATCACGGTCATCGCGCCGCCGGTGATTACCGATCCTGATAGCGGCGAGGTCTCGCAACTCATCGACGAAAGGGCGATCGCCGACCTTCCGTTGAACGGGCGGCGTTTCACCGACCTGGCGCTGTTGTCGCCGGGCGTAACCCAGGACCCGCGAGGGTTGACCTCGGGGTCCAATGGCGACCTGTCGTATGGCGGGACGCGCGGCTACCAGAACAGCTACTTGGTGGACGGCGCCGACGACAATAACAGCTTCTACGCCCAGGCCCGCGGGCGCTATCGCGCGCCCTATCAGTTCAGCAATGAGGTGATCAAGGAGTTCCGCGTCTCCTCCAACGGCTACAGCGCTGAGTTGGGGCGCGCGGGCGGAGCGGTGTTCAATGTCGTTACCAACTCGGGCGGGAATCGTTGGCACGGGACCGGCTTCTTCTACATCAGGGATCGCACGTTCGATGCCCAGCCGGCCTACGTCAGCAGTGAGCCGTATGAGCAACAGCGGCAGTTCGGCGGAACCTTCAGCGGGCCGTTGGTCAAAAACCGCGTCTTTCTGTACCTGGGATACGATCAGCACCAGTTGACAGTGCCGTCGATCATGCAGTTCGGCAACGGCGCCAGCAGCGTGGTGCCGCAGCCCGCCGATTACGACCGCCTCGACAAGGACAAGGTGTTCGCGGCTGCGGCGCAGCTCAACTCATTGGCGGGCGAATATCCGGTCGAGATGGGTGGCAACGCCGGATTCGCCAAGCTCGACTTCAATCTTTCAGCCAAGCAGTTGTTGTTCTTCCGGCTGAGCACGTCGCGCTACTCGGGGACCAACAATGTGTTCTTCGATCCCGCCAGCCCCATCACAACCTACACTGAAGACAGCAACGGCACTGAGGATGTGAGGACTGAGAGCCTGGCATCGTCGTGGACGAGCATCTGGACGAACCGCCTTTCCACCAACCTGCGAGCGCAGTTCTCGCGCGACGTGCAGCAGTCGTATGCCAACTCCGATGCGGTCAAGACCAAGATCTACGGCATTGTCGATGGCATGGGGCGGTCGAACATCCTGCCGCGCGAGACGCGCGAGCACAAGCTGCACGTGGCCGACACGGTGAGTTACAACACCGGGCGTATGAACTGGAAGTTCGGGGGCGACTTTCTGCAGGCATGGATCTACAACTACTATCCGGCGATGTTCGGCGGCGAATATTACTTCAGCAACGTCAAGGTGAACCCGTGGTTCTTCACACCGATGAAGTACGGCGAGCCGCTGACCCCGCTGCGCGCGTACGCCCACGACGTGCCGCGCTACTATATGCAGGACTTCGGCGATGCCGTCTCGCACCCGAATTCGCGGTCGTATTCGTGGTTTGCACAGAACACGATTCGCGTCACTCGCAGCCTGACCATCAATGCGGGACTGCGGTACGACCTGCAGACGTTTCAGGTGCCCGGTCTGGTCACGAATCCGCTGTACGACCCATCGGGGAAGATTCCGACGGTCACCGACAATTTCTCTCCGCGCGTAGGATTCACGTATTCGATGGGGGCGCGGCACACTGCCGTCGTGCGCGGAGGCTTTGGCCGCTTCTACACTCAGATCCCCAACCTCTATGCCTCGCAGGTTGCGACCGACAATGGTCTGACCAATACCGAGCTGTTTCTCGACATCATGAAGCCGGCGGATGCTGCGATCTTTCCCAAGTATCCCAACGTACTGGTGAACTGTCCCCCGGGGGCGACGGTCTGCACGCCGCCGGCGTCGGTTGCCAGCCATTTAACGTCGCAGGTGTCGGCATTTTCGGCCAATTTTCAGACCCCGTACACCGAGCAGGCCAGCGCAACCTTCGAGTACGGCATTACTCCCAAGCTAACTGCGTCCGCCAGCTATCTGTATGTTCATGGCGAGCACCTTATCCGTTCGCTGGACGCCAACCTGCCGAAGCCGAAGATTACCGAGTACCCGGTGTATGACGATCAGTCGGTGTTCACGGGCCAGTACTATTCGGTTGCGTCGTTCGCCGACTGGCAGACCACACGCTCGGTCGATTGTCCCTATCCCCCGTGTCTGAATGACCTGCAGCGGCCCGATCCACGCTTGGGCACGATCAACTCGTTCGAAAGCGCGGCGAGCAGCGTTTACAACGGTTTGACGCTGCTGTTGAAGGGCCAGATCGGCAGGCAGCTCTTCATTCGTGCCGGGTACACGTTTGCCAAGGCCATCGACGATGGCGCGGATTCGCTGGTGGTTGGGCGTCCGGGCAATGTGCAGAACGTTTACGCCACGCAACTGGAGCGAGGACTCAGCGTGACCGACCAGCGCAATCGCTTTGTCGCGTCGGCGGTGTATGACCCGGCGTCCATCCATTACCCGCTGCCAGTGCTGAATGTGCTGTTCAACAACTGGAAGGTCTCGACGGTGTTCACCGCCGGCTCAGGACGCCCCATCAACGCGACCATGGCAGGTGACGCGAACCGCGACGACAACGCTTACAACGATCGCCTTCCGGGCGCGGTGCGCAACGCCTACATCGGCCCAGGATATTTCACGACGGATGTGAGAATCAGCAAAAGCTTCCAACTGAGCGAGCGGGTGCGCATCACGTTGCTGGGCGAGTCGTTCAATGTTACGAATCGCCTGAACGGACGGGTGGACATTTCCGACGACGGCTTTCTCAATTCCGCAGGGCAATTTGTGGCGTACTCGACCCAAGTCGGGAAGACTCTGTATCCCGGAGAATTTGTGAAGAACTCCCATTTCCTCATTCCCACGAACTCCTATGCACCGCGGCAGGTGCAGTTCTCGGCAAAAGCAAGCTTTTGAGCCCCGCCCCAGCTAGTAGGGCACTTTCGTGGTGGTCGAATGCGGTTGTAGTTGGCCCGAGTTTGCCGGAGTCTTCACTTGACTTCCCCGGCGAACGCTGGGATAACAGTAATGTCCGTTTGGGACAAGTTTGGGGGTGTTCACCCGTTGGCCGAAGTGCGCATTCAAGAGGGCGAGTCATTAGAGAACGCCCTACGGCGCTTCAAACGCAAGGTTCAGCAAGAGGACATTATTAAGGAAGTGAAGCGTCACTCCTTCTACCTCAAACCGGGCGAGAAGAAGCGCGTAAAAGAGGCGCTGGCGCGCAAGCGCAGCCGCAAGAAAGCTCGTAAAGAGCAGGACTAATCGAACCCGCAGGGCCGCTGTGTGATGGCGGCCCTGCGTTTTTCCTACCGAGCCGTCGTGGGGACCGTCATAACTGGAATAGCAGCAGTACTTCATGAAGTATCCGTGCCGTAGGCATGGCGGGCCGAACCCAGGGGCAGTACCTGAGCGACAGATTTGCAGCTCCGCGCTGGATCCTCAGTCCGGTCCGTTTGGCACCTGCAAATAACCCCTCCTGTCGCTTGGAACATGGACTGAAGGGAGCAACACTCCATGGAATTCCAGGATAAGGTTCTCAAGTGCATCGACTGCGGCAGCGACTTCGTTTTTACCGCGGGAGAACAGCTTTTCTTTCACGACAAGCAGTTCAAGAACGAACCCAAGCGCTGTAAGCCATGCAAGACCAAACGCGCCGCCAGCCTCGGCACCACTTCCGCCGGCGGCTACTCCAAAGTTGAAACCCGCACCAATTGCTCTGGGTGTGGCAAGGAGACCACCGTTCCGTTCAAACCGACCCAAGGCAGGCCGGTGTTTTGCCGCGAGTGCTTCCAGCAGCGCCGCACCGCAGCCTCGGCGTAGATGCTGGCGGCTCGATTCTCCACGATAAACCCGGCTGAGGCGAGAGATTTGCTCTGGCGCCGCCATCTTGGGTGTGCATGCCGGATCGCCGGTCATTGCAACCTATAATTGAAGTTGTGGCGACGTACTTTGTCGAAAACTTCGGATGCCGCGCCGCCCAGGCCGACGGCGCTGCCATTGAGCGCCAACTGCTCGAACGCGGGATGGCACGCGCGGGCTCGTCCGGCGAGGCCGAAGTTGTAGTCCTAAACACATGCACGGTCACGGCGGCTGCCGATCGGGACGTTCGCTCCACCATCCGGCGAATCCATCGCGAAAACCCTGACACGAAGATCGTGGTGACCGGATGCTATGCCCAACGCGCGCCCCGGGAGATCGCAGCCCTGGCTGGCGTCAGCGTGGTGGTGGGGAACTCGCACAAGCATGCAGTTGCCGATTATGCGGTCCCGCTTACTGCGAACGGCGGCTTCGTGCCGCTGGGGCAGCTTGGACCGTCCGTAGAACCAAACGTAATCATCGGCGACATCTTTGCTCACACGGAATTGATGGCTGCACCGGTCTTCGACGGGGTCGATGCGTCGGAGAAGACGCGCCCCAATCTCAAGGTGCAGGACGGCTGTAACAATCGTTGCTCGTTCTGCATCATCCCGTTTGTGCGCGGGCGGAGCCGGTCGCTGCCACTGGATCACGTCATACTTGAAGCCGGGGCGCTGGTGGCGCGAGGCTATCGCGAGGTTGTGCTCTCCGGTATCAACCTGGGGCGCTGGGGGCGTGAGCTTACGCCGCGTTCGAGTTTTACCTCGTTGCTGCGCGCGCTGCTGCGGAATACCAGCGTTGAAAAACTCCGGATCAGTTCGGTCGAGCCCATGGATTGGAACGATGAAGTGATCGAGCTGGTTGCATTGTCGCCACGCATTGCCAAGCACGCGCACTTGCCGCTGCAGTCGGGAAGCGACAAAATCCTTCGTGCGATGCATCGCAAGTATCGGCCGTGGCACTATGCGGACCGCGTCGAGCGAATCCGTCGCGCGATGCCGGACGCAGCCATAGGCGCCGATGTCATGGTTGGTTTCCCGGGCGAGACGGACGACGAATTCGAGCAGACTCGGGCGCTCATCGAGCGCCTGCCGTTCACCTATCTGCACGTGTTCACCTACTCGTCGCGGCCGGGCACGCCATCGGCGCAAATGCCGGAGCCAGTACCAGTACAAGCCGCACGCGAACGCAACCGCGTGCTGCGCGAGCTTGCCGCCCACAAGAAGCGGGAATTCATGCGGTCGTTTGTGGGGCGTGAACTGCCGGCGCTCACTCTGACGGAATCTGATCGCGGGTTCACAGAGGCCTTATCGGACAACTTTCTCAAGGTATTCGTCGAAGGCTCGCATCGTGCCAACCTGTTTGCAACCGTGCAGGTTCAATGCCTGGAAGGCGATGCCTTGCGAGGTAACCTAGTGAAAGTTACGTAACTTATCCACTAGGCCTATTGCCGTACATCGATATATCAGTTGCATGTCTAAACAATAGCACTACTAGTAAACGTTCCATTGGGCGCCTCGCAGTGCTACTGCGCCTTTTAGAGGCGGCGCATATTCTCCTAACTGCAAGAAAATAAAAATTTTGTAAAGATCCGATTTTTTCACAGATTTCGCTTGCAAAGCCATGCCCCATCGCGTTAACCTAACGGAACTTGAGCCGTTGCTTCTGTTTATGTTAATCTTTTATCCACTATAACGTACCCTAGTTGAGTCGTTACTCGACGAAGATGGGTCAGAGACGTGACCCGAAAGATCCGGCGATGTGAACGAAGTTTCTAACCCGCATTCAATTCTTCCTGTGGGATGAGCACGAGTGGCACCCGAGTTTCACTGATGATCGGCACGGGATCGCTGATGCGATGTCAGAACCCCCGGCCCTAGCAATGCGGCAAGAGGAAATCGGCTGACGATATCGCCGCTCGAACCGTAGTGGACGAGGAGACCATGAAAACTACGAAGAAATTGCTGATGTTCCTGGCGGCCTTCCTGTTGATGGCGTTTGCCGTCGCACAGGCCGACCTGATTGTACCGATTACCTCACCGTCTCCTACCGACTTCACGGTGAACTGGAGCCAGTTGGGTGCATCGTTTACCATCATTCCCCATGGCTTTGTGGCGACTGCCAGCAACAGCGACACAGTATTCGGGATGTTCGGCGTATCAGGCCAGGGTGGCCAGGTTCGCCAACAGGGCAACGGCTGGATCGGCGACTTCAACACAGGGGACTATCTGGTCTGGACCAATAACCATGGCCCGCTGACCTTCCTACTCGACAAGGGGTATGCGGATGCTGGTGCTTATATTCAGCCGGATTATTATGGCGCCTTTACGGCGAATTTGATGGTTTACAACGGCACTACGCTGCTTGGAACCATCACGGCGTCCGGGACCAGCACCACAACGCCGGGCACGGCGCTGTTCCTCGGTGCTCTCGACCTGACCGGTCCGAACATTACGAAGGTGGTGTTCAGTATCACAGGCAGCAGGAATTTCGCGATCGATACTCTGTATTTATCCGCAATTCCTGAGCCCGGTACTCTGGTCCTGTGGGGTACGGGCTTGATCGGCGTCGCTAGTCTCGCTCGCCGTCGCAGATCGAACTAACTTCGAACCGCGTCGCGTGAGTATCGCGTCGCATCCGCGAAATATCCTGGGCCGCCATCATCCGGCGGCCCTTCCCTTTCTCCATCGACGTACACGGAGTTGTGCCGCAAGCCCATTTCACGCGGTTGAGAGGGGGCAAGTCGCCTGTGATACCGTGCTATACTTCGGCATACGGCAGTTTGATCGGAGGACCGTATCGATAAGCGTTTTATCCGCACTAACGAGCGTATTCGCGTCCGCGAAGTTCGCGTGATCGACGACGAAGGGAACCAACTGGGCGTCATGCCCCCCTTCGAGGCGCTCAAGATCGCCCGCGAAAAAAACCTGGACCTGGTGGAAGTCTCGCCGACGGCGCAACCGCCGGTGTGCCGCATCATGGACTACGGCAAGTACCTGTACGAGCAGGAGAAGCGTGAACGCGCGGCAAAAAAGAAACAGCACCAGATCATCGTCAAGGAAGTGAAGTTCCGCATCAATGTGGACGATCACGACTACGAGACCAAGAAGAACCACGTGCTGCGCTTCCTGGGCGAGGGCGATAAAGTCAAAGCGACCATCTTCTTCCGCGGGCGCGAGATGACGCGCCAGGGATTGGGGCGCGAGATCCTCGAGCGGCTGATTCAAGATATCGGCGATAAGGGCATCGTGGAATTTCGGCCGCGGCAGGAAGGCAATACGCTGCACCTGATTCTGGCGCCGCCCAAGGCACAGGCGCCGGCGAAGCCGCCTAAGGCGCCGAAGCCGCAGGCGCCGCCGCCACAGGCGCCACCGGCGCAGTAAGTTAGTGCCCGGGCGTTGCTGCTGAGTTTAAGGTCGCGATGCAGAGGCGCTAGGGCACCCGAGTTCGGAGGGGTTCTTTCATGTACGTCGCTTCCGTACTTGCACTATTACTGCTTCTGCCTGTCGCCTCCGTCGGCATCGAGCTCTCTCGGCCGCATGAGGCCTCCTTGCTTTCAAGTTGCCTGCATTGGTTTGTTTTCTGGGGAGTCGGCATACGATTGCTGACGGCCGGCTTCAGTCAGATCATCAGACCGCGCTACACTGCCGAAACCATCTTGGGGCTGAAAGGTGAAGACGCCCAATTTGTGGTCCGTGAACTCGGATTCTCTAACACGGCCATGGGGGTCGTTGGATGCTTGAGCGGTGTCTGGAAGAGCTGGCAAATTCCTGCAGCAGTTGCAGGCGCAATATTCTACTGTCTCGCCGGAGCAAACCACCATATTCATGGGAAGCAGACCAGCAAAGAAGTCTTCGCGATGTTATCTGATTTGGGATTCGCTGCGTTGCTGACGGCCATGCTAATCGCATCGTGGCGCGCACGGGGGTTCTAAGGCAACGATGAAGGAACCTTAATCAGCGCAAATGTTGTAAAATAAAAAGACCGCTATGCCTAAGCTTAAGACACACAGTGGAGCGGCGAAGCGCTTCAAGAAGACAGGTACGGGCAAGTTCAAGCGTGGACACGCTTTTAAGCGTCACATCCTGACTTCGAAGGTAACCAAGCGCAAACGCCATCTCGATACCGATACACTGGTGGACAAGGCGGATCAGAAAAAAGTAGCACGCATGATCCCGTACTAGTCCCCGCAGTAAGGCCGCACGGTGCGGCACCCGGCACAGGACCCCAGTCTTCCAAGACCTCCGGGGCAGTGACGGTCAGAGCGAGTGAAGAGGCGATTCCGGGCCCCTCGGAAGCGAGCGTGGTCGATGTCCCTGCCTCCAGCCGCTTAAACGAAGTGAAAAGGAGCAGCAATGCCTCGCGTAAAACGCGGTACGAAGCGTCATGCCAAGCGCAAGAAGATCTTAGAGCGCGCCAGTGGCTATTACCTGACAAAATCGAAGCTCTACCGGCAGGCGAAGGAGTCGGTGGAGCGCGGCCTGAAGTTTGCTTACAGCGGCCGCAAGCAGAAGAAGCGCCAGTTCCGCTCGATCTGGATTGTGCGCATCGGCGCCGCCGCCAAGCTGAACGGCATCAGCTACAGCCAGTTCATCAACGGCCTGAAGAAGGCGGGCATCGAGCTGGACCGCAAGATCCTGGCGGAGCTGGCGGTAAAAGACGCAGCCGGATTTACGGCGCTGTGTGAGCAGGCGAAAGCCGCACACGCAGCTTCGTCGTCAGCCGCAGCGTAGCGCCGTTCGTCCCAGGAACGATTAGTCTTCGCGATGGGCGGCCGCAGGGCCGCCCGTTGCGGCTTAGAGCTTCCGTGTACACCGTTTCCAAACTCGAAGATTTCTCTCCCGCGGCATTGGACAAGGCCGTGGCTGAGCTGCTTGCTGCACTGAGGGAAGAAGCGGCTGCGCTTAGTTCCGAGGCTGACTGGAAGGCATTTCGCGATCGCTGGCTGGCTCGCAAGAACGGCCTGCTGACGCAGGTCAACGACAACTGGCTCAAGGCCGCTCCGAAAGAAGCGAAGCGGGAGGTCGGACAGCGCGTCAACGAACTGAAGGCGCGGGCGGAAGCGGCGATCGAGGCCGCGCACGACAAAATTCATGCCGCGTCGTCTGACGCGAAGCTCGCTGCTGAGCGGCTCGACATCTCGCTCCCCGGCGTGCAACGCCCTATCGGAGTCAAGCATCCGGTGCTGCGAGTGCAGGACGAGATCGTCGCGGTGTTCAAGGCGATGGGCTACTCGGTGGGCGAAGGGCCTGAGGTCGAGACCGATTACTACAACTTCGAGTCGCTGAACTTTCCGCCGAACCATCCGGCGCGCGACACGCAGGACACAATCTTCATCGCCGGACAGGAGCGCAAACCTGCGCGCGACCGCCTGCTGCTGCGCACGCATACATCACCGGTGCAGATCCGCAGCATGGAAAAGCTGGCGCCGCCGGTGCGCATCGTGATCCCGGGCAAGGTGCACCGCAACGATCCGCTCGACGCCACGCACTCGCCGGTGTTTCACCAGGTCGAGGGGCTGGCGGTCGATACCAACATCACCTTCTGCGACCTGAAGGGCACGCTCGACCACGCCATGAAGGCGCTGTTCGGCTCGTCGGTGAAGACTCGCTTCTATCCGTCGTTCTTTCCGTTCACCGAGCCGAGCGCCGACATGCAGGTGAGTTGCATCTTCTGCGGCGGCAAGGGATGCCGCAAGTGCAAATTCAGCGGCTGGATCGAGTTGCTGGGCTGCGGCATGGTCGATCCTAATGTGTTCGAGTTTGTGAAGCACAATGGCTACGACCCGGCGAAGATTTCCGGTTTCGCCTTCGGCATGGGCGTGGAGCGCATCGCGATACTGAAGTACGAGGTCGAGGAGATTCAGTTGTTCTATGAGGGCGACGTGCGGTTTCTGGAGCAGTTTGCGTAGGGTAGAGCGGACCTTCAGTCCGGCGTTAGCTGGCTTTTCTTAATGGTCGGAGTCCCGACAGGGACGACAAACAACACCGCGGGTTCGAACCCGCGATTACCGGGGCTAAAGCCCCTCCAATTTATTGGCGACGTGGACGCTGGCCTGAAGGCCAGCTCTACCAGAACAGATTCATGAGAATTCTCCCCGCATGGCTGCGTGAGTTCGTTAATGTCGCGGTTGACGACCGCCAACTCGCCGAAGACCTGACCTCTGCCGGAATTGCCGTTGAATCCATCGCTGAAGAGCAGGGCACGACCATCTACGAGATGGACCTGACCACCAACCGCGTGGATGCCATGAACCACTACGGCGTGGCGCGTGAGGCGTCGGCGATCTACGGCGCGGAGCTGAAGCCGTTTGAACCCAGACTGCCATGGGTCGATAGGGGTCCTTCGACTCCGCGCCCTGCGGTCGCTCCGCTCAGGATGACACACGAGAGGGGAGATGCGGAGCCTCCGCTCGGGATGACACCGGAAAAAGCAAGTCCTTCGACTCCGCTCAGGATGACAACAACGGAGGATTCTTCGCTGGAAAGGGGTCCTTCGACTTCGCGCCCTTCGGTCGCTCCGCTCAGGATGACACGGGAAGAGAGTTTTCCGATTGTTATCGAGGATGCCGAAGGTTGTGCGCGGTACACCGCGCGGATCATTCGCGGAGTGAAGATCGGGCTGTCGCCCGAGTACATCATCAAGCGGCTGGAGCTGCTCGGTTCACGCGCCATCAATAACGCCGCGGATGCTACCAATTACGCGATCAACGAGCTGGGACATCCCACTCACGCCTTCGACCTTGACCTGCTGGAAGGCGGCACGATCATCGTGCGTCGTGCGCGCGACGGCGAGTTCCTCAAGACGCTCGACGGTGTCGGCCGTACACTGACTTCCGATGATCTAGTAATCGCCGACGCGGAGAAGCCGGTCGCACTGGCCGGCGTGATGGGCGGCTTCGACTCGATGATTACCGAGAAGACGAAGAATTTGCTGATCGAGTCGGCGTGGTTCGATCCGGCGACGGTGCGCGGCATGGCCAAGCGTCATGGCATGCACACCGACGCCTCGCACCGCTTCGAGCGCGGCGCAGATTGGGGCATCACGCCTGTTGCTTGCGATCGCGTGGCCGAGCTGATTCTGGAAACCGCCGGCGGCGAATCAGTGGGCGAGCGCATTGACGCCGTTGCGCGTAAGATCGAACGCGCGCCGGTCGTTTTGCTGCGCAGCGAAGTGAAGCGCATTCTCGGGATTGAGCTCGGCGACGGCGATATCGAGCGGATCCTTAGCCATCTTGGGTTTGGTGTCGCACGCGCGAACGGCGAGTTTAGCGTGACGATTCCTACCTGGCGACTCGACGTGGAGCGCGAAGTTGATCTGCTGGAAGAGCTGGCGCGGATTTACGGCTACAACAAGTTTCCCAACACCCTGCCGACGTTCACGGGCGCCGTTGTCGCATTGCCCGACGAAGCCAAAGACGCGCGCGTGCGCGGGACAATGCTGGCGCTGGGCTACGACGAAGCGATTTCCATCAGCTTCATCTCGGCTGAGGACGCAAAGACCTTTGGCGGTGCAGAGCCGCTGGCACTGGCCAATCCGTTGAGCGAAGAGGCAGGGTATATGCGCAACTCGCTCGTACCCGGCCTGCTGAATATGATCGGGTACAACCTGAATCGCGGCACGACCGACGTGCGTCTGTTCGAGGCGGGAGAGGTGTTCGAGAAGCTGGGCGACCGCTACGACGAGCATCGGCGGCTGGCCTTCGCCGCCACAGGAAACCTCGCTCCCCACAGCGTACATGGCGGAGCTCAGCCTGTCACCTTCTTTCATCTCAAGGGCGACGTGGAGCAACTTCTCGCCGCCTTTCAGCACAGCAATCTCTACTTCGCAGACAAAACGCCAGCGTACTTCCACCCTGGGCGCTCGGCGCGGGCGGTGCTCGACGGCGAAACCGTGGCGCGCTTCGGGCAGTTGCATCCCGACATCGCCGCAGCGCGCAAGCTGAAGCAGGAGGTGTTCGTAGCCGAGGTTATGCTGGATCGCCTGTACAAGCACCCACTGCGCGAGCCGAAATACCAGCGCTTCCCCAAATTTCCCGCCGTGGGGCGGGACTTCTCGTTCTTCTTCGACGATGCGGTGACGTGGGAGCGCATCAAGTCCACGGTCCAGGCGCTCGCCATCGCGGAGTTGCAGTCGCTCGCGCCGATGGAAATCTATCGCGGCGAAAAAGTGGGAGCAGGGATGTACTCGACGCTGCTCCATGCCGAGTTCCAGTCGCCGGAGCGCACGCTGCGTGACGACGAAGTAGCGGAGTGGTCGGCGCAGATCATCAAGGCGCTGGAAGGGCTGGGCGGGGCTCTGCGCACTCAGTAGGACTTACCTGATCGCTAGGGCTGATTCCCCTTGGCCCAATAGCTGGTTCTTGCCAACACGGTCGCGCCCGTTGGTTCTTTGAGCTGCACTTGAAGCTGGTGGAGACCGGGATGCGGGTCCTTCGGCTGAAAGCTGAGCACGTACCGATTGTGCAGGTGGTTGGCGAAGTCGTTCATCCGCAGGTCGAACTGCTTGGCGGAATCGAACCGTTCATACTCGCCGCCGCTCATGGCCGCAACCGCCTTTGCGCTGTTGCTGTGCATGGCTTGAGTCACGAGCAAAATAGGGGCCAGCAGATCGGGCCCTTCGTGCACTTCAGTTTGTTCGGGGTGCAGGTCGGGATTGTTGTTGCCTCGCAGGGTGTCGAGCACGTTCGATTTCGCGGGAGAGAACGACAGCGCATATACCACGACATTGCTGTCTCCCAGCGAACGAACCACATCTTCCGCTTTGGCTTGACTGCCGTGGTCGCGGGTTTCGCCAATCAAGAGCACTACCCTTTGCCTGTATCTTGGCGCGGTGTTAAGCAGTTGCACCGATTGGTTCACCGCGTCCAGCATGGCAGCGCCTCCGTCGCCGGGTGAAACCTGCTTCAAATCCCTTGCCAGGAGGTCGGGATCGGTGGTGAAGTCCCCGACCGGATGCACGCGGCTGTCGACGAAAAGCACGGCCACCTGGCTTCGCCCTTCTGACAGTAACGGAGCCAGCATTGCATTCAGTCCGCGGATGCGTGGGAACTCAAAGTTCGCGCGCCGTCCCACCTGGATCGCGACCACCACGGAAACAGGCTCCGCCTCCGCCTGCTCGTCGACTCGAACAAGCTGCGGCACACCGTCGTCCTGGATGACAAAATCGCTCGCCTGGAGGCCGTAGACAATGTTGCCGCGGGAGTTCCGCACCAGCGCGGGCACTACGACGAGGTTGGATTCACTGCGAAACGTCGGTGCTTGCTCCTCCTGCGCCGTCAGGTTCGAGGCAAGCAGCGACCACAGCAGCAGGAGAATGCAGACAGAGTACGATCGTCTTCCCGTCAGCGACATAAACACCTGTACGGAGTTAACCCGAACTGCCACGTGTCTGTCGCGCAGTGCCGCATACCGCACAAAGATTTAGCTCTGATGGTGGACAGAGCCTGAGGGCTCCATCCAATTCAAGAATTCGGAAACCCTTCCGCCCTGGTCACATTCGCCGCCTGCCACAGGTGACGGCGGTTGTGGTACGAAATCAGCAACAGAACAGTGTCAGCCGTTAGATGGATCGGGGCCAGCGGGTTCTTCACCTTGAGGTCACCGAGGTCGGCTTCGCCGCATTCGCGCACGAAATCGGCCAACTGCTTCTGCACGTCGCAGAACTCATCCACGATTGCGCCATTCAGGCTTGAGGGGGGCTGCAACTGTCCAGGCGCGGGCAGCTTGAACTTGGGCGGCGGCTCTTCGGTGCCGATGAACCAGCGTGTGAACCAACCCGACGGCTGAATGGGCACTTTGCGCGGCTCCAGTTGGTCCTCGTTGCTGGCTACGGCCTCGCGCAGCACCTCCACATACTTGCGGTTCATGATGAGCAGGTGATCGACGCACTGCAGGACGCTCCAGCCCTTGCCCCCCTTGGGCTGCCAGTTGAGCGCCCTCTCACTGCGGCCCTGGGCGAGTGCCCGGGCCATGCCGCTCTGCCGGTCGAGTTCGGCGATGAGTTCGCCGGGAGTGAATTCCAATTTGACGGACATAGGGATTTGTCACGATTCTACACAGTAGCGTGCGCGGACTAAAGTCCGCGAGGAGAAAGAAGACGAAGCGCTTATCGGCACGGCTGAAGCCGTGCCCTTTCAAAGCAATGTTGCATTCCGCGGTACCTCCGGCGGAATTCTTTTGATACAGCGTTCAACAAGCGCGAGGATGCACAGGCATCTGATTTATACTGCGCTCACGTAACTCAACGTTGAGGTCCATCGTTCTCTATGCCGTCGAATGCAGTCGAAGCACCCGCCACCTCCTCCAACGCCGATTTTCATTCCCTGGAAGAAAAAATCCTCAAGACCATCGAGCTGCTAAAAGTGGAGCGCGCCGCCAAGGCCACTGCGGAGAAGGCCGCCGGCCGCCTGCGCGAGCAGTTGACCGAGCGCGAAGAGGAACTGGACTCGGTGCGCGCCGAACTCATTGCCCTCCGTCGTGAGCGCGAGGAGGTACGAACCAGAGTAGAAAAGATGCTCGACCAAATTGAGTCTTTGACCGCAGAGGAATCGGCGCGATAATCGCACCAGCGCAGCGTTCGTCAAGGGAGCGCTGTGTTTGGCGCGCAGCAGCAGGAGGCTAGCTTGGCTCAATCCAACGGCAACGGAAACGGCAGCGTCCGTGTCGAAATCTACGATCAGACCTATCAGCTACGTGGCTCCGATCCCGAGTACATCGGCCAGCTCGCTGACTACGTTGACACCAAGATGCGGCTGATATCGCAGCAGGCGTCCACCGTGGACTCGCTGCGCGTTGCAGTGCTGGCGGCACTCAACATTGCCGACGAATACCTCATGTTGAAGCGCAAGTACGACGCTGTCGCCAGCGACTATCATGTGCGCGCCGAACAACTGTCCGGTGCGCTAGATGAGGTGCTGGAAGAGGCGCGGCGCGCGGGGTAAGCGGACTTTAAATCCGGCCCCAAAGCGGCGTCATTCCGCTTTGCAGGGCATCCCATGAGCAGAGGCATTCCTCGCGACAAAGTCGCACTTGAACCACGTCTGCTGCGAACCGATGCCGAGCGGCATGTGCATTGGGCCAAAAGTGCCATATGGCCGCAGAGATGGGTAACTCGCTGCTAATGATCTGCAAAGTTTTGCGCGCCCCCTTGTTTTCGCTGCCCAGATTAGCCGCATAATCAATAACTTGCAGTCCAGAGGTTGGCATGCAAAGTGCACTAGCAATCTCGACGTTCGCGGTCTGCAGGGCGGCGTAGAGATGCGAAAGTTGCACAGCGTGTCGTCCGCACCCAGCACACGTTTGAAAAAAGGGGAGGTTCTGCATGAGAAAGCGCATCACATTTATAGCCGTCACACTCACTGTACTTCTGGTCATGTCCGCCCCGACTTGGGCGCAGTCGATCTGCGATGGGGTGGCCGGCAACCTCGTCGTGAACTGCGGTTTCGAGGCCGGAGATTTCACCGGCTGGACGCAGTCTGGAAATACCGGTTTTACCGGCGTGACCAGCATTGCGCCTTACGTCAACTCCGGCACCTATGGTGCTTACCTTGGCCCAGTCGGTAGCGACGGGTACTTGAGCCAGACAATTTGGGGCAACACCTGGACCTTTGCTTTCCGGCAAGACCCAGCCTACTGGGGACTGGATGACATTGTGGTCACATTTGCCGGCTCGTGCGGAGCCGGATGTGCCCTCTTTGACGCAAGCTTCTACCTGTACAACGATGGCGGGACGCCGAATGATTTTACCGTGTACCTGAACGGCGTTGACGTAGGCCCCGATCTCGTCGATGTCGGGAACTTCCCGTACATTCAATATGTAGGATCCGGCTTCCAGGGGAGCACTCCTGAGCCCAGCAGCTTGATCCTGATGGGATCAGGCCTGCTCGGATTGGCGGGTGTGGCGCGCCGGAAACTCGGTGTATAGGACGTCAGCTAGCTTCACTGACGAGCCGGAGCGCATTGCGCTCCGGCTTCTTTGTTGTACGCCGTGCGAGCAACAACACAAAAGACGTTCACCCTGAGAGGCCGGGTTCATGGTCTCGCTTGCGGTCTCCGATTCTCGGAACACTACAGTTTCAAAATGGGAACTGCACGTAATTTTTTCGTGCAGAACCTCTGCATTGCAGCGGAGATTACTTATAGTGCGAGCAGTGGTTGAGTAAGAGCGCCACGATTACCTCTTTTGCAATTAGCTCGCGAATGCAGAGCCGTTCTCTCCTCCCCCTCGTCGCTCTGTATCGCCTTAACGGGTTCCTTCGAACACAATGGGAGGTTCACATATGAAATTACGCACTCTGACCATCCTGGTGTTGGCGGCTGCCCTGACCGTGCTGACTTGCCCGGCTTGGGGTCAGGACGTCTGCCAGACCGTCGCCGGCAATGAAATCGTAAATTGCGGATTCGAATTCGGGGGCAATGCCTTTACCGGCTGGACCTGGACCGGCAACACCGGGTTCACCGCCGTCACCACCTATCCGCCGTACGTTTACAGCGGAAACTATGCAGCCTTGATGGGGCCGGTAGGCAGTGATGGCTACTTCACCCAGAACCCTGGCGGCAACGCCTTCACGTTCGCCTTCCGCCAAGATCCTTCCTATTGGCTTCTTGATTCAATTGAGGCGGTGGATCTCGGCTCCCTCGGTGGAGGCCTGAACCTCTGGTACGTGCAGTTCTCGCTGGCGAACCTCGGGGGCCCGACGAACGACTTCACCGTTTACTGGAACGGCGTTGACGTAGGCCCCAGTCTGGTAGACGTCGATGCGTTTCCGTACGAAGTGTTTTCAGGATATCTCGTTGGCTCCTCTGTGCCCGAGCCGGGCAGCCTGATCTTGATGGGGTCTGGGTTGCTCGGACTGGCCGGTGTGATTCGGCGCAAACTCGGGGCCTAAATCGCAAGTTGTTAACCACTAAAGAAGCCGGGGCGTGTTCCGCTCCGGCTTCATCGTCTGCTGACAGTTCAGGGCGTACACCGGCGGGCGGCGGTCCCACGCCGGCACGATTCCACTGTGCAACTGAGTTTCCAACTTTCCTTGTCTGGCCCCTTGCCATTGCGGGACGATTCTCGTACCATCCCGTCAGATAGCCGGCCTGCAAAGTTGGTGTTGGTGGTCACCGTTTTTTGAACCAACATTCAATGAACAGGGGGCCCGACTCGAATCGGTTCGGTGTGCGACGCTCCGCCATGCGGAGATGCCTAAAGAGCCGCGGAGGGTTCCCACCGTTGCGACGGGTTCATTGACGGCCCACCATCCACGGCCACGCGGGTCGGCGTTGTATTGTCTACGTCCGCAAAAAGTCAGCCGCGGATTGCTACCCATCATCCCGGATTTTCCGCGACCCGCGCCCGGACACGCCCGCGCTGCACCCAACCGTGCTCACTCGCGGGTCCGCGGCTGACGGTTCCGCTACTGCTTCTCGGCGATGTAGGTAGCCTTGGTGCCGTGCAGTTTGTCGTCCACCTCGGCGGTCATAGTCTTCCCATCGGGCGACACCGTCATTTTGGCAATAGTGATGACTTTGCCGTCGCGATAGTCGGTTTCCTCGATCGCGTCTCCAATTCGCCTCAGCGACACCGTTGTGGTACCAGGATCGCCGACGTAGGGGACTTGTTTCCCGTCGAGCTTGGCTGTGTAGGACTGGCCGGTCGGGCTGCTATAGCTCATGGTGTCGCCGCCCGTGGTCTTAAACGTGAAAATGAGGGCATCGTTGGAGGCGACGTCCTCCTTCTCAGTCTTCCAGGATCCGGAAATCGCGTTGGCGCCGGCAGGTGCCTTGCCGACTCGCTTCGAGGTGCTCGTGCCGCTCACTGGTCCGCCCGTCGGGTTGCCATAGTAGGTCCACGCCTCGGTTAGTGTGTTTTCATCATCCGAAACCGACAGGTTTGATTTCCCGACATCCTTGCCGGCCTTCTGTGAAGCCATCTCGACGTGTTTGTCATCCACCACCTTGACCATAAACATGTCGAAGTAGGGATGTCCGCTGACCGGCTGCATCTGACCATCGGCTTTCACCTTAAGCTCGGGCTTGCAGGTCTTGCATTCGTACACGCCGTCTTTCAGCAGGTACTCATCCGGCTTCTTCGGAAGCTTTGCCTTGTTCAAGTCGATCTTCCACGTACCGTCAAACGGGCTCTGCGCCCACATCATGACCGGCACTGCGAGCAACAGGAATAACAGGAGTTTCTTCATGACTATCCTTTCTGTGGTGGGATTCCGAGTGGCAGTCCGAAAGTGTACTCCAACTGCGCCACGATAAACCAATAATCTGTTTGTCGGGTGATCGGGCATCGCCGGAGAGCCGCGGCGAGTAACCACTCGGCAAGTGCCCACCGCAAATTCCCGTTTACCTGCCGACCGGGCATCTGTTCTACTGCTTCGTTCCCTCTGTTGGTTGCATAACAGCGTGTCATCGCTCGCCAAAATGGCCGACACCGCCTCCAATTCCAGCCGACGACTTCTCGATCCCATCGAGCGCAGCTCAGAGGTTTTATTCGGGCTGATCATGGTGCTGACCTTCACCGGTTCGCTGCGCGCTTCGGGTCTGGACCATGACGATGTCCACCGCATGTTGGTCGGCGCACTGGGCTGCAACCTGGCTTGGGGCATTATCGACGGAGTTTTCTATCTGATGGCCACACTCAGCCAGCGCGGCCACAATCTCGCGTTGCTGCGCGAAGTACAGGTCGCCAGCCCGGAGCGCGGCCGCCAACTGCTCGGGGACGCCATCTCCGACGATCTTTGCTCCGTGCTGACTGAAACCGAACTCGAATCCATCCGGTCGCGAATGAAGCAGTTGCCCCCACCGCGTCCTCACGCCCACCTGCGGCGCGACGATTCTTTGGCCGCCTTCGGCGTATTCTTGCTGGTGTTCCTGTCCACCTTCCCCGTGGTGCTGCCCTTCTTCTTCATGCGGCACCCGGTGCACTCGCTGCGCCTCTCTAATCTGATCGGCGTTGTCATGCTGTTTATCACAGGAACCACTTATGGGAAGTATGCCGGCTATCGTCCGTGGAGAATCGGCCTGATGATGGTACTGATTGGAATCGGCCTGGTCGCGCTCACCATCGCGTTCGGAGGCTGAGCATGGGGCGATGCCAGGTGCTGGCGGTGCTGCTGCTCGTCTCCAGTTGGGGATGGACGCAGACCCTCGCTCAGCCGGCGTCCAAGCCGCAGCCGCACAGCCCTTCGCCCAAGGCAGCGACTCCGGACACCGAGCCCTGGGAGTACTCGCTCACCGTCGACGGCTACATTGTCTCGGGCGAGGATGGCTACGCTCAACCCACTTTCACCGCCGACCACGACTGGCTTCACCTGGAAGCCCGCTACAACTACGAGAATTTCCGCACTGGCTCGCTTTGGGCCGGATACAACTTCGCTTGGGGAAAGAGCTGGCAGTTCGAGGTTACGCCCATGATCGGTGGCGTCTTCGGTCGGACCAACGGCATCGCTCCCGGTTGCGAATTTTCGCTGGCGTGGAGGAAGCTGACCTTCTCGCTCGACAACGAATATGTCTTCGACACCGGATCGAAGTCGGGCGACTTCTATTACGCCTGGCCGCAAATCACGTATCAGCCCCTGAAGTGGCTGCGGGTGGGTGGCGTCGCTCAACATACCAAGATGTTTCAGAGCGAGTTCGCAGTTCAGCAAGGCTTTCTGATCGGTCTCAACTACAAAGCGCTGGAGTTTACAACCTACGTCTTCGATCCCGGGACCAGCAGCGCGACTGCCGTCCTCGAGGTCGGCGTGACCTTCTGAAATCCCGCGACTCCTGCGCAGCATCTACAATAGTGTTGTGTTTCCACGTCTACTGCATGTTGGCAATTTCAACCTTCCGACTTACGGCCTGATGGCCGCATTCGGCCTGATCTTCGGTCTGCTGTTGATCGTCAAGCTGGGCCGCGAGCAGGGCCTCAATCCCGACAAGCTGTGGAACCTCGGCATTGTCGCTATCCTCTCCGGCGTCATTGGTTCCAAGATCCTGATGGTGTTGGTCGATCTTGGCTACTACATGGAGCATGCCGGAGAGATCTTCGCTCTCTCCACGCTGCAAGCCGGAGGTGTGTGGTCCGGCGGACTGGTGCTGGCCATCGCGATGTGCGTCTGGTACATGCGCCGCAACCACATGCCCGTGCTGGCCACTTGCGACGTCTTTGCCCCCGGCCTGGCGCTGGGGCACGCCTTTGGCCGCATTGGTTGCTTTGCCGCTGGTTGCTGTTGGGGACGCGAAACTCACGTGCCGTGGGCCGTGACCTTCCACAACCCACTGGCCGCTGAGATTGTTGGCACGCCGCTCGGCGTTCCGCTGCATCCCACGCAGCTCTATGAGTTCGTGCTCGAGCTGGCGAACTGCATCTTTCTGGTGTGGCTGCTGCGCCGCAAGAAATTCGAAGGCCAGATCATCGGCGCCTACCTGATCATTTACGGCATCGGCCGCTACTTCATCGAGTTCTTCCGTGGCGATCCCGGCCGCGGAGAGTTCCTGGGCTTTATGAGCGGCACCCAGGGCATTGCGATGCTGCTGGTCATCGCGGGCGGACTGCTGTGGCTGCGCCGTGTGCCCCTGCGCCGTCCCGCGAAACTCGCCTCCGCGCGTTAGACCACTGGCCGCGCAGAACTCGCGCACGGAACCGCAGTTCCGTTCGCCTGACGGCCTGCCCGCGCAACCGCCTGCTTATGGGTTCTGTTCCTTCTCCTTTATGGAGAGCAACTCCACGTCGAAAATCAGAGTGGAATTCGGCCCGATCTCCGGCCCCGGACTACGCTCCCCGTAGGCCAGATCGGCGGGAACGAACAGTTCCCACTTCGATCCTACCGGCATGAGTTGCAGCGCCTCCGTCCAGCCCTTAATCACTCCGCTGACGGGAAACGTGGCCGGCTCGCCGCGCTTGTAGGAGCTGTCGAACTCCGTGCCGTTAATCAACGTGCCCCGGTAGTTGGTGACGACGGTGTCGCTGGCTGTGGGCTTGGGGCCGTCGCCCTGCTTGATGACCTTGTACTGCAGTCCGCTCGGCAGCGAAACCACGCCTTCCTTGGTCTTGTTGCCGGCCAGGAACTTCTCGCCGGCTTGCTTGTTGGCATCGCTCACTTGGCGCGCTTCCGCCTCCTTCTTCTTCATCGTCTCCGTGCGGAACGCGGCAATGGCGATTCTGGCCTCCTCGTCGGTTAGGAGCAGCTTACCGCCGGAGAAGGCATCTTTCAGGCCGCGCGCCAGGATGTCAGGGTCCAGGTCGGCGGCATCGGCTCGCATGCTGTGGCCCAGGTTCATGCCAATGGCGTAGCTCACCTTGTCCTTCTCGGTTTTCAAGGTAAGCGGTGGTGGACTCTTGGCGGTTGTGGCTGCAGGCTTTCTGGCAGTTGCGCTGGTTTTGGTGGCCGAGCTGGCTTTGGCCGCCGAGGCCGTCTTAGGGGTTGGGGACGAAGTCTGCTGCGCGGCGGTCGTACCCACCATGAGGATGCCGGCGGTCAGCACGCTGCCCGTCGCGAGGAATAGTTTTCGCATGGGTATGATTCTCGCACTGATAAGGCAGGTGGGCAAAAGTGCGGGGAATCTTCCGGTGAAA
>Ga0335070_10001437_pt1 | contig 27507 bp, 22 predicted proteins | sample Lox_Sample_13_FD_206722 | JGI IMG/M metagenome (GOLD analysis project Ga0335070, IMG submission 206722) | Soil microbial communities from Loxahatchee National Wildlife Refuge, Florida, United States - Lox_Sample_1.3 | ecosystem: Environmental > Terrestrial > Soil > Wetlands | place: USA...
GACGGCTTGTTTCTCAGAGATCCCTCGCATCGATGCCTCCAGACAAGTAGTTGTCGGCATCTTAACACATTGAACGATGATGGCAATAAAATATCGAGTTTTTCAGCAAACTGCTAGGGACCGTGTGAAGACTACAGGGAAAAGGGAGGAGCTCACAATGGAAAAGATGAGAGAGTCTGTGCGGCAAAGGGTGATGCTGACTTTGGTCGTCTTATTCACGCTGTTATTGACTATTTCGAGCCTAGGAGCAGCTCCGCAACCACAACGTGGGGGGATCCTGAAAATTATCGATATTTCAGAAGGGGCACAGCCGCTGGGTGCCCCATGGGAAGTCCTGGGAATCGACACGAAACTCATAAAACCGGTGGTTGAGAATCTTCTCCGCGAGGACGTCAAAGGCAATTACTATCCTGGGCTTGCAACGGGATGGAAAATCGATACCGCCAAGAATACCATCACGCTTTCCCTCCAGAAAGGGGTTAAGTTTCACGACGGGACGGACTTTAACGCCAAGGCTGCCAAGTGGTGCATGGACCAAGGGATCAAGGCAAACGTCGTCAAAGGTTTTCTGAGCGTGGATGTTATCGACGACTATACGATTCGCGTCAACGTGACCAAGTACCAGAATAACTTTCTGAATTTCCTTGCGAGTTCGTATGGAGGGGGCATGGTATCCCCAACGGCTTACGAGAAGAAGGGCGCAGAGTGGGCCAAGTGGAACCCCGTTGGGACAGGGCCCTTCAAATTTGTCAGTTACGAGCGCGGCAGCAAACTCACATTTACAAAGTGGGATGGTTACTGGCAGAAGGGTCTTCCCTATCTTGATGGGATAGAGTTTCTTTTCATCCGCGACCCGATGACGCAGCAGGCGGCAATGCGGGCAAGCGGAGCAGAAAAGGTGCAAGTACTCTGTGTCACTTCAGGCGAACAGGCAGCCATGATGAAGGCACAGGGGTTTCAGGTGTTGACCATGCCGATCGGGCCCGTATCGCTGATACCCGATAGTAACGATCCCAACTCTCCCTTATCGAAGAAGAAGGTGCGCGAGGCCGTATCGTATGCGATTAACCGGGAGGCAATAGTGAAGGCGAGAGGGTTCGGGTTCTGGTCACCGGCGCTGCAGATTCCAAGTCCCGGCCAGCTCGGCTACGTAAAGAATTTGCCGTACGGTCAATACGACCCCAAAAAGGCGAAGCAGCTTCTGGCGGAGGCGGGCTACCCCAACGGATTCAAAATAAAGATTATCGTCATGCCTGCCATGGTTGACAGAGATGCCATGGTCGCGGTTCAGCGCTTTCTTGGCGAAGTAGGCATCGAGGTGGAGCTTGAATTTCCCGATGGCGGAGGATACACGGCCTATCGGTGGAAAAACGGATGGCATCAGGCCTTCTTGGGTCAACATAGCCGTATGCTTGCCACGTTTAACATAACGTATAATTTTTATTGGCAGACCATTACCGGGCAATGGCCCAGCCTTAAGAGAACAGAAGGCCTTTTGGATAAGCTGGATGCCTCCCTCCGGACCGTTAATCCAGAGGATGCCAAAGGTCAAGAATTGACCAAGATGATGGCCGAGGATTTAATGATCGTTCCCATTTACTATATTTACGAGATGTATGTTGTTCAACCGAACGTACACGACACGGGTTACTGTGAGTGGTCGGCTTCAACCGTATTTACGCCGGAAACGGCCTGGTTAAGCAAGTAAATTAGCGTGGGGCTGCGATTTTCGCTGCGATGATACCGAGTACTCCCATACGAAAGACTTGTTTCTTCTCTCTTACGGTATGGGGTAAATGACTTTGGGAAGAATTTCGCTGAAAGGGATTCTGCCGATGGAGGCCAGTGATGACCACCTACATCGTTAGGCGAATGCTGCATGCCGTGCTGGTTGTCCTCATCGTCAGCTTGCTGGTGTTCCTTCTGATGCGCTTGCTTCCTGGCGATCCAATTCTCATGTACGTTACTTCTGGAGATTTGCAGTCAACCTCAAAGGAACAAATCGAACATCTCAAGCATCAACTGGGCATGGATCGATCTTTGCCTGTGCAGTATTTGGAATGGCTGAAGAATGCGGTGCAAGGCGATCTGGGAAAGTCCATTCTATACCGCTATGACGTGTTGCAAGAAATAGGCAACCGGCTGCCCATTACCCTCTATTTAGGTCTGTGGTCTTTTGCAATCGGCTGCCTGATCGGTCCCTTGCTGGGTGTGGCAAGTGCAGTGAGGCGCGGCAAATGGTTGGATGGCCTGGTAACTGTCCTGGCGAATTTGGGGATTACGGCCCCTCCATTCTGGCTGGGCGCGATCATGATCTACGTACTTAGCCTCCACCTCGGCCTGCTTCCCGTCTACGGCTACACCTCCCCTTTGAAGGATCTTGGGGTAAACTTGAAGCAGAGCATTATGCCCATCCTTGTGCTCGCGACTTTCCCGGTAGCGTCGGCCGCGCGCCAGACCCGGTCGAGCGTCATCGAGGTGATGCGGCAGGACTATATCCGTACCGCCTGGGCCAAAGGATTGAGCGAGAGGGTCATCATCCTACGCCATGTCCTTAAGAATGCCCTCATGCCAGTTGTTACCCTGCAAGGGATGTTGCTCCGAAACATCATCGGTGGGTCGGTCGTGGTCGAAACCGTATTCGCCATTCCAGGCATGGGCAAGCTCGTCGTGGACGGTATGATATCACAAGACTACCCCGTCGTCCAAGGAGTCATCCTGATTGTCGCCGTAACCGTCGTGATATCCAACCTCCTCATCGACATCCTCTATGGCTGGCTCGATCCGAGGATACAGTATGAATGAAGAAGTGCAATCGATGCCGGAAGAAGCCTTGCCGCGCGTCAACGAGTTTCGCCGGTTCATCCGCGTTCTCTGCAGCCGCAGGCTCGTTGCTTTTGGCGTCGTTGCAATCATCGCCATCCTATTCGCTGCGACTTTTTCGCCCCTCATCGCCCCCTACGACCCCGACGCTCAGAATCTGGACGATGTCTTGCAGCAACCCGGCAGCAAGCACCTCTTGGGAACCGACTCGCTTGGCAGAGATACGTTGAGTCGTATCATTTTCGGCACCCGGATTACCCTCCTGGTGGGTGTGGGGACGGTGATCATTGCGGCTTCACTCGGCACCGTCATCGGGTTAATTGCCGGGTATTTCGGGGGATGGATTTTTACCATCATCATGCGGTGCACGGACGGAATTATGGCTGTACCGCCGCTCTTACTGGCCCTTGTCATCGCCGCCCTTCTCGGGACAGGGGTCAAGGGTGTCATGATCGCGGTCTCTTTCGCGCTCCTGCCGGGCTACATCCGATTAATTTGTGGGCAGGTTCTTTCCGTTAAGGAAAATGAGTATGTGATGGCGGCACGCTCCATGGGCGTGAGTAAGATAGGGATTATGTTTCACCATATCCTGCCTAACTGCCTTTCTCCTTTAATCGTTCAGATGACCATGATGATGGGATTGGCTATCCTCATCGAAGCATCCCTCAGTTTTCTTGGGTTAGGGATCAAGCCCCCCAGCGCTGCGTGGGGGTCTATGGTTTATGACGGATATAAGTACCTGGTGATGCTACCGGTTCTCTCCATCGCTCCAGGACTGGCAATCATGCTTGTTGTCTTCGCACTCAACATGATCGGCGATGGATTGCGCGACGCTCTCGACCCGCGCCTGAGGGGTACGCTGTAGGAAGCCTCGGAGGAGCGAATTTTGAACCAACCGTTCGCCGTTGTTTCTCTCGTCGAATGACCACTGCGGAGGGTATGGAGTGGCCGTGCTGTTGAAAATTGAGAACCTGAGAACACAATTCAGGACCGAGCGCGGCCTTGTGAAGGCTGTGGACGGTCTTTCCTATGACATCCGCGAAGGAGAAATCGTGGGCCTCGTTGGGGAGAGCGGTTGCGGCAAATCCGTCAGTCAACTGTCTTTGCTACAGCTCATACCCACCCCTCCGGGTGAAATCGTTGGCGGCAAGGCCTTTTTTGAGGGCCAGGATTTGCTTCAGTTCCAGGCCAACGGACCGGAGATGCGCTCGATTCGCGGCGGCAAGATCGCCATGATATTCCAAGAGCCCATGACCTCACTCAATCCGGCAATGACGGTCGCCAGGCAGCTGGGTGAAGTGATGCAGTTGCATCTGAAGATGGATGATCGAGCGGCTAAGGAACGAAGTATTGAACTGCTCAAGCTGGTGGATATCCCGGATGCGGAGCGCAGGGTGGATGACTATCCCCATCAGTTTAGCGGTGGCATGAGGCAACGGGTGATGGTGGCGATGGCAGTGTCCTGCAACCCGAGGTTAATCATCGCTGACGAACCCACGACGGCGCTGGACGCCACCATCCAGGCCCAGTTGCTGGAGCTGATGAAAGATATCGTGGGTCGCTTGAAAACCGCCATGGTCATGGTCACGCACAATCTGGGCATTGTCGCCCGCTATGCACAGCGGATCAATGTGATGTACGCCGGGCGCGTCATAGAGTCCGGGACGGTGAAAGAGATCTGGGACAATCCGCTCCACCCTTACACCATCAGCCTGCTCCAGTGCGTGCCCAAATTGGGTAGAAGACTGGCACCGATTGAAGGCTCTCCCCCTCATTTGATCAATATGCCTCCCACCTGCCCTTTTCTGCCCCGTTGTCGGTATCGAACCGAAGATTGCGGCAAGGAGCCCTGGGCCGAATTAAGGTTTGTCGGAGGCCAGCACTATGTTGCTTGTCCCGTAGATACCGGGTCGATAGGACCGACGGGTTCCGTTCCGTATGGGCAGGACAAGCGAGCCAAAACGATGGCCCACGTCACGGCGAGACCGGAAGTAAGTCACACGAAGCCGTCGCAGGATGACGTAGTCCTCGACGTGAGGGACCTGCAAATGTACTTCCCCGTTACCCGGGGTCTTCTAAGACGCAAGATTGCCGATGTTAAGGCGGTCGACAACGTCAGCTTTAAGATAAAAAGGGGGGAAACATTGGGTCTGGTTGGCGAGAGCGGCTGTGGCAAAACGACCGTGGGCCGCTGTAGCCAGCGGCTTTGTCGCCCTACGGGGGGACAGATCCTCTTTGAGGGAGAGGATATCACCCGGCTGTCAGAAAGCAGATTAATGACGCTGCGACGTGCCATGGCGGTCGTCTTTCAGGATCCTTACGGCTCGTTAAACCCACGCATGAACGCTGGCCGCATCGTCGGTGAACCGCTGAAGGTCCACCGTCTGGTAAGGAGCAACAAAGAATATGAAGAAAAGGTGGAGGAGATTTTCCGTATGGCCGGACTGGACCCGAGCATGACAGATCGTTTTCCGCATGAGTTCAGCGGCGGCCAGCGCCAGCGGATCGCCATCGCCCGGGCCTTGGCCGGCGATCCCTCGCTGATTATCTGCGATGAGCCCATTTCTGCTCTTGATGTCTCCATACAAGCTCAGATCATCAATCTGCTCCAGGAGCTGCAGGAGAAAAAGAAGGGCCTGACCTATCTGTTCATCTCACACGATCTCTTGGCTGTCCAATATATCAGCACCCGGGTGGCGGTCATGTATCTCGGTCGCATTGTGGAAATAGCCACTTCTCGGGAACTTTATGAAAATACGCTTCACCCCTATTCACGGGCCCTTCTCTCAGCGATCCCCGTACCCGATCCTCACCTCGAAGAAAAACGGGAAAGGATCATTTTGCGGGGGGACGTGCCAAGTCCGCTCAATCCACCTCCTGGATGTCATTTTCACACCCGCTGTCCGATCGCCGAACCCGAGTGCAGTCGCGTGGTGCCGTCACTGCTCGATATCGGCAACGGTCACAAAGTTGCTTGTATCAAGGCCTAAGGAGGCCGGAGCGGGCGTGTTGGCCTTGGGTGCTCCTTGTTTAATCCTTCTTCTTTGTCACCTCGACGATCCCTCTTCTGGCGTCCACCTTGACCCAGTCGCCTGTTTCGATGACTTTGCAAGGATTCTTGTTTAGTCTATCAACCAGGGGTATGTTCAGGACGATCGAAAGAACCACCCACACCGGGTGGGCCCTGAAATTGATGATTGCTTTTGGTGCAGAACCCACCTCAGCAACATCCATCATGATATTCGTACTGAAAATGCCTCCTTTGCCCGTGGGAAAGACCAGAACCTTGCCGGCGAAGCCTTTCCCATAAACAGAGGGTGTGCCAATCTGGTTCGTGAACGTGGTATCCCTGGGGTCGGTCCAGACGTTTCCCGTATCCGCCATCAGATTGACCGGCTCCTGACAGACGAGTGCCTCGCCTTCAGCAGTTCCACCGATTCCTTTATGTCCCTTGAGAATGATCTTTGCCATCTATCGTGCCTCCATTCTGCCGGATAACGCAATCTTCACGCAATCCTCCACACGCTTCAGAACCGGTTCGATATCCTGGTTACCGATGTAATGGCATGATTTTGCATCAGCAAAAACCAGCGTATTCCATCCCATCCGCTTGGCACATATCACCGGGTAATTAAAAAACTCTGACCCGTCGATCCCTCTTTCTTTGAAGACTTCTTCCATGCTCAATCTGACGCCCGCCGCCCTAAGGATATCGGACACACCGGTTCTATCTGCCACAGCCCGAACAGGTCCGTCGATCAACGCCACTGTTGGAAAGTCTCCGGACACCCTTTTTCCTTCGAGCAAACTTGCCAGTTTCAACACGCTCTCAATCGATAGGTTTACCCCGAAACCGCCAACGGACACCATGTCCGGCTTTTCTCTGGAGGTTGAGAATGTGTCATAAACCCCCTGCAATTCCTTTGGCCCAAAGATGAACTTCTGCTTGGGCTTCTTTCCCCCGAAGGCCGCCTCCAACGTCCGTGCCTCGGGGGAGACACGCACGAGGAGAGAATGAACGCAAGCTCCATAAGAAGGGATACTCGAGCAGATGGCCACCAATTCGTCGTGTGTAATGTCAGCAGGCTTTATTCCGTTGATCACCGGTACGTCCCAATAGTTCTTGCCCAACGTTCTTGAGATAAAGTAGCCGAGGGCGCTCCAGTCGGTCTCGTCCTTCAGTTCCACCTTCACATCAAACAACGTCTTCCCAACCCTGTTTCTAGAAAGATGGAAGCCGTATTCTGGTGTTTTTCCAACGATGGCAGCCGAGTACTGGCCGATAAAACACTCGGTATTCGCCCTGGCGCCGATGTATGAGTTCATATAGTGGGTTATAGCCGTCCCGTCTGCGGTGATGTGTTGCCCGAAAACAGGAAGACAAAGGAGGTTACGCGGGTGTCCGCCTCCTCCCTGTGCGAATACGGCACCGAGTTTCTTGTGAAGTTCGTAATCGGAAAAGCTTGCCGAGTCCACCGGCACGAACGTCAGAGGGCACCTGAAAATTGTCCCAAGATCAGCCAACTCGTTCAGCCATTCACTTGCCTTGCTGGGCTTGCCGGGACTCGGACCCACGACAAGATACGCCATACTGATGGGAACCAGACGCTTCGCATCGTAAAACTCTCCCAAGCGGACAAGAATCTCCATGGCCCTTCTGTAGCCTTCGCCGTAGCCGCCAGAGAGCATCTTCTCTTCGTCTTTTGTTAATTCCATAGGACTTTCATCTCCTTTCCTGGTCAGAAAATAGGATGGTCATTCCCCCTCTCACCCTCACTCTGGAGCGGAAGGGGCATGGGGGAATGTTTTCATGTTTCGTGAGAGTCCAAGCGGGAATGACAATCAATTTGTTAATTAGCAAACTGATTGTCCAGGGCTAAGGATAACACTGCCCGTCCGGCAGGACAGTAACCGATAAACGACGAACGTTCCAATGCTCATTGTTCTTCGTTCATCGTTTGTTTTCACGAAACGGGCTCTTCGTTCCTAAGCCTTCTTCTTCGTGACCTCTACGACTCCCCTCCTGGGGTCCACTTTGACCCAGTCACCGGTCTCGATGACTTCACACGGGTTCTTGTCCAGCCCGTCCACGGTGGGTATGTCTAAAACGATTGAGGCGTAGGCGAAAACCGGATGCGTCTTGACGTTGATCATAGCTTTCGGCCCGAGGCCTTTCTTGGTGAGTCCCATCAGCATGGCTGTGCTGAAGATTCCCCCCCTGCCCGTGGGAAAGACCAGCACCTTACCGGCCAGGTCCTTTCCATACCAGTCAGGCATCTCTTTCTTGTTGGTGACTTTGGCGCTCATGGGGTCATGCCAGATGCCTCCGACGTCAAAGATGTAACTGAGCGCGTTCTTGCTGACCAACGCCTCGCCTTCAGCAGTTTCACCAATACCCCTGTGTCCTTTCAGAACGATCTTTCCCATCAATCAAACCTCCACTTTTCCGGTTAAAGCGGTACTTACAATCTTCTCCAGAGAAGGCAACAAGACCAAATCGATTTCCTGCTGGCTGATCGCATTGCAATCCTTCAGGCTGTCCGTGACCATGGTTCTCACTCCCTCACGTTTTGCCTCCGTCCAGGGGTCAATTACTCTTCCCTTCCACATCACGTTCCCCTGTGCCGGCGCCACAAAGACACCGGCCGTCTCCAAGATTTTCTTCAGACCGAATCTTTCTGCCACCATCTTGGCAGCGAGCGTCAGATCCACGGCGAACGACACATCCGGGTGGATCCTTTTTCCCTCGACCAAACGAACCACGTCGTAAAGACGCTGCACGGTCAGGGGGAAACGCAGGGTCACGACATCCGGCTTATTGCCCGTCGGCGGCCATATGTCATAAATCTCCTGCATTTGCTTGGGTCCTACGGCAAATTCCTCTTTCGGCTTCTTTCCGGCAAGGGCCTGCTTCAGCGTCCGTCCTTCAGGGGAGAGACCTTCGATGAGAAAATGAGTGATCGAGCCCGGATTGTTCATGCTCGCGCAGAATGACATGATATCATCGCTCGAGACTGCAATGGGGTTGATCCCGGTCATCACAGGCACGTCCCAGTAATGGGTGCTCAGTCTCTTCGATACATAAAAGCCAAGGACCGCCCACTCGATGTAGTTCTTAGGTAGCACCTTGACCTTGACTACGGTTCTGGCATGCCTGTTCTCGTCCAGGAGATAGCCGTACTCTGGGGTTCTCCCGGTGATCGCGGCCATGTGCACCCCGACGGGGCCTTCGTTATTTCCCCTGGCGCCAAGCATGCTGTTACAGTAAGTGTTTATGTTCGTGGCGCCGGGCGTAACGTACTGTCCGAAGAGCGGGAGAGGAAAGATATCGTGGGGACTGGAGGCTCCCGCCGGTGAGATCAACTGCGCTCCCATCCTCACCATCTTTTCATTCCTCTCGGGCGTACCCGCGTCCGCGAGTGTGATGGGGCATCTGAACTTCACATTCTCTTGCATGCAGAGGTCATCGAACTCCTTCATGAATTTGTACATGTCGTTATCCGGGCTGTCGCCGTGACCTCCCCCGATTCCGGAAAAGGTCGACAGGTCCGCCCAACTGACCGGAACCATCCGCTCGGCGCCCGAATATTCGCCCATTTTGACCAGGATCTTCATCGCCCTTCTAATTGCTTCTCCGTATTCGCCGGACAGCATCTTCTTTTCATCCTTTGTCAGTCGCATATATTCCTATCTCCCTCTTCTTGAATTTGAATTCATTGAGAAATATTTGGTCATTTTATTCTACGGGTTAGGCTCTGTCAACATTTTCTTAGCATTTCTTAGCATTTTCTTAGCAATGGTGTGTTAGCGCACTTTTTTTTCTGCTTGACAAATAAATTCATGTTTCATAGAGTCATGCCTTAAAAGGAGGGAGGGTCTGGAGATGGAGATATTTGGCGAATATGATGTCATTGTCGTCGGTGGTGGAACTTCTGGCGTCGCTGCCGCTATCAGTTCTGCCAGGGTTGGCGCCAACACGCTCTTGATAGAACGTCTCGGCGCCCTGGGCGGTCAGATGAATGTTTCAGGTCCTCCAGGATTTGCTTACGCCTGGTTGTTTAACCCGCGCTGGGAACAGGTGATTGCAGGCATTATCGAGGAGACCCATAGCAGGCTCTTGAAGGAGGGGCATGCCTTACCTCATCTCAAGACCGATTTCCGGGCGGGGTACAGCTTTTCATACATAGACCCAGATTGGTGGGGTCTCTTGATATTTGAGATGATGCAGGAGACGGGCGTTCAGCTCTTACTCCATTCCTTGGCGGTCGACGTTCTAAAACAGGACAACCATGTGAAAGGGGTCATCGTGGAGAACACTTCCGGCAGGCAAATCGTCTTTGGCAGGGTCGTCATCGACTGCACAGGTGAAGGCGACATCTCTGTGAGGGCAGGGGCCCCGTACGAAATGATGCCCAAGGACAAACTTCAGCCTCACACCATTTCCTTTACGGTAGATGGTGTCGACTGGGACAAAGTCCTGACGTACATCAAGGAAAACCTGAACGAATTCTCTTTCAGGCCTCACCCTTACTTGAATTGGACTCAAGAGCAGGCCCATGAAAGGATCAAGCGCGTCAAGGACATAACGGAGATCGGCGAGCAAATGGGGTGGATCTCGCTGAGGGACGAGGCGATCGCCAAAGGGGAGTGGCATGGGAAAAGCGGCGTCGGTTTCTTCCTGATGCCGAGAGAGGGAGGTGTGATCCAAGCCCACTTCCAGCACTCTTCACACGTGTCTGACATTGACCCCACCGATGCGAGAGGCCTCACCTGCGGCGAGATCGAAGCCCGGAGGCAGGTAGTCATTGCATGGAAATTCATCAAGAAGTATATGCCGGGTTTTGAGAAGGCCTACATCACTCGAATCTGCCCTGAGTTGAGAATACGAGAGAGCAGGCGCATCATGGGCGACTACGTGCTCACAAGTGATGACGTGGTCCAAGCCAGAAAGTTCGGGGATGTGATCGGCAAGAGCTCCTTTCCAAAAGGGGGGCATCACGTTGCATCCACCTCGACACTCACTCTGGACGAAAATCATGAATATCCCAAGGATGGAGGCTCTCACGACATCCCCTATAGGTGCCTGGTACCGAAGAATGTCGAGAACCTCCTCGTCGCTGGTAAGCCTATCTCAACCGACAGAGACTCCTATCATAGATTCTTACAGCAGACCATGGTGACCGGGCAAGCGGCGGGGGTAGCCGCAGCCCTTTGCGCCAAAATGGGGGTCACGCCACGACAATTAGAGAAGGATGTCTCGAAGCTCCAGGAGATTCTACTCGAACAAGGAGCGATCTTATTCGGAACCCACTAATGCAGAATCATATCGAGGGAAGGCAAAAAGATGGTGATATTCGGGAAGGATGACATCATCATCGAGGGAGGTACGGGGTGGACCGATCCGTCTTCCGAGGGAAGACGCGAGGAACGGTTCAAACGGTGGCTTTCTCCTCCCAATGTGAAATTCTCCAGTCCAGAAGCTGAACAGGGATATCAGGCGAGGGGGAAACGGTCTCTTAAGGTGATCAAACTGGAGGAGCCGGATCGCGTACCCGCTATCCATCTATCCCCGTTACGGAGAAAGCTCCAAATTAATGGAAGGCTCTTATGATTTGTCCCATCAGATTTCCCGTCTGCACAAATTCGCCGAGGTTCTCAAGCTGAGGAATTTCCATATCGCAGAAGATGCTGTGGGTGGATTTTTCGCCGGGATTTATGCGGCTCGCTATCCTGACGAAATTATCAGCGTTGGGTTGTTTGACGCTGTTGGCGTCCATGTCTGTCTGAAGCCCGGAGGAAACGTCACTCGGACGGATGAGATCCACTCCGATCAATGGGTATACATTAACACTGTGATTGACACCATCCGCGATGTAGACCAGTACTGGATGCCTAAGAAATAGTCCCTGAGAGATTAGATACTAAATTTGACTAAATTCGTATCATCAGCCGCCCCGCCCTCTCCCCCAATGGGGGAGAGGGAAGGAAGCTTGTGTCATTGCTTATACAGGTGGCGACATGGGTAGGTTCCCACTTTTACTACCTTGCCGTTCTGCAACTGGTCCACACGGACTGCATCCACACCTTCGATTTTTCCCGGGCCGTACGTCAGCGGGGTACTGCTGATACCCCCCGTCTCGAGATTCTTAATCTTATAGAACCCATCCTCCAGTACATTGACCGGTTTTAGCTTCTCAAGGGGGGTCTTTTCCATGGCAAGCCTTATCGCCTCGGTCTGGATCATGGCTTCGAGAAAACCTCCATTGTACTGGGTGTGGCTGGCAAATTTGTCCGGATGGTACTTCTTCTGAAGCTCGTTAATCAACTTTATCCCCGGGGAGGGATCATCCCAGTCCGGGAATCCGCCGGAAACGATGAAACCGTCCCCCAGCTTCCCCATGGCTCGAGCAAATACCGGAAGATGGCTGGGTGTACCACACGCAAAGACCATCTTGTAAGCCTGATAGGGCCCCATCCCCAGCCTGACCATCTCCTTCACTGTCGGCTGTGAACCGGGGTTCACCATAATACCGAGGGCTAAGTCAACTTTGTTTTCCTTTAACCACATCAGCTGGGTGGTCGGTGGAGAGGTGGGCACAAGGGGCACATATTGGGCGCCGGCAAATTCATATCCGACCTTCTCAAGATAGGCCTTCATCTCGGGGATCTCAATCGACTTACCCATCGCGTTGTCAGCGGTAAGATAGGCAACCCGGGGCTTCCTGTTTTCTTTCCATTTTTCCTTGAACCAGTCGGCAACCGCTCCCATGTCATCCGAATAAATAGGGTAATAGGTCAGGATGGTGCCCGGCGGCATCATGAGGTATGGCCCTGTCGCCATACTCGTAGCACCCATGCCGTCTTCCTTTAGTCTTTCCTTTAATGCCAGGGCGATGGGCGACCCCGAACACCTGTAAACCAAGATCCCCTTGGCTTTAAGCTCTTCATAGATCGGCAGCGCTTTGGCGGGCTTGAGCTCATCATCCCGCCACAGGAGCTCAATGGTTATGTCAGAGGGCCACTTTTCCTTCCGCCACGGAGCCAGTTGCTTGGTCTCGTTCACATATTTGACGTAGTCTTCAAAGGCTGCCAGAATTGCCGCCGAGTCTTCGGCATAAGGTCCGGTGAGCGACATGGTGCCGCCGATATAGACTGTCCTCGCAGCATCAGCACTGGCAGGTAAAAGGAATGATGCCACCAACATCATCATCACGGATGCCACTAACGCCAATCTGATCTTATTCATTTTCTCCTCCTCTCTAATTCATGATTCCATTTACCCCGTTAGAAAAATCATTGATAACAGGGGTGTATCAAAATCCTCGTTCCCTATTCAGCAGAGCGATTTGAGCCCTTTCCCCTCTCGCGGGGTTTCCGCCTCAAACGAGGCGGCCCGTTAAATTGCGTCACCCCCTTTCATTCTAATTCTTCATGAGAAAAAGGCCATAGCCTGAAGTATGCCTTGATCATTCCCCACCGGTGAGCAAGCCCCCTGGGTTCAAAAATCAAGAAGAGGATAATGATCAATCCCCGACTGACGAGGGCGAGTGCGGCGGCTGCCTGGGCCGCTACTATTGCAGATAAGATCGGACCGACGATGGTGACCAGTTCATCCAGGAGTTTAAGAGAAACGGCACCCAGGATAGCCCCCGTCGTGCTGCCCATCCCACCGACAATGAGCATGCCCAGGTACCAGACGGAGTCCATGAAAGGGAACTGGTCGACACTCGCGAAGGCATAGTAATGCACCAGCAGTGCCCCCGCGACACCGGCGTAAACGCAGCCGATGAAGAATGCCTGAAGCTTGTAACTCCACAGACTGACTCCCATGACCTCAGCCGCCAGATCGTTATCCCGGATGGCGACAAACGCGCGGCCTGCCCTAGTCCTGACGGTGTTTATGGCGAAGAAGGTCCCCAGAACCGCCACGGCCATCACGAGGTAAAAATAGCTGGCTTTGGAGCTGAATACGAAACTTCCGATTCTGGGTTTGGGCACAGCCATCCCGTCCGGCCCGCCGGTGACATGGTACAGTTGGAGTATGAACCAGATAATGATGAAATGCGCGGCGATGGTCGCCATAATCAGGTAGAAACCTTTGATCTTGAGTGAGGGAAGGCCGAAAATCAACCCTGCTATTCCCGCAGCGAGAGCAGCACAGGGCAATGCCGGCCAGAAGGACCAGCCCAGCTTGGCGGTCAGAACAGCCGAGGTATAGGCCCCGACCGCCATAAAACCGACATGACCGATGGAGATCTGACCACAGTACCCGGTTAGAATATTGAGACCATGAACGCTGATAATGGCAATCCCGATCATGGTCATGATCGTTAGCATCCGATCGCTCAAGAAGAGTGGGCAGGCGAGAAGGACAATGAGGAAAACCGACAGCATTCCCCAGTGACGCTTGGTGCGGAAGATGGCCATATCCTGGCCGTAGTTTTCCTGGAAAGATCCCGAGCTTACGCCCATCGATCAAATCCTTTCTATCCTGGCCAGGCCGAAGAGACCATGGGGCCTAAAGATGAGTACGATGATCATGACAATAAAAGGAAAGACCTGAGCCAGCCCACCCCGAGGCAGGAGCGGATCCAGGTAACCGGCAGCAACGTTCTCCAGCACACCGACGATGATCCCGGCGACAATGGCCCCGCCAACGGAGTTTACGCCTCCAAGCAGCACGACGGCGAATGCTTTCAGGCCGATCTCCGCCAACGGGATCATCACGCCCGATACACCCCCCAGAAGGATACCGCCGATTACCCCCACGACACAGGCAATGACCCATGAGACGGCGTAGACTGTAGTGGCTCTGATACCAACACTTTGCACCACCTGCAAATCTTCGGCGGTGGCCCTCATGGCCAGTCCGATTTTGGTAAAGCGAAAGAAAAGCAAAAGTAAGATCAGTGCAACGATAGAAACCATTAACCCAATGACCGACTCCGGAGGAATGGATATCTGGCCCAGCTTCACGGTCAAGGTCGGAAGGACTCCATGGTATGTCTTATATTCACCGCCCCAGATGAGCGTTGCCAGTCCCTCTAATACTGTGGCGAGGGCGATGGTCATCATGACGATGGCCAGCACCGGTTGCCCCACGAGAGGCCTCAGGGTAAGGCGCTCGATCAGGAGGCCTAACACGACAGCCACTCCTATGGCGGAGAGCATGCTGGCCCACACGGGGAGGCCGAAGGTGACGAGGAAGGTATAGCCAAGGTAACCGCCGATCAATACGAAGTGTCCCTGGGCAATGTTGAAGGCTTCTGAACACTTGAGAATGATGACGAAACCTATAGCGACAAGGGCGTAGATCATACCCAGTGCAAAACCGGTTACGACTAATTGGAAGAAGAAGGTCATAAAGCAACCCCCTTGAGAGATTTGATGCGAAGCGTCGTCCTGGTTGATTCCGTCCGCCCGTCCTGGTGTTTGATCTGGACTTCGATAGGCACCTCGGTCTTATCTGCATAGATCGCATCGATCAGTTCGCGGTAACGCTCTTTCAGGACCGCTCGCCTCAACTTCCTGGTTCGGGTGATCTCACCTTCCTCCGGATCGAATTCCTTGTGCAGATTGACATATTTCTTCAACTTGGAACCTGCTGACAAGCTGCTGTTGATTCGGTCAATTTCCTGGGCCACCAGTTCATAGACCTCGGGCTTCTGGGAAAGCTCGGCAAAGGCATTGTAAGCCACCCTCCTTTGTCCGGCCCACCTGCCGACATTCACAGAGTGAATGATGATGATTGCTGAAGCGTACTCCCCCGCTGGACCGGTGAATACCCACGCGTCCCGGATGTAAGGGCTGAACTTTAGTCGGCTCTCGATCGATTGGGGAGCCAATTGATCGCCGCAAGCCAACTCCACAAGGTCCCCCACCCGATCCACGAATACCACGTGTCCATCCTCACTAATGAAGCATCTATCTCCACTATGAAACCACCCATCCTTCAACACCTCACCCGTCTTCTCCGGATCCTTGTAGTACCCCACAAAGACGCCGGGCTGTCGATAGAGGAGTTCACCCTGATCGCTTATTTTTGCCTCTGTTCCCTCGTGAACAGGACCTACGGTCTCTAAACGGATATCCTCATCCCTTGCGCCCGTAAGAGCCCCTCCCTCCGTTGTGCTGTATAGACTCTTAAGAGGAAGATTCAATGCATGGTAGAATCTGAAAGCACTGGAGCTGAGCACCGCACCGGTGGTGTAACAGATCCTGACATGGGATAGTCCCAGGCTATTTCGGATGGGTCTAAATAGGACGGCATCCGCGAGGGGATGAAGTATTCTTGAGAACAGGCCCGGCTTTTTCTTTTGAAACTTTCGATCGGCCATCTTGTAGCCGATGGGCATGAACAGGCGGAAAGCAAACCTCTGGATGGCATCCGCGCCAAGAACCTGTGCCTGAAGGGCCGCCGCTTGACTCTCCCATATCCGGGCTCCGTAGTAGACGATGCTGGGGCCAGCTTCCCTCGTGTCCCGTTGCTGGGTTTCCGGCGCTTCAGCAAAGTTTAGGATGCACCCTGACAGCAGATGGCAGCCGATCCCAAACCATTGCTCGGTCATCCACGCGGGCGGCAGATAGGGAACCACATTATCGTTCTCATGCCAGGGGTCGAGACGGAGATAAGAGTCGGCCCCCGACCTCATCGTCATATAGGTATGAACAGCTCCTTTGGGTGCGCTTGTGGTTCCCGAGGTGTAGACGATCGCGCAGACATCATCGCCTTTCCCGGTCTCCAGGGTCTGCTCAAAGCGTCCCGGATATTCCTCTTCGTATTTCTTGCCCAGTTCCATCGCCTGTCGATATCCCATAAGAATGGGGTCATTATAGTGGGCCAATCCTTTATAGTTCCAGAAAATAATTTTCCTGAGCCCGGGAAGCTCGTTTTTGATTTGGAGAAACTTATCAACCTGCTCTTGATTTTCAACGACTGCAAATCTCGCCTCGGAATTTTCGGCGATGTATTTTATCTCCAATGGGGTTAACTCTGAATACAGTCCGACTGAAACTCCATGGTTCGCCTGAGCTGCCAGCTCAGCATAATACCAGTGTGGGGCATTGTCTCCAAGGATCAGCAGCTTGTCCCCAGCTTCAAAGCCAAGGGAGAACAACCCTAGGGCCAAATACTTAACGTTGAGGTAGTAGTCTTTCCATGTATAACACTGCCAGATCCCGTAACGCTTAAAACGCATGGCTCTGCGGTGATCGCCGTACGTTTCGTAATTATACTTGAGTATTTTGGGCCACGTATCGCCCTTGTCTTTATACGTTTGCTCCATCCTATCCGTCCCCATTTCTGGCATATTCCTACCCCGGCGTCACCCGCCGAATAGGTTTCGCGAGGTATTAGAAACCCGAAATTCGAATATCCGGCGAAGCGTCCGCCTCGGACCAATACGAAGTTTATTAAACTCTAAACGCTAAACTCTAAATCCTAAACAAATCCAAAATACAAAACTCAAAAGGTAATTCTGGTTTCTCAAGAATCGAACCGAATATTTTGTAAGTTGTGCGGTTCTGAACTTTGTCGTTTGGACATTTGGGTTTGTTCAGAGTTTAGGGTTTCGAGTTTAGAGTTTGACATCTAGGCTAACCACCTTTTCCTTCGCCTATAGTGCTTCACCTCTCTGTAGCTCTTTCTGGAGCCGATCGCCGACAAACCTAGATAAAACTCCCGAACATCCTCATTATCTTTTAGCATCTCAGCCGGGCCGGCCAGAACAACCCTGCCATTCTCCATCACATAACCATAGTCCGCGATGCCCAAGGCCGCTCTGGCGTTTTGTTCTACCAGGAGGATGGCCATCTTCTGCTCGGCACATATCCTCTGAATAATCTGATAGATGTTTTGCACCAGCAACGGGGCAAGTCCAAGACTGGGTTCGTCAAGAAGCATGAGCTTGGGACGTGCCATCAGGGCCCGCCCAATCACCAACATCTGCTGCTCCCCCCCGGACAGGTAGCCGCTGACCCGGTGACGGAGGAGTTGAATTTTCGGGAAGTAGTCAAAGACCATTTGGAGGTCCTTTTTGATTCCGGCGCGGTCCTTACGACAATAGGCTCCTACGAACAGGTTTTCGTCAACATGCAGATGCTCCAGAACTCTCCGTCCTTCCATGGCCTGACTGATCCCCATGGCCGCAATCTTTTCAGGCCCATACCTGTCTATCCTCTTGCCATCAAAAACAATGCTGCCGTCGGTCACCTCTCCTTCTTCCGTCTTTAGCATTCCCGAGATGGCTCTCAGGGTCGTCGTCTTGCCCGCGCCATTGGCCCCAAGCAGAGCAACGATTTTGCCGTCGCCGACTTCGAGGGATACACCTCGCAACACCTGAATCACTTTCATGTACGCGACTTCTATGCTGTTTACTTGGAGCATCAAACATCCCTGATAAGAAACTGCGGTAATGGAGAAATGGAGTGATGGAAGAATGCTAAAAGAATATTAATCATCGATTTTTCCCATGACTCCATGACTCCCATACTCCCATACACCATCTTTATTTTTCTTTTCCCAGGTAAGCGCTGATCACATCGGGATTCACGCTGATTTCGGCAGGCGTGCCATCGGCGATCTTGCGGCCGAAATCGAGGACAATGATCCTGTCTGCAATGTCCATCACGACCCCCATATCATGCTCGACGAGGACAATACAACGAATTCCATCCCGCAGGATGGGCGTATCCGGATAGGTGGCTCCCTGACCTTCAAACAGGTCAATGATGAATCGGGCAATATCTTCCTTTTCCTCCAGGTTCATCCCTGCCATCGGCTCGTCCAGGAGCAGGATTTTTGGCTCCAGGGCTAATGCCCTTGCCAGCTCGACTCTCTTTCGTAACCCGTAGGGCAGAAGGCCGACGATTTGCTTTCGTATGGGTGCAATCTCTAAAAAATCGATAATCTCTTCTACGATCTGTCGATGCTTGATCTCTTCCCGACGTGCCCACCCAACGTACAGCCCGCCAGCGATGAAGTTTTGCCTCATCAGCACATGTCGGGCAGCCATGATGTTGTCTTGAGTGCTTAACCCCGTGTAGAGCTCGATGTTCTGAAAAGTTCTTGCAATGCCGAGTTTGGCCAGTTTGTCCGGCCGCATCCGGGTGATCCTTTTTCCGTCGTAGACAATCTCGCCCTTTTGGGGTTTATAGAAACCGTTGATGCAGTTGAGAAGGGCCGTTTTCCCGGCGCCATTCGGTCCGATGATCGCCAGGATCTCCTTATCCCGGACTTCCATGCTCACGTCGGCAAGGGCGCTGACACCCCCGAAGCTGAGCAAAAGGTTGTCAATCTGTAATCGGATTCCCCCCTCCGCTTTCACCTGCTATCGTTCCCCCATCCGTGCTCCGACTCGCCTCTCTTCAATAAATTCGTACTCCTCACTCTTCCCTCTCCCCCTGCCTTCCGGCAGGCAGGCAGGAAGGAGACGGCAAGGGTGAGGGGATCCAGTCAGGCGTAATCCTCCCTAGTCGCAATTATTTATATACACCGTATTGTTTTGCGAAGTCAATCATCGCCCTGACATTCTCGGGTTTGGCCCCCTCCATTCCCGCTCCGGTGGACAGAATGAATCCCCCATCCTTTCCAGCGGTGTCGATAAGCCCCCTACAATACTCCCTTACCTCATCCTCAGTGCCGGTACACAGAAGCGAAAGAGAAACATTGCCCGCAACGCAGGCCACCTTCCCTACCGTCTCCTTTGCCCGAACCATATCGGTACGATCAAACCACCACACGGTCGTCCCTTTAGGCAAGTCAGAAATGATCTCCAAACGAGAATTGTACCCCCCTTCTGCAAAAAGCAAAGGCACCAAGCCTTCGTTGATGAGGCCAATGATGACCTTTCTTAGGGTGGGCCAGTAGAAGGTCCGGAACTGGTTATCCGACATGAAACCATCCCCCCCTTTGTGAAGGGGGATAAAAATGATGGAGTGGTTGTTAGTCTTACCGGCAGCTATCCCTGCCTTTACCATAAAGGGCGTCAGTCTCTCACAGGCCTCCAGGAGTTCGTCAGGATGTCTGTACATGTCCATCATAATACCTGCCGTGCCACGGAGAGTATCCCCAACTGCATCAAAAGGCGCCTTTGAGAATCCGCCCGAATAGGTGGGATACCCCTTCCCCATCATGGATTCGTTCAGAGACCGCACTCTTTTAGCCCATCGGCCTGCCTCGGAAGCAGCGTCCATGACATCCTGAAGAGCCTTCTGAAGTTCCGGGGTGCTAAAAGGGAAGAGCGCAGGTGGCACGAGGAGGATTTCATGAACCAGGGGAAAGAGGGGCACTCTCTCGAACGGCTTCAGGGCACCGAATATCCGAGGGAAATAGACCCTTAGGAAATACCCGCTCGGATCATCGATCAGGTCCTGGTACTCCTCTGCTTTCATGTATTCCTTTTCCACGAACTGATAAGGCCACTCTTTAGAGACACCATGGCCGGGCCACTTATAGAGAGTGAAATCCAAAAGATCAAAGACCTTTCCAGGAACGATACCGGTGGGCGCGTTGTAGGCATCGGGCGCAAAGTCATTACAGTACTTCTCCCAGGCCCGGACTAAGGTGTCATAGTCATACATGGCCTCATACAGGGTCGATCCCGCATAACGGATGGGGAAGAAGCCCGGAGATGGGCAGACCGGCACGCGGTTGGGACGCTTTGTTAACTGAATCGCATCCTTGAGGAGGTTGATCCGATCTTTATAGGCCCTCTCCGTCTTCGAATCTTCAAAGGGAACGTTCTTACCCGAGAGCCAGGTGGCAAACTGCTGTTCCTGTTTTTCCTTTGCCAGAGCTTCAACTTTTGTCCATCTCTCTTTCATCTTCCTCCTGTTTCAACAACTGCTCCAGCGGGACCTAGCTGGAGCTCATCTCAGTGGCTGGATAGATTTCATAAATGATAGCCGGTTCCAAAAGATACCCCTTCTGGACACCGGCTATTCATTCAGGAGCTAAACCTTGTAGGTCTATGACGACCTATTTGTACACACCATATTCTTTGGTGAAGTCAATCATGGCATGGATGGTGTCCGCTTTTCCATCATCCATGGAAGTTCCGAAGGCCATGATGTAACCTCCTCCCTTTCCCACCACATCGATCAGGTTTTTACAGTAGGCTTTCACCTGTTCCGCTGTACCGGTGAGGATCATCCCCGCCGGAACGTTTCCGCCAAGGCAGAGTCTCTTCCCAAGAAGCTTCTTTGCATTGGCCATGTCCGTACGATCGAAGATCCAAAAGCAAGAGGCTTTGGGGAGTTCTTTCAGATATTCAAGCCTCGTGTTATAGGATCCTTCGCAGAATAAGAAGGGTACGCATCCTTCGTCGGCCAACCCGAGAATGAGCGCCTTCAAGCTAGGCCAGTAGAATTTCTTGAACTGCTCGTCGGACATGAACCCATCCGCCCCTTTGTGCAGCGGGATAAACACAACCGGGTTCCCTGCGAAGGTCGCCATCCCCACCCCTTGCTTGATGTACAACGGGGTGATCCTCTCCATCGCTTTCAAGAGCATGTCCGGCTGTCTGTACATGTCGACCATGATGGCCCGCGTGCCTCTCAGAGTATCCGCAAGGATATCGAAGGGCGCTTTGGCCGCCCCGCCAATGGCTGTTGGAAAACCCATTCCCCTTGCCTCCATCTCAAAACCCATGATCTGTTGTATCCATGCCATCGCTTCGGTCCCGGCCTCGATCAGTGCTTTGAGCGCATTCTGCACGGGCGGAATGCCAAAAGGAATCATCCATCCGGAGACCCCGACGACTTCCCAAAGGTTAGGAAATGGGGTCAGATGGGTCAGGGGTTCCCACGCCCCGAAGACCCTGGGCAAGTAGTTCCTCATCCAGAAGTCCGTAGGGTCATCGATCAAGGCCGGGTATTCTTCCGCCTTCATATATTCCCCTTCGACATACTGATAGATCGAATTCTGAGAGACCCCGTGACCCGGCCACCGGTAGAGCTTGTAGTCGAGGATATCGAGAATTTTTCCGGATCCGATAAAAGCGGGAGACCCATAGTAATCCGGCTTGTAATCCTGTAGAAATCTCTTGCTGGCCGAGAGCAATTTCCCGTAGTCGTACATGCACTCGTGGGGCGTCACACCATAAAGGTAAGCCTGGAAGAAGGTGCCAAGAGGAAATATGGGCACTCGATCCGGTGTCTTTTCCAACAGGACCGCGTCTTTGAATCTCATGATCGCTTTTCTGTAGGTATCCTCGGCTTCGGGGCTCTCAAACTTTACACCCTCTGCAGAAAGCCAGGTCTTGAACCTGGCCTCTCTCTTCTCTTTTGCCGACATCTCTTCCCATTTCTTTTCCATCGTCTCACCCTCCTATCCAGCCTTTGGCTAATTTAACGCCCTCCATCGCATCTTTCCCGTAGGCATCGGCTCCCGTAAAGGTTCTCACCTGCTCGTCGATCTGGCCGCCTCCGATCATGATTTTTACCTCGTTTCGAAGCCCGGCTTTCTTGATCGCCTCTACGGTCTCCTTCATGGATTCAAAGGCGACCGTCAAGAAACCGCTCAGCCCGACCACCTTGCTACCGGTCTCTTTGATTTTATCCACAAATTTCTGCGCCGGCACATCAATGCCCAGATCGAAGACCTCAAACCCATTGACGTCGAGCATAAAGACGACAATATCCTTGCCGATGTCATGGATATCCCCGGCGACCGTGCCCACGACAACTTTACCCAGACGCTTCGCCTCCTGTCCCTTCTTGACCTTTGGTTTAACCATCTCAGTTATTTGTTTTAAGATTTCGCCGGAGTACACCAGATCAGGGATGAAATATTCGCAGTCGGAAAAGCGCTTGCCTACAATCTCCAAAGCCCGTCGAGCGTCGTCGAGAATGCCAAGGGGGGCATCCCCTGCCTTCAATCGACTCTCAACAATTTCCAACGCCTCTTTTTCCTTCAAATCAGCTAATGTCTTAACAAGATCTTTTTTAGCCATGTCATCCACCTCCTTGGCAATATTGGGATCCGTCTCATTGGATCTGCTATAAAAACTTCCACACTCCCTCAATCCCCCCTTTCCAAATCGTCTCGACCTCCATCGTTCATCGTCGGGTTTTAACTTTCCCCCCATCTTAACAAAACTAGAAGTTGAACAGTTGATCTATTTCCTCTTGTGGAACGTCAAACACGGCATGGGTCGGCGGAAACGGCTCGGTTCTCATCCAATCGGGAAGCCTGTCTGCACTTGGCCCGATTCCTGCTTTTAAGTTGAATGCCCTTTCTTGACGCAACATCTCCTTACCCTTTTCCAGGAAATCGTCCAAGGTCAGGCTGGTACCATAAAAAGCGTTAATCATCGGCATGATGATTTCAGGCGTCTTAAACAGAAAAGTCAGGTGGCAGAGCCCCGGAACATCAAAGGCTGTATTAATGATCTGAGAAGTCCTCGATCTCTCCACCTGCCCGGAAGGGGAAAGCGCTTCCGGAATAACGGAGCCTGCCGTATGATCCGCCCCCTGAGGGCTGGTTGCATAGGTGACCCCCCACCCTTTCATGGAACGGGCCGCATGAGCGGGAATGCCCTGGCCTTTCACTGCAGGGATCCGGTCGATACCGAAGATCTTGCCTGCGACCTCCACTCCGCTACCGAGAATTCTTCCGAGGGGACTCCCTTTACCGATCTCCTCGATGAGGCCTTCCGCCTTTGCGACGTCACCCAACTTGAAAAGACCTATATCGGTTAGGATTCCAATCGTACACCCGGTTTCAATGGTGTCAATTCCAAACCCATCACATTTTCGGTCCATTCGGGCGATAGCATCCAGATCGTCAATCCCAAGGTTTGAACCCAGCATGGCCAGGGTCTCGTATTCCAGGGAGGCCGTTAGGTATTTGCCGTCGGCACCATGAAAGATATTGGAACACTGCATGGCACAACCGGGCATGCAAGCATGGCTCATCCTTCCACCCCTGATTTTGTTAAGCTCAACCATCTTATTGGCATTAATGCTTTGAAATTTTTCAAACGACCCCTGATGGAAGTTATTCACTTGAAGGCTTCCGCGTCCATTATCTACGTCGACCATCCCAGGGGTGCCCATATTGTGGACAAGCTGATAATAGGGGCTCGCTTGGATCGTCTCAATAGCCGCTTTGACGGCAGCATTGAATGCAACCGGATCCGAAGCCTTGCGCAAGGACGTGCCCGTATCGTCGATCACAATCGCTTTAAGAAACTTCGAACCCATGATGGCCCCGACTCCACCCCGAGCAGCATGACGGCAGGGCCGACCTTCCATATCCGTTGCCGCGACAGTCGAGTTTGCCAATTTCATCTCCCCGGCAGGGCCGGTAATCAGAATCCCAATTCCATTTCCGTAGCGCTGACGGAGCTTTTCGCAGGCTGCATAGTTATCGAGGCCAACGATATCGCCGGCGCTCTCGAGAACAGCCCCTTTGGGATCGAGCTTTAGAATCTGCCACTCCTTTCCCTTTCCTTCTACGACGATGGCCTGGACTCCCAATCGGCCGAGTTTGTTTCCTGCCGTTCCTCCCACATTGGCTTCTTTAATCCCTCCTGTGAGCGGACTCTTTCCTCCTATGGACACCCGACCGGAACTGGGAGCGCTCGTCCCGGCGAGGAGACCGGTTGCAACGATCAATACGTTTCCCTCGGAAAGAGGATGGACCGTTGGTGAAACGTACTCGTTCATCCAGAAATCGATGATCGCCCGTCCGCCGACGAACTTTTCTGCGGGAAAAGGAGAGGCCTCCGCAGCGATCCGACTGTGGGACATATCCACTCTGATGAGATTCATGATTTTTCCTCCTGTGTTCATACAAAGGCACTAAATATTTTTATACTAATCAGAATCACCTCCTCTTCTTCCTCTCCGCAGCGCCTGCCTGCCGTTAGGCAGAGGCAGAGAGGGAGGGTGAGGGGGCTCCATATCAACAAACGATCTGCCTTTGTATTAGCTCTATCTTAAGACCTTGCATTCAATTAATCAAAACATTGGCAAGATCAGTCACGAAAACAATCCGATAGAAATAGAAAAGGAAATCCGCTTCGCCCGAGGAACCCGATCGTTCACTTCCTTTTCCGACAGGCTACTTCTTATAGGGCGAATACTTGCCCTCTCTTATCACGACGGGGACAAACGCTTCCCCTAAAGTTCCTTCATGATCTGTGGGAGAATATTTAAAATCACCCAGGAAGCCTTTGAATTTTACCTTCTCCAAGGCATCTCTTAACGCTGCACGATCGTCCGTTCCCGCGATCTTTAGCCCTTCCATCGCTATACGAATGGGATCATATCCGTTTCTATAAAACCCGTTCCACTCCGTCTTGCCATATTTTTCCTGAATGGCTTTCATGACAGGGTCATAAAGGTTCTTTCGATACGGGTCGTCCGGAGGCATCCGGTCGGCGTATAAATCCTCGAGCCCAAATATGACCCAATGTCCTGCTTCGGCGATCGGACCTGCCAGCTTGAGAAAATCTGGGGTCGGTATACCACCCCCTCCAATCACTGGGGTCTCTATGCCCAACTGTTTGCAGTTCTTAGCAATGACTGCTGCTGGAACGGCGTTCGCGTAAAGAATGATCGCCTCCGGACGAGCAGCCTTGACCTTTGTCAGTTGCGGAATCATACTGGTGTCCGCAGGCTCAAACTTTTCGGTAATCACAAGGGAAGCTCCGTGCTTAGCAATGGTGTCGATCACGCCCTGAGCTCCATTCATGCCATAGGTATCGGTACTGTGAAGGAGGGCGATCTTCCGTGCACCCAACGTCTCCACAGTAAACTTGAGCATTCTCTGTGCAAGGCGATAGTCTGTCACCGGAACGCAAAAGGTCCACTTTTTGAGAGGGATTGAAATGGGGGCGAGAGCTATTTGTACAACTTCTTCACGCTCACAAATCGGGAGGATGGCCATGCATCCGACGACGAGACTTGAGCCCAATAAACAACAAACTTTTTTGTCGCGAATCAGTTTGGTTGCCGCAATCGCAGAGTTCGTTGGATTGCTCTGGTCATCCTCAAAGTAAAGTTCGATCTGCCTTCCAAGAAGCCCACCCTTACGGTTCACCTCTTCCGCTAAAGCGGTGATGACCTCTTGTTGCGGAGTGCCGAGAAAACCGCCCCTTCCCGTGATGCTCAGGATGACCCCTATTTTAATCGGCTCCGCTGCTTGTAAAGGCTTTCCTTCGATGATCAACAGGAGTGAAAAGATCAAGCCAATCAGAAATGCCGTCCTCAACAAAATGGTGGTTCTCCGTTTCATAAAAATATCCTCCTTTTCCCTTCAGTTTAATTTGAACCAGAAAGGAACCAGCTCATCATGATTTGACCCTAAAGCCTTACCTTGGATGGTTGGTCATCCTTCGGACAAACTTGACTCGATGATTTTGGTAAGTTCATGGAGATCATTGACCTCATAATCGTATGGAACCCCATCAATCTGGTTTGAAGTACGATAAGGTCGATGAACCCATGCGGCCTTCATGCCAAAGGCCATCGCCCCTTGGACATCCCATTGCGGTCCGGCGCAATAGATCACGTCCGCAGCCTTGAGCCCTACATTCTCAAGAACCCAGCGGTAGGCCCGTGGGGATGGCTTGCACGATTGACTCTTGTCCATATCACCGACAAAGTCAGGACGAAAACCAACGAGCTTATTCACCATCATTTCCAAATACTCCGTCTCCACATTGGAGTAAATGAGAATCTTTGTCATCTCTTGTTGTTTCGTCAATGCGGCGAGTGTGTCAGGAAAAGGTTGAACTTCGTTCCAGAGGTCTGTCATGAATGTTACGTCCTCTGGACTTCCGGCAATACCTAAGTGCTTAAAGGCGTACATCAGAGAGACCCGAAGACTCTCCGTAAATTTCCGAAATTTGCCGAACGCAGTCCTCTGGTTCTCCCCCGTCAAAAAAGTAGCCCACTGCCGCCAAAATACCTCGGGATCCATCTTATTCTCATACTTGGTGAGAATGTTTGAACACGCCTTCACCCAGACGGAATCCCAAGCAAACAACGTATTCTTAGAATCATAAAAAATCGCTTTAGGCCATTTACGTTTTCTCTTCATCCCCGAATCCTCCTCTTTAGATTTCTCAAACGACCTCTGCGTAGTCTCCCAGCCCTTCTTTGATGCCAGCCTTCGCAATGGGGAATGGATTTCATATCCACCCGACTTGTCCCGAAATATCCTCCCCCACCCACCTCTCCCTCTTCGGAGGGGGAGGGAAAGGGTGGGGATTCCGCTTTGAAAAAGCTTATTCGATTACGTAACCCTTAATAAGATACTCCATGCGTCAGAAAACGCATTATTTCTTATATGCCCAATATTTGCCGTCTTTTATAACGATCGGCACAAAGGCGTCCCCTGAAAGCCCTTCATGGTCTGTGGGAGAATATTTAAACTCTCCAAGAAAACCTTGGAAGTGGACTTTTTCCAGGGCATCTCTCAAGGCGGCAGGATCATCTTTTCCGGCGATCTTCAGTCCTTCGATCGCCAACCGTATGCCATCGTATCCATCCCGGCACATTCCGTTCCACTCCGTTCTCCCATATTTCTCCCGAATGGCTTTAAAGAGGGGCTCATAGAGGTTCTTCAGGAACGGGTCGTCCGGAGGCAGCTGCTGGGCGAACAAATCCTTCAGACAGAAAACGATCCAACTCCGTTCTTCTGCTATCTTTCCCGCCAGCTTGAGGAATTCCTGG
>Ga0335070_10001438_pt1 | contig 27507 bp, 39 predicted proteins | sample Lox_Sample_13_FD_206722 | JGI IMG/M metagenome (GOLD analysis project Ga0335070, IMG submission 206722) | Soil microbial communities from Loxahatchee National Wildlife Refuge, Florida, United States - Lox_Sample_1.3 | ecosystem: Environmental > Terrestrial > Soil > Wetlands | place: USA...
GTCCTCGATCACCGACTCGGACGCTCGATAGCCAGAGATCGAGCACAGGGGAGGTATGCTCTTGACATCGCCTTCTATGGAAGGCGCTGCAGCTGACCGTCAAGGGCCGCGCTCCGATCAACCGCGGTAGAGTCTGGCGGCGGTGCTCAGCGCTTCGGTCCGCCACGGCGGCGGCCCTTGCCGGCAGCTGAGCGCCGATCCGTTAGGCAGCGACCTGTGAGTTTCCTTCGGCTCGTCTGTCTCGCAATTGCCGGGCTGCTCCTGCCAACTGGAGCGCTCCTCGCCCTCCATTCCGGCGAGATCGCAGGTGCACTCTTGGTCGCAGGGTTTGTCGCCGTCGCTTTTCTCGTCCTCAACCGCGTCGCCGGGTGGCGAGCGATCTCGGCGGCATCCCTAGCCATGTTCTGCGGCTCAATCGTCGGCGTGTTCCTCTATACCCCTTTGCTTCCAAACCTCGGCCTACCACTAGGCTACTACGGCAAGTTCAACCGCGTGATGCACGCCCTGAGTGGATGCTCCGGAGTGAGCATTTCGCATGTCGGTATGCACCGCGACTTCGCCCTTGAGGACTTCTGGATCGACGTTCGGATTCCATCAGGAGAGAGTCGTCGCCTTGCCTTCGACAACGCAAACATTCGTTCGTACGCCGATCTCGAATCCAAGTTGGGTGCCATTGGCTGTCTGTAGCGGTCGCTGCCTAACAAGCGTATCTGGACACCTCCTGCAAGCTGAATCGCACTCGACGGTGACGCGTCCCCGGATCGACTGCAGTCGTATCTCCGGCCTCTGTAGGTGGAGCGTTCGAGCTCCGGGCCATGATGGAAAGCCGCGCGCGGGGAGCCAATCGCTGACAGCGGCCTCTGTGGGCCAAGCTTGTTATCGGCATCCCCCCGCGCCGGTCAGAACCGGCGCGCCGTCACCGTCGGGTGCTCGGGGCAGTCGCAGGTGGGTGGTTCATATCGTCTCCTCGCGAGGCGGTGCGCCGAACGGTCGATCGTGGTGCCACACGGCCCACGCGATGCGCGCGAGCTTGTTGGCGAGCGCAACCGCGGCCTTGTTGTGACCGCGGAGCCGCTCGCAGCCGAGCGCCCAGCTGCGCAGTCGGTCGCGCTCTCGCTCCGAAGTCCGCTTCGCGTGCAAGAGCACCGAGCGGGCACCGTGGATCAGGAGCATGCGGAGGTACGGATCGCCGCGCTTGCTGATGGCGCCAAGCCTCCGCCGCAGGCCGCTCGAGTGCTCGCGCGGGAAGCGGTGCGCGTCGCCGACGAAGGCCACGAGCGCCGTCGCGGTGAGAAGCCCCACGCCCGGGATCGTGCGCAGCCGCGTGACGACGGGGCTCTCGCGCGCGAGTCTCTCAAGTGTGTGCTCGGTCGCGCGGACGCGCCCCTCGAGCTCGCCGATCTCGCGTGCGGCCTCGGCGAGCACGGGCCGCAGGGGATCGGGCAGCCCCGACTCGGCGTCCGAGACCAGCGCCCACACGAACGGCACCACCTGGCGCGACCCCAGCGGGATCATGAAGCCGAGCTCGCGCAAGAGACCCCGCACCGTGTTGAGGCGCGCCGTGCGCGTGGCCATCCACGCCGAGCGCATCCGGTGCAGCGAAGCCAGCACGTGCTGATCGATGCTCTTCACCGGCACCGGACGCAGCGCCTCGTTGCGCACGGCCTCGAGCAGTCCCTTCGCGTCGGCGCCGTCGGTCTCGTTGCGCAGCACGTAGGGGCGAACCGCGTGCGGGGGGATCAACACCACGCGGTGGCCGCGGGCGCGTGCCTCGCGGCCCCAATGGTGCGCCGTCCCGCACGCCTCCATCACCACCGTGGCCGGTGCCTGCTCGGCCAGGAAGCGAGCGAACTGGCCCCGCGACAGCCGCCGCCGTCCTACCACCTGGCCTGGCCGCCGCGACACCGCCACCTCGAACACCGACTTCGCCAAATCGACCGCGATCGTCGTATGCTTCACCTTGGACTCCTCCTCTCCGGAGCCTTCCGGAGCGCAAGGCGACTCTGGCACGTTGATGCCGCGCGTAGTCGCGGGAGGAGTCCATTCCATCACTGCAGCTGTCGAGCCACAGCAGGCTTCAATCAGGGCGTGGTACCGTCCGGCGTCGAGACCGGGCGCTTCGGTCGGACCGCGGAGGCGCTGTGGCTCGCAGCTGAGCGCCTGATCCGTTGGGCGTCATCACGGAAGCATGAGCCATGCGAAGCAGCGTCAGCGTCACGATCGGCCTGGTCGGTGACTACAACGAGTCTGTGCCGGCGCACCAAGCGATTCCGCTTGCTCTGCAACGAGCCGCGGAGCAATCCGATATCGCAGTCCAGTTCGATTGGATCCCCACCGAGGAGATCACCTCCGTCGCGCGCATCTCGAGATTCGACGGGCTCTGGTGCGTGCCGGCAAGTCCGTACCGCAGCATGGATGGCGCGCTCGTCGCCATCCGGTACGCGCGAGAGCGGCCCATTCCGTTCCTTGGTACTTGCGGCGGCTTCCAACATGCCGTCGTGGAGTACGCGCGCAACGTCCTGGGGTGGGCCGATGCCGAGCATGGTGAGACGGCACCGAACGCGTCCCGCGCAGTGATATCGCCGCTCGAGTGCGCGCTCGTCGAGGCAACAGGCCGGGCACGGCTCTTTCCTGGCAGTCGCATCGCGGCAGCATACGGCGCCGACGAGACCACGGAGGAGTACCGGTGCCGCTACGGGCTAAACCGCGAGTTCCAGGCTGAGCTTGTGGCTGGGCCGCTGCGTGCCGTGGCGGATGACGAGCTGGGCCAGGTACGTGCCGTCGAGCTGGACAGTCATCCATTCTTCGTTGCGACGCTCTTTCAGCCGGAGCGCGCCGCTCTGAGAGGCCAAGCGGCACCGCTGATTTCTGCGTTCGTGAGGGCGTGTGCGAGATGACGCCCAATTTGAGTTAGGCGGCGCAGATGCAGTCGCATGAGATCCTGCAGACCATCGGCGGGGTAGCCGTCGCGCTTACCGGCTTCAGCGGTGTTGTCGCTGTGCTAGGTCATCGGGGTCGCGGAGACTGGTCATCGGAAGAGGTCCTCCAACTCCGTACGCTCGTGGAGCCTGGTCTGGTCGCCTTGTTCGGCAGCCTCCTTCCGGGGGTTTTCCAGCTGGTTTCTCAGTCGGAGGCTTTGGTCTGGCGACTTTCAAACGGCGCTTTGGCCTTGCTCGGCCTAGCCTCCGCTGCCGCGTTCTTTGCGCGGTCACGCTCTGCAAGCACGACGACCGGCCAACGAGTCCTTGCGGTCCTCGCCATCCTGGCCATCGGAGCGCACCTGCTATTTCTCTGTTCACTCGTTGCCTGCCCGGATCGAATCAATGACCGGCTTAGACGGGCTCGAGTCTCCGGCTCGCGCTTTTGGAGAGGACTCGCTTCAGGCGCTCAGCCTCGCATTCGTTTTTTGCCTCTCGGGCCGCTTTCGCGGCAGCCGCCCGCGGCTTGCGCTTGACACGCCGGGCGGTCCTGCGGATGCGAGCGTTGCGAGGCATGGAGGACACCTCTCTGCGGAGCCATGATAGGCTCCTCTCTCGGTCCACTTTCCTGGGGAAGGTCAGACCGGTCACCGCGTGCTCCAAACGAGCCGTGGTACCGTTCTGCGGCGGGCTCAAGTGCTTCGTTCGGCCGCCTCTGGCGCGGTGCCCGGCAGCTGAAGCACAAGTCCGTTGGACCGCAAGGCAGAGAAGAGAACATGCGAGCAACTCAGCTGGCTCCGCGACGTGCGGCCTTTCTTCGCGGCTTGGAGCCCGGCAGCACTTCGCTGAGCACGCGGCGCAGCGTGTCCTCGAAGGGTTCCACTTGGCCCTCCATGTACTCGCGAAGGGCCCGGTTCATCATCGTCTGGTAGTTGCCTCCACCCGCGTCGTGCACCTGCTTGCGGAACCAGTCGAGCAAGTCGTCGTCAATCCGGATCGTGATCCGGGTCTTCCCCGGCGGGGTCGGAATCACCGGTCCGCGCTTGCCTTTGCGGAAGTCGTAGCTTCGCTTCATCGTTGTCTCTCGTATTGCTGCCGCTCCGCGGCGGTGGCCTTCCGCGCGGAGATCAATCGAATGTCTTCTTCGCGCCAGCTGTAGGCCACGACCAGGATTCTTCCCAAAGCATCCATCGCCAAGGTCACGAAGCGGTCCTCGTCTGGGTCGTCGTCGGGCACCGTGAGTGCCAACTCATCTGTCAAAGCGGTAGCCGCATCGGCAAAGTCCACGCCGTGCTTTCTTCGGTTGGCCTCTGCCTTCTCGGGGTCCCACTGAACCACGCTCGGCAGTATATGTACGCCTGTGCATATTGGCCACTTGCTACCCAGCTTGCGGCCCAACAAGCGGCTGCAGACTGACACCAAGCAGCTGGCCTTGATCGAGGCCTGGTGAAGGAGCCTCCGCTGGTGCGGTCAGCCCGGAGTCGCCGCATGGTTCGCTCGATCGAACCGACCATTGGAAGGGGCTGCCGCCACACGAGACCACGCAATCGCCTGCGCGCGAATGAAGGATATGGTGACCGGCGTCGCCGCGTGTCCGGAGCGGATCGGGGAAGTGTCGATGTAGAATGAGAGCTCGACGGCAGTGTCCTCATAGAGGGCGGCGCGACCGGAGGGCCAGGCAATGCGACTTCCGTGGGCTGTTGTACGCATCGCCAACGCGGTCACCACCCTCGCGCTTCTCGCCGGCATTCCGCGCCCTCCCTACAACCGCGGGAATGCCCTCATCATTGAGACTATCGGCCGTCGATCGCGGAAGCGGCGCCGCATTCCCGTCGGGTATCTCGATGAAGGCGGCCGAATCATCGTCGTAGTCGAAGACGGCTCCCGTGCCGATTGGGTTCGCAACGCGATCGCAGGCGGTGGTCACCTCCGGATTCACTTGAGGGGCGCGTGGCGAGCGGCCCGGCTTCAAGTCCTCGATGCCGATCCGGAGAGCTATCTCAAGCGAATGAACCGAGTGCACGCCGCGTTCGTTCGGAACGAAGCGAGCACGCCGGGTGTTATCGAACTGCTACCCGAGTGAGTGCCAAGTGGCGCGCCGTCCAACCAGGCGCTGCAGCTGCGACGAAACAGCTCCGCGATCGTGGCGTGGTGGCATTCTGGCGGCAGCGGCTCAGCTGCAGCGCTGGCGGTCAGCGCTGTTTGGTGCGTGCGCTTGGCGCTGAACCTCGGGGGCCAGCCGAGCAACGCGCTGCCGGCTGCCGGCCACCGCGTGGTCCAATCGAGGCGTGGTACCCTTCTACGTCGGGCTCAGGTGCTTCGGTCGGCCGCCTTTGGCGCGGTGCCGCGGAGCTGAAGCACCAGTCCGTTGGACGGCAACGGAGACGGGAAATCCTCTGTCAGGCGTCTCGCGCCACCGGACGGGGGGAAGGTGCGCAGTGACTGTGGGAACGTTGGTGGCGAAGGAACCGCCCGGGCGATGATCGAGGACCTGTCTGCACCGTTCCTGCCGATCAGCGGCTACCTGGAATCGCCGCCCGATCGGAAGCCGCCGCTCGTCGGTGAAGCCCGCGCCGACGTCGCGATCGTGGGGGGCGGCCTCACGGGCATCTCGACCGCGCTGGCGTTGAAGCGCGCCGGGGTGGACGCCGTCGTGCTCGAACGCGAGTTCTGCGGCTTCGGGGCGAGCGGCCGCAACGCGGGGCACTTGACGCCGACGATCGGCAAGGACCTGCCGACGCTGCGCCTGCTCTACGGCGAGGAGAGGACCGCCGCGCTCGTGCGCTTCGCCGACCACTGTGTGCATCGCACCGAGGAGCTCGTCGCCGAGCACGGCATCGACTGCGACTACGCGCCCACCGGAAACGTGATGGCGGTCGTACACCCGAAGCAGGAGAAGCGGCTGCGGCGCGCCGCCGAGGTTGCGAGCAAGGTCGGTGCGAACGTGCGCTTCCTCGAGCCGGAGGAGATGCGCGCGCGCGGGCTCCCGCCTGCATTCCTATGCGGCGCCCTCGAAGGTGCGGGCGGCACGTTCGACCCGGGTAAGCTCGTGCTCGGTCTGCGTCGTGCCGCGCTCGCCGCGGGCGTTCGCGTTCACGAGGGGACGCGCGTCACACAGGTGGCGATGGAACCTCAGCCGGTGGTGCGCACCGATCAGGGCACACTGCGCGCCGAACGCGTCGTGATGGCGAGCAACGCCTGGACGCGCGAGATCGGCGCCCCGGGCGCGAAGCTCATCCCGCTCTACGTCACCCTCTTCGAGACGGCACCGCTCGACGATGCACAGGTCGCGGCGCTCGGCGGCTGGCCGCGACGCGAGGGCGTCTACACGGCGCACGAGGTACTCGAGAGCTACCGCCTCACGGCGCGGCACACGATCATCGGCGGCTCCAAGGCGCCCCGCTATCTCTGGGGTGCCCGGCCGGCCGGGCGCGGCGGACCGAACGCTTACAGCCAGGGAATCATCGCGCGCGCCTTCCGCGACCGTTTCCCGGCGCTTGCGGGGCTGCCGATCGCGCGCTTCTGGGGCGGCTGGATTGCGATGACTCTGAGCTTCCTGCCCTCGATCGGCGCCCTCGGCAAGGACGGCAGGCTGTGGCACGCGCTCGGCTACAACGGCCACGGCGTCGCGCAGGCCGTGGCGGCCGGAGAGATCCTGGCCGACTGCATCACCGGACGCGACAACGAATGGGCGCGCGTCTTCCCGAAGCCGGCGCCGACGCTGCCGCCCGAGCCCTTTCTCTGGCTGGCGGCGCGCGGCTTGCTTGCGCTCTTCGGCACGATCGATCGCATTGCGGATGACCAGATCCGCGCAGCTCGACGCTGACTCCAATGGCAATGAAGTGTTCACGGTCAGCCCTGTGGCGCCGTCCAAGAAGTTCGCCCACGCCCTTGGCCGAGGGGCGAGGTCGTGGACCTGCGCACCACCGATGCTTCGGGCGCGACGTTCGAGACCCGCCTCTGGGTCGTGGACGATTCCGGCTCCGCGTGGCTGTGGGCAGCAGCGCCGGGAAGGAGCTGGCTGCAGCGTCTGCGCACGCACCCCGAGGTGGAGATCGTCCGTGGCGGAGAAGTCGCCCGCTTTCGAGCCGTGCCGGTGGAGACCGACGAAACACGCCAGCGCATCGGCCTCCGCATCGTCGAACGCTACGGCGCAGCGGCGCGTGCGCTCGCACTGATTCACCACGCGTTGCTTCGCCACGCCCCAACCGCGGCGCTGCCGATCCGCCTCGAGCCCGTCGCGGCGGATCGAAGCGGAGGCGATCGGCCATAGCGGGCCGCCGTCCAACGAGATGCTGCAGCTGCCGCATCCCAGCGTGGACCGATCGGGGCGTGGTACCGTCGGGCGAGTCGGCGTTGCAGCTGAGCGCCGCCGCCATCGTTGCGCGGCTGCCGAGGGGGGCGGTCGGGAATCCGGTCGTCCGGCCTCGGTTCCCCTGGGAGTCAATCGATGAAGTGCTTGAAGATCGTCGCGATCGTGGCCCTGATATACGTGGGAATCGTCGCCGCGTTCGAATCCTTGATCGGGTACTTCCAGCCCACGGCCGGGTCGACACTGCTGATCACCACCTTCGATGAACGAGGAACCCCGCACAACCGCGTCGTGTCCCGCCTCGAGAGCGATGGCCATCTCTACGTCGCGACCAACCACTGGCCCCGAGCCTGGTACCACCGCGCGTTGGAGAATCCATCGGTGCAGGTCACGCTGGGTGGCGAGAAGCACGACTATCGGGCCGTCCCGGTCACGGGCGCGGAGCACGATCGCGTCGACGGCGAGAACAGCCTCGCGGCGTGGTTTCGGATCGTGACCGGTTTCCCGCCCAGGTACTTCCTACGGCTGGATCCGCGATAGGCGGGGATCGGAACCTCCCGCCGCGGTGAGAGCGGTCCGCGTCCCCCCCTGCGGAGCGCCGCTATGCGGACGCCTCGGCCCCGCCGTGCGCCGGATGCGCGAGGCGGTCCGCCTGCCCGGGCGTCCAGGGCTCGCCGAGGAGACGCCAGTTCATGCGCGGAAAGTACCCATAGCGCTGCCCGAGCTCGCCGCTGAACCGGAATGGCGACCCCTCGACGAGCGCGAGGAACTGGCGCTTCGCGTCGGCGTCGTCGGCGACGACGTAGACGTCGCTCGGCTGGCCGTCGAACTCCGGCTGGTCGAAGACCTCCCACCAGACGTTCTTGAAGGCGCCGACCAGGCGGGCGCGCGGGAAGCGCCGTTGGATCTCCTCGGCGCCGCTCGTATCCCACGGGAGGATGAAATCGTCGTAGCGCGCGTTGAAGGGGTTCGTGATGTCGACGACGAGCTTGTCCGCGAGCGCCCTCCGATGCGGCTCGAGGGCGTCGAGCAGGCCGTCGCGCAGGAACATGGCCGGGAGCACCACTTCCGCGGCGGCCGCCTGCGCGTACGAGCCGCGCCCGTCACGCGCGACGCCTCGATCGCGCCGGCGAGCGCCTGCGCGCGGGCCGGCGTTCGCGAGCCGAGCACGACCGCGTGCCCACAGTCGGCGAAGAGTCGCGCGAGGCGACGCGCCATCCGTCCCGTTCCGAGAATGCCGATCGTCGCTCGAGGAGCGCAACGTGACGCGCGCCGCCGGGCGGCTCGGCCTCACGCAATCGGCGACGAGCCGGCTCCTCGGCCGGCTGCGCGCGACGTTCGGCGATCCCCTCTTCGTCCGCACCAGCCGCGGGCTCAGCCCGACGCGGCGGGCGCTCGAGATCGCCGCACCGCTCCGGCAAGTCATGCACGACGTCGAGCGGCTGGTCCTGGCGCGGCCGGGCTTCGAGGCACGCACCGCCCGCCGCCGTTTCCGGATCGCCGCGCTCGACTACGCGGAGCTCGTGCTGCTCGCGCCGCTCGTGGCCTCCCTCGAGCGGGACGCCCCGTTCGTCGACGTCGAGCTCCGCCAGCCTTCCCCCGGCAACGATCGTGACCTCGAGGCCGGCCGTCTCGACCTGCTCGTCACGCCTCGTCAGCCGTCCGGGCCAGGGATCGTCTGGTCGCCGCTCTACGACGACGACTACACCTGTCTCGTCTGGAAGGAGCACCGCCTGCCGCGGCTCACGGCAGGCCGCTTCGCGGACCTCGAGCACGTCCTGGTCGCGCCCCGCGAACGCGCCGGCGGCGTCGTCGACGAGGCGCTGGCGCGGCGGGGTGTCTCCCGTCGGGTGGCCGTCCAGGTGCCGACGTTCCTCGTGCTGCCGTACGTCCTCGTCGGGACCCGGCGCATCGCGACGGTTCCGGTGCGGCTCGCGACCCATCTCGCGCGGCTCCACCCGCTTCGCATCGTTGCGCCACCGATTCCGATCCCGGGATTCACGATTTGCGGCGTGGCATGAGATCCATCGCGGCGACCCGGCGCACCGCTGGCTCCGCACGCGCATCGTCGAGGCGGCCGCGGCGCTCCGCCGGCCGACCGCCGGCCGCTGATACGTCGCGGCCTGCGCGCTGCGGACGTCGACACGGTTCCTGGTAGCATCACGGGCGGCCGCAGCTTGGCGGCCATCCGTTGGTGGCTGAGCATCGATCCGTTCGACGGACTCGCGAGCCATGCCGAGCAACTCGCACGAAGGCACGACGATTCGAGAGGCGGCGGCGTCCGACGCTGCGGTCATCGCGGGCATCTACAATCACTACGTCACGGATACGGTGGTGACCTTCGAGGAGGAGTCCGTCTCGGCCGCCGAGATCGCTCGACGCATCGAGGAGGTGCGGTTTGCATCGCTACCTTGGTTGGTCGCTGAAGTGGACAGCCACGTCGTCGGATACGCATATGCCAGGCCTTGGAACGCCCGCACCGCCTATCGCTTCTCTGTAGAGATCACCGTCTACCTCGCCCCGACACACGTGGGGCGTGGGATCGGCTCGAAGCTGTACGGGGAGCTCTTTCCGATCCTGCAGGCTCGACGCATCCATGCCGTGATGGGCGGCATCGCCCTGCCGAACCAAGCGAGCGTAGCTCTTCACGAGAAGTTCGGTCTGCGGAAGGTTGCCCAATTCGAAGAGGTGGGATTCAAGTTCGATCGGTGGATCGATGTTGGATACTGGCAGCGCACGTTCTAGGCCGTCGAACGAGGCGTTGCAGCAGACGGGCGGCTGCGCCGCTCGCTGCTGAACGCCAGGTCGTTGGGCGGCGCCTAGCGATAAACGCCGGTCTGGACACATCACGCGCGGCCGCAGCTTGGCGGCCATCCGTCAGGCAGAGCAATGGAGCCCGGACACGATGCTCGACAGAGTCACTTCGCGCGGCATGCGATACGTCGCCCAGCGGTTGGGACTCCTGTTGATCTTCGCGTGCATCCTCTTCGCATCTGCGGGACGGTTGGACTGGCAGCGCGGGTGGGGCTACCTGCTGGCCGTCTCCCTCCTCGAAGTCATCACGCTGACCTTGCTGGCCGCCCTGGCCCCCGAGACCTTGAACCAGCGCGGCACGTTCCAGTCCGGGGTCAAACCGTTCGACAGAGCCTTCGCAGTGCTTTGGTTGGTCCTGGCTCTCTGCACGCCAGCGGTTGCCGGCGTGGACGCCGTCCGTTTCCGTTGGTCGACCTTGCCCTGGTCTCTCTTCGCTGTGGGCTTGGTGGTGCTTCTGCTGGCTTCGCCGTTCGCCACTTGGGCGATGGTGGAGAACAGATACTTCGAGCAGTTCGTACGCATCCAGAAGGAGAGGCGACATCGCGCGGTAACGACTGGGCCCTATCGGTTCGTAAGGCACCCCGGCTACCTCGGAGCCATTCTGGGGGCGCTGGCGACACCGCTGATGCTCGGGTCGGCTTGGACATTCGTTCCAGCGGGTCTCGTCGCTCTGCTCTTCGTGGTGCGCACGCATCTCGAGGACCAGACTCTCCGGCGTGAACTCCAAGGGTACGAGGAATACACGAAGCGAACTCGCTTCCGGCTCGTGCCATGGGTCTGGTAGATCCGAGCCCGGTCGGCTTCATCGTCGTCCCCCAGGCAAACGGGAAGTTCGCGGATCAGGCTGCCCGGAGCTACCCCTCCGCTCGCTCCTGGCCGCTCCCAGCGCTCCGTGGCGGCGGAAGTCGCTCTCCTTTCACGCTTCGCTCGGAGATCAGCCACCCGCCGCGTGGGCCGGTCAGGTCGAGAGCCATCGCGTGCTCGGCTTTCGCCCCCACGAGGTGGTTCTCTTCCATCGGTCGTCGCGGACCCTGGTGCTCACGGACTTGTGCTTCAACATCCATCGCTCGTGCAGGGAGGGCCTGCCGCACTCCGCGCGGCCTGGGTGAAGCTAGCGCCACCTGCTGCCCGCGGAGTCTCGAAATGACCATCGTCGGATACGCGCTGACTGCGCTCGCGCTGATCGCTGCGATCGGCATGGTGTGGCGGCGGGGGCTGCTGTGGCTCGTGGCGATGGCGCGTATCTCTTCGCCAGCCTCGTCTTCGATCGGCCGGTGTCGCGCTAGCCGGCCGCCGCTAGCTGGATTCGCTCAGCGCATCGAGCAGCCGGTCCAGCAATGACGCTTGCGACGGCAGAATCCGCCGGCGCGCTTCGTCGATCGTGAACCAGCCTGCTCTGTCGACTTCTGGGAAGGCGCGCGTCACTCCCGAGCCAGGTGGCCACTCCAAGTCGAAGGTGTTGCTGCGGACCTGCGCAGGGTCCAGGTCCCCTCGTACGGCGAACGCATGCACCCGCTTCCCGCCCGCTTGCCGAACGACCCCGAGCGGAAGCGTGGGGCCGTCAACCACGCTGCCTACCTCTTCTTGGAACTCACGGCGCGCCGCAATCAGCGGGTCTTCGTTCGGGCTGATCTCGCCCTTCGGGATCGACCAGGCGCCCAAGTCCTTGCGGCTCCAGTAGGGACCGCCCGGGTGCACGAGGAAGACCTCCACGCCTCGTGCGCCGAGTCGGAATACGAGGAGTCCGGCGCTCGTGGCGGGCATCGGCTCAGCGTAGCCCTGGCACGCTGCTGAAGCTGACGGCCGCGGGCTTCCGCCACGCGGGAGGCTCGAGCCGACACGGACCGTGGTAGCATCGCGCGATGGTTGGCTCCGATCCTCCGTCCCGAACGCCCGCTTCCGACGCGCGACGACAATCTCGGTGCGAAGTCGCGGCAAACCATTGGCGCGTGGCCGTACTTGCTCACATGAGCTCGCTTCTGGGGTACTCCATTCCCTTCGGCCAGTTCCTCGGGCCTTACACGGTTCAGCTCTTGTGGGGCGCCGAATCCGAGTTCGTCTCCTCTCACACAAGGGAGGTCCTCAACTTCCAGATCACGATTCTCGGCCTCTTGCTCGCGAGCCTCGTGCTCGCGTCCTGGGGCATCGGCTGGGTTCTCGTCGCGCTCGTCCTTCTCCACTCGCTCGTCCAGACCGTTCGCGGCGCCCGGGCGGCCAGTCGGTCGGAGTCGTTCCGATATCCGTTCTCCTTCCGCTTGCTTTCGTAGCTGGTCCGAGCGCCGCCCAGCAGCCGACGGCCGCCGCTCAGAACTCGATCGGTCTCGCGATGCGACTTGATGCCATCCTTCGCGCCCATGCCTACATGAAGCTCGAACGACCGCCCGAGCTCTGGGAGGTCGACACAGAAGATTGGCGATTTTTGCCGCTGCTGGGGGAAATCATCGCGGCGGCTCTCAGCAGCGGCACTCCGCTCGGGGAACTCACCCTGAACGCATCGAACGTCGTCGTCGAGCCCCCCGAATCCAATGAAGACCCGGGGGCCCCTCGCCCAGCGGAGTACGTCGCCATCACGGTTCGCGGTCCGACCGATTTCGGACCGGACGACCGGTGGGACCCGTCGGCACCTCACCGGACCGGCCTGCTCTCCCGTCTTCGCCATCGCCTCGAGGCAGCGGGAGCCAGGTTTGCCTACATCCGCAGGATTCCGCCCGACGGCAGCTTCACCGTCTTCCTTTCTCGTCTGGCTTCGCCTGCCCGAGAGTGAAAGCCGATGGGACCCGCGGCCCGACGAGCCGCTGAAGCTGCCGGCCGCGGTCTAGCCATGCTGGGCGCCTTGCACCAACACGAGTGGTGGTAGGATCACGCGCGACGCCGCACTCGAGGCGATCGAGCTGAACCAGGGGGAGTGAAGCATGGCCGCCACACCGGACCGCAGTTGCGTGATCCGCCTCGCGGAAGCTCAGACGAGGATGAGCGCCCCTGGTCCCGGTGGCGAGCGCTCCGTCGTCGTTCTGCAGCACAGCACTCTCGACGTGAAGCTCGCGGTGCCTGCACGCCCGAACGAACAGACGCCGCATGCACAGGACGAGGTCTACATCGTCATTCGCGGCCGAGGGGTTCTGCTGCACGATGGCAAGCGGGATTCATTCGAGTCCGGCGACTTCCTGTTCGTGGCTGCCGCAACCGAGCATCGATTCGAAGACTTCAGCGATGAGCTCCTCGTGTGGCGCGTGTTCTACGGCCCCCGAGGAGGCGATGTCCCGGGAGAAGACCGTTGAGCCTGGAGACGCTGGCGAATCTCGGCGAGTTCGTCAGCGGGGTCGCTGTCGTGGTGTCGCTCGTGTACCTGGCGTTCCAGGTGCGGCAGAACACGCAGTCCCTGCGGACCGAGAACTATGCCCGCGCGTTGGACCGGGTCGCGACGATGCAGGCGCGCTGGAGCGCAGACGCGGAGTTGAACCTGGTCATGGGCAGGGGCGTCCTCGATACGGCTTCTCTCTCTCCTCAGCAGCGTATCCAGTTCGCGTGGGCGTTCTACGAGATGTTCGGTGCCTTCGAGTTCATGTATGACCAGGCTCAGGCCGGCGCGCTGCAGGCTCACGTGTGGGAACGATGGGCGGCGACTCTGTCGTGGTGGATCTCGTTGCCGGGCGTTCAATCGTGGTGGCGAGCGAAGCCCGCACCGTTTGGTTCGAGCTTCTCTGCGTTCGTCGAGACGCGCCTCGGCTCCGGCCCCCCCGATGTCGCCGCTGTGCAACGGTGGCGAGAGTTCGTTGCGAATGGGGGCGCGTCGCCGCGCAGCATCCCGCCGTCCGCCGAATGACCCCGCGGCGGCGCCGTGACGCAGCGAAGGAGAAGAGGGAGCGCCCGCGTCTGACCTACTTCGACATGCGCGGTCGAGCCGAGGCAATCCGGCTGTTCCTGCACGCAACGCGCACCGGATTCGAGGACACGCGGATCGTCTCCCGCGACACATGGCAGGTTCGGAGCTCGCTCGGATCGACGAGATCGATCGGTCGGAGCATGTGGCGCAGGAGTACGGCTACCGAGGTGGTTCTCTCGAAAGGCGAAACGTCGACATCGCGGTGCCGACGTGGTCTCGGTCCGGCGATCACGAGCACAGCGTCCGCGGCAGGGTCGACGCCTGGCAGCCGATCCTCGATCGGGGCGGGACGCTCGTCGGCGCGTTCGACGCCGACGCCCTCGCCGGCTTCGCAATCTATCGACCGCGTCTCGCGGAGGGCATGGCGAACTTGTCGGCCCTCTACGTGAGCAGGAGCTACCGGCGCAAGGGCATCGGGTCGCTACTCGCGGAAGAGGTCGCTCGACTGGCGCGCGCGGACGGCGCCCGGCGACTCTACGTCTCCGCGACTCCCAGCGGTCCCACCATCGAGTTCTACCGGAGGCACGGGTTCGAGCCGACCGACGAGCCGAACCAGGCGCTGCTTGCGCTCGAGCCCGACGACATCCACATGATTCTCGAGCTGTGAGGGTGCTTGCGGCCGTCCGCGTCCCCATGGGCGCCTGGATCCAGCGTGGTACCGTCCGGGTGTATGAAGCACGCTGGTCCAGGCACTCTCGCCCGCATCTCGCCTCTTCTCGCGGAGCTTCGTGCTCGCTCCGTGCTTCGCGAGCGGCGCCCTGGGGTCTTCGAGCTGAAGTCTCGCGCCTTCCTGCACTTCCACGACGACCCGAGTGGCATCTTCGCGGACGTTCGCCTGGCCGAGGACTTCGTCCGCCTGCCCGTGACCTCCCGCTCGCAGCAGTCGGACCTGCTCGAGCGAATCGACGACTGTCTGTCGGCCATCGAATCTCGTGCAGCGGATCGAGGTCCGCGGCAGAGGTCGCGCGGAGGGCGGCGCTCGCGCGGTGGCGCCTAGCAAGCATGGTGCTCGAAGTCGCCAGCCTACGAACGCTGGAGGCAACTCCTCCATCCCTTCTACGATCCGTTTCCCGAGGTCGAGCACTACACGCAGGTCGCTGAGAGCGACGCCTGATGGATGATCGAGTATCGGTCGGGAAGACCGGACGGCGCGGAGGCCATCGCATCGCTTCACGCGCTAGGCAGCGGAAGAAATCCGGAACACGGGGATCTGCGCCGCGATCGCCTCGAACTCTGCGATGGGCGCATCCTTGTCGACCGGGACGTGCGGCCGTGCGCCTGGCGCACGTTGCAGGTAGGCCTTCAGCACCGGCGCGCGCCTCTCGATGGCGATCTCTTCGAGCCGCACGTGCTCGGTCCGTCCGTGGCGAAGGACCGCGTGGCCGCCGCTCGCCTTTACGTTCTTGACCCAGGACACGTCGGCGCCGAGCATCGAGACGAGAAATCGCTCCCCGTCGAGAGCGACCATCACGAGCGGGAAGGAGATCGTTCGTCCGGAACGGCGGCCCGTCACATCCAGCGTGACGAAATGGTCCGGTGCGACGCCCCTTGCGTGCACGGCTGCGAAGCCGCGATTGACCAACCGGGCCAACGCATTGGGGCGCTCCCCTCGGTAGAGCCAGCGCTTGAAGCGTCCCCACGTCAACGTGAGTCTCCCGTGCCTCGCGGGAAGGGATCCTACCGCAGCTCTCGCGGCCGCTGGCCGGGAGGGTGTTGGCCTCGCGACACGGGCACTCTGCCGTGGTCCTCGCCGTCTTTCGACCTACACTGCACTGAGCGCGAGGCTCGACGATCGTTCGAGCTTCGCCAGCAAGGGCCGGGCGAGAATGGTGTCGAGCACGTCCGCTCTCCTGAAGGCTTGCCTGTTTCACGCCGAGATCGTGGCATGGCTCGTCGCGCTGGGCCTGACGGTCGCTGCCGAGCCAGGCTGGGCGGGTGCAAGCGGCCTGCTTGCCCTGGGCGCGCACGTGGCCGGCCGACGGTGGAGCCGCCAGTCGCCGGTCGCGATGCCCTACGTGATGCGCTGGATCCTGCTCGTGCCTCGCGGTCCGCACTCCCCTACCCGCGTGCAGCGCTTGCTGCAGCCTCACAGCGGCGAGCGGATCCTCGAGGTCGGTCCGGGCGTGGGAGTCCACGCGCTGCCCATCGCGGCGGCGCTGCAACCGGACGGCGTTCTCGACGTCCTGGATCTTCAGCAGGAGATGCTCGACGACCTGATGCGCCGGGCGGCGCGCCGCGGGCTCGGCAACATCGTCCCGCGCCAAGGCGATGCGCAGCGCCTCCCCTATCCCGATGCCAGCTTCGACGCCGCGTATCTCGTCAGCGTACTCGGCGAGATCCCCGATGCGGCACTCGCTCTGCGCGAGCTCCGCCGGGTGCTCGAGCCGAGAGGCCGACTCCTCATCGGCGAAGTGATCGTGGATCCGGACTTCATCTCGCTTCCCGCCCTGCACACACTCGCCAGGAGCGCGGGCTTCGTGGTCGAGCGGCAATCGGGTCCGCGCTTCGCGTACATGGCCTTGCTCCGACCGATGCCGGTCGCTGCCTGACGCGTGGCGTGGCGGGGTCTCGCGGCGTAGGTTCTGGCTCGAGTCGCGACGCACGTCGGACCGCAACGGAGGAAGCGTGAACGCGCGCGAAGAGCGGTTGCTCCGGGTGGCGTTTCTCGCGGGGGCGATCACCGACGCGGGCGCGCTGCTGCCGATGCTCTGGCCGCGGTTCGCAGATCTTCTCTGGGGCTTCCGGGACGTCTCGGGGAGCTACCGCTTCGCGATGGGGTACGCTGCGTCGCTCATGCTCGGCTGGACCGCGCTGCTGCTCTGGGCCTCCAGGCGCCCGCTCGAGCGGCGCTTCGTCGCGGCGCTGACCGTGCTGGTCATCTACGGCCTCGTGCTCACCGAGGTCTTCGCCGCTCGTTCCGGCGCGCTCGAAGCGTGGCGCATGATTCCCAGCTGGTGCTTGCAGGCGGTCTTGCTCCTGCTGTTCGCAGGGTCCTTCCACTATCGCGCCCTGCGGAGGTGGGTTGCGGCCTGACGAGCCGGACGAGTCGGAATGAGAGATGGCGGGCGCCGGTGTCGAATGCGCGCGAGGCCGATCGTCAATGGGATGGCGGACGCAGAGGCCGCCCCACGACACCTGCGGAGGATCGCATGCAGTACATCCTGATGCTCTATTCGAACGAAACCCGTTGGCCCGCCATGGCACGAGCGCAGCAGGAGCAGTCGATGGCAGCCTACGGAGCCTATACCGAGGCGCTGAGGAAGGCGGACGTCTTGCGGGGAGTGAATCGCCTCCAGCCGACTTCCACCGCGACCACCGTGCGCGTCACCGACGGCAGGTCTCAGGTTCTGGACGGCCCGTACGCGGACTCCAAGGAGCAGCTCGGCGGCTACTACGTCATCGAGGTGCCCGACCTCGACGCTGCGATCGCCTGGGCCACGCGCTGCCCCGGGGCGAGCCACGGAGTGGTCGAGGTGCGCCCGGTCTGGGCCGGAGGAGACACCGGCAACGCCCCGGCTTGAGGGCCTGCAGTGAACCAGGGCGGGAAATGAGAAGACTGCTGCTCGGAGCCGTGATCCTCGTCTTCGTCGCGACGCTCGTGGTGCTGGCGCATCTCGCCTTCATCGAGATCGGGCGCGAAGTCGTCACGCTGCGCACGCAGCGTCCGGACGGCAGGTGGCAGGAGACGCGGCTCTGGATCGTCGATGATGGCGGCTCGTCCTGGCTCCATAGCGCAGGCGCAAGCTGGTCGAAGCGGTTCGACGGAGATCCCGTCGTCGAGGTCGAACGCGGGGGCCGAATCCTGCGCTACCGAGCACATGCGGTTCCCGGTCCCCATCCCCGGATCGACCAGCTGCTTCGAGAGAAGTACGGGCTGGCGGACCGCTGGGTCCGGTTCATCGCTCCCGACGGCGAAGCGACCGTCCCCGTCCGCCTGGACCCACTCTAGGCACAAGCGGCAATCGCTGCGCGAAAGGAGATCACTGCTTGCGCCGGTGCCGAGCTCTCGCGTTCTCCGCAGTGCTGCTCTTCTCTGCAGGGTGCGACCATGTCTCCAAGCAGATCGCCCGCGACGTCCTCACGGATTCGGGCGCGGTCTCGCTCGGGGCCGACACGATTCACCTGGAGTTCACCCAGAACCTCGGCGGCTTCCTGAGCCTGGGCGTGGGCCTGCCAGCGGGGCTGCGGAGCCTCTTCTTCCTGGCCATCGTCCCGCTCGGGCTGCTCCTCGCTTGCGTTCTGTTCCTGCGGGCAGGCTTCCCGTCCGGCGTCTCGCTCATCGGGCTCGGCCTGATCGCAGGGGGCGGGCTCGCAAACTGGCTCGATCGCGTCGCCCATGGCGGTGCGGTGACCGACTTCGTCGGCCTGCGTCTCGGCCCGATTCGCACTGGCATCTTCAACGCTGCCGACGTCTCGGTGGTCGTGGGCGCCCTCGTGCTGCTGCTCGCCTACCACGCGCCCGGAGGCGCGAGGCGATCCGACACCGCGCGCGGCCGTGGCTGAGCCGCCGGGCCCGGTGAAGATCGGCATGCGGTGGATCGCGCTGGTCCTGAGCTCGCTCGTCGCGGCCCTCGGCGCGATCGGAGTCGTCTGGCCGGAAGCGCTGCTCGGTGTCGCCCGACACCTCCAGACGCCTTCCGGGGTCTACGCTGCCGCAGCTCTGCGCATCCTCCTGGGAGGCGCACTCTTCCTGGCAGCGCCCGTCTCCCGTGCACCGCGCGCGATTCGCGCCCTCGGCATCTTCATCCTGGCGGCCGGCCTGACCACGCCCTTCCTGGGCACCGAGCGCGTCCGCGGCATCATCGACTGGTGGTCCGGCCAGGGAGGCTTCTTGCGGGTCTGGGCGGCGCTCGCCCTGGGACTCGGCGGCTGGCTGACGTGGGCATTGCTGCGACCGGCGAGGGGACGAGGCGGAGAGCCGCCGCTCGGACGCCGGCTGGATCTTCCCGGATGACGCGCCGAGCCCGCGCTGCGTCGACGCGTCCATGCGGGAAGGGCACGCGAGTCGCACTGCGGAGCTGAACGCGCTGTTCCGCGCGCTCGAGTCGTCGCGCCCCGCAGCTCGGCGGATCTGCGACGACCCGCTGGCTCGGCGCTTCCTCACCTGGCCCCTGACGCTGGTGGCCCGGCTCGCCGCCGTGAAGAGTGCCCGAGCGCGTGCTCTCCGCCGCGCCGAGCCACGTCCGATTCGTCGCCATCGACTTCAAGAAGTACGACCTGGCGTCCAGCATGTCGGCTTCTGGCTACCGCGGGTCGGCGCGCGCGCTCATCGTCTGGGACGGAGTCACGAACTACCTGACGGATGCAGCCGTCGATGCCACGCTGCGGTGGTGTGCGCGCGCGTCGCCGGGCAGCCTCGTGCTGTTCACGTGCGTCCATCGCGACGTCCTCACGAGGCCGAGCGCATTCGTCGGCACGAAGAACCTATTCGCTTCCCTGGAGAAGGCTGGAGAGCGGTTCACGTTCGGCCTCGAGCCCAGCGAGCTCCCCGCGTACCTCGCCGAGCGCGGCCTGCGCCTCGAGAGCGATGTCGGTGCGGGGAGTATCGGGAGCGCTACTACGGCGCCGCGGCACGCAGCATGCGCGGGCACGAGTTCTACCGTGTCGCGCTGGCACGCGTGGCCGCGCCTGCGGCCTGACGAGGCGCTTCACAGCCTCAGAGGAACGCAGCAGCCAGCACGAGATCCCGACCTGCGCGCCAGAGCGCCCGCACGCAGCGCCGCCAGCGTGGCCAGCGCCGCGGCGATCCCGAGTACCTGCTCGGGCTCGGGGCACGCCTGGTTGGTGCCGGCGCCGGAGAGGTAGGGCGTCTGGCCGATGTAGTTCCCGCCGGGCGCGTAATCGCAGACCAGGAACGTGTAGCCTGCGCCCGTGCACAAGGCCGCGCCGCAGCCCACGGCCAGCGTGTCGGCCCAGATCATCTGCGTGTAGTGACCGATGGTGGCGGCGTTGTTGTTGGTGATCGGTCCGTACGTCCAGGCCACCTTCTCGTCCGCCCAGCCCTGCGCGAGATCGGCGAGCGAGAAGAAGCCGATCGTCCCCCACGCGATGTTCTCCCCGACGTAGCCCGAGCCGCCGAGCGCGGCGTACTGCGTGGTCCGGTTTGCGTTGTGCTGGAGCGCGCAGCCTTCGGCGTACGTCTGGGCGACCTGCGCGAGCAGATCGTCCCAGCCGATGGCGGGCATCGACGCAGCGGGCGGGTCCACCGCGCAGCGCTCGGCGTTGTGCAGGGTGAGCAGCGCCGCCTGGTCACCCTGCGTGACCTGGGCGAGCGACCGCTCCGGCGACGCCGCGAGCAACAGGAACGCGACGAGGGCAGCCGAACGAAGCTTCATCCGAGCTCTCCCGAGCACGGCCGAGCCGGCCGGCGTTTGCCACCACCTTCCTGCTGCGACCGCGCGCCGCGACGACTTGAGTCGCGGGGTTTCTCCGTGCAAGCGCTCGGCAGGCGCCGCGCAGGATCGCCGCATCTCCCCGTCTCCGCCTCGGTCACTGTGCGACTGACGGCGTGGTAGGCTTGCACCAACGGGCTCGAACTGACTCAGCGTACCATGCTGCCGACCTCCGATCCCGCGCAGCTGTACTCGCATCGAGCCGAGAGCTACGTCCGCTTCGTTCGCTCCGTGGGGTATCCGGAGGGCATTCGGGCCTACTTCCTCCGCTCGCGGCTTCTCGGTTCGGGCCTTCGCGTCCTCGACGCGGGCTGTGGGACCGGGATCGCGATCCTCGCGCTGCGGGACGCCCTGCTGCGACGTGGCCTGGGCCCCGGTCCCATGCACGCGTTCGATCTCACGCCGGCGATGCTCGAGCGCTTTCGCGGCACGCTGCGAAGGCGCGAGATCCCAGGCGTCGAGCTCGCGCAAGCGGACGTGCTCGAGCTGGACCGTCTTCCGACCTCGTGGAGATACTACGATCTGATCGTGTCCGCCTCGATGTTCGAATACCTGCCGCGGCCGCGTCTGGCCGCCGCACTCGGCGGCCTTCGCTCGCTGCTCAAAGAGGGCGGCAGCCTGGTGCTCTTCATCACGCGGCGAAACTGGCTCACGCGGCCGCTGATCGGCCGCTGGTGGCAATCGAATCTCTACACGCAGGGCGAGCTCGAGCAGGCCTTCCGAGAGGCCGGCTTCTCGTCCACCGCGTTCCGCCCGTTTCCGCCTCGGTTCCGCTACCTCGCACTCTGGGGCTACGTCGTCGAGGCGCGCAGATGAAGCTGCCGGCTAGGCCGTGGCGCGCCGGGGCCCGGCGGGCTACCGCTTCGATCGTCTCGTGGAGCCGGATCCCCCGAGCCAGCTGGGGCGGCTTTGCCAGAGGCCCGGCGTGACAGGCCGCTCGACGAAACGCTGCGGCTGCAGCGAGGAGCCGGCCGTGCTCGACACGGTGGAGGCGTTGATACTCGATCTCCTCGAATGGATCGGTCCCCAGCCGAGGGCGTATTCCGAAGTCATCGAGGCGTGGCGCACCTCGTGCCCCCGCCTCCCGGTCTGGGAGGACGCGAACGAGCGGGGGTTCGTCGCGTGCCATCACCGAGAGGGACTCGGAGCCCTGGTCTCCGTGACGCCGCTGGGATGGGAGTTCCTCGGCAGACATCGCGCGACGCGACACGAGCGGCCTGCGCGGCAATGAGCATCATCGGCCACCGTCTCCGCGGTGCCACGGGCGGCGTCTAGAGCCAGCGCCGCACGGACCTCTTGTACTCGCGATACACGTCGCCGAACTTGCGCTCGAGGTAGGCTTCCTCGTGGCGGATCGCCGTCACCTCGACGATCACGAGGACCGGCAGGACCAGCGCGACGATCCACCCGTTCCCCGATCCGACACCGATGGCGAGCTGGAACAGCGCCATGCTCACGTACATCGGGTTGCGCGTAAAGCGGTAGCTGCCCGAGGAGATGATCTCCGGCGTGCTCTTCCACGGCTTCGGGTCTTGTCCGGTGCGCCGGAACAGACCGATGGCGCTGCCCCCGATCGCCAGGCCGACCAGGGCGGCGCCCAGCGCGACGCCGATCCGCGTGGCGACCGAGAGCGCGAGCGGCAGCGGGAAGACCAATGCGTGCAGCAGGACGCCGGCCACGACCGCGATCAAGTAGACCAGCGGCGGCGGGAACCGGACGGCCGCGCCATCGTGCTCGAGCTGTTCCATGCCCGGAGTATGCCGAACCCCTGCGGGCTCGCTCAGGCCGAGCGCCAGCGCAGCAGCGTGGCCTCGATCTCGGCGCGCGCGCGTTCGAGCAGCGCCGGCGCGGGGCGCTCCGGGCTGCGCGCGATCGGGGTGCCGAGATGCACCCGGATGCGCACGCCGAACGGCACCGGGAACAGGTTCTTGCTGAGCAAGCGCCACGACTCGTCGATCGCGACCGGCACCACGGCCAGCGCCGGCGCGGCCTCGAGCAGCGCGATCGCGCCGGCCGGCTTGAACGGCCGCAGCTCGCCGGCGCGCGAGCGCGTTCCCTCCGGATAGATCACGACCGAGACGCCCCGCTGCTGCGCGCGCGCGCCGAGCGCGCGGATCGCGTCGACCGCCTGCCCGCGGTCGGCGCGATCGATCAGCGCGTTGCCGCCGCGCCGCAGGTTGTAGGAGATGCTCGGGATCCAGTGCGACAGCTCGCGCTTCGACACGTACTTGGGATAGTTGGTGAAGAGCAGCGCGCCGAGGATGGGGATGTCGAACATGCTCTGGTGGTTGGCGACCAACAGGTAGGGCGTGTGCGGCGCGAGCTCGGCCGCGCGCTCGACCTCGATCCGCGTGCCGCACAGCCGGAAGGCGGCGACCAGCGAGGTCTGGAGCGCGCCCACCACGATCTCGTGCGGCCGCGGGCCGAACAGCCGCGCGATCCGCTGCAGCGGATCGAAGACGGCGAGGATCGCCCCGAACGCCGCGAGGAAGGGCAGCGTGAAGAGCCAGTCGACGAGGCGGGCCGGCGCGGCGACCTGCGGTCCGAGATCGGCGTCGCTCACGCCTCGTTCCGCTCCATCAGCTCGATGCGGTTGCCGAACGGATCGTAGGCGTAGATGCGGTCGAAGCCCTCGAGCGGCTCGTCGTCCGCCAGCTCGTAGCCGCCCGCGCGCAGCCGCTCGACGAGCTGCGGCAGGTCCTCGACGAGGAGCGCCGGGTGCGCCTTCCTCGCCGGCCGGAACGCCGCGTCGACGCCGAGGTGGATCTTCACCGTGTCGCTCTCGAACCAGCAGCCGCCGCGCGCTGCGAGATGTGGCGGCTTCGGGACCTCGGGAATGCCGAGCGCAGCGCCGTAGAAGGCACGCGCGCGCGCTTCCTCGCCAGCCGGCATCGCGAGCTGCACGTGGTCGAGGGCACGGATGCGCACGGCGCGAGGGTTGCACAGCTCGGCGGCGGTTTCAGCCTCGCGACGGTCTACGCGGCGAGCTCGAGCGCGACGAGGGCGGCGATCGCGGCGAGGCAGAGCAGGTGGTCGCGGCAGATGGCGCGCGCGAGCGCGCTCTGCACCTCGACGGGATCGCCGCGCGAGCCCAGCCGGACGGCATTCGGGAGAACGCGGCGGGCGGCGAGCGCCGCGGGCAAGGCGACGAGCGCCGGCGCTGCGATGCGCGGCGCGAGCGCGCCGCCGCCGCGGGCGAGCTGCACCAGGCTCGCCGCGAGCGCCGCGATCATCACCGCGCCCACCGCCCATCCCATCGGATTCGCGTCGGTCGTGACGCGCCGGTAGTAGGCCGCGATCGACGCCAGCACGGGCTCGGGCAGCGGCGCGGGCGCGCGCCCGTGGCGCAGCACCTGGACGTCGAACATCAGGTCCATCCAGAGGACCGCGAGCAGGAAGCCGCCGCACGCCGCGAGCAGCGCCGCCAATCGGCTAGGCCCCGCCCGCCGAGCGCCAGGCCGGCGCCGCCAGGCGGTAGAGGACGTGGGGTCGCTGCGCGTGGATCAGCGCGCGCTCGTAGCGGAAGCCGGCCTTCTCCATCACGCGCTGCGAGGGGCGATTCGAGCTGAGCGTGAAGCAGACCAGATCGGGCAGGTCGAGCGCGTCGAAGGCGACGCGGATGCTCTCGCGCGCGACCTCCGTGGCGAGGCCGCGGCCCCAGAAGGCCGGCAGGAGTGCGTAGGCCACCTCCACCTCCTCGGCGCCGCCGACCGCGACGCGCCGCAAGCCGCCGCGCCCCGCGAAGCGACCCGTCGCGAGGTCGCGCAGCGCCCAGATCCCGAAGCCGTGCTCGTCCCAGTGCGCCAGCAGGGCGCGCAGCAGCGTTTCGCTCTCCGCGCGCGAGCGCAGCCCGCCGAGCGTCGCCATCAGCTGCGGATCCGCGTGCATGCGGGCGAGGTCGTCGAGATCGCCGGCCTGCAGGCGCTCGAGGACGAGACGCCGAGTGGAGAGCCGGTCGATGGGCGTCGCGCTCACGCGGAGCCGCCGCCTCCGCCCGCCGGCTTCGGCGTCGACGTCAGCGTGATGGCGTGGTCCGCGAACCCGACGGCGCGCCAGAACGCGAGGCCGCGGGCGTTGCCCACCAGCACCTCGACGGAGATCCGCGCGCCCGCGGGCCAGAGCTCGGCTTGCAGGCGGCGCAGCGCCTCGCGCCCGAGCCCCTGGCGCCGGTGCGCGCGGTCGACGAAGAGCTGCCGCAGGTGCACGCCCGACTCGTCGGGGCGGAACAGCGCGTAGCCGACCGGCGCGCCGTCGATCTCGAAGATCACCGCGCGATACTCGCCCGCGAGCCAGCCGCGCATGCGCGCCTCGAGCTCGCCGAGCGACATCCGGTTCGCCGCGCCCTCGTCCTCGATCAGCGCGCGGTTCATGGCGGCGAGCCGCGGCAGATCCGCGCTGTCTGCGCTGCGGTAGTCCATGGCGCGCCCGAGCGTAGCGGACCCATCCCGATGCCAGGCGCCGACGATCGGGGCGGGCGGGGCGCGCTTGCCGTTATCATCCGCGCATGAGGCAACCGAGCATCGCAATCCTCGGCGCCGGCGTCTCCGGCCTGTGCATGGGCATCGAGCTCAAGCGCGCCGGCATCGACTCCTTCACCATCTACGAGAAGTCGGACCGCGTCGGCGGCACCTGGTACGACAACAGCTACCCGGGCGCGGGCTGCGACGTGCCCTCGCACCTCTACTGCTACTCCTTCGAGCCGAACCCCGACTGGACCCGCAAGTTCTCGCTGCAGCCGGAGATCCGGCGCTATCTCGAGCACTGCGCCGCGAAGTACGGCGTGCGCGACCACATCCGCTTCGGCGTCGAGATGAGCGGCGCGTCCTTCGACGAGCGGGAGGGCGCCTGGCGGCTCCGCACCAGCGCGGGCGAGTCGATCACCGCGAACGTCCTGGTCAGCGGCACCGGCCAGCTGAACCGGCCCCACGTGCCAGAGCTGCCCGGCCTTCAGGACTTTGCGGGCACGCGCTTCCACTCGGCGCGCTGGAACCACGAGCACGACCTCTCGGGCGAGAACGTGGCGGTGGTCGGCAACGGCGCGAGTGCGATCCAGTTCATCCCCTGCATCGCGCCGGTCGTGAAGCAGCTCACCGTCTTCCAGCGCTCGGCCAATTACGTGGTGCCGCGCTTCGATCGCGCCTTCCAGCCCTGGGAGAAGTGGATCTTCCGCCACCTGCCCTTCGCGCTGTGGCTCTACCGCGCCTCGATCTACTGGCGGCTCGAGGCGCGCTTCTTCGCCTTCTACCGCGGGAGCTGGCTCTCGAAGCGGCTCCGGGACGGCGCCCTGCAGTACATGGAGTCCCTGATCTCCGATCCGGAGCTCCGCAAGAAGCTGACACCCGACTATCCGATCGGCTGCAAGCGCATCCTGATCTCCGACGACTACTACCAGGCGCTGGTGCGCCCGAACATCGCGGTCGAGACGAGCCCGATCGAGCGGATCACGCGCGACGGCATCGTCACCCGGGATGGAGCCACGCATCCGGCCGAGACGATCGTGTTCGCGACCGGCTTCGAGACGACGTCGTTCCTGGCCCCGATGACGATCGAGGGCCTCGGCGGGCGCAAGCTCGAGGAGACCTGGCGCGACGGCGCCGAGGCCTATCTCGGCGTCGGCGTCTCGGGCTTCCCCAACCTCTTCCTGCTCTACGGCCCGAACACCAATCTCGGCCACAACTCGATCATCTTCATGATCGAGTGCCAAGTGCGCTACGCGCTCCAGTGCATCCAGGAGCTGATCGCGCGGGACCTGTCGCAGCTCGACGTGCGGCGCGAGGCGATGGACCGCTACAACGAGCAGCTGCAGCGCGACCTCGGCCGGACCGCCTGGGCCGCCGACTGCGCGAGCTGGTACAAGACCGCATCGGGCAAGATCACCAACAACTGGTCGGGCTTCACGGTCGACTACTGGCGGCGCACCCGTCACCCCGACTTCGGCGCGTTCGATGGGCGCGCGCGCGCCTGATCAGGTGGCGGCGCTGCTGCGCGGCGTCAGCACGCCGAGCACGAGCGCGACGAGCAGGAGCGCCGGCACGTCGCCCAGCAGGTGACCGTGGGCGCCGGCGCCGACCAGCGCCTGGACCGCCATGATCCCGCCGTGGACGAGGCTCGACCACACGGTGAACCAGATCAGGCTCAGATGCCGGAGCGGATCGCGCGCGGCCCGGATCAGGAAGACGCCCAGCGTCGCGTAGATCCCGACGATCATCTGCAGGTAGTCCGAATGACCGCCGGCGTGCCACGCCCACCCCGACGGCCACAAGATGGTGAGCGGGTAGAGTCCGATCAGGAAGATCGCGCCGAACACCCAGAGTGCGATGCGCAGGAAGCGAAGGCGCGCTTCACTCGAAACGTCGCTCATCTCGGTCGCCCTCCCCTTCCCGGCCGGCGTCCGCGGCGGCGTCGGCCACGGCGCGCGGGATGCGCCGCGGCGGGCTTGCCGCCCTGCCGGGGCGTGGCATGCCCGTGCGCGCGCTGCTTCGCCTTGCCGGCGCGGATCGCCGCGATGCGAGCCGCCATCGGAACCTCGAGGCGCGCCTCCGGGCGCGCCTCGTAGTCAAAGTCCGGGACGATCACCCGCGGCAGCCGCTTGCCGATCACCCGCTCGATCCTCGCAAGCTCCGCTTCCTCCTGCGGCGAGACGAACGTGAAGGCGTCGCCCGTCGCCTCGGCCCGCGCGGTGCGGCCGACGCGGTGGATGTAGTCCTCCGGGACGACCGGCACGTCGAAGTTCACGACGTGGCCGAGCGCCTCGACGTCGATGCCGCGGGCCGCGATGTCGGTCGCGACGAGGACGCGGTGCCTGCCGCTCTTGAAGCCCGCGAGCGCCGAGGTGCGCTGCGCCTGCGAGCGGTTGCCGTGGATGCGCTCGGCCTCCACCCCGTGCCGGACCAGGTACATCGCCAGGCGGTTGGCCCGGTGCTTGGTGCGGGTGAAGACGAGCGCCTCCTGCATCTCGCCGCGCTCGAGCAGCGCGACCAGCAGCGCCTGCTTGAGCTCCTGCGCGACGGGATACACCGCCTGCGTGATTCCCACCGCCGGCGCGGCCTGGCGGCCGACGTTGATCGTGACCGGGTTGCGGAGCATCTCGCGGCTGAGCGTCGCGATCGGCGCGGGCAGCGTCGCGCTGAAGAAGAGCGTCTGCCGGCGGGCCGGAAGGTGGCGCAGAACGCGGCGGATCTGCGGCAG
>Ga0335070_10001441_pt1 | contig 27491 bp, 27 predicted proteins | sample Lox_Sample_13_FD_206722 | JGI IMG/M metagenome (GOLD analysis project Ga0335070, IMG submission 206722) | Soil microbial communities from Loxahatchee National Wildlife Refuge, Florida, United States - Lox_Sample_1.3 | ecosystem: Environmental > Terrestrial > Soil > Wetlands | place: USA...
TGATCGAGTCCCGGATCACGGAGATCCTCAAAGAGTTGGCGAGCACGACAGGCAAGGAGCTCAATAGTGTCATAGAGTCCTTGCCCAAACAAATCCCGGCACGGATAGGGACAAAGATTGCTCCCGTTGTCACCCTCTCTCAGGTCGCGCAGAAAGAGGGAAGGGAAGAAATTCAAGTTCTGCTGACGGTGAAGAAGGGAGACGTGCTCCCCTTGGTGGAGGGTGAGGTGGAGAAGGAGGTCCTGACGTCGAGCAGGTTTTCTCCTGAGGAGAGAAAGGAAGCGCAGTCGAAGTTCAAGAGCATCCTGGAGGCGGAGAGTAAGAAGCCCATGGATGTCCTCTGGAAAATCCAGTAAGGGAGATCCCACCTGAAAAATTCCTTCCATCGACTCTTTGACCTATGGTAGTCTAAAAAAAGCGGTGGCGGCTACTCACCCCGATGGCGCCTTCCGAGAGACTTCGTGTGCTGGAAACGAGCTTTCTCGCTTCCGCGTGATGCTGTCCGTGCGTTCGCAGAGACGGGGCAGGAATCAGGTCATCGTTACCAGGCTCCTCCCCGTATTCTTGCTGCGCTGACCTACCTTCTCGTAGCCAACGGCTCTTAGAAGCAGATCGTGCCCTCGAGGCTGGAGTCTCGGGGCTACACGGAGAAAGGAGGAGAGCTATGCCGGACAGCATTTACAAGGTAGTCCAGTTGGTGGGGACAAGCAGTGTCTCCTGGGAAGATGCAGCAAAAAAGGTCGTGGATACTGCAAGCCAGAGCTTGCGAGATCTGAGGGTCGCCGAGATTACCCAATTAGACCTGAAGATTGAAGACGGGAAAGTCGTCGCCTACCGCGCCAGGGTCAATCTCTCGTTCAAGTTCGAGGCGGGGAAGTGACGACGGCAAGAATCCGGGTGACTGAAGGAACATTCTAACCGTGAACGACGAGGGGGTGTCGGGGCCGGCCGGTTGCGCCCCGGGCCCCCTCGTTATTGCTCAGCGGCGCGTAACCCCCTGGGCGGTGCTACCCGAGAGGACTCCGTAATGACCTCTGGAAGAACCGATGAGCCTCTGGTAAAGGAGAACTTCCCTCTCAAGGCGCTCAACACCTTCGGTCTTGACGTGAGGGCGCGATACTTTGCCACCATCGACAGCGATGGGTGCCTGGAGATGCTCCTCGACGAAGGGATATTTCGCGATGGGAAGTTTCTGATTCTGGGTCACGGGTCGAACGTCCTCTTCAGCTCTGACTACGACGGGCTCGTCGCCCGTATGTGCCTAAAGGGAAAGAGGGTCATCCAGGAGGATTCCAACCGGGTGGTCCTCGAGGTTTCGGGCGGCGAAGATTGGTCTGAGTTGGTGACCTACGCCGTGGATCGGGGCTGGGGCGGCATGGAAAACCTCGCCATGGTGCCCGGGACTGTCGGGGCGGCGCCGATTCAAAACATCGCCTGCTATGGGCAGAACCTCGTCGATGTCTTCGTTTCCCTGGACGCGGTCGATCTCACTACCGGCACCCTGAGGAAATTCACCAAGGAGGAATGCGCCTTCTCGTATCGAGAGAGCATGTTCAAGGGGTCCGCAGGGAAGAGATACCTGGTCACCAAGGTTCGCCTCTCCTTGTCGAAGAACCCGGCAGCAGACACCTCGTACCATTCGCGCTATGACTCCATCGAGGACGAGCTGCGGGCTGGTGCCCATCCACCGTACACGATCAGAGACGTATACCGGGCGGTCTGCACCATACGGGCACGGAAGCTCCCCGACGTGAAGGAGATCGGTTCCGCCGGGAGCTTCTTCAAGAACCCTCTTGTCAGCAAGGAGAAGGCGCTCGAGTTGCGCGAGACGGTTCCCGGGTTGCAGGTGTACCCTGTGGATCAGTTGCTCTATTCCCAGAGAGCCGAGGGCCTGGTTGGTGACTCGACGCATCTCAAGGTACCGGCCGGGTGGCTTCTGGAGGAGATGGGCTGGAAGGGGAGGCGCGTCGGAAATTGCGGGCTGTGGCCGAGGCACGCGCTGATCGTGGTGAACTATGGCGGCGCCACGCCGGGAGAGTTGCTCGACTTTGTCGAGACGGTACGGGAGGCCTTTTTCCGGCGTTACGGCATTTCACTCGAGAACGAGGTGAACGTCGTCTGACCATGCTCCGTCGACGCTCACTGTCTGCTTCCGGCCACCGGGACGGCCCTGACCTCACTCCAGCGGCTGAAGAGGCCGGGCTTCGGGTTTCCGTCGTAGTCGCGGAGCCCCATGGTGCCGAAGGCCTTGAGGAGGACCTCGCCGATATACTGCAACGTCGGGTCGCTCCCGCCTGTGGCACGGAACAGATCCACGACGCCGCACCAGGCCGGGTCGAAGGTGCAGGGGCAGTCGGTCATGACCTCAACGGGGAGCACGTCGCGGTTGGACCACCAGGTCACAAGATCCATGCCGTTTGTGGTTGCCTCCTGAATGAGGCGGTCGAAGTAGGCGAGCTGGTTGGTCTCACTCGAGTCCAGGACGGTGACGCAGCCGGAGGGGGAGAGGGCGCGAACCGGCGTGCTGTTCCACCCGGTTTCGGCGATGACCATGGGCTCGTTGTTGCGGGATGCGGCCCGAGTGAACCAGTCGGCCGGGAGAGCGGTCGGGTCAATGAAGTTCGATATGAGGTGGGGGTAGGTGGAGATGGCGAAGCGATCGCGCTTGAGGTTCCTGAGCCTGGCGTAGTTGGCCTCGAAGCAGGCGGGGTCCCCGGGAGAGGCGCAGCCTCCCCCGTAGCCGTAGAGAAGGTCGATCTGGATCGACGGGAAGACGACGGCGCGGGGCTTCACCGCCTTGACCCGGTCGTAGGCGGCATTCGCCACCGCCACCAGGCCGTCCCAGGCTGCGTTGCAGCTCATGAACAGGTTCATCTCGATGGCGATGTTGACGTGGACCGGGTCGAACTTCCGGACCATCCACTCCACGTAGGCGAGGTAGGCGTTCCGCTTGGACGTCCCATCGGGCGCCACGGCGAAGTCGTAGCACTCCGCCGACCACTGCGACTGGAGACTCAGCACTCCACTCTGGTAGACCGCCTTGTCGGCGAGATATCTGCGGCCGGAGCCGGCGACGAGCTGGAGAGAAAGAAACACCGGCTTGCCGGCAGAGACGGCGAAGGCGGCCTGCCGGTCCATCTCTTCCACCCAGGGAGCAGGCAAGGTGGTGCCGTTCTCGAACTCGTCCCAGGGAATCCCGTAGAAGTCGTTGTGGAAGGAGATGATGTCCACATCGGTCCCCAGATCGGCCTGGGTGAGGAGCAGGTACCCGCGGGGATCGTTGAGGACAAGCTGAGCCCCGGTCGAGGCAAGGGCGAATGGTCGCGTCTCCGTCTCGGAGTGAGAGGAGCCCGATCCGCCGCCGCCGCAGGAGAGGCTGAGGAGAGCTAGCAGGAGCGGAAGGGTCCAGATCCAAGTCGCTCGCCTGCCCCTGACATGGCGAGAGACCTCGAGCCTGTTCATAGGGGAGTCCTTTCGTTTGCCGGCGGCGGAATCATATCCGATCCCAGAGAGGAGGTAAACGGAGCCGGCGCCCTTACGCGGCGAGAACTCCCCGTTTCCAGAGAGAGGACATGCGGTCACGTGCCCCCACCCCCGCGCGAGATGCAGGGATCTCTGTCGCGGGCGGCCACGATTCCCCTCGCATCAGCTATTCCGAGAGCTTGAGGAGCAATCCCGTCCGCTTCGCCCGGTTCAACGCCGCCCTCATAAGGTACACTTCCAGGACGAGGTAAACGAAGGCGAGGGCGTAGCCCTTGAAGAGTACGTGGGAGAAGATGGGGGCGAAGCCATAGAAGTGGCGGAAGTACTCGAGGAAGTAGGTGAGGGGTATGAGCGCCGCGAGGGCTGTTGCCCACGCGGGGAGGATGGATACCGGATAGTAGATACCGCAGACAAGGAGCATGAGGCTCACCAGAGACCAGGCCGCCACCTCGGCGCGGTTGCCGAAGGTAAGGACCAGGATGCAGACGAGGGCGCCCACGGTGGTGGCGCAGAGGAAGAGGCCCAGGATGAACAGACCCAGGGCGCCGGCCCCTGGGACGGTGAAGTCGAACTGGAAGAGACGGTAGCTCGCCACCATGAGCAGGAAGAAGACGATCCCACCTCTGGCCGCGCCCACCACAGAAGACCCGAGCAGGAGATGGCGAATCCCCACCGGCGCGATGAATCCGTGCTTCAGCGCCTTGCTCCACACGTCGTAGAGGAGCACGTAGGAGACATCGAGCTGGCACACCTGGACCGCGCTCATGGAGACGATCCCCACGAGGATGAATGCCCTCATGTCTCTTGGCAGGGCTGCAAATTCCGTGAGGAGCCCTACCGACAGGAACCCTACCAGCGGCCAGAAGAGGATCTCGAAGAGGGTGAAGACGTTCCTCTTCGTCATGATCCAGTTCTTGTAAATGAAGGCCTCTGTCTTCGTTAGCTCAACGAGCAAAGGCGATAAAGACGTCCTCAAGATCGGACTCCCGGATGCGAAGATCGTGGATGGCGATCTTCTGACTGGTGAAGAGATCGAGGATCTGCGGCAGACGCTCCCTGTGGTCGTCCACGAGGATCCGGCAGGTGGAGTTGTCGGCCTGGAGGCCATACACCCCCGCCATGCCCTCCAGCGACGGAGCCGGAAGAGTCCCGTGGAAGGTGATGAGGATGGTATCGGCGAGACGGAGATCTCGCTTGAGTTGCTCCGGCCTGCCGCAGGCCCTGATGGTGCCGTCCTTGATGAAGGCCACCTCTTCGCAGAGCGTCTCCGCCTCCTTCATGTTGTGAGTGGTCACCAGGATGGTCGTCCCCCTCTCCCGGTGGAGCCGGATGATGAACTCGCGGATGCGGCGGGCCACATCGGGGTCCAGGCCGACGGTGGGCTCGTCGAGCAGGAGGAGCTCCGGGTCGTTGATCAGGGCTTTGGCAAGGGAGAGTTTCTGCTTGGTGCCCGTGGAGAGCTCGTCGAAGCGGGTCTTGGCCGCCTCGCGCAGGTCAAAAAGGTCGAGGAGACCGTCCACCTTCACCTGCCGCGCCTTCCCCGCGAGGCCGTAGAGCATGCCATAGTACTCAAGGTTCTCCCGGACGTTCAGGCTCCAGAGGAAGTTAGCATGGCCTGAAGAGAGGTTGATCCGCGTACAGAGTTCTCTCCCGTTGGTGCGCAGGTCGATCCCCAAGACGCGGACCTCCCCGGCCTCGGGGACGAGGAGGTTGGAGATGACGGAGAGAAGCGTGGTCTTCCCCGCACCGTTCGGGCCAAGGAGGCCCCAGAGGGCGCCTCGCGGCACGGCCAGGTCCACGCCTCTGAGGGCCTCTTTCCTCCGCTTCCGAAACCATCCCGAGACGTAGGTCTTTCGGAGCCCTTTCACCTCGATGGCATTGTCCACGTCTCGCCCTCGTTAATATCTCGCCGACGCAGTCAGTCCGCTGCAATTATTGAAAACTATCATAACCACCCTTGGTAGGGGAATGAAGGATAGGCCAGGGGAGCGGAGGTGTCAATAGAGGGGGAGAGGGGAGGGGCCGCGCTAGAGGTGGAGTCGTCTGCGCCACGAAGGGCATTTCGCGCATAGTGCGGGCTGGTCAGACAACGGTTAGTTCCCTCGGGCTCAGGGTCAGAAGCTGGAGACCATCGTCGGTGAGATGCAGGGTGTCCTCCAGCTTCACGGTGATCCCTTCCGGTTCCATAACATGCATTTCCAAGGCGAGCACCGCTCCCGGCGGCAGGACAATCTCGCTATTCCAGGTGAGGAGCGGCACTTCGTTCACCTCGAGACCGATGCCATGGCCGATGAAGTGGGCCTTGGTTCCGCGCTGGAAGCGCATGAAGCTCTCTGCAAGGCCCAGCTCCTCGGCCCGGCTGAAGGCCAGGCCGACCATCTCGCCACACGACATCCCGGGTCTGACCCGCGCTATGAGGCAATCGGCCACCTCTCTCAGCCGCCCGAAGAGATCCACCGCCCGTTCGGGGGCTCGGCCCACGGCGTAGGTGCGGCTCTGGTCGGCGTGATAGCCTTCGACACAGGCGGGGAGGTCCACCAGCACCAGATCGCCTGCTTGGATGACGCGGCGGGACGCTCCCACGGGCACGGCGCTGCTCAGGCCGACTCCGGTCAAGGTGTAGACGGTGCCGCTCGTCTCCCTGAGGTTCGGTCCGGAACCGAGGCATCCCCGGCCCATAACCGGGTCGGCGGTGCGGAGAAAGATCATGCCCTCGTGCCCGGCGAGACGCTGGGCGGCTTCGACATGGGCGGAGAGCTCGAGCTCGGAGAGACCCGGTTTGAGACGGGCGAGGACCGCCTCGTGGCCTGCGTGGACCGCGGCGCAGGCCTTCCTGATGGCGTCGGTCTCGGCAGCGTCCTTCGCCAGGCGCTGGTGGAGAACCTCGGGGGTAATATCCACGAGCTCCCGTCCGTGGAGCGCCTCCTCGAGACGGCGGGCGTGGGCTAGAGTAAGGAGGTCGAACTCCGTGCCCACTCGTGCGCCGGCCCCGGGGCCAGGAAACATGCGGCGGCAGATCTGATTGACCTTGCCTTCGGCGACCATGCGCTCGGCGGGGAGGCCGCAGTCGCGCTGGGCAAAGTCATACCCCCGCGAGACGAAAAGGAGGTAGTCGTCGGGCAGGACCACGAGGTAAGCGGGCTGGGCGGTCCCACTGTAGTAGAGCACGTCCCGGGAATGGAAGAGTACCGCACCGGCCAAGTGACGCTCCCTGATTGTTTCCTGGAGCTGCTGGATTCGTGCTGAAAAAAAGGCGGTGGATCCCATATCGACATTTGCTCCGATCAGCTCAAGCGATACCATGCCATCATTTTACCTCGTCCACCTTCACGAAGATGCCCCGCCGGTCGGTACCGGCGCGGCTGGAGGCGCTGGCGATGCCGGTCTGGCTCTCGGAGGTCTCCCGGGCGACGCCGCCGAGCTCGATCCACTCGCCCAGCCTGGCGCTCACTCTAGTAGAAGCCCCCTGGGTGTCGATACGGCCTTGCTCGCCGAGGGTTGCCCGCTGCGGGCTTATCTCCAGGATCACCTGATCACCGCTGAGGCGCGGCAGGACATAGAAACCGGAGGTGACGCCGCGATAGGTTGTTCCGCCGCTGACGGCCACGCCACGGGGGTCGCGAAGGACGGTGCGCTCGGGATAGGGCACCGAGGTGCCGGCCTGGATGAAGGCCTGGCTCCCTTCGAGAACCTGCACCTGCTGAGTATCCCCGGCTTTCTGCAGGGTACTGGTGCTCGACGCCCGGCCGCTGACCTGGTCCTGGCCGCGGCGGTAGCCGGCGGCGGCGCCGTCACGGGCGCCGATGTCCCGGACGACGGCCCGGCCGTGGTCCCCAATGCTCACGTTGCCGGATGCCGCCAGCTCCCGTTCGAGTTGCTCTCGCGTCGCGTTCTGCCGCACCGTGATGAGGAGCCGGCGGGGAGAGGTATCGATCTGCCCCAGAATCTCCTTGATCTCGGCGAGATTCTCCGGAGTGGCTCTGATGATAAGCTGGCCGCTCCTTCCTAAGATCGCTCCCTCCGGACCGATGAAGGGCTCGATAAGGGGGATTAGCTCCTCGGCGGTCCGGTGCTGGAGCGCGATCACCTCGACGATGGTCCTGTCGGCATGAGCCTGAGCGACGAGGAGAAGGCCAATAGCGGCGACAGCGGTGAGAGCTCGTTTCATAAGGTCCGCCCCTTTGCTGGTATTCTAACCGGCACAATGCCGGTTAACCCAAGAGGGAACGCAGCAAGGAGCGTGCCGTGGGCGTCCGTATTGCCTCGTGGTTGCCACAGCGACCTCGAGAGGACTCCTGTGCTACCCTACCGGGAAACACCGCGGGGCTCTACCCATGATCATCACTACGACCACCGGCCGCACCTTCGACACGGACAGGGACTTCACCGCGGTGGAACGCCACATCCTTCAGAAGCTCTTCCTCTGGGAAGAGATGGCGGTCAGCCTGAAACAGTTCCGCGCCGAAAGGGCGAAGGCCTTCGAGAAAGGCTGGAGCGGCTCGGGCCCGGTCATGGAAGGCCCTGTCATGACGATCATCATCTCCGACATGGAGAAACGGCTCGTCGCCCGCCTGCAAGGGGGGAAGCCCGAAGGGCATGGAGACTAGCCCTCTTTCTCTGGCTGGAAATTCCGCCCGAGAGCTGCAGGGGCGCTCGCCTGCCAGCGGCTCACCCACCTTCTGAGGCCAGGGTAGCGATAGGCCAGATCCTGGATCCAACCCGTCCTGCCCATGTTCACCACGAGCAAGGTCAGAATCATCACCGGAAAGGGTGATACCTGAAAGAGAGGTGCGGGCAGCCCGGGAAAGCTCTCCTGGAGCATGATGCCGAGCACCTGCAAGGCGGCGAAAAGGTAAGCCCCGAGGGCGGCCCTGACCGGATGCCAACCGCCGAAAATGACGAGGGCGAGGGCAATCCAGCCCGCTCCCTCGGCACCCTGGGGCCGCCCCCATCCCGGCTTGATCGCGAGCGAGAAGGTCCCTCCCGCCAGCCCCACCAGCGCCCCACCCACGAGGGTATAGAGGATCCGGAGGTAGTGAACGCTGATTCCCCGGGCGAAGGCCGCCTGCGGCTTCTCCCCCACGGCGCGGAGCTCCAGGCCGGGCTGGGTAAGGAAAACCCACCACCAGAGGACGGGGATGAGGAGCAGGCTGAGGTAGACCACCGGGCTGTGGCGGCCGAAGACGACGCCGAGAAAGGGTAAGGCGCTGATTCCCGGGAGAGACCAGACGGGAAGTTCGGGCCCGAGCTTCCGGGCGAAGGGATGGCCGAGAAAGTAGGCGAGGTCGCGGCAGAAGAGGGTGAGGATGAAGCCGACCGCGACTTGTGATCGCCCTAGGACCGGGCCCAGCACAGCCACGAGGCCGGCGATCAGGATTCCCACCAGCCCGCTCGCCCCGAGGCCCAGCCATGGGTTGCCGCTCAGGAGGCCTACGGCGACTGCCGCCATGGCCGCGAGGAGGATGCTACCGTCGAGGGAGAGATTGATGACGCCAGCCCGCTCGGTGAGGGTCTCCCCCAGGGTGGCCAGGACGAGAGGAGCGCCCGTGGAAACAATGCCTGCCAGGGTAAGGGCGAGGAACTCCATCAGCGACCCCTCCCCGGAAAGAGGAAACGCTCCTCGAGCCCCTGGACCAGAAACACGGCCAAAACGAGCGCGCCCTGGATAACCCCACTCAGGGAGGAGTCGAGCTGAAGCTGGAGCGGAAGCTGGATGGAGCCCACGTTGAGGAGGGCGAAGAACAAGCAGATGGGCGGGATGAATCGCGCGCGGCAGGAGGCCAGCATGGTCACCAGGAGGGCGGTATAGCCGTAGTTGCTTGATATGGCCGGGAGCAGCCGGTGGTAGACCCCCACCACTTGGAGCGCTCCGGCGAGGCCGGCGAGGCCGCCGCAGACCGCCATCGCCTCAAGGATTCTGCGGTTGGGGCGAAGACCGAAAAGCAGTGCCGCCTCCGGGTTCTGGCCCACAGCCCTGAGGGTCAGCCCCCAGCGGGTCCGGCGGAGGAGAAGAACCGCGGCCCCGAAGGCGAGCAACCCCACGGTAAGGCTCATGGGGCTGAGCGACAGCCCCGCCAGCTCTCGAAGCCAGAGTGACGGGTGGAGCGGTTCCGTCCCGCTCATGGAGGCGACGCCCGGCCGTCGCCACGGGCCGAAGATCAGCCACAGGGTGAGACCCAGGGCGACGAAGTTCAAGCCCAGACCACCGAAGATCTCGTGCACCCTGCCCCAGGTCCTGAGGCCCCCCGCGGTGACGGCCCACAGAGCGCCGCCGAGGATGCCCGCCGCGAGGGCTCCGGCCACGAGGACAACACCGCCTCCCTCCGGGAACGGCCGGAGGAAGCCGGTGGCGAAGACGGCGCCGAGGATGATCTGGCCTTCGATGCCGATGTTCCATAGGCCGGCGGCGAAGGTGAGCAGGAGGCCGCTTGAGCCGAGGAGCAGGGGAACCCACACGGCGAAGGTTTGCCCGATCTTTGCCGGCGCGCCGAGGCCGCCCTGGAGGAGGATGCCCAGGGTTCGGAGGGGCGGGGCGTCCGCGAGGAGGAGCACTGCCGCGGTAACGAGGAAGGAAAGGAGGATGGCGGCGATGATGCGTCCGAGGGATCGGGTCGAGGAGGCCATCGCCTACACCGTCCTTTCCTGGCCGGCCATGAGGCGGCCTACCGCCTCGAGGCTTGTGGCGCGGGTGGAAAGGTTCGCCACCAGTCTCCGGTTGTAGAAGACGAGCAGCCGATGGCTATAGGCGAAGATCTCGTCCAGGTCCGAGGCGGAGAACAGAATAGCGGTGCCCTGGCGACATCTCTCCACGAGGTGCTGCCAAACCTGCCTGGTCGCCTCGAGATCGAGTCCCCTCGTCGGATGCTCGAGCAGGAGGAGCCTGAGCCGAGCCGGGATGAGCGAAAGGAGAAGACGCTGCTGGTTGCCGCCGGAAAGCGCCCTCGCCGGGGTGGATGGCTGGGCCTGGATGCTGAAGCGGCTGATCGCATCCTCGGGTGAGAGCGGGGCCGTGCCCCGGCCGTTCCGAGGAAGGGCCAGATGGACATGGTCCGCGAGACTCAGTTCCGGGAAGAGGCCCTCCTCAAGTCGAGCTGCGGGGACAAAGTGAACCCCCGCCCGGCGGAAGGCGAGGTACGGCCGGCCCTGGAGCTCGCTGCCGTCGAGAACGAGACGGCCGCCCACAACCCGGATCAGCCCCGCGAGGCCGCGGAGAAGAAGTTCCTGGCCGTTGCCCTCGAGCCCCGCCAGCCCCAGGATCTCTCCCGGCCGAACCTCCAGAGAGAGGTCCTCGAGGGCGAATTTCTCTCCAAGGAGGTGAAGACGGTCCAGGGTGAGCAGCGGTGGTTCGAGCGGCTGCGTCCTCGCCTCCGTCCCGAGGGCAGCATGGGGCTCGGCGCCGAACATGAGGGCGATCAGGTCCTTGGCCCGGATGGGCTGAGCAACCCGTGCCACCAGGCGTCCACGGCGGAGGACGATCACCTCCTGGCAGAGTTCCTCCACCTCGGAGAGCTTGTGGCTGACGAAGACGATCGTCTTGTCCGGCTCGGCGGCGAGCCGGCGCATGGTGCCGAAGAGCGCCTCTTTCTGGGTGACCGATATGCCGGTGGTAGGCTCGTCCAGGATGAGGACCTTGACCCCGAGGTCGAGGAGGCGGAGGAGCTCCAGTTGCTGTCGCTCCCCCACGGTAAGCTCGGCGACCTTCTCCTCGGGTGGAAGGCGAAGGTGGAACCGATGGGAGAGGTCCTGGAGTCGCTTCAGCGTCTCGCTCCGGCGCCTTCTTTTTCCCAGGACGAAGTTCTCCCAGACCTTCAGGGCGGGGAAGTCCAGCGGGTCCTGGGCGAGCATGCCGACGCCGAGACCGAGGGCCGCGGCAGGAGTGAGCCCGTCGGCGACCTTGCCGTTCAGGAGGAGGCGGCCCCTTGTGGGGCGGGTGTGGCCGGCGAGGATCCGCATCAGGGTGCTCTTGCCGGCGCCGTTCTCGCCCAGGAGCCCATAGATCCGGCCCGGTTCGAGCCTCAGATCGATCCCGGCATTGGCCTGGACCGCGCCGTAGCGCTTGTGGATGTCCTGGAATTCGATGAGCACGCTGGCGGCTCACTTGGCGCTGCTGGCGCCTTCCATCCCCTTGAGGAGCTGCGGCATGTACCAGATCTGCTGGTCGGTGGCCTTCTCCCCGGCGCGGAGGAAGGGGCTCCCGTCCTGGTAGAAGAGCGGACCCTGGAAGAGGTTGATTTTGCCGCTTCCCAGGCCCTGAATGAAGCGGTTCAGCTCGGCGTCCACCTGCGGCGACAAGGCGGGACCCTTGAGGAAGCCCACCGCGCTTGTCTCCTCGTTATTGATGTTCCGCCAGTCGGGCGCATTCCAAATCCAGGCCTGCTTCCAGCGGCCGTCGCGCACCGCCCTCACCGTCTCCAGGTAGGCGGGGCCCCAGTTGAAGTAAGGCACGCCGAGGCAGACCTCGTCGACGCCCTGACAGGCTCCCTTATAGTCGTACGGGATCGCCCAGACCTTGCGGCCGGCCTTCCGTTTCTGGGCGGCAACCACCGCCGCCTCCGTGGTATCGATCCCGGAGATGACCACGTCATAGCCGCCGTCGTAAAATAGGCTCGCCACCTGGGTAGGGTCGGCAGTGACGCCGGGAATGTTGAACCAGAAGCCGATCCAGCTCACCTTGAACTTGAGGCCGGCAAGGGGCCGCTGGCGCACCTTCTCCCAGCCGTACGCGGCGCCGAGGTAGGAGGAGGACGCAAGCCTCCTCGTCTCTTCGTTGATGAGCGGGCCGAGGTACCCGATCTTGCCGGTTTCCGTGGTGAGGGCGGCGACGAACCCTGCCATCATCTTGGCGTACTCCATGCGGCCCATGATATTGCCAAGGTTGGGCGGCGCCTTCCGGGTGAGGACGTCGTCACCGGACACATGGATGACGGTCACCTCGGGATGCTTCTTCGCCGCCTCCCGCGCCCCGTCCTTCATGTCGTCGGAGTTGGCGATGATCAGGCGGGCGCCCTTGGCGACCAGGTCGTCCACGAGTTGCGGCAACGTAAGCCCCGGCCGGTCCGCCGGGTTCACCTTGTCGAGGTAGATCATTTTTGTTCCCGGGAGCTTGCCCTCGACGTAGAGGCCGGCGTCGTAGTGGGCCTGACTCCACCCCCGGTCGTTGTATGGTCCCACGAGGAGGAGCCCGAAGGTGAAGGGTTTCCCGGCAGGCTCCGCAGCGTCTGCTGCCGCGGCGATGAGCAGAAGGGCAAGGGAGAGGCAGAGGCTTTTCCCGACCATCGGTTCCTCCTCGGCAAAAACGGCCGGTCTTCAGGATGATGAGGACGGAGCGAAGCGATAAGGCATATTACGGAAATCGTGCCCTCGGATCAAGGGTCTCGGAGAGGAATCGTGTTTCGGCGTCTCCGGTGTTCCTGGGGAGCGGATAATCTGTTAGCATAAACTGGGAAGTCGTGATTCGTGCCGGCTGCCGTGGGGCTGAGGAAAATGTCCGTGGGGAGGACGGGGTATCCCATGGAGAGCCAGGACAGACATAGTGCTCACCAGATGTATCCCGCTGATCCCGGGGAAAAACCACCAGCCGATGGCGAAGCGCTCACCATACGGTGGCTCTGCTACGAGGAGTATCCCCTGTCGGACCCGGCGGACTCGGCTCCGGGACGGGTCGGAGGCAAGGAGAGTGCCATGCTGGATTCAGAGAAAGTGAAGGCGGTGCGAGAGTATCTTGAGACCCAGTTCCCGGGCGGTAAGGTGGAAGATCGATACGAGGCCTCCAGCAAGAGCCAGGTGTTCCGCGTTCACCATGAGGGCAAACTCTACCTCACCGCCGTGCGCGAGGCATTCCTGGGCGACCATGGCGCTGGCGATATCGCCGCCGCTCTTTCCCGTTTCCACCTGATCGAGCACCTCCGTGAGCTCGCAGGTGAACAGATCATCGTCACCAAAGAGGGCCTGGCCCTGTAACGGCTTGGGGTCATCAGTGGTTGATCTGGACGCACTCTCCAGACAGGTGCTCGAGAACTGCGCCATCTCCGATGCCCGGTTCGCGGGGCACTACTCCGTCTGCAGCCTGGCTCTCCGCCTGCGTGACCTCTACAAGTGGGAGAAGGGCCTGGAGCCGTGGGTCGAGGAGGATCCCCCGGTCCTGCTGGAATGGATCGGCGGCAAGCAGGAGGAGTGGGAGGGGCTCCTGGAGCGGGATTTCGGTGCCCTCATCGTTTCCGGCACCGCCTACGATCCCTTCGACGTCACGGGTATCAATGGCGTGCTCGAGGGTGAGGGGCTCTTCTACGGTGCCGGGTACGTCCACAGCCTGAAGCCGAGTTTTTTCCTCGCTCGCCTCGAGGAGGTGAGGGAGGTGGAGGGCTACCCGGTGTATATCCTCGGCCGGGAGCTCGCCCGCGATCTGGTCACGGCGCCGGCCCTCTCGCAAGAGGAGCGCGTTCTGGTGCGGAAGGAGGCGGCACAGCTCTTCCTCTGGAACCAGATCTTCTTTCTCAGGAAGTCAGGCAGAGCCGCCCTTGCCGAGGCCACGAAGGCCTGCGGTCTGGATAACGAGGCCTTGAAGGATGCGGGTGCCACCGTGACCGCCCTCGCGGCCGCCGAGATGGGGTCCTACATCCATCACGAGCTCGGAGAGATTCGCGATAGGACCTTCGACCGCCAGGTCTGGCGGGACATCATCGCCACCTTTCCCCATACGCCTCTCGAGCTTCTCGCCCGGACGGTCAAGGACATGCTGGCGGATACAAACGAGTACGGCAGACTCCGATACATTGCCAGGGAAGAGAAGAGAGCCTCTCTGGCCCTCTACATCGCCTTCCTCGACGGGTTGAGAAAGGAGCTCTTTCCCGAGATGAACGAGGCCTTTCGGGAGTTCGTCAAGACCGGAAGCTGGCGGGTTATGGAAGACGCGAGGCTTCGCGGCTACCACACTGCCCGCCACCATGCCGAAGTGCTCACCCGGCTCTACCGGCAAGGGGCCGAGAGGCACGACATGGCTTGGACGCAGAAGCAGATGGAGGAGCAACTCCTCATGCCTCTAGGCATCCTCAGGGAACAAAGCACGGCCGAGGAATAGCCTTTCTAACGAGCATCCCGCCGCTACACAATCCCCAGCCTGGCGCCGAGGGCCTTGTGAGGCTTCGGGAATTCCGGCTGGAAGTTTTGGTAGAACGTCACCGGGTAGCGAGCGCCGATCTTGCTTCCCGCCTCGCGCAGGCCCTGGACCAGGGCATCCAGTCCCTTCCCTGGGAGGCCGAACACCAGCTCGTCGTCCTGAGTCATGGAGAAGATGCGGTCGCCCATGCCGGGGATGGCGACCCGGGGAGCTCCGGTCTTGAAAGGCGCGAGCAGGTACTCGCAGCACTCGATCTTGCCGCCGAAGTGTCCGGGCACGCGCTCGCCGCTCTGGTAGGCCCATGCCTGGACAAGGCGCATCACCTGGGCCGGATTGCCGTAGATCGCCACGGTGTCGGGCTCGACCGCCGTCCTTGCCAGCGGCGCGAGGAGGAGCGCGCCGTACTCCTCGTTGCTGAGATGGACCATGGATTCGATCTCCGTTGCCGCTGCCTTCTCGCTTGAATGAAACGCAACCTCGCAGAAGAGGCTTGCCAGTGAGGCTTTGGGGTCCTTGGCGCCGCTCATGCCGAAGGCGACCACGGCAGGCGCGCAGATGAGGTCCTCCCTCGTCAACCCCATGGTCCAGCCGTAGACCCGGGCCATGGTAACCGCCTGGCAGATGGTCACCTTCTTTCCCATGGCCGATGACGGCTGGCGCGTCTTGTCGGGAAATCCGGCCTTGTCCTTCAGGAACTTGACCGCAATGGGCAAGGTCTTGAGGCGAAGGTCGTTCCGGATAAACTCCGCCGTCTCTGCATAGTTCGGCTTCTCCATGGGGCTCCCTCCTCTCTCAGGAATTCGAGGTCATGGCCTTCCAATAAGGATGATCTGAGCTCTTTTCATAGGCCGCTCCCGAGAGGATCCCCTCGGGGGTGAAGAGCAGGACCAGCCGGTCGTAGCGGACGAGGGCCCCGTAGGCAGCAAGATCAATTCCGGGGCGCCAGAACTCTGCCAGCGGTATTCCCACCGACAGTTGATTTCTCTTGAGCACCGCCCGCTGGTAGATGAGGAGATCGCCCCCCTCCACCCTTTCCACCTTGTCGGGCGCGCCGAGGAGAACGAGGACTTCCCCTAGGGTCGTCTTCCCGGCCACGAGCCGGTCGCTGGGATAGGCGACCTCGCCGCCCTCGACTCCCCCAAGGAGTTGGTAGGTGATGCAGCCCGGGAGAAGCAGGGGCATGAGGAAGAAGGCGAGCGTGGCGATCAGCTTAGAACGGGAAGCCATAGGATGCCTTTGCGGCGTTCAAGCTCATGCCGTAGTGGGTGAGGAGATCGTTCTTGTCAAAGAAGAAGACCACCCGATCGTGCTGCTCTTCGCCGTTGAGAAAACTCACGAGCACAAGCCAGACGCCGGTCCCCTTGATCACGGACCGTTGATAGACGTAGGCGTTGCCGTTCGAGAGCTCCACCACCTGGCTCGGGGCCCCCAGAACCTTGCAAACATCAGCCGCCTTGCTCTGCCCCGGGAGAAGGGGCTCGAGCAGGGCAGGATCGAAGGGTTGGTACTCCGTGTTCTTGCCGAGGACGACGCAACCGGTGCAGAGAGCGAGGATGAGCAGCCAGATTCCAAGAGACAGAGTGGGTTTCACTGTTTCACCTCCAGCTGCTAGCCCCGTGGCACAACACTGAGCTTGAACATGACCTCGCCGTAGCCGGCGCACTCCACCCCGACATCAGGGCAGCGGACCTGGTGGCCAAAGTGAAAGGCGTTGGGATCCAGGCCCTCCCCGAGGCGCTCGCAGATGAGCGCCACCGGCAGGACCATCTGGGAGATGGCGTAGATGCAAAGTTTCTTGGGGCAGAGCTTCGTGATGAAGTTTCCATCAACGTCGAGAACGAACCGGTCGCCGACCTGGTAACCGGAGCTGCAATGTCGGGCCTTCACGACCTCGGCGAGGATGGAGAAGAGCGGAGCGGCCTCGGCGAGGCCCTCCATGTGCCGGAGCCTAGGATCGCCCTCCCTGAACTCCGCCTTGTCGGTCGGCGAGTAACCCACCCGATCTCCGAACTTGTCGAGCACCTCGCGTTGAGACATATCTCCTCCCGGCGCTGCCCTACACGGCGAGATGCCCTCGCCGCCTGCTCGACCGAGAGACAGCCAGGAAGGGAATCTGCCAACCCACCCCCTCTCGAGGGGGAGGGCTAATGCTCTTGGGGCTATCGAACCGCTTGCAGAGGCGAGTGTGCCATAAACCGCCGGGCTTTGAAAGTCTTTTTGGCGGAACCTTGCCGGCACTATGGAGAAACCACCTGCTGCGGCCCGCAGTGGAATAGATATTGCAAAACACCGAGGGGAACGAAAACCTTTTCCCATCGAAAAGGAACGGACGGGACGGATCTCGGCTCGACTGCCTATGACCCCGGTATCACATCGAGGTCAGCTCCCCGCACGCCGCATCCGCCCCTGAGGCCGGTCACCCATGCTCATCATTCCGCTCACGGGAACCCTGAGCAAGAAGAATCCGCCGATCGTCACCATCGGTATCATCGCGCTCTGTTGCTTCGTCTTCTTTGTCATCCAATCGGGCGACACGAGAAAATACGAACAGGCCCAGGAGTTCTATTTCGACTCGGGGCTTTACAAGGTCGAACTATCGGCCTATTTCACCTACCTCAGCACGACCAGGCAGGACAAGAGCGCTGAAGTTCTCGCTAAAAGGCAGAACTGGAGCAGACAGGCCATTGTCGCTTGGTACCAGCGGATGATGCAGGATGTCGAATTTCAGACCAAGCTCCTCAATGGCGAGATCATTCGCGGCGATCAGCCGGGATTTCCCGAGTGGAGACAGCTCCGCTCCCAGTACGACGAAATCCTCTCGCGGGTCGTGACCGTACGCTATGGGTTCAGGCCCCCATTCCCAACCTACTTCACTCCCCTCACCTACATGTTTCTTCACGGGAGCTTCAGCCATCTCCTCGGGAACATGATCTTCCTGTGGTTGGTGGGCTGTGCTCTCGAACTCGGCTACGGCCGGGCGTCCTACGTGGGGCTCTATCTCGTCACCGGCGTCCTCGCCGTGGGGCTGTACTATCTCATCTACACGACGAACACCGCCCCGCTCATCGGCGCCTCCGGGGCTATCGCCGGGCTCATGGGCGCCTACACCGTTCTCTACGGCAGGCGCAAGATCAGGGTCTTCTATTCACTAGGATTCTACTTTAACTACACCCGTGTTCCCGCCCTCGTACTCCTCCCCCTCTGGATCGGCAACGAGTGCTTCCAGCTTTTCTTTGGCGAAAGCAGTCACGTGGCCTACGTGGCCCATCTGGGCGGCCTCGCGAGTGGCGCTCTCCTCGGCCTCGTGGTCAAAAAGTGTATGGGTGGAGCGATGGAGCGGGAGGGGGTGCTGGAGGATTCCCGGGAGGAACAGGTCTCCCTGCTCGATGAAGCCCTCGAGAAGCTGGGGAAACTCGATATGGACGGCGCCAGGGTGCTCCTGGAACGGGTTCTCGAGAAGGACCCTGGGAGCCTGAAGGCGCTTACCCACCTATTCCATATAGACAAGCTCCATCCGGAGTCAGAACGTTTCCATGCAACAGCATCGCGGCTGTTTCTTCGCTTGATCAACGACAAGGCGGAGCATGGATCGGTGTATGCTATTTTCCAGGAATATGTCGGCGTTGCTCCCCGGCTGAAACTGGACCAGCAGCTTCTCTTCCGGATAAGCTCCATCCTCGCCGCCCAGGGCCATCCGGAGGACGGGGAGAGGATCATGGCCGTCCTGCTCCGCAGCAATCCGAGGTCCGCCGGGATCCCCACCGGCATTCTTAATCTTGCCCGCGCCTATCTGCACCTCGGGAAATCGGATAGGGGACGGAAATGCCTTCAGGTGATCTGCCGCAAGTATCCCGAGTCGAGCGAGTGTCACATCGCCCGAAAGCTGCTCCAGGGCCAGACGCAGTCGTAACTGCAAAAGGCTTTCTTCTCCCCTGACCCGCCTCATGGACGAAGCACCGGCTACCGCCGCCGACATGGCCATTTTTCTCTGCGGGCGTTGGACTCCGTGAACAGGAACGCTGAGGAGGCGGCTTCCAGGCGGCAGCAGTATTTTCCTGGGGGAGCGGTTTCCAGCCGCGATCGGACGGCAAGGGGCAGGGAGGTCTGCTCTGCGAGGGCGTCACGCCGAGGCGCGATGGCGTCATTCCATCCCTGCCGCCAGCGCCGCCCCGTCTTGCAGAGCCGGGGGCGTGACCATCCCGACGGCCTCGCGACGACGTCTCGTGCACAATGCAGGCTAGCCCGCCGCCTCGATCTGCTTCAGGTATTTCTGGATGTGGGGCCCGAGTTCATGATTGGGGTAGGTCTTGAGTAGAGCCTTGAGCAGGCCCGCGGCCTTCTGGGGGTTTTTCAATTTCTCGTTGATGATGCCCGCGGCGAGAAAGTATGCCTTGGGGAGCTGGGGGTCCTTGGGATAGGCCTTGATGAACCGGTTGTATACCTGCACCGCGTCCTGGGGGTGCCCGGCTTCGTTGAAGCAGCTTGCGATCTTGAAGGCGGCGGTGCTCCCGGGCGTGAATGCGGGATCGGCGGCTACACAGGCCGCGTAGACCTCGCGCAATTTCGTTTTCTCTTTCGCCTCGGCGAGAAGCTCCAGGTATCTCCGCCCATGCTTGAGCATCTCGGGGACGAGCTGTTTGATCTTGAGGAGGTTGAAGTAGCGTTCTGCTAGATCGAGCTTCGACATATCGCCGCCGGTCTCACCTTTGACGAGGGTGATGGCGTCGTCGATTTTCCCTTCCTTGATAAAGATGTCAACCCGGCTGAGAACCTGGGTGTCCGCGCCGCCAATGGCTCTCTCCTCTTTCAGGAAAGAGTCCCTTTCGTCCACATCGATTTCGTAGCCCACCTCTTCGTGGTACTGGAGCATGACGTAGCCCATGAGGTGATAGGAGATGATGGTGTAGAAGCACCTGGCGACGTTGAACAGGAAGACGTGGGAGGCGGCGGGGAGGTGGGCGATGATGTAGCGCGCCACCAGGGTGGGTGCGGTTCCCAGGATCGCCAGGAACAGGTACATGAGCAGGTAACCCCAGCCGATGCGCCAGACCATGCCCCCCCAGATCACCGGGTTCACGGCGTGGCGCAGGCTGTTCGTCGCCACCAGGACGATGATCATCGCGGGGACCGCGAGGATGGCGAAGATGAGGCAGAAGATCCCGATCCCGATCGCCGCCGCCGGCCCGAGCTGCCGGGCAGCGAGGCTAACGATCTGTACGGCGACCAAGCCGACGATGATGAAGATGGCGAGCTGCTTGAAGACCATCTGGAAGTCGCGAGACAGGGTCTCGGCGTTGAGTGGAGGTGGAGTGAAACTTCCGTGGGCGGTCTTGGTGAGGGCGGCGTGGGAGTACTTGATCAGTATCCCGCCGATGGCTATCCCCATCAAGTTGTTGAAGAGACCGGGGTCAGCGAAAAATACCGAGGCGACGGAGAGGAGGACCATCAGTATGAGCGGCTGCGGATGGAGCGGGTAGAGGAAGAACTGGGGAAGCCGGTTCCAGAAAGGGACCACCACGTTGGCGATGGCGAGCCGGTCGGCTGCACCATTACACTTGGGGCAAAAGTGGAGGATTTCCTTCCGGCCGTACCGCTCCACCGAGCGTCTGGCGATGCAGGCGCCGCAGTAGTTGGTGGCGCAGTGATGACAATTCCACTGGGCGGGAGTCGTAGCGTGGTAGTCGCAGTAGGTCTTCATCAGTCACTTTCCGGGAGCAGATCTCACCCGGCTCGGCTGTGGTGTCCCCGTGGCGTGGCGATCCCTTCCCTTCTCGACCGGCTGGTCTCCACGTCCGCTTTGAGCACAAACCAATCAATGTTTGAACCGCTGGACTGTGCAAGAAGGGTGCCGCGGAGGCGGGGACTGATGGCGTCTGCAGATTCCTCCCGTTGACCGGGCGACGGATTCCTGCTACCTTCGTCGCACCGCGGCGCCTGCGGGGGGCCATTTCTCGTGAGGAGCTGAAACATGGACGTCTGTAACCGTTGTGGAAGAGAGTTCGTCTTGCCTGGTGTCACTCGGATGATGTACCGCATGAAGCTGTCGCAGCAACGTAAGAGCTGCCCCAAGAATTTCGTAAAAGCCGTGGTCATCGATGGGAAGACCGTGGAAGTCCTCTGTGAAGAGTGTAAGAAGGCGGCAGAGGCCGGGGCGAGTTGACGGGAACGAGCACCCCGCCGCCGGCGGGCAACGCATCGGGAGGCGTGATTTTCCCCCTCCCCGAGTAAGCAAGTTCCCCACACAAAATGGGTAATTTACCTACTTCTCTGGGGGCGGTGGTCCGGTTATTGTGAGGGGGGAGATGGGCTAGGGGAGAATCTGCCTACACCATCTCACCTGTGAGCTGACAACGGGGAAGCCTGAGTCGGGAAGGTGAGGGATGGAAAAGAAGGTCATGAGTCTCATGCAGAAAGGCGCTCTCACCTGCGGTGAGGAGATGAGCATTCGCGAGGTGGCCCAGATCATGGTGGTGAACGGGACGCGCTACTGCGTGGTCACGAACGGCAACCACCAGGTCCGGGGCATCATTTCCGCGCGGAGCATCCTGCGAGCCTTCGGGAAGGACCTTGACCAGATCAAGGCAAAGGACATTCTCCTCCCTTACACCATCGCAGTCACGCCGAACTCCGCCCTCAAGGATGCGGTGGCCCTGATGAGCAGGAAAAAGATAGAGCACGTGATTGTCGTCTCGGATCAACCGGGCAACAAGGCCGTCTTCGGACTGCTCCACATTGAAGACGTCGTGACCGACATGGCGAAGGATTGAGTATGCTCAGGGTCTGTGACCTCATGCACAAGAGTGTGGACTCCTGCTACCCGGAAGAGACGGTCAAGATTGTCGCCAAGATGATGCAGGCGAACCAGTGCCGCTCGGTCGTGGTCGTCCATCAGAGCGGCGAGGTCTGGGGCCACATCTCCGTACGGGATCTCGTCCGCCATTACGGCGAAGACCTGGAAAAGCTCTCCGCCGAAGAGATCATGCAGCCGTACAAGATTGACGTGGACCCCCAGTGGCCGGTGGAGCGGGCCATCGAGATCATGAGGAAACGTAAGATCGAACATTTGATCATCATCGATCCCCACGCGGGGCCTAAACGTCCCATCGGTATTCTTACGACCTTCGACATTATCCGCCACATGTCCCAGATCGAAACCGGCACCTACGAGCGGCTGCTGAGGGTATACGACGGCATGAGCATCTCCTCCGCCCCCTAGCCGGTTCTCGCTTCATTTACGGGTCGAAGATCCCCCAGTACCCCGACAGCCGAACAAACTGTCCGGCAACCGCAAGAGCATTCTCCTCTCCCCCTTGGGAGGGGGAGAGGGGGCTGAGAAGGGCAGTTGGCGGGCAGCCTGCGATGGAAGATTTCCAGCGAGATGGCCTAAGTGAACCGCGTCGGGGTTAGGCTCACGCCTTCCCTTCGACCACTGTCTCCGTTGAATGTCGCTGCATCCTGCCTTTCGGGTGGACAGAGTCGCCCTCTCTGGCATACCATGCCCGTGCTCCGAGAGAACGCGCCCGGGGTGGAGTCGGAGGGAGGTGGGGCCTGTGGAGCTCGCCAAAGCCAGACCATATCTGATCCTTACGCTGCTGAGCCTTGCCCTCTACCTTCCCGGCCTGACGACCCTGCCGCCCACGGACCGCGACGAGGCGCGCTTCGCCCAGGCGAGCCGGCAGATGCTCGAAAGTCGGGATTTCGTGCGGATCCGCTTCCAGGACGAGCCGCGCCACAAGAAACCGGCCGGTATCTACTGGCTCCAGGCGGGAGCGGCCACCCTTGCCGGGCCGGCTCCCGTGAATCCTATCTGGCCCTACCGGCTACCTTCGGTTTTCGGGGCTGTCGCCGCGGTCCTCATCACCTTCGCTTGCGGCAGGCGCCTTCTTGACGACTCCACCGCCTTGCTCGGTGCGGCGCTGACCGCCTCATCTCTTCTCCTCGTGGGGGAGGCGCACCTTGCCAAGACGGATGCGGTGCTCCTCGCCTCGACCGTCGCCGCTCAAGGGGCCCTCGGCCGCATTTATGGGAGCCGTGGGGCGGGAAGCCTCGGCGCCGCCCTCGCCTTCTGGACCGCGCAGGGAGTCGGGATCCTGGTGAAGGGGCCGATCCTGCCCCTCGTCAGTCTCCTCACCGCCGGGGCCCTGGTGGCGGCGGACCGGAGTGCGTCCTTCCTCAAGGGGCTCAGGCCGCAACTCGGCATACCCCTTCTCCTGCTCATCGTCTCGCCGTGGGCTGTGGCCGTGACCATCGCCACCGGCGGGGCCTTTTTCCGGGATGCCGTGGGTTCCGATCTCCTGCCGAAGCTGATCTCGGGGCAGGAGTCCCACGGACTCCCGCCGGGCTTCTTCCTCGCGCTGCTCATGGTGACCTTCTGGCCGGGCTCGCTCTTCGTGCTGCCGGCTCTCTTCCGGGCCTGGCGACTCCGCCTGCAGCCGGCGGAGCGGTTCTGTCTCGTCTGGGTGATCCCTGCTTGGGTAGTCTTTGAGCTCGTTCCCACCAAGCTTCCCCACTACGTGCTCCCTCTCTATCCCGCCCTGGCGCTCCTCACTGCCCGAGCCGTCCTGGAGGGGACGACGGGTGGAGCGGCAGGGTCCGGATCTCGCGTGGCGAGGGCAGGCTTCGGGATCTGGGCGGTAGTGACTCTCGCCCTGGGGGCGGGAATGGTCGCCGCTCCATTTGTCCTTGAGCGCCGGTTCGAGCCGCTGACCCTCGGGCCGGGCCTGGTCGCCCTTGCCGGCGTCGCTCTCACGCTCCGATATGCCCTTCGGGGCCGCGGCCTAGATGCAATGAAGACTGCCGTGATCATGACGGCTCTTATCCTGGCGCCGACGCTCCAATCGATCCTTCCGGGAATGAACTCCCTCTGGGTGAGCCGGAGCGTGGCCCAGGCGGTGGAGCGGTATCGGGCATCCCACGGGGACGGGTCTTCGCTTGTCGCGGCTGCCGGGTACTCCGAGCCGAGCCTGGTCTTCCTGCTCGGGACTGAGACGAGGCTCGTTTCCGGCGAGGGGGCCGCACTCCATCTCAGGGAGCACCGGGATGGGCTTGCCTTGGTCACCGGGGACAAGGAGCGGGCCTTTCTCGAGCGTGCGGCCGCCCTTGAGCTCACGCCTCAGGCGGTCGAGACGATTCGAGGCTTCAACTACTCGAAGGGGCGGTGGGTAACGCTCACGCTCTACAGTGTCGAGACGGGTTCTGCTGTCGTCACAAACAAGTCCTCCCAGGCTATCCGACAGCCCCAAGAAAAATTTCCTCTCCCCCTTCGGGGATGAAGGTGAGGGAGACTTGCGCGACCGAGACCCCCTCCACCTACCCGTCGACTCCAGTCTGTAGAGGGGGAGGTAAAGTTGGAGGATGACCAGGAGAGCTATGACCCCAAGGGCGTGACGGGATTTGCCATGGGCTCGAGGCTGAACAAGCTCCGTAGTCTCCTCCGCTGGCTGGTTGCCGGTCGGCCATCAGCTGCCGGATCAGGAGGCTCCTTGCCCGCCGCCCATGATCGGAAGGGAGAGGCAGCCGGGGGTGGCGGCTCGGCCGGCAGCCGGAGGGCTCTCGCCATCTCATTGCTGGCGGTCGTCGCCTTCTCCCTCCTGAGTTTCCTCAACCTGGATCGGCCGCTCGCCTACGCGTGCAGCAGGCTCGGGAGGGGCAGCCGGGAGTTCTTCCAGGTCGTCACCTTTCTCGGCCTCTCCGGATGGTACCTCGTCCTCTCCTTACTCATCTTCATGCTCTTCCGGTTCCGTTCCAGGAATCCCGGCCGGGCAGCTCAGGCGCTCTTCGTCTTCGTCGCCATCTCCCTTTCCGGGATTGTCGTTGACATCCTGAAATTCATCTTGGGGCGGTACCGGCCTGCCATGCTCTTCCACGATAACCTGTACGGCTTTGCCTTCTTCCGCATAGACGCCCGGGCAACCTCCTTTCCTTCCGGTCACGCCGCGGTCGTCACCGCGGTCGCCCTCTCGCTGGGTGCCATCTGGCCAAGGTTCAGGGTCCTCTATGCCCTTGCCGCCCTTCTTATCATCGCCAGCAGGGTCGTGACCTGCGTTCACTTTTTGAGTGACGTCGTGGCGGGTGCCTATGTAGCGGTGATCACCACCCTCGCGGTGAAGCGCTTCTTTGAGGAGAGCGGCCTTGACCTCCGCTGCGGGGGAGGTAGTACCGGTCCCGGCACCGGCATGTAGGTGCGGCCTCGCCAAGTTTCCTCCCTCCTCTCGCTCTCCAAACGTTCCTCCGCTTCCTTTGACCGGTTCCCAGATTTTGTGTTACCCTCAATTCAGCGAACCCGCAGCCAGTGATGATATGTGAAGGTTGCTACTGGTTAGGCTGGATTTCAGATAACTCATCGTAGACGAAACTTTCTTTGCCCAAACCTCCGCTAAGGTTTTTCGAAGCCTCTCATCGGGATTCACCTGATTGTGGAAAGAAGAATATTTTGAAATAATTAGTTTGATTGAACGTCTTCGCACTCATATACAAGAACACACGCCCCACAGACTTGCTTTTCCTCCCTCTCAGGGAGGCATTTATGATTCTGCGTATGCCCAAACGCCGCTCCCCGTAGAGTGAGATCTACTTTACGGGGAGGGATGTTCTATTCGCGATGTCGCGTCTCGTTAAGCAACTCAGCACTGGACTGTTGTCAACTTGACCTGGTAACACGGTGACGGGTTGGCTTCCTTTTGGGACCCAGTCACTAAAGGTCAGAGGAGGGACATATGCCATCGCTTAATTTTAAGAACAAGACTTATGAGGTTGATGACTATGGTTTCCTGCTGCGCCCGGAACAATGGGATGAAGATTTTGCCAGGGCAACGGCACCTAACGCTGGAATCCAGGGTGATCTAACCAATGAACATTGGTGTATCATCGTGTTTATCCGAAACACTTTTTCGCAAACTGGCAAATGCCCAATGGTTCACCAGCTTGGCAAGGATTGCGGTCTGAAGCTGTCAGATCTAAAAAAACTCTTCCCTACTGGATATTTCAGGGGAGCATGCAAGTTGGCCGGACTCACATACTTAAAGGAGGAAGTCCATTCATCCTGGCTGCCGAGCAAGAGACTGAAGGAAGTCGCCGTACCTATTGGACAGAGAAAATACCTTGTGAACATCCGAGGATTCCTGCTTGATCCCTCGTCATGGGACGACGAGTATGCAGTCTTCAAGGCTCAAGAGATGAAGATGCCTGAGCTGACCGGGAAACACTGGCAGATCATCCAGTTTCTGCGTGAACAATTCAAAAAAAACGGGACGATTCCCACGGTTTATGAGACCTGTGAGGCCCATCAAATCGAGCTTGAAGAGCTTGGGAGGCTCTTCCCTGATGGATATCATCGGGGGGCCGTCAAGATTGCAGGCTTGCACGACAGATAGATGGAGACAGCTCAAAACCTCGCCGCGCCTGTAGTTGTGTCTGATCGTTGTCGGGTAGACCCGGGCAGTTACCTGCCCAGGCCCCCCACAGATCCGGACGTGCGGATTTCCCGCATCCGGCTCCTCAAGTGACGGATTCGCTGCGCCGCGATATACCGAGTGGACGGTAAGTGGAGAAGGCAAAAGATAGCGTTTAGGTAGGCGGTTAAACCGCTCCCAGTTCAGTCGTGCGCGCTGTGAACGGCGATTGAGCCACTTGCGCCACACACGCAAGACCTCTTGAAAGAAACGTGAGAGCGTGCGGGGCGGCAACGGGGTCGGAGCTTTATTTTTAATTTTACCTCAGCTTGTACTTTGTAGTAGCATTCCTCCATGGCCCGTCCTTGGCGCATCCAGTATCCTGGCGCCTGGTACCATGTGACCAGCCGCGGCAATGAGCGAAGGCGAATCTTCGCCGACGACCGAGACTGCAAGAAGTTCCTGGAAATTGCTGCCGAAAGCGTCGAGAGCTTTCGCGTTCAACTGCACTGCTATGTCTTGATGGGCAATCACTTCCACCTACTTCTCATGACGCCCGAGGGGAACCTCCAGGCCTTCATGCAGAGGCTAAACACAGCCTATACGGTCTATTTCAACCGTCGCCATCGGCGTTCCGGCCATCTCCTGCAGGGCCGCTACAAAGCGATTGTGGTTGAGGCTGATCCGCACCTCACCGAGCTCAGCCGTTACCTGCACTTGAATCCCGTGAGAATCAGGAGGCATTCTCGGAAAGGGATTGTCGTGAAGAGGGAGATCGTTTCGCAGTACCGGTGGAGCAGTTTCCGGGGATACACGTCTTTGCGAAGCCGAGAGCCGTTTGTGACCTATGGGCTGGTTGTGTCACTGGTTGGCGGCAAGGATGACACTCGGGGGCGAAGGAAATATCGCGAGTTTGTTCTTTCGGGCATTGCCGAGGACATGAACATCAACTACTGGGAAGATGTGCGAGGTCAGGCGGTGCTGGGTTCCGCGGAGTTTATGGGCTGGATTTGGGAGAGATTTCTGGAAGGGAACCGGAAGGGGAGAAGCAAAGAGCGAGTCTTCAGTGGCTTGGGTGAGCTTTCGCCCGTGGTAGAGGTTGGGGCGGTAGCCAGAGCGATTGCTGGGCGTTTTGGTATTCCTGCTGATGAGCTGATTACGAGGCGTTCCCGCCATCGGCAGGCTCGCCGCCTGCTACTCGGGTTGTGCTATGATCTCCGGAGCGGGTCAAAGTCGCTTGCTGAAATTGGGATGGAGCTCGGGGGAGTGGGCGCAGCGGCTTTGTGTCGAAACCGGACTATCCTCCAGGAAGAGCTCCAAGGGGATCCTTACCTAGCACGGATGTACCGAGCACTGCTTCGAAGTTTTCGACAATAGTCAGTGACCTCCGGCAGAGCCGGAGGCTTGAAATATGTGAACCGCTCAAAGCGGATGACCACCGGGAGCCACCTAAAGGTGGCTTCTATTTGAACATGCCCAGCTGATCAAGCCTCCGGTCGTCC
>Ga0335070_10001442_pt1 | contig 27491 bp, 27 predicted proteins | sample Lox_Sample_13_FD_206722 | JGI IMG/M metagenome (GOLD analysis project Ga0335070, IMG submission 206722) | Soil microbial communities from Loxahatchee National Wildlife Refuge, Florida, United States - Lox_Sample_1.3 | ecosystem: Environmental > Terrestrial > Soil > Wetlands | place: USA...
TGCGTGATGTGCCCTTGAGCTACAAGGTTCATATCTTGAGCGCCCTGGCGCTTCTCGGGTTTTCGCCCTTCAGCCGGCTGGTCCATATCTGGAGTGTCCCGGTGACCTATCTGTTCCGGCGGTATGTCGTGTTTCGCCGCCGGGAGGAGAGAATTTAGGGATTCTGGAATTGAAGATTCGAGTGGGGGGTGAGATTGCATGAGCGATGACGCCGTCTGCTACGCCAGGTCGAGCAAAGCTGGAGCCCTCGTCTGGACCACCCTGGCCTTCTTCGCCGGTTTTGCCGGGGTATCCGCCTTCGGCCCCATCGTCGGCAAGCTGAAGAAGACCATGGCCTTGGATCCTCTCCTCATCGGCCTCCTGGCGGCGAGCCCGGCGCTCACCGGCTCTCTCCTTCGGATTCCCTTCGGGGCCGTCGTCGACCGCATCGGCGGGAAAAAGCCGATCCTCATACTTCTCTCTCTCGCCGGCGCCGGAGTCGCCGGAATCACCCTCCTCTTCGCCGCCTTCTCTCCCCCCCAGGCCGGTCACTATCCCATCTTCCTCCTCTTCGGGGTCCTGTGCGGCTGCGGTATCGCCACCTTCTCCGTCGGCATCCCCACGGTCTCCTACTGGTATCCCCAGCGCCAACAGGGAACCGCCCTTGCTCTCTATGCAGGCCTTGGCAACATGGCACCCGGGCTCTTCGCTCTCATCATCCCCCTCATGGTTGAGAGGCTCGGCTTCACCGCCTCCTATGTGCTCTGGTTCGCCCTCCTTGCCGTCCTCACCATCCTCTTCGTCCTATTCATGAAGGACGCGCCCTACTTTCAGTATCGCGACATGGGGATCGACATTGACAAAGACGCACTCGCCGTGGTCTGCGGCGAAGAGCTGTTCCCGTCGGGTACGGCGGTCGCCTCGCTCAAGAAAGCCGCAGCCGACTGGCGGACTTGGGTCCTCACCGCACTCTATTTCGTCTCCTTCGGCGGCTTTATCGCCCTCACCGTCTGGCTGCCTACCTTCTGGGCGGAGCGGTTCCAGACCGGCCTCGTCCTCGCCGGCTCCCTCACTGCCCTCTACTCCCTCTCCACTTCTCTCTTGAGGGTTTGCGGCGGCCTCGTCTCGGACCGGGTCGGCGGGGAAAAGACCGTGCTGGTCTCGTTCATGATAACGGCCTTGGCATCACTGTTCATGCTGGTTGCAGGATCCATGGGCATGGCGATCACGGCGGAGCTCCTCCTCGCCCTCGGCATGGGCTTCGCCAATGCCGCCGTCTTCAAACTGGTGCCAAAGTACACGCCGCAAACGGTGGGAGGGTCGGCCGGCATCGTCGGGGGTCTCGGCGCCTTTGGCGGCTTCGTTATCCCCCCGGTCATGGGGCTCTTTGTCACCTGGCTCGGGAGTCGCGGTTACTCTCTTGGTTTCTCTGTGCTCCTCGGCCTCGCTCTCTGTTCTATCGCTCTTGTTGCCGTTATGAACCAGAGGGCCTCCGGAGCGGCGAGCCTGGCCCTGGCCTCATCGAAGCAGAGCTGAAGGGAGTCCATCTTCTCATGGCTCGGAAAGTCGTGGTGAACCAGGAGGAATGCATCGGGTGTGGCACCTGTGAAGGCATCTGCCCGGAGATCTTCCGGCTGAGCAGCGAGACAGGGAAGTCGGAAGTGATCAAGCCTGAGGGAGGACCCGAGGATCTCATTCAGGAGGCCATCGATTCCTGCCCAGTGAGCGCTATCTCCTGGCAGGATGAATAAGTGATGCTCCACGCGCAGAGCGGGTGGAACCAGGAAGCCACCTGCAAGGGGGCGTCTCCGCCTGTTCACAACAGACCCTCCCCCCTTTGACGGGGGGAGGTGAGGTGGGGGGTGACACCGACCGATCAAATCCCCCTCCCCTTCTTCCCCTCCCGCCTGGGGAGGGGAAAAGATATCGTCGGCTGAGTCGAAGCTCTTCGGGTCCTCCATCAGACCTACAGGGTTTAGAGAGAACTAAGCGGAGGGGAACAGCCCATGGCCATTCCCGGAAATCTCCTCACTACCGCCATGGCGGTCATGCCCCATCGGGACGTGGACCGGGCCGTGGAGCTTGCCCTGTCGCTTGATGTGCCCTTCTGGCCCCAGCTGCCGCACGTGAGCTACTATGAGGACATGTATGTCCAGGCCTCGGAGCATTTCCCCGGCATCGTCCTGGATTTGGACAAACGGACTCTCCGTTTTTCCACCGACCGTTTTATTGCCGAGCTGGAAGAGGCTCTCGCCCGATTTGATGAGCCGGCCTACTTTGACGTGAGCGAGACATACTCGGCCGTGTACCCTCGCTTCCTCAAGCTCGCCCTCGCGGACCGTCCGGCCATCCGCGGTCAAATGGAGGGCCCCATCAGCTTCGGCTTTAACGTGCACGACGAGAACGATCGCCCCATCCTCTTTGACGAGACCGTCCGCCCCTTCATGCTCGATTTCATGGCGAAGCGTGTCAACGCCCAGCTGAACCGCCTCAGACAAAAGAACGAGAACGCCTTCATGTTCGTGGATGAACCCGGTCTCCAGTTCCTCTTCAGCGCCATGTCCGGTTATAATGATGTGGCTGCCCGCGCCGATATGGAGCGCTTCTTTGCCATGATCGAGCGGCCCCGTGGCGTCCATCTCTGCGGCAATCCGGACTGGGACTTCCTCCTCGGGCTGGATCTCGACGTCCTCTCCCTCGACGTCTATACCAATGGCGAGATCTTTGCCTCCTACAGCAGCGCGATCCAGAGGTTCCTGGAGCGAGGTGGCGCCCTGGTCTGGGGTATCGTGCCAACCAACTGCGAGCCGTTTGCTGCGGAGACTATAGACTCATTGGAGACCCGACAGCTCAGGATCTGGGGGCTGTTGGAAGAAAGAGGAGTCGAGCGCCAGCTTCTCCTCGCTCGCAGCATGCTCTCGCCTGCCACCTGCTGCCTGATCAATCCTGATGGCGAGAGGACCGTAGAAAACGCCTTCGCCGTAACCAAGAAGCTCTCCCTGCGCCTGCGAGAACGACTGTGCCTCCTGTAGAGACCTGCCAAATATCATGCCCTTACCGCAGAGCGAGGCAGAGAGCGGCGGATACTCGGGAGACGCGAGGAGGTCGACCATGAGCGACAGAGTCTACATCGACGAAGATGAGTGCATCGGGTGTGGATCATGCGAAGAGATCTGCCCCGAGGTCTTCAAGCTAAATGAGAAAACAGAGAAAGCCGAGGTGATCAAACCGGAGGGAGGCCCGGAGGACTTGATTCAGGAAGCCATCGAGACGTGTCCGGTCTCGTGCATCCACTGGAAGGAATGACGGGACCCGCTCGGAAGGGATTGGAACGGGGAAGGGTTCCCTTGCGCCCTCCCCTAGCGTCTGCAGCACGAGACACGATGGCGATAAACAAGCTCCCGGTTCCCCCGGAATTCGAGAAAGGAGGCGAACATGGGCCCCTTGGAGGATCTCAGGGCAGAGCACGAGGGAATTCTCTTGATGTTGAAAATTCTTGAACGAGTCTGCGATAAGTTCGCCCCGGGCGGCCGACTTGACGCGACCCACCTAGACGGGATAATGGAGTTCTTCGTAGTTTTCGTCGACAAGTGTCACCACGGCAAAGAGGAGGAATTCCTCTTCCCGGCCCTGGAGGAGGCAGGTGTCCCGAGGGAGGGCGGACCGATCGGCGTGATGCTCAGGGAGCATGCAGCGGGCCGGGCCTGCGTGAGCCAGATGCGCCAGACCCTGACAGGGTACAGGGCCGGCGATCGTCGCGCCGCGGAAGGATTTCGACAACACGCTCGTCAGTACACCGAGCTTCTGCGCCAGCACATCGACAAGGAAAACAACGTGCTTTTCGTGATGGCGGAATCACGCCTGCCGAGGGCCAAGCAAGACGAGCTGGTGAGGGCCTTCGAAAAACTCGAAAAGGAGAGAATCGGCGAGGGTAAGCACGAGGAGTTTCATGCTCTTCTCGATCAGCTGCAGAAGGAGTATCTGCGCTGATCCGGGATGGATCGCCACCGGGGATGAGATCTCGAACACTCGCGGGAAAGGCTGCCATGGAAAAAGAGGAATTTGCAAGGCTGATGGCGGTACAGGGCAAGGAATATACCGTATTCGACATCAATCTGCTTGAGAAAAAGGGAATAGCCGACATCACCAGGCTCCCTTTTTCAATCAGGGTCCTCGTCGAGAACATTCTGAGGAAACTGGATGGACGCACGGTCCGAGAGCAGGATCTTTTCAATATAGCGAGATGGCAGGGGCGCTACCCCGAGCCCATCGACATCCCGTATCATCCGGGCCGGGTGCTCATGCAGGATTTCACCGGCGTGCCCGCCGTCGTCGATCTCGCCGCCATGCGGGATGCGGTGCGAAGGCTCGGTGGTGATCCCCGGAGGATCAACCCCCTCGTGCCCGTCGAATTGATCGTCGATCACTCCGTTCAGGTGGACTACTTCGGCACCGCAGGCTCTCTGATCAAGAACGTTGCCAAGGAATATGAGAGAAACGGCGAGAGGTACTCCCTCCTGAAGTGGGCCCAGAAAAGTTTTGCCAACTTCAGGGTCGTTCCTCCCAACTCCGGCATCTGCCACCAAGTTAATCTCGAGCATCTGGGGCGGGTTGTCGTCGCTCAAGACTCCGACGGAAAGGCCCTGGCGTATCCCGACACCTTGGTCGGTACTGACTCCCACACCACCATGATCAACGCCCTTGGTGTGCTGGGCTGGGGAGTCGGTGGCATCGAGGCCGAGGCGGTGATGCTCGGGCAGCCTTATTATCTCTCGATCCCCGAGGTTGTCGGGGTCAGGATGGTCGGCCGCTTGAACCCGGGGGCCACCGCCACCGACCTTGTGCTCGCGGTCACCGAGTTACTCAGGCGGCACAAGGTGGTAGAAAAGTTCGTCGAGTACTTCGGCCCGGGAATGACAAGCCTCGCTGTTCCCGATCGGGCAACCATCGCCAACATGACTCCGGAGTACGGGGCGACCGTGGGGTTCTTCCCGGTGGATGAGAAGACCATTGAATATCTTAAGGCGACAGATCGAGAAAGCCGCGCCGAGCTTGTCAACGGTTATACGAAAGCGCTCGGGCTGCTCTATACCGCTGGAAGGGATCCGGAGTACTCCGAGGTGGTCGAGCTGGATCTCACTACGGTCCAGCCCGCGGTCGCTGGCCCTGCCAGGCCGCAGGATAGGATTGTCCTCAGCGACTTGAAAACCCACGTTGCAGAGATAATCGACGGCAGGTACGAACGGAGCGGTGGTGTCGTCGATGTTTCTCGCTTTCACGATGAGTCGGGTTGCTTCAGTTTTGGGGATGAGCCTTGCAAGCCGAGCAGTAGAAGATTATACGAGGTCAATCTGAACGGGGAGAAGGGAGGCATAGGCGACGGCAGTGTCGTCATCGCGGCCATCACCTCATGTACGAACACGTCGAATCCATCCGTCTTGCTCGGGGCGGGACTCATGGCAAAAAGAGCGGTGGCCCTCGGACTCCGGGTTCCCTCTTATGTGAAGACCTCCCTTGCCCCGGGTTCGAAGGTGGTGATTGACTACCTTCAGGCTTCCGGGCTCATGCCATACCTCGAGGCCCTTGGTTTCCATACCGTCGGCTTCGGCTGCACCACTTGTATCGGCAACAGCGGCCCCCTCCACCCGGAGTTGGAACGAGTGATCGCAGCGCACAACTTGGCCGTCGCCGCCGTCCTCTCCGGCAATCGCAACTTCGAGGCCAGGATCCACCAGAGTGTCAGGTGGAATTTCCTGGCCTCGCCGATGCTTGTTGTGGCCTTTGCTCTTGCCGGGACCGTGGATGTCGACCTGGCGACGGAGCCTCTCGGGTGCGACCCCAACGGCACCGCAGTCTATCTCAAAGATATCTGGCCCACCTCCGAGGAGATCGACGAAGGCGTGGCCAGACACGTGGTCCAGAAGTTTTTCCGGAAAACCTACAAGAGAATCTTCACGGGAGACGCGTTCTGGAAGAACCTCCCGGTCAGGGCGAGCACAACTTATGGGTGGGATGAGCGGTCGACCTATATCAGGAAGCCTCCTTATTTTGAGGGTTTCGGTTTTCCTTTGACCGGACCAACGGATCTCAAGGGCGCCCGGGTCCTCCTTCTGCTGGGAGACTCCGTCACCACCGACCATATATCCCCTGCGGGAGCCATTCCGGCCCAGTATCCTGCAGGTCAGCACCTCATCAGTAGAGAGATTCCACCGGAGGGTTTCAACTCCTATGGCTCCAGGAGAGGTAACCACGAGGTCATGATGAGAGGCACCTTCGCCAATATCAGAATCAAGAACAAGCTGGTAGAGCCGACAGAGGGTGGCTTCACCGTCAAGTTCCCGGAAAACGAACGGCTGTATATCTACGATGCCGCCATGCGCTACAGGGATGAAGGGACGCCGCTCATAGTCCTCGCAGGCAAGGAGTACGGCACCGGTTCGTCGAGGGATTGGGCCGCAAAGGGTTCTCAGCTCCTTGGGGTGAAGGCGATAATCGCTGAATCCTATGAACGCATTCACCGCAGTAACCTGGTGGGGATGGGTGTACTGCCTCTCCTCTTCCAGGAAGGCCAGAGTTGGAGAAACCTCGGATTAGACGGCTCAGAAACGTTTTCCATCATCGGTATCGAGAGCATCAAACCGAGAAAGGTGCTCCGGGTAAGAGCGGAAAAGAAGGACGGCGGTGAGATCGCCTTTGAAGTAACGGCGAGGCTGGATACAGAAATCGAGGTGGAATATTTCGCTCACGGTGGCATTCTGCCGTATGCCCTGCGAAGGATACTGGAAAAAGAAGAAGCTTGAAGCGAGAGGAGAGAAGCCGTGGCAAGAGCACTTATCGTCTTCGCGAGCAGGATCGGGACGACCCAGAAGATTGCCGAACTCATTGCCGAGGGTCTTCGGTCAGCGGGGGCTGAGGCGACCGTTGTCCCCGCTGCAACCATCAAACGAGAGTCGGAGCTCGAAGGCTACGACGCCTATGTCTTCGGCTCCGCCACCTATCATGGCGACATGATGCAGCCTATGAAGACGTTCCTCTTCCTTGCGGAAAAGGCCCGACTGCAGGGTAAGGTGGGTGGCGCCTTCGGGGCTTACGGTTGGAGTGGCGAAGCCCTCGTGCGCGTTTTCGATACGATGAAAAACGTGTTCGAAATGAAGATGGTCAGCCGACCACTCCGCGTCAAATCCGCTGCCGTGGGAGGCGGCGCCGAGTCAGCCCGCCAGTACGGCCGCGAAATCGGCGAGAGATTGAGGCAGTGACCTCCGGTATGCCTAGCCCCAATGCGGTTCATTTAAGATTCGAACATGTCCTGTGGTGCCGACCATCCCCCAATACGCTGTCCGGCAACCCCAGAAACATTCTCCTCTCCCCCTCGTGAGGGGGTGAAGTGCGGCGCCATCCCCTTCACCCTTGCCCTCTCCCCCAGTGGGGCGAGGGAGCTAGCCGTGTTTGAGCAGTAAAGGGCGAGAAAACAGAAAGGGGAGGACGCTCACTCAATCCTCCCCTCTGTGCCGATTGTGGTGCTCCCCAATGCAGTTCAGAGAAAGGGGTCTTGTCCCTTTATCCGTCCCTATCGGGTTGCTTACTTGGCTTCCTTTGCAGCGGTGACCGTCAGGGTCTTCTTGCCATCTTTCTCGGCAACGGTGCCGGTGGCAACGACCTTCTTGCCCACCATCTTGGAAAGATCCATGCCGGCAAGGGCGTACTCGCCATCCGCAGCCTTCAACATGAGGCCTGCCTTGCCCTTCTCTACCGTGCCGGTGATGTCCTTAGCAGCAGGAGCAGGAGCAGGGGCAGCAGCAGGAGCAGCCGCGGGGGCAGCAGGAGCAGCCGCGGGGGCAGCCGGCTTCGCCGGGGCAGCCGGCTTCGCCTGAGCCATCGCCATTCCGGCCAGAGCAACAAATGCAAACACTGCGCAAACTAGGATGCTGATAATCTTCTTCATGTTCTCCTCCCTCTCGCGAGTTCGTTACTCAGCAAATACGGTTCTGTTAGCCTTACAACCCCAATCCCTTCTTTCGCGCGGTAAGAGGAAACGCCCAGCTTTCGCGATATCGCTGTCACGCTGCAGCTTTGGTTTCGCGAGCCGCGTTCTCTCCCCGCACACCTTCGAACGTCTCTTTGACCGTAAACGGTCAGGGAGCTCGGCGTCCGCAGAAGTGAGCAATAGCCATGCCATATTTGCGAACATATTGATTTTGCTATATTTCTTCTAGTTTAGAAAAAAGTCATCGGAATTTGTGCTTCCGATTTAATTTCAGGCCTCTTTCTTACCTCCGAGCTCTCGCTGCTCATACCACACGGAACCATTATGAAAATCCAAAAATAAGAACTCGAGAGACCGATCTGCATTCCACAGGAATCCTTTGTTCCTATTTTTGCCTCTCGACTGCGGCTCTGATCTACATCAATCCGGCGCCCCCGTCACGCGTGAACAGGAGACCGGCCTTGCCGCAAGGCCTGGCGAGCCGGAGAGGGGAATTTCCCGACTCTTTTTTCAGGGAAAAATTGAAAAGAGAAGCTCGCTGTCCTAATATTAATGATACCTGCGGCACGGCCGGCGCCGCTCGACGGGCTTGAACCTCCCATCGGTGGCAAGACCGACGCCACGGCGAAGGGAGGTGTCGACAGTGGGAATGCGAGGCGAGAAGATGGAACTTCAAGGGGATTGTCTCAGGCGACAGGATCGAGCCGGCTCTGCTTCTATCGGCGTGACCCTCGAGCAGACCGAGTCGTGTTGAGCTCCCAAGAGCTCCCCGGGCGGGGAGGACGTCGATGAGGGCGCCGCCTGGTTCTTGGGCTGGAGGGAGAGGGGTTCAGGCAGAGTGGCCCGCGTCTCCACCGACATCACCCTGCCCGACCGGCTGGGGGGCTGGGGCGTTAGGTGGGGTATCAACCGGATGCACTACACGGTCGCGGCCGGATTGTACGCCGTCGGCCAGCCGGGACCGCAGTCGCCGGTTTTGGTCTCGGCCAACTACAAGCTCACCTTCGATCAACTCCGTCGGGAACTCGTGGGGAGAGACGTGTGGCTGCTCGTCCTTGAGACCTACGGCATCAATGTCTGGTGTGCAGCCGGCAAGGGAACCTTCGGCACCCTCGAGTTGATCAACCGGATCAACCGTACCGGCCTGCCCACGCTGGTCACCCACCGAACCCTCGTCGTTCCACAACTCGGCGCCCCCGGGATCGCTGCGCACGAGATCGAGCAGGCGACAGGGTTCAGGGTTCGCTATGGACCGATTCGGGCTGAGGATCTCCCTGAGTTCCTGGACCGGGGCATGGAGGCGACCGCCGCGATGAGACGCGCCCGCTTCGACCTCATGGATCGCCTGGTGCTCATCCCGGTGGAGTTGGTACAAGCCTGGAAGCCGTCTCTGTTCGTCTGTCTGCTCATCCTTCTGGTGAGCGCATTCACCATTCGGGATGCCAAGCTCGCGTCACTCCTTTGGGCGGGCCTCCCTCCCACGCTCCTGTACCTCGGAGGACTTCTCATGGGTTCCTTAGTGACCCCTATTCTCCTTCCGTGGGTTCCCGGGCGAGCATTCTCCCTGAAAGGGGCGCAGGTTGGTGTGATAGGTGCCCTTTGCGCAGCTCTGGCCATGGGCTCCACATGGACTGGAACCGATCTCGCCGCTCTCGTGCTCATGCTCCCTGCCGTAACTGCGTACTTCGCCCTGAACTTCACGGGCTGCACGACCTTTACCTCCCTTTCGGGAGTGGAGAAAGAGATGCGAATCGCGCTCCCCATGATTATCTTGGCGCTCGTCGTCGGCGCTGTCGTTTGGATGGTAGGGATGTTGGTTTGAGGACGCCATGTCACTGCGATACTTGAAAGATGTTGTCACCCTTGAACTGGATGAAGAAAAGTGCAGCGGCTGCGGCATGTGCACCCAGGTGTGCGTCCACGGGGTCTTTGCAGTAAATAAAGGGGGCGCGCACCTTGTCGACAGGGATGCCTGCGTGGAATGTGGCGCTTGCGCCAGGAACTGCCCGGCGGCGGCGGTCTCGGTGCGACCCGGTGTCGGCTGTGCCTATGCGGTGTGGAGGAGCTGGTTTCGACGTATGAAGCAGGGCGGTGACGCGAGTCCCGCCTGCTCTTGAAAAACGCGAGGTGAAGCATCATGGAACGGAAGACATTGTCGGTGCCCACAATCAGCTGCGGCCACTGTGTTATGACCATCAAGCGGGAGCTCGGGGAAGTAAGGGGCGTCTCAGGCGTCGAGGGTGATCCCGCCACCAAGAAGATCACGGTGGAGTGGGAGGCTCCCGCCACCCTGGAAGCGATCAAGTCCACCCTTCGGGAGATCAACTACCCGGCTGCCGAATAATGGAACGTGAGTCATGGCCGAGGAGAGAGTCGCACTTCCTATCACCGGCATGAGCTGTGCCAGCTGCGCGCTCACCGTCGAGCGTACCCTGAAAAAGGTTCAGGGCGTGGCGGAGGCGACGGTCAACTTTGCCGCGGAGCAGGCCTCCGTCTCCTTCACGGCGGGCGAGGCGAGCCTGAGCGACCTCGTGGAGAAGGTCCGAGCCGCCGGTTACGGCGTCGCGACGGCCAAGGCAGAGCTCGGGCTCAGCGGCATGACCTGCGCCAACTGCGCCATGACCATTGAGCGGACCCTCAAGAAGAAGGTCCCTGGGGTTGTCACGGCATCGGTCAACTTTGCCAGCGACAAGGCCTCCGTGGAATACGTTCCCGCAGTGACTACCGTGGAGGCGATGATCGCCGCCATCCAGCGCGCGGGGTACAACGCCTTTCCCACCGGGGAGAGCGAGGAGAGCGAAGATGCCGAGCAGGCGGCCCGCCGGGCGGAAATAGCTGGCCAGACTCGGAAGTTCCTCGTCGGTCTCGCCTGCACCCTGCCCCTCTTCCTCCTCAGCATGGGAAGGGACCTCGGCGGTGTCGGGAGCTGGAGCCATGCGCCCTGGGTGAACTGGCTCTTCCTGGCGCTGGCAACCCCGGTTCAGTTCTATACCGGTTGGGATTACTACACCGGGGCCTGGAAGAGTGTGCGACTTCGCACCGCCAACATGGACGTGCTGGTCGCCATGGGCTCCTCCGTAGCCTATCTCTACTCGCTGGCAGTGCTTCTTCTCCCGTCGCTGGGGCACCACGTCTACTTCGAGACCTCGGCGGTGATCATCACCCTCATCAAACTCGGCAAGATGCTTGAGTCCAGGGCCAAGGGCCGGACCGGGCAGGCGATCCGAAAGCTCATGGGTCTCCAACCCAAAACGGCAACCGTAGTGCGGGCGGGAAAGGAGGAGGAAATTCCTGTGCGCCAGGTCGCCGTGGGCGACCTTGTCGTTGTCCGGCCCGGCGAGCGGATCCCGGTGGACGGCGAGATTGTCGAGGGGAGTTCGACCGTCGATGAATCGATGCTGACCGGTGAACCGTTGCCGGTGGACAAGGGCGTGGGCGCACGGGTCGCCGCTGGGACCATCACCGGCGAGGGGCGCCTCAAGTTTCGTGCTACCAGGGTGGGGAAGGACACCGCCTTGGCGCAGATCATCCGCTTGGTCCAGGAGGCCCAGGGGAGCAAGGCGCCTATCCAGGCCCTCGCCGACCGTGTCGCCTCCGTGTTCGTCCCCGCGGTCATGGGCATGGCCCTGCTCACCTTCATCCTCTGGTGGAGCATCGGCGGTGACTTCGTTCCGGCTATGATCCGGCTGGTGGCGGTGCTCATCATCGCCTGCCCGTGCGCCCTTGGGTTGGCCACGCCCACTGCCATCATGGCCGGGACCGGCAAGGGTGCGGAGAAGGGGATCCTTTTCAAGGATAGCCAAGCCCTCGAACAGGCAACGAGGCTTGATATCATCGTCCTCGACAAGACCGGAACCCTGACCGCGGGGAAACCCGCCGTGACCGACATCATCCCTTTGTCACGCTCCGGCCCCACCCGCGACGAGGGCGGGTTGCTAAAGGTCGCCGCCTCCGTTGAGCGGGCCTCGGAACATCCCCTCGGGCGGGCTATCGCGCGCGAGGCGGAGCGACGGGGCCTCGAGCTTGCGGACCCTGTGGACTTCCGGGCTTCGGGAGGACACGGTGTCCAGGCCCGGGTGAACGGCTGGACGGTACACGTCGGGAAACCCTCCTGGGTCGCCGAGCTGGGCTACCGCCTCGACGGCCATACCGATGAGATTCAGGCCCTCCAGGACGCAGGGAAGACCGTGATGGTGGTGGGGGTGGAGCAATCTGTCGCCGGCCTCATCGCCGTTGCCGACTCCCTGAAGCCCGAGGCCCGGGAAGCCGTGGCGGGCTTACGGCAGCAGTACCTGAAGGTGGTCATGCTCACCGGCGATACGGTCCAGACCGCCCGCTCCATCGCCGCCCAGATCCGGGTGGACGAGGTCATCGCCGAGGTGCGGCCCGAGGATAAGTCGAAGAAGGTGAAAGAGCTGCAGCAAGAGGGCCATCTTGTGGCCATGGTGGGAGACGGCATTAACGACGCCCCCGCCCTGGCCCAGGCCGATGTGGGCATGGCCATCGGCACCGGAACCGATGTCGCCATCGAGGCGGCGGACGTCATCCTGGCGAGCGGCAATCTCTTAGGGGTCGCCCGGGCCGTGCACCTGAGCCGCGCCACCATGAGGACCGTGAGACAAAACCTCTTTTGGGCCTTTCTTTACAACATCATCCTCATCCCCGTTGCTGCGGGGGCACTCTACCCCGTCGCCTCCCTGCCCCTCTTCCTGAGACAGCTTCACCCCATCCTGGCCGCGCTGGCCATGGCCTTCAGCAGCATCACCGTGGTCTCCAACAGCCTCCGCCTCTACCGGGCCAAGATCAGCTAAAAATATCGTACTTTCGTGATCTTAGAAGTCCTATTCGTTGGGTCCCCAACGGGTTGACCCCGTCTGCGAGGCGAGTGTATCATGACAAAATCCTTTTGCACCCGACGCCCAAGGCATACACCGCCGTGAAGATCATCCTCTTCTACTCCCCCTCGTTCTGGTTCAGGACCTATGAGAAGGTACTGGAACAGGCGCCCGATCGGGATACGGAGGCTGAGTGCCGCCAGGCAGTGGTCGTCTTCTACCAGGTGGAGGAGGGAGATTCGGAGCGCCGGAGCAAGGTGCTCACCAAGCTCATCAAGAACATCAAGTGGCTGGCAGGAAAATTTGACTCCCGCACCGTGGTCCTCCATTCCTTCAATCACCTCTCCATGAGCAAGGCGTCGGCGGAGTTCGCCGAGCCACTCATTGAGGAGGCTGGAAAACGCTTGGAAGAAAGCGGTTACTCGGTCACCGTGACCCCTTTCGAGTATCTCAACGAATGGAAGCTTCACGTGGCAGGTGAGTCTTTGGCCAAGGTGTTCAAGGAGCTGTGAAAAGGCTGGGCCATGACGGGGTGCGGCGAGGCCCGCAGTATGCACGGGACGCCGTAGCGAGAGCGTGGAGATGGTCGTGCCACCGGGCAACCATCCCGCGATACCGCGGGACCCGGACCTGAGGCGTACTTGTCAGTACGTCGCCAAGTCCGAGACGCGAGGACACCCGGAAGGACGGCCATGTCCGCGGTCGTAGCAGGTGGCTCCTGCATGATGCGGCCTAGGTCTTGTGGCAGTTCTTTCGGCGTCGCAGGGTTCGGAAGGAGGCGGAAACGACCGCCATGATAGTAAGCAGATCGGCGAGACTTGGCGTCTTACTCCTGGGGGTACCGCTGGTGGGACTGCTGACGATCGGCTGCAACTGGGTTATCGAGAGCCAGGTGTTCTTCCCAGAGAAGAGCATGACTCACACTCCGGCGACCGTGCGCCTCCCTTACGAAGATATGCATTTTACCACGACTGACGGGGAGCGCCTGCACGGCTGGCTGGTTCTCGCCCATCCGGTCAGGTACCTCCTCGTTCACTGCCACGGGAATGCCGGAAACATTTCTCACCGGGTCGATATTCTCACCGGTTTCCACGATGCGGGGGTGAGCGTTTTCATGTTCGACTACCGCGGCTACGGTGAGAGCTCCGGCCGGATCAGTGAAAAAGGTTTTTACCTCGACGCCGAGGCGGCGGGTCGCGTCGCGAGGGAACAGGCGGACCATTACGGGGCAAAGCTGATCATCTCCGGGCATTCCCTGGGAGGGGTTGCCGCCGTCCACATGGGCGCAACGGAGAGGTGCGACGGTGTGGTCCTGGAGTCGACCTTTACCAACATGGGGGCTATGGCGAGGGCGCATTATCTCTTGCCGGCGCTGGAACGGTGGCTCAAGGATCGTCTGAACGCAGCGGGCGAGATCGGCCGACTACGGGCACCGGTGATCTTCTTTCACGGCGATCGGGATGAGATTGTTCCCATAGAGCTCGGACGCCAGCTCTATGCGCTGGCCCCCGAGCCCAAGGAGTTTATTGTCCTTCCTGGTGCGAGTCACAATGACACGTACTGGGCGGGAGGAAACCTATACTTTGAAAAGTTGAAGGACTTCCTTGCACGGCTTTGAACCTGAGATTTGCCTCCGGGCTAAAGCGGATCGGGCTTCTCGCTCGTAGAGTGCACCATGTCGCCCAGGCCAAAGATTCTCATCGTTGACGACAACCCCTCTCTGTGCAAGAGCCTGAAAGTGTTCCTGGGTGTGCTTGACGCCGAAATACTCACCGCTCTCAGCGGCAGGGAGGCAAAGATCTTGTTGGCCGAGAACGATTTCGATCTCGTTCTCCTCGACTTGATTCTCCCGGACAAGAGCTTTTCGCAGATCCTCGAGTGGGTCAACAGCCGAAACGTCGACACCCTGGTCGTTCTCATGAGCGGCTATGGTCTGAGAGACGTAGCACCGCGGCTACTCGAAAAGAGAGTCTACGGCTTTCTGCAGAAACCCTTCGAGTTGGACGAACTGCTGTCGACCGTTCAAGGCGCGCTCAGTCGCAGATTGCAATACCAGCGACGGGTCGGGGAAGAGCGCGAGCCCTTCCGGACTTGGCCTCCGGGGCGAGATCGCCGCCGACTCTGGAAAGACCGAAGGTTGATAAAAGACCCTTGCTATCCTGGTCCTGAAAGAAGAAGCGGCAAGGATCGCCGGCGCGGCAGAGAACCTGTTCCTCCCTGGAACGCTGCTCCTGCTCAGGAAAAGCGCGAGTATCCAAGGGTAAACGTAAGGTGGCCCCTGACCATAAAGGGTCCGTGGGGGACAATGCGGGGGGAGATAAGAAACGTCAGCGCCGGCGGCGCCTTCCTTTGTGCAGGCGATTTTCTCAAGTTACACGAGATGATCTCTTTCAAACTCGGCGGCATCGCCGTACCCGAACATGCTATGTCGGTGTTGGCTCGAGTCGTGCGCTCGAATATCTATTGTCTTGACGACACGGCCCATGCTTACGGCATAGCCGTCGAGTTTCTGGAGATTTCTGATGACGATAGAAGAGTCCTTACTGAATTTACCACTGACCACTTGGCAGAAAACGACATGAACTATGGTAAGCAATTAAACGAACAGCCAAGCGAAGGAGGTAGAACCATGGTGGATGAAAAGAAATCTGTGGAACTGATGATCAATCCAGGGCTGTATCCCGCGGTAAAGATCCTTCTGAACGGGACGGCGGCGGAACATGAACTTTTTGAGGCGACAGCTCCTCTTCATAAGGAAGTGTGGCTCCATGTGGCGAAGGAGTGCAAGGAACGCGCTGCCGGAATGGACGCTTTTGCTTCGCAGAAATTGGTTTCCGCTTTGAATTCACTTGCGGATATGATCTTTGACCAAGTCAGCGCCGAAGAAAAAAGAGAACGGAACCGAGAGGCTTATGAGGCTTTTGCGGATTTCGTCGCCGAGATTAGCACAAGAACTGATCTGGACAAGATCCGAAAGGCTCAACTGATTCATGACAAGGCTTCCGAATTGCAGCTGAACTAACTCTCAGCTAAAATGAGCGATTCGCAGCTCCCGTCGACCCATTCGGAGCCCGCCACATCCGTGAGTGGGCTCCTACGACATGGCGGCCCACTTCTGGGTAGGGGCGGGGTTAATGCCCACCCGCAAAGCGCGGATGTTGATTCAACTCTCTCGGTTGAAATCGCTCAGATTAGGGTCTATTTCTGTTGAGTCTCTGCTGTAGACATGGAGGGGGCCGGGATAGGTTTGTCCTCACAACCACTCTTCCCTGCCGGGCTGTCGAAACACGCTGTGGCTCCGCTTCGCCTCGCGCCCGAGGCGTCCTGGAGGGTTGCGGCAGGACTCTTGTGATGCTCGGCGCGGTCAACTAGTCTATGACGTCACCTATCCAGACGATTTGCGTGATTGGTCATGGGGCCATGGGGGCTGCCTATGCCAGTATCCTGTACACCATGGACAGCAACTGCGTCTCCTTCCTCGCGGGCGCTGAGCGTTTCGACCGACTGCGCCGAGAGGGCGTCACCGTCAATGGGAGGTATTATTCCATCCCTGTCCTTCGGCCCGAAGACCGCTCGCCGCCCACTGACCTGCTGATCGTTGCGGTAAAACACCACCATCTCGAAGTCGCCATTCGCGAGATGGCTAACAGAGTGGGAAAGAATACCGCCATCCTCTCGGTCATGAACGGTATCGAGAGCGAGGAGCGAATCGGCGCCGTGTACGGGATGGATGCGGTTCTCTACGCCATAGCGGTCGGCATTGACGCGGCGAGGGTGGGAAACCGCGTGAGTTACGCCAACCGGGGCAAGATTCTTTTCGGTGAGGCGAAGAATCCCCGTCTCACCGATCGGGTCAGGCGGGTCCAAGCCCTCCTTGACCGGGCCGGCATCTCCTACGAGACTCCCCCCGACATGGTTCGTAGCCTCTGGTGGAAATTCATGATCAACGTGGGCATCAACCAGGCGTCAGCAGCGCTGCGGGCACCCTATTCCGTGTTCCAAACCTCGCGGGGAGCCAGAGAATTAATGGAGTCTGCCATGCGCGAGGTCATGGTTCTCGCCAACGAGGCAAACGTCCACCTCTCCGAAACGGATATTGCCCAGTGGTACACGATTCTCGCGAGCCTGAACCCCGGGGGAAAGACTTCCATGCTTCAGGATATCGAGGCCGGTAGGAAGACCGAAGTGGAAATGTTTGCCGGCAAAGTGATTGAACTGGGCAGGCACTATAACGCTCCCACTCCGGTGAATGAACGGCTGTTCCACCTCATCAAAGAGATTGAAGGGTCGTATGCAAGAGAAGACGCGGGCTAGAGCCTTGACATAGACTTTGTGTGGGTGTAGCTTAATTGTATTAATGCACTCTTCTCAAGCTGTTGCGCTCACTGAACCTGTGTGCGACTTCTCCCCAACGGGCTTCAACGTTTCTTCCATCAGCGGTTCCTGCTCACAACCCACCGAGATTGACGCGGCAAGGTGAGAGTGCTCAACGCTCCGAGTCTCGACTGTAAGGACGACGGCTCCACTCCAACTTCTTTTGTTGGTGTTCCCACCAACGTCGACAGAGGAGGCTCACGATGGAAGCGAGAAAGGTGGCCAAGGAAAAACAGCCTAAGGACGCGTCTCAGTCACAGGTCGCTCTCAATCAACCAGCCGACGAATTTTTGGATGCCTTGAGCCCCGTCATCGAGAATCTGAGAAGAATGCTGGGGGCGGCGCGGCATGCCTTCAATCGCAATAGCGTCGAGGATCTTCAGGAACTCACCAGACTACGGGAGGTGACCTCGCAAGGGATCAAAGCGACCTTGGAGCAGATAGAGAGTGCAACCGCGGCAAGACCCGAGGCCGAACGAGTACCCTTGGTCCGGCTCCACGAGATTCTCAACCACCTGAACCTTATCTGCGAAAACATTGCGGCGTTGGGCGAACCGCTGCGGAAGAAAATGATCGACAAACTCCTCTTCACGGATAAAGCGTTCTTTGATGTCAATTATGTTTTTACCCACCAGACCGGTCTGATGCGATCTCTTCTGGATTTCCTCAAGACCGACAATCCACTTCTCAGGAAATATGTAGAGGAAGAAGCACAGAACCTTATTCAAGGGTGTCTGAACGCCGCGACAGAACATGAAAACCGTCTAATTGAAGGGATCTGCCTGCCCCAGGCCTCTCCCGTCTTCCTGGGCCTCTTGGATCATATGCGCCTCATCTGTCGGCACGTTCTCGGAGTTGTCAAACTCCGCGGCGGAAAATCTTAACCCGCCTGATGCAGGAGACGCCGTTGCCGGCTGGAAGCTCCTCCCACCCAAAACCGGCCGGCAGCGGAGGCGGGGCGGTGTGCGGCGCAAAGCGCATGCGGTCGCGCCGCGCGTGGTTCGTATATAGTGTGCGCTAGACCGCCGCTGCCGACATCAAGAACCGTCTGCCCTTTTCCTTGCCGTCTCGGCGAAAAACACTTATACTTGGGTCGCTGGCACGAAATCCCCATACACCTCTTTCCTCGCTATGCGGGTCAGGCACGCTGATTCGTGGTGTAGGTTTCGCGCCCAAGAGACCCCCAACGCGTCAGGCCTCAAGAGCTACTGACAGGAGGATGAGCATGACAAAAGAGGAAAAGATCGAGGAAATCAGACAACGGGCCAGGAAGAACTTCTCTTTAGGGTACAACTGCGCCGAGTGTGTGACTGAGGCGGTCTTGTCCCTGGTCGACACCGGCCTGCCCGAGGACGTGAAGAAACTGGCGACGGGTTTCGGTGGTGGTATCGGCCTCTATGGCGATACGTGTGGCGCCCTAATAGGGGCCGTTATGGCAGTGGGTGCCGTGCACGGAAGGCCCTCACTCCCTGAAGGAGAAGACAAGAAGGTTGTGGCGGCCAAGGGCAAAGAGCAGCTTTACGGCAAACCGGGCCTCTATCGTATATTCAACCAGGCTCCCAATCTGTTCCGCGAAAAGTACGGTCAAACACTCTGCAGAGAACTCACCAAGAAGTGGCAATCAGAGTGGCTCTGTCGTGATCATGCCCTCCATTGCCGTGAAATTATAACAGATGCGGCAGGCATCGCCGCAGGGCTCATATTGGAGGATAAAGAAAAGCTGGGGTCGAAGCCTTTCGGTCAGAATGTGGAAAACCTCACCGACTGAGCTGGAGACGGGTTCGCCGGATCTCTCTGATGATCGCCATCGATAGCCATATCCACTGCGGCGTCCAGAATGTAAGTCTTCCCTTTGAAGGTATCGAACCCTTGCTCGAAGAGGCGGAGATCGCCGGCGCTTGCCTCTACGCACCGGTAGAGGACATCTACGACCGCTACGACTACAACTTCGAGGACACGAGCGCCTGGCGGCGTACCAGACATCTGGCGAATCGCTATGTCCTTGATCTCGCCGGCCATAGCGCGCACATCTACCCCTATCTCTTTGTCTGGAATGATTTCGCCGTGGAAGAGCTCAGGCAGCCTTACTGCGGCATCAAATGGCACCGGCACAGCTACGAGCCCATTTACCACTATGACGATCCCCGCTGCGCCAGAATCCTGGATGAAATCACCGCTCGCCGCCTCCCCATCGTCCTTGAGGAAAGCTTCGAGAATACGATCCGGTTCATCAACGACCTGGCGCCTGAGGCGGTGATCATCATCCCCCACCTAGGCGGCCTCAACGGCTCCTACGACGCGCTGGAACGGGCGGGCGTCTGGCGCCGGGAGAACACTTACGCGGATACCGCCCTGGCGTCCACCTCGGAGATGCGTCACTTTATCCGGAGCTACGGCCCCGAGCGCCTCCTCTTCGGCAGTGACTTTCCCTTCGGGGATCCGGGGCACGAACTCGGGAAAGTCTACTCCCTCGGGCTGTCGGAACAGGATCTGGCGCTGGTGGCGAGCGGCAACATTCTTCGACTCATCACCGAAGGCAAGAAATCGGGATGAGATAGCCCGCATCATGCACGAGACGCCGTAGCGAGATCGTGGAGATGACCACGCCAGCGGCAGGGACGGTCTGCGGCGCAAAGCGCATTCGGAGCATCTACCTTCCGTTGCCGACAGGAAGGCCCCCCAGGCTTTCCACCGCCGCCCAGCCCGAAAGACCCGGCCTCACTCTTTACTATCAATGCCGCGACTATGCGGCTTTGCAGAGCAGACCTCCCTGCCGCAGTCCGCTTCGCCATAGCAGGTGGTTCGTGCATGATGCGGGCTGGCCACAGGTTACAGCAGCCCCCGGTGAAAGCCGCCATCAACTGCGATGGTAGCCCCGGTGATGTAGCTTGCCCGTTCGGAGGCGAGGAAGACTACCACGTTGGCAATCTCCTCGGGGCGCGCCAGACGTCCGAGGGGAGTCTTCTTCTCCCACTCACGAATCACATCCTCGGGAGTTACCTTCCACTTCGCGGCCAGTTCCTTGGAGAGGTTCTCAACCCTCTCGGTGGCGGCGTAGCTTGGACAAACGTTGTTGACCAGTACATTATCCACCGCCAACTCGTTGGCGAGCGTCTTGGCAAACCCGACGAGGCCGGCGCGGGCTGCATTGGAAAGCATGAGGCCCTCGATCGGCTGTTTGACCGCAGCCGAACTCATGTTGATGATCCTACCCCACCGTTGTTTTCGCATGTAGGGCACCGCCTCCCGGGTCATCCACACGGCACTCAACAAGTTGAGTCTCACCGCCCCGTGCCACTCGCCGTCGGTCAGTTCCATGAAGCTGCCCGACGGTGGGCCGCCGGCGTTGGTGACGAGGATGTCTACCGTCCCGTAGTGGGCCGCTGCCCCTCGAACAAACGCCCTGGCCTCGTCAGGTATTGAGACGTCCGTGGGCCGTGTCCAGACCATGGTGCCGGTCTCCCGGGCGATGGCGGCGGCGGTGGCTTCCAGATCCTCTCTGCCGCGGGCGCAGAGCCCCAGCCACGCGCCCTCCCGTGCCAGACCCGTGGCAATCGCCCTGCCGAGACCCTTGCTTGCCCCTGAAACAAGAGCCACTCGGCCCTTGATACCGAGATCCATGGGAACCTCCTCGTGGGCTGTATAGCGCTACCGTCTCATCGAACCGCGACTCGGTAACGCAGCAAAGCAAAGAGCCGTGCTCACCCCTACCCTTTTCCTCCACCAGCGGAGGGGGATAGAGGAGTCACTTCTTCCTGGGCAAGGATCCAACGAAGAATCTTTGGGTGCTCCTCGAGAAACCAACTCGCCCTGCCCTCCTCGCCGATGTCGTCACTGCAGTGCCAGCTTCGACAGACCTCCGGCTTGCGGGTTTCGTGCACCGCGCACCATCCCCGATGGTCGAGGAAGATGCACTCGCCGGTCCCCGGCTTGAGCGGAACGAAGTAGCCCAGAACGCTCGGCAGCGCCTCCGGGTACTTGGGGCCATCCTCGTCGGTGAGGCGGACGCCGACGATGAGGTCCCGGTGGTAGCGACAGCAGACGCCCGGCTCCGGACAGTGAATGCAGTCGGGACGGCCCATGGTCTTTCCTCGTGTTAGACGATAGCGTCTTGTCCCAGAAATACCTTCCATTACCTGAGCGAGAGTAGGTTGCCTGAATCGACAGAATGAAAATCCGAAATTCGAATATCGAAACCCGAAACAAATTCGAATAGCTAAACGATCAAAATTCAAAACTTGTTTAATACATTTGAAAATTTGAATTTCTTGCTTGTTCTTGATTTCGGATTTCGTGCTTCGAATTTTACCCCCTGGCCCCTCCTAGGTAAGGTTCAGCAAAATTCATAAGGTACTGTTGGGACGGAAGACTAGGGCTCACTCGACGAACAGCTCCTCTTTGTGGGTGACCAGTCTCTTGAGCTCCTCCACCGTCTCTACCAGCACCGGAAAGACGTTCTCCCGAATATCCCCCGCCACCGCTACGAGCATGACGTCATCGCCCACTTGCCGAGCGCCTTCGAACACGTGGGCCAGCACCTCGATGATACCTGGGCGGCGGCGCTGCTCCGCCAGAATCCTCATCAGGAGCTCTCTGTCCACCTCTATGTTCAGACCTTCGACTTGCCGCCCGTCCCTCGCGGTTGAGCGCACCACGCCGTTGTGACAGGCGATCATCCCCACCCTGTGGTAATCCGGGCGCGCCTTGATCGTCGCTATCAGGTGCTGAAGATCCATAGGAAGCCTCGTCAAGGGGCTCGGCTGCAATTGACACGACGTATCTACGGTTGTAAAGTCCATAGCATAAACTCGTCCGGCCGGCAAAGGCTTTTCGGCTGGCCCCGACCCCCGCCTTCGGGATAGCAGAATGCGCCTTGGTATTATCGGCCTTCCGGGCTGCGGCAAGACCACGGTGTTCAATGCCCTCACAGCCAGCGCGGCGTCCACCGGCGATTTTTCCGGTGCAGAGCGGGGGCCGAACCTCGCGGCGGTCAAGGTCCCTGAACCACGCCTCGACCTCCTCGTCAAGCTCCACCGCCCCCAGAAGGTCACACAGGTTACCGTGGAGTATGTCGACATGGGGGGACTCTCCGGAAGCGCCGACAAGAAGCAACAACTGGGAGACGCCTTCCTCGCCGCCATCCGCCCGGTTGACGCCCTCGTCCATGTGGTGCGGAACTTTGCCCATCCTCTCCATGGCCCCGCCGATCCCCAGGGAGATTTCGATCGCGTCGAAACCGAGCTTATTATCTCGGATCTCATCGTCGTGGAGAAACGTCTCGAGAGGATCGCCACCGATCGCAAGCGCGGAAAAAAGGAGGATCCCCAAGAGCTTCGCCTCCTCGAGGAATGCCGAAAGACCCTCGAGGCGGGGCGCCCTCTGCGGAGCGAATCGGCTATCGCCGATGCCCCGTCACTGCGAGGCTACACCTTTCTCTCCGCCAAGCCCATGCTCGTTTTGGTCAACCAGGCGGAGGGAGGGGCAGATAGTGTTTCTCCAGTCGGGAGGGGCGAGACATGGCCGCCTGTTGTCGAGATTGTGGGGAAGCTCGAAATGGAGCTCGCCCAACTCATGCCGGAGGAGGCAGTCGAGTTCATGAAGGAGCTCGGCGTGCAGGGGTTGGCAAGGGACCGGGTCATCGTGGCCTCCCACGAGCTCCTGGATCTCATCTCCTTCTTCACCGCCAACGAGAGAGAGGTGCGCGCGTGGAACGTCAGACGACGCACCCCTGCGCTCAAGGCGGCGGGCGTGGTCCATTCCGACATGGAGCGCGGCTTCATCCGGGCAGAGGTGGTCGCCTATAAGGAGCTCGAAGCGGCGGGAAGCTATCCTGCCGCCCAGAAGAAGGGTCTGGTACGTCTCGAAGGGAAGGACTACCTCGTCCAGGATGGAGACGTAATCTTCTTCCGCTTCCACGTGTAGGGAGAACACCGGCAGATTGCTGAGAACCACTGCAAGCAAAACCCACCCCCATCAAAAAACCTTACCCTTTTCCCTGGGATATGGTAAATAAACTGGTGAATGCTCCTCTCGCTACAGCGAGAGCTGTGTCGACGGAGCCGATTGTTCGTGGGGTGTGGAACCCTGATGGTCTGGATCTTTCAGCACGTCAAGCGACTGGGGCTAATGCTCTTTTGCCTTTCCCTCTTCGCGGGGACCGCAATTCTCCTGAGCTTGGATCCTCGCGGCCTTGTTCAATGGCGAGAATTCCACCGCGAATATTATGAGCTCATAAGGAAGAATCAGGCCCTCGAGCAAGATAACTACCTTCTTTACCAGGAGATCACGAGGTTGCGCAACGATCCTAAGGCCATCGAGCACCTTGCCCGCGAGGAGCTAGGGCTGGTGAGAGACGATGAGCTTATTATCTACTTTGCCCCGCCCGAAGAACACAAGGAAGGAAATACCAAGTAACGGCCCTCCCCGCCAAGGCATGGTCCTTGCGCCTGTCATCTCGTTCCCAGCGATGGTCCGGTTTGTGCAGTCGGTATCGGTCCATGTTTGACATCTGTGGTTGCCGGGCCGTCCGCTCTCAAGGTGATCGCCTCTGAGACGATTACCCTATTGCCACGGCCCATGAAAGCGTCTATAGTGGCGCGAATCTTGCGTTACCCGGCGCGGCGGCGAGGGACGTTTCCCCATGGATGAGGTCGAGCTTTACCGGCAAATGCTAACCAAGGACCCCAGCTCGCAGGTGTTCGTATACCTGGCCGAGGCCCTGTTCGAACGAAGCATGTTCGCGGAGGCGATCGAGACCTGCCTAAACGGTCTGCGCCTCCATCCGCACGATCTCCGTGCCCGGGTGATCCTCGGTCTCTCCTATCTCCGGACCGAGAAACTCGACCGCGCTGAAGTCGAACTCCTGAGGGCGAAAGAGATCCTCGAGATCAACATGGCCACCTACCAAGGTCTCGCCGAGCTCTACGAGCGGAGGGGCGACGAAGAGATGTCCTCCCTTTACCGCAGGCTCTTTGACGTGTTCCAGCCCCTCGAGGTCTTAACGGCAGCTGAGCCGGAAGAGTCGCCTCGGATCGAACCCGAGATTGAGCTACCCGCCGCAGAGGAGCCGGGGGTTGCCACGGTGACCATGGCGGAGCTCTACGCCCAACAGGGTCACCTCGATAAGGCCGCCGCCATCTACCGCACGCTCCTCGAGACTGCGCCGGAAAGCCCGGAGGTGTCAAAGCGGCTGGCTGAACTGGAGCGGAAGGCCAAGACCGCCGAGACCAACGCGAAACTCGCCTCCATGCTCGAGAAGCTCTGCGACAATTTGAAAAATCGTCCCTCTCCCGGAGCCGTGCCGGGTTGAAGCTCGGGAGAGATGACGGTGGGCTTGAAAAGCTCCTCGCCGTTATGGGCACCTGTCCACAGAAAGTGAGTATCGTAGAGGGATGGGCCGCACGCGTCGCTCCTTCGGCGAGAGGGGCCCAGTGAACGGAGAAAGGCATGTACACGACCAGCGACTTTCGGAAGGGTCTGAAGATCGAGGTTGAGGGTAAGCCGTGGATCATTGTCGACTTCCAACACGTCAAACCGGGAAAGGGGGGCGCCTTCACCAGGACGCGACTCAAGAACATGGAAACCGGACAGGTGTTGGAGAGAACCTTCCGCTCTGGTGAGAAAATCGGCCGTCCCGATCTCCTCGAACGGGAGATGCAGTTCCTCTACCAGGCCACCGAAGGCTACTGTTTCATGGACACCAAGAGTTATGAGCAACTCTTCATCGATGAAGAGCACCTCGGAGACGCGAAGAACTACCTGAAGGAGAACATCGACGTCAAGGTCCTCTTCTTCAAGGAGAAGCCTATCGGTATCGAGCTTCCCACCTTCGTCAATCTCGCCATTACCCACACCGAGCCGGGCTTCCGCGGTGACACCGCCACCGGCGGTACCAAGCCCGCCACCTTGGAGACCGGCATGGTGGTCCAGGTCCCCCTCTTCCTCAACGAAGGCGACATGGTCAAGATCGATACCCGAACCGACCAGTACATCGAGCGCGTGAAGGAGTGACGGGACCCGGATACACACCCCCGTCTCCCCCCCCACCGCCCACCTCGCCAGCGATCCAGGTATCATCCCCCGCCCCTCTCTTGTGCTTTGCCTTTGAACCGGGTACACTCCGGCCGTTCTTGGGAAACACCCTCTCCGAGAGGGTAGGGCCGGACCGCGCCAGCTTCACTCGTGCTGCCCCCGATTCAGGGAGAGACGATGGTCGAGTTCCACCCCCTGGTGTTCTCGTTAAGCAGACTCGCTGTGAGCGCCATGGAACGGGTGTTCCGAGCGTCCGTTACCGTGACCGGCGGAGAGCACCTGCCTCAAGGGGTTCTCATCTTTGCGGTGAATCACTTCACCCGCCTCGAAACCATCTTCCTCCCCTACGAGTTCTACAAGCTCACCGGAAAACCGGTTATGTCCCTCGCCTATCACGGCCTCTTCGCCGGCGCCCTCGGGACCTATCTGGAACGTATGGGCGCGGTCTCCACCGCTGACCCCAATCGAGACACCATCATCATCCGCTCCCTCCTCATGGGGGATCACCCCTGGATGATCTTCCCGGAGGGCTCCATGATCAAGGACAAGAAGATCGTGGAGCGCGGGAGGTTCCTCGTTTACAGCGCTACCGGTTCGAGACGACCGCCTCATACCGGAGCGGCGGTGCTGGCGCTGCGGACCGAGTTCTACCGCCAGCGCCTCCACCACCTCCGGAACACGGATCCGGCCTTGCTCCAGAAGCAGCTTGAAGTCTTCGATCTCACCTCGGCGGAGGAGGTGAGTGAGCTCGAGACCTTTCTGGTCCCGGTCAACGTGAGCTACTACCCCCTGCGCTCCCGGGAGAACGCCCTGCAGAAGCTGGCAGTCTCGTTCATCAAGGACATTCCCGAGCAGGTGCTCGAGGAACTCCAGACTGAAGGCACCATGCTTCTTGCCGGGGTGGACATCGATGTCGACATCGGCGAGCCGCTTGCCGTGCGGCCGTGGCTCGAGCACGACATCGTCCGGGATGACATAATCGCGTCCCGGCACATCATGCCCGATGACCCCATCCCCTCCAGGCCCCTTCTGCGGCGGGTCGCGAGCAAGCTCACCTTGCGTCTCATGGCCTCCGTGTACGGTCTGACCACGATCAACTTCGACCATCTCGCCGCCTATCTGCTCAAGTACTATCCGAGCACCCGCCTCACGGTGTTCGATCTCGCGCAGCGGATCTATGTCGCCGCCGAAGAGGTTACCCGTCTCAAAGGGCTTCGATTCCATGCGGCCCTTCGGGAGGATCAAAGCAGGCGGTTCTGCAGTCAGTACCAGCGTGCCCTTGAGGACTTCCTCGCCGTGGCCGAAAGGAGCGGGGTGGTCGAGGTGAAGGGTGAAAAGCTGCGCAAGAAACAGCGCAAGATGACCAGGCTCCTCACCCCATTCGCCGTCCGCCGGGAGAATCCGTACCTGGTCATCCTCAACGAGGTTGAGTACCTGGGACGACTCACCCGGCGCCTGTGCCGCATTGCCTGGCGCCCCGGTTGGCTCATCGCCCGACGCCTGCGCCGCCGGCTCTGCCGCCTGGATCAGGAGCAGTTCGCCGCCGACTACCTCGCGCACCGACGGGAGGGCGAATCCAAGCCGCCGGAGATCGGTGCTCCGTTTCTCCTCAAGTCCTTCCGGCGGAGGATCGGTGTTCTTCTCGTGCACGGGTACCTGGCCGCTCCCGAAGAGGTCAGGCCTTTAGCCGAGTCTCTCCATCGCCATGGCTGCACCGTCTATGCCGTGCGCCTCCCGGGCCACGGGACCAGTCCTGACGACCTTGCCGGGAGAACCTGGGGAGAGTGGCTGGCCTCGGTGGAGCGGGGGTACCTGATCCTGGCCAACACCTGCAGGAACGTGGTCCTAGGCGGCTTCAGCATGGGCGCGGGTCTGGTCCTCCTTGCCGCTGCCGGCAGGTTGCCCAAGGTGCGAGGCGTCTTTGGCATCAATCCTCCGGTTCGACTGCGGAAAAGGTCTACCAAGCTCGTCCCCGCGGTAGTTCTATGGAACAAGCTCGTGGAGAGAATCGGGAGCAGCCCTGAGCAGTCCCGCTTTGTTCCCAACGACCCCGAAAACCCACACATCAACTACACGCGCAACCCGGTGAACAGTCTGCATGAGCTCATGGAGCTCATGGACCGGGTCTCGGAGCGGGTCAAGGAGGTTACCGTGCCATCCCTGCTCATCCAGGGGTCCGACGACCCGGTGGTTCATCCGGAAGGGACCGAGGAGCTGTACCAGAAAATCAGCGCCAGAGAGAAGGAGCTGGCGATCTTTACCTCGGCCCGCCATGTGATGATTCGCGG
>Ga0335070_10001443_pt1 | contig 27487 bp, 27 predicted proteins | sample Lox_Sample_13_FD_206722 | JGI IMG/M metagenome (GOLD analysis project Ga0335070, IMG submission 206722) | Soil microbial communities from Loxahatchee National Wildlife Refuge, Florida, United States - Lox_Sample_1.3 | ecosystem: Environmental > Terrestrial > Soil > Wetlands | place: USA...
CGAACGTCGATAGAAACCGCGTTATTTCTTGGAGAGCTTCTCGAGTTTCCTGCCCGCCGCATCCAGTGTCTCCGGTTTCTTGCAGAACGCAAACCGTACTTGCTGCGCGCCATCTTTCGCGTGCTTGTAGAAGCTTGATCCCGGCACACACGCGATACCAATCTCTTTGACGAGATGCGTTACGAATTCGACGTCGTTCTTGAATCCAAACGCGCTGATATCAGTCATGACGTAATAAGCACCGCGCGGACGATAGCACTTGAATCCCGCGCGTTCGAGCGCGGGGATAAGATGTTCGCGCCGCTTCTGATATCTCTCCGCGAGCAGTTGATAGTAGCTAGCTGGCAATCCCAGAGCTGCCGCCCCAGCCTCCTGTAGCGGCGCCGGCGCGCCCACGGTCAGAAAGTCGTGCACCTTGCGTACGGCGTTCGTAATCGCCGGCGGGGCGACCGCCCATCCCACGCGCCATCCTGTCACGCTGTAAGTTTTGGAAAGCCCGTTGATGGTGATCGTGCGGTCACGCATCCCGTCCAGGCTCGCCAGCGAAATATGCTGCGCTCCGTCGTAGAGAATGTGCTCGTAAATCTCGTCGGTGATGGCGAGCACGTTGTACTCCACGCATAGATCGCGAATCAGTTCGAGTTCCTGGCGAGTAAAAACCTTGCCAGTCGGGTTGTTGGGCGAATTGAGAATGATCGCCTTTGTATGATGCTGGAAAGCCTCGCGTAACTCCTGCGGATCAAACGTCCACTCGCCGTTGCCATTTTGCGGAGGCCGCAAGCTCACGAATCGCGGCTTTGCTCCGCTGAGGATCGAATCCGGGCCATAGTTTTCATAGAACGGCTCAAACACTACAACCTCGTCACCCTTGTTACAGACGGCGAGCAGCGTGGCGATCATCGCCTCAGTCGATCCGCAACAGACCACGACCTCGCGCTCCGGATCGACGTCGATCCCCTGCCAAATCTTCATCTGCCGCGCTATTGCATTGCGCAGGTTTTTTGCTCCCCAGGTAATGGCGTACTGGTTTACGTCATCCGAGATTGCCTGCTGCGCCGCCCGTTTGATCTCTTCTGGTGCGGAGAAGTCCGGAAACCCCTGCGCCAGATTGACCGCGCCATGCTGCATGGCCTGCCGCGTCATCTCGCGAATGACCGATTCCGTGAAGTGCTCGACCTTGTCGGAGAGAAAGTGCCTTGTATGCGTCGTCCCCAATGTCATTCAGGAGAGGCTAGCACAGAGGCGTGAAACAGGGGAAAGCCCAGCCCCCGAGGTGACCATTATTATGACTATAGTCATATTATTGACCACAGTGGTACAATAAATTCAAATGGCGAAGCCAAGCGCAATGCGTGAAGTCGCTATCTCCGAATTCAAGGCGAAATGTCTGGCCTTGATCGAGCAGGTGCAAAAGACCAAGCAACCGATTCGCATCACGCGCTTCGGCAGGCCGGTGGCGGAGGTGGTGCCCTCGACCGCGGTGATGGATCGGCAGGCATGGTTCGATTCCATGAAGGACACATTCGAGATTCTTGGGGACATAGTCTCTCCCGCAATCGACGAGGACGAATGGGAGATGCTCCGCGATTGAAACTGCTTCTGGATACTCATATCTGGCTGTGGCGATTTAGAGACCCGAACCGACTGGGCCGGCGGGTTTTGCATTACCTGAATGAGGCCGACAACGAACTTTGGCTCTCGCCGTGGAGCGTTTACGAGGCCCTGACGCTGAATTACAAAGGTCGGATCAGAATTAAGGAAGACTTAACAGAATGGCTCGCGCTGGCGACGGCCGGCACGCAAGAAGCTCCTTTCACCCATGAGATCGCGCTGGTGGCTAGGCAACTCGAAATGCACCAGGACCCCGCCGACCGCATCATCGCCGCCACAGCACAAGTTCTTGATCTCACACTGGTGACAGCGGATCAAAATTTACTCGGCTTGGGAACGATTCGAACCTTGGCGAATCGATAGCGGCAACATCAAAGAAGAACCTTATATTCTCTGCACTCCGCCGAGCCCTTCGAGCGTCTTTGCGATCTGCCCGGCCCACGTGGCCACTTCGTCATCGCGCAGAGTGCGCTCGCCCGACTGGAATTTTGCGCGGAGCAGAACGGAGTATTTGCCGGCCCCTACTTTGTCGCCGCGGAAGATTTCGACCGGCGAAAAGCTCCGAAGCTCAGCGATTCTCAGCCCTGTGACACTCTGGCGGATCTTTTCGGACTCCACCGCGTCGGCAAACACAAACGAGAAGTCGCGTTCGACGGCAGGGAACTTCGGCAACGCCTCATACCGTGCTTGCCGCAGATCGTGCTTGTATAGCCGGTCAAGATATATCTCGGCGACAAAGACATCCTGCTTCAGTTTGCGTGCCGCCGCCACGTCGGGATGAATCTGTCCAAACTGCGCGACCGTAGCGCCATCCATCAGCGCGCGAGCCGACCGCCCCGGATGATAATACTCAGCCGTTTGAGAGTCGTAGCCGAGCTCCCAGAACCCGAAGTAGGCCAGGACTCCCTCGACATCGCCCTTCAGATCGAAGAAGGTCAGAGGCCGAGTCTTCGCGCCTGCCGCCAACCCGCTTATCATTCCTGCGTTCGCGCTGCCCGTTGCGCCGAGCGCAATCTGCTTGCGCTCAATAGCTTTCTCCCCGGCTGCTTCAAACGCATTGCCCGCCTCGAACAGCCGGACGTCCTCGCTGCCGCGATTCAGGTTGTAGGCGAGCATGTTGAGCATGCCCGGCACGAGCGATGTGCGCATCGCCGAAGCTTCGTCGCTCAGCGGATTGGCCAGATCAAGCTCCACCGACTTGGAGAACTGTTTCGCATCTTCTTTCGAGATAAACGTCAGCGAGATCGTCTCGTCGTAGCCTAGAGCCAGGAGCGACGACCGCAGCCGCGCATCTTTATGCGCGTCGGGCAAGTCGCGCACCTCTCCGCCGTACGAGGGAAGTGTATTGGCAAAGTTGTCATACCCGTGAAGCCGCGCGATCTCTTCAATGATGTCGATCTCGCGTTCGACATCCAGCCGCCAGCTTGGGATGTGCACCAGGTAGCGGTCTTCGGTTCCAGTAGTGAGCACGAATCCAAGTCGGGTAAGAATGCGGCTAATCTCGTGCGCAGGTAGTTTCTCCCCCAGAATACGCTGCACCTCGCGCAGATCAAGCTCCACCGGAGCAAGGTCGAGTTGTCGCGCGATCACATCGATCACGTCGCCGACCAGCGTGCCGCCGCCGGAGTCGAGAATCAGTTCTGCCACGCGATTCGTCGAAACAACAGTCGACTCAAAATCCGCACCGCGCTCGAACCGGTGCGAAGCGTCGGTGTGAATGCCGTGCCGCTTCGACATTCGACGTACCGTGACAGGGTCCCACCAAGCCGACTCGATGAGGATGTTCTTCGTCCGCTCGGTGATCATGGTGTCGTAGCCGCCCATGACGCCGGCGAGCCCAACCGGCTTCACGGCGTCGGCGACGACGAGATCTTCTGGCGTTAGCTTGCGTTCGACGCCATCGAGGGTCTTTAGCGTCTCGCCGGCGCGTGCCTTTCGAATGACGAGCCGCCGACCTTCGAGCAAATCGAGATCGAATACGTGAGTAGGCTTGCCGCTCTCCCACAGAACGTAGTTCGTGGCATCGACGGCGTTCGAGATTGGACGCTGATCGAGCAACTCCAGGCGCGACGCAATCTTCGCAGGCGACGGTTTTACCTGAGCTCCGCGAATTTCCTGCGCCGTGAAGCGCGGGCAGAGGTCCGGTTCCTCTATTTCGACCGTAACCTCTGATTTACCTTGCGCGGCGGGCAGTTTCGGCTCAATTGCTCGCAGCGGCACATCGTAAAGCGCCGAAGCCTCGCGCGCCACGCCATAGTGATTCATGGCGTCCGGGCGGTTCGTCGTGATCTCCATTTCGTAAACGGTGCTGTCGCCTTCGCCGGAGATACCCTCGACAGCTACGCCCGCCAGCGTGAGTTCATCCGCAAGACGACGGTAGTCGACCGTGAGCTCAACGAAGTCCCGCAGCCATGATGGGGACAGTTTCATAGGTCTATTGTTTCGCCGGGCAGAATGTGTATGCGCTCATTCAGATAAACGGTAGGGCCTGTCCACTGAATTTCTGCGCCTAACCCGGCAAGATGGACAAATGCGTTCCACTCGTATACGAATAAACTCTCGCAGAATGCGTTCGCGGGCAATGTGTTCAGAAGGTTTAGGTCAAGATCGGCTTTCTTGTCGCAAAGATCCACGCGTAGAGTTCCAGATTCTGCGAACGGGTATCTTGCATCGGGAGATTCGATCGATATGAATTGCAAACCGGAGATAACCAGCGCTGCCTTTCGGTATGCCTCGCGCTTCTCTAGCGGAGCATCTACTTCTCCAACAAAAACGGACAGGTCTATCGTCACCAATCGCTGAACATAGTCGACCGCAATCCGATGGATTTCGGCGTCGTGCAGTCCGTTCGGCAATGTATTTTCGAGTTCGCTCAGAGTCACGATCAATCACCCAAACTGCTCAAGAAACCTGACGTCTCCGCTAAAGAACAACTGAATGTCATCCACGCCGTACTTCAGAATCGCGATGCGCTCGACGCCCATGCCGAAGGCGAATCCCGAAACCTTGCTGGCATCGTAGTCGACGAATCCATACACATTCGGATCGACCATGCCGCAGCCTAGCAGTTCAATCCAGCCGCTGGCTTTGCAATTGCGGCAGGGAGCGCCGTCGCGCACGCCTTTGCCGTCGCAGAAAATGCAGCTGATCTGCACGTCGGCGCTCGGCTCGGTGAAAGGGAAGAACGACGGATAGAAACGCGTCTTCACGCTCGATCCGAACATCGCCTTCATGGCGTGATCGAGCGTGCCCTTCAGGTCGCAGAAAGTGATGTTGGTGTCAACCGCCAGCCCTTCGATCTGATGAAAGATCGGCGAGTGTGTCGCGTCGAGCGCGTCGTTGCGGTGCACCTTGCCCGGACACACTACCCGCACCGGCGGCTTCATCTTCTGCATGGTTCGAATTTGTACCGGCGAAGTGTGCGTGCGCAGCAACAACCGGTCGCGCAGCGGCTTCGACTCCTGTCCGGCGATGAAGAGCGTGTCCTGCGTATCGCGCGCCGGATGATTGGGCGGAAAGTTCAGCGCCTCAAAGTTGTAGAAGTCAGTCTCGATCTCGGGACCTTCCTCGACCGAGTAGCCAAGGTTGCGGAAGACGCCGATCATCTCGTTCATTGTCCTGATGACGGGATGCTCGGCTCCGATAGTGCGGCGAATTCCGGGAAGGGTAATGTCGACTCGCTCGGCCGCAAGTCGCGATGACGAACCCCCGCTCTGCATGCGCGCAAGCGTCGCCTCAATCGTCTCTTCAACTTTTTTCTTGAGTTCGTTGACGCGCCGGCCGACATCGCGCTTTGCGTCTTTCGGCGCAACCTTCAGCCAGAGATCGTTAAGCTGCGTGAGCACGCCGTTCTTGCGTGCCATCCACCGGTCACGATAATCCTTCCAGTCATTCTCTGACCCGACCGCGGCAGACTCTTGCTCCAGCGCGGATGCGAGCTCGCGGGAGGCGGCATCGAGCGCCGCTGAGGAGAAGTTGGTCAGTTTGGGGACGGTGTAGGGCATCTTTCGCGCGAGCGTTCTCAATAGAGATTGTCATCTGAGCGAAGCGAAGGATCTGGTGCGCGGACAAGAAAGCAGGTCCTTCGCTCCGCTCAGGATGACAACACAAGTTAACACTCAAAGCTGAAAGCTGACAGCCGGTAGCTGATAGCCGACGGCTGCTTACGCCGCGTTCGCTGCCTTGGCCTGTTCGGCCAAGCTCGCAAAGCCCGCCGCGTCATTCACGGCAAGATCCGCCAGGATCTTGCGGTCAAGCTCAACCCCGGCCTTCTTCAGCCCGCTGATGAACTGGTTGTAGTTCATCCCGTTCAGCCGCGCTGCGGCGCCGATGCGCACGATCCAGATCGACCGGTACTGGCGCTTCTTCTGTTTGCGGCCCGCATAGGCAAACTTTAGCCCGCGCTCGACGGCTTCTTTCGCCGAACGGTACAGTTTTGACTTTGTTAAGAAATATCCACTAGCGCGCTCTAATATCTTTTTGCGCTTGGCGCGGCGTTTGGTTCCGCGTTTTACACGAGGCATGGTGTTCTCCTTTTTTGTTTCGTTTGGCGGCTGGAGGTAAGGAGACTTTTTCAGCTACTAGCTCTTAGCTACTAGCTTCTAGCGAGCTGAACTCGCCGAAGTCTGACCTCTTCACACGCCGCTGCGCGCTATTTCATTGCGCAGACTTTGTTAAGGACGGGCGGGGCGCCCGTCGCTCCACAATCTAGTACGGGATCATCCGCTTCACTTTAGCCAGATCCGCATCGCTCACCAGCACTTCCGCGCCGAGATGCTTTTTGCGTTTCTTCTTCTTTGAAGTCAGGATGTGGCGCAAGAACGCCTTGTGGCGCTTCACCTTTCCCGTACCGGTTTTCTTGAAGCGCTTGGCCGCGCCCTTGTGTGTTTTCAGTTTAGGCATGACTTAGTTCTCAGTTCTCGGTTCTCAGTTCTCAGTAAGAACCAAGATCCAAAATTGCAGAAATTCACCTTCTCAAGCGATCGCACCAAGAGATTTTCCTGATGACTGATGGCTGACAGCTTTCTTACGCTGTCTGTGCTCCGCCCTGCGCCGGCGCTGGCGGAATCGGCTTGGCAACAACCGGCTTCGGAGCTTTTTCTTTCGCTCCACCGGCTTCCTTCTTCGGCGCCAGGATCAGGTGCAGCGTGTTGCCTTCTTGCCGCGGCCTGAATTCCACGATGCCGTGATTCTCGACATCCTTAATCAGGCGTTCCAGAATCTGCCGTCCCAACCCCTGCCGCGTCATTTCGCGACCGCGGAAGAAGATTGTCGCCTTGACCTTATCTCCCTCTCCGAGGAAACGCAGCACATGATTCTTCTTCGTATCGTAGTCGTGGTCATCGACGTTGATACGGAACTTCACTTCTTTTACGGTGATGACCTTCTGTTTCTTCTTGGCCTCGCGCTCGCGCTTTTCATTTTGATACAGAAATTTCCCGTAATCCATGATGCGGCAGACCGGAGGTTGCGCAGTTGGGGAAATCTCTACCAGGTCGAGGTTCTTTTCGCGGGCCATCTTGAGCGCTTCGAAGGGAGGCATGATGCCGATCTGCTCGCCTTCATCACCGATCACGCGCACTTCTCGTGCGCGGATGCGCTCATTCATGCGGATAAAACGCTTGTCGATACGAATCCTCCGTTTCGCCGGATGCGGGGGAGATGCTCAAAAAGTATAACATGCGCGATCTTAGCCGCGCCCACAAACGCCGGATGCTCAACATCTTGGATGGCGGCTTCAAAAAGTCACACGGGCACGCGAGTTGATGTGCTCACATGCCCGTATTCCTTGCCGATGAGTTACTTTTTCCTGCTCTTTCTCTCCCGTGCTCGCATTCAGGAAAAGTGTTCCGTTCTTGCGAATGGCGCGGAAGTCGAACATGCCGTTGATCGATCCGGCGATGCTATCGAATGAACCGTTGCCAATACGTTGTCCGCCCAACCAGTTGTCTTCGATGAAACGGATGACCGAGGTCTGATCCGTCAGGCTATGGTCGACGGAATTCTGCCGTGCCCACGGTGAGACGACCAGGAATGGCTGCCTCATGCCATAACCGCAGCGACCTAGAGCATGCGGGTTGGCCGTGCCGTTGAGCCCCGGCAGTGCCGTCGAGGCATTGCCGCAAATCGGATTGGTCGCGTTCGGATAAGTCGCGAAATAGTGATCGAAAGATACGTTCTCCTGGAGGATGACGACCAGATGTTGAATCGGGGTCGCGGTCGCCGAAGAGTGAACTGGCTGCTTGCCGGCGGCAAATGCGGGAGTGACGCTTGGTCCCAGAGAGATCGCCAGCGTCAACAGCGACGCCATCGTCTTCCGGAGGTGGGCAGAGACATGGTGGTCTTCAAACATGCATGTTCTCCAGTTTTTGTTTTTGAATTGTTCGGCGCGCGGCCGAACTCCTCACCCGAGAGGGTTGAGGAAAACACTAGGGAGCCAATGTTGCCTGTTTGTGACTGAGGGATGAAGGAAACGTAAATTCCAGTAGAGACGCGGATTGCCGCGTCTAAAGCGGCCGCGCCTAGAGAGCGGATACGCCCCCAAGACGGGGCAAGCCGTCTCTACTTGAAGAATGCGATTTTGGAGAGCGCGGAGAAGTTATGCCGCCACTTGTTTCAAAGTCCGCAAGCGGCGGTAGAGCTGCAGAAATTCATCTACCATCCGTCGGGCAGTAAAACGTTCGCGGGCCCGATTGTAGGCGCGAGTTCCATAGAAGCGCACCAAATCCCGGTCCTGATCGAATTGCGCCAGCACCTCGGCGAGGCTCTCGGCATTGTTGCGCTCGAAGTAAAGCGCGGAATCGCCCCAGAGCTCGCGATATACCGGGATATCGTTTACGACCAGAGCGCAACGCGAAAACGCAGCCTCAATCGACGCCAGTCCTGTCGGATCGTAGCGCGAGGTGGCTGCAAATACCGTTGACTTGCTGTAAAGATTGCGCAGCTGCGATTCGGTCTGCGCGCCCTTGACCGAAACTTCCGCCGTACCGGTCGAGACCTTCACATCCGCGCGGATCGGCAGCGATGGAGCCGGGATCGGATTGTCCGCGCCCACAATGCACACCGGCAACTTATGGGAGTGTTGCGTCAGAAGCGAAACCTGTTTTGAGGAGTCCCACAGACGCCCGATGGCAAGGACCAGCTCTTCCTTTGCGACAAACGGATTGAAGTAGATGGGATTGCGCCCGGCCGAAATCACATAGCTGACGAACTCGTCGCCATACGCCACCCGCAGCATCTGCGCCATCCAGTTTGTTGCAGTCACCACAGCTTCGGCTCGCTTCAAGCCCGCGACGATCGTCTGCCGATACCAGTCCAGCCACTCGGAATGCGCCGGTTCTTTCCCGTGAATCGCCAGCCACCAGGTGATCACATCGCCGTGCGCGGTCAGCACTCGTGGCTGCGGCACAGGCAATGCCCCGAAGCTCAGCTGGTTGAAATGGAGAACATCCGGGCGGGTATCACGTACGATCTGGCAAAGATATTCCTGCGCCGCAAAGAAATCCTGCTCGCCCTCCTGCATCCAATCGAGGCGAAATGCGGTCGGATGATACTCAAGACCGTGCAGGCTCTGCATCCACGCAGTCTGGTCGGGCAGGGGAATCTCGCCGAAACTGACGAGCGTTACCTGAGCGCCCTGCGTTACCAGCCCGGTTGCCAGTTCGCGAGCGTACGTCCAGACCCCGCTGAACGTGTCAGCTGTCACCAAAACCCGCACAGAACCCTCGGCCAACCGCCCAAACCACGGGCAAGGTAGCTCCAGTGTAGAGGCGTTCCGAGCCAATGAAAAGCTCTTTTTTGGGGGCCGGAGCGGCAAATCGAGCCGGAACCCAAGAGAATAGGCGATAGAAAAGCCGCCCAAAGATCGGGCGGCTGTTTTTTTCTTGTGCGCACGGTTGCCGTGCGTCGCCTGTACCTTACTGCCATTTCCCCGGCAAGGGCGCAGCGATGAATCCGTGGAAGACGTTGTCATAGCCAACGTAATAGCCCACAACCTGGTTGTTGTCGTTGATTTTGTTTGCCTGCGTATATTCACCCGTAAACGGAGTCACGGGTGCCCACATGGGTACGAAAGCGGACCCGGCATGCAGGAACGACTGCGAGATGGCTGGCCCGCCCAGTCCGTAATAAACTCCAACCATATTCCCCCAGTTGTTAATGCTGTCCAGCCCGCTATCCATGCCGGGGAAATCGATGGTGGTGAAGTTGCCGTCCGGATCACGCATGAACCCGTGATAGTAGAAGTCCGGATCGGCATATTCGCCAACAACCTGTCCGTAATAGTTCAAACCATCGGCGTAAGTTGTTCCCGTATACGAACCGGGGACCTCGTAGGTAATGTAGTTGCCCTTGGGATCCCGAATGAAGCCATACGATTGGCTGAGATCGCCATAATCGTAGGTACCACTGAGATAGCCAAGGTCATTGATGTCAAAGGCCGCGGAGTCCACAGCGCCCGGGGCCAGCAGTTTCTTGAATTGCCCCTTAAACCAAAGAAAGGCCCTCAAGGCTGTGAAGTTGCCGTCAGCATCCAGGTCGAAGCAATAGCCCACCACCTGGCCCCAGTCGTTAATGCCAGTTGCGTAAGTGTGGGTAAACCCTGGACAGTCAATCGTCTGGAATATTCCGTTCCGGCGGATAAAGCCGTGCCGTATGTTGTCGGTGCCGCGATATCGCCCGGCGATGTCGCCCATGTTGTTGATCCCCCATACCATGGTGTTGGGCACGTCGGGGTATTGCACGGTGGTGAAGTTGAACAGTTGGGGAGTGATAGCTACGCCCATACCGGCATAGACTCCGCCTACTGGATTCCCTGGCGAAGTGGCGACCACGAAGTCGATCTTGTCTCCCTTGTGCAGCGCCAGAACCAGGCTGAAGTCTTTCTCGTCCCCGTAGATTGAAACCGCATCGTGATAGACGGCGACGTGATTCTGGATTACGTAGACGTCGGAGCCGTAAGTAGAGTCGAGTCCGTAGAAGAAGCCCAGCATGTCAAAAGTGCCGGTCCAGGGAGCGATCCAGCGCGCCACGCTCTGTTCATTACTAGGCCCGGGATGCATGGTGAGCAAGTGGGTCCCGGCAAGGTCCGCCTCAGTTCCGAGATACGGTGTTCCCCCCAGCATGTAACCGTACCAGCCGTCATAGTCGCCGACCACGCCGCTGATTGTGTATAGAGTCAGTGCTCCGCCCACTTTCTTGCTGTACCCATAGTTCCAGCTGCCATTGGGGTTAAGGCTGTCCGAGAATTGGTCAGATGCTTCATAGTAGGTTAGCTTTGCATTCAACGCTTCTGCCGCACGGTAGGGATTGTTTCCACCCGCATGTCTTGCCGTTGCCTGCGCGCGATGACGGAAAATGGAGTCTTTCATGGATGGTATGTCGGACTTCTGCGCCCATGCCATCGAGCACAGAGCCATAGCGAATATCCAAACCAGGATGCTGATTCTTTTCATAACTGCCCTCCATGAACGTGAGTTCAGATTGGACTGCGCCACATATGTGCATACGAGGTCCCGCCCGATGAAGAAATCGTGCTCGCCGGTACATCACTCCCACGACGAAGGGGGAACGTCATGGGCTGGAGGAATTTGCTCCTCCTGCTAGCTTCCGTTTTCCGGTGATTTTGGCCCGTCGCCTCAGGGGGTGTTGCGTCTCAACAGGCGGGAACTGCTCTTCGGAGAGGCGAAAACTTCAGCGTAATTAGGCTCCCCTGCATCTGCTTTGTCTGTGAAATACGTCACAGGGGAGCTGTGACAAGGATTCAGAAGGCGGAAGTCCTCGGGCAGGCGGCGTCCTCTGCGCGCTAGCCCGAGAGATGCGAGATACAAGTCCTAAGTCAGGTCCGCCCAACGCGATTCCGGCATGCGCTCGTACCTTCCAGCACGCCCTGCGGGAGCCGACCCACCATTGGAGACTTCTACCTCTCCGGTTGTCGTCGGCTGGCGCCTCACCAACTTGGGCGGAGAGAGAATCCGCATACTCCAGAGTAAGTCATCGAGCGCTGTTCCAAAGCCAAAATGCGCATCTACAAACTCGAGTTCCTTCGCCGGAATACTGGTTCGTCCCGAGATAAGCACAATTGGGACCTCCGGCATCATTCCTTTGATCTCCCGCGCCAGTTGCGCGCCGCTCATCACCGGCATCTCGTAGTCCAGAAGCGCCAGGTCAAACGAAGTTCTGCGGCAAAGCGCAAGCGCATCCAATGGATCGGTTTTGCTGATCATCCTGAAACCACACTCTTCAAGAACGCTGGCCAACAGACGGCTGGATTTGGGATTGTCATCGACGTAGAGCACCGTGGTTCGTTCTTCCATTACCTGTCTCCTTCATATTTTTCGAGGTCGCGGCAGAGCGACCGAAGCCTTAAGGGATGAACGAATGTGATGCTCGTTATTGCGATGCGGGACGGTAGAGATTTGTAAATGGATAGTGCATTCACCCGGCATTCATCTGCAAGGGCTTGATGGGGGAGCGTTGCTATTGCCAGACCGCAAGAATCATTCTTGAATGTTGTTCTGCCCTGCCAACTGGACACGTAACATCTGGGCGGCGTTGTGAACCCCGTCCAGCCGCTCGATCGCCTGGGCTGGCAACCCTGATATCTCCAGAGCCAGTTCGCAGTCCAGAAGCAGGCTTGTCAGCTGGTTGTTCAACTTGCCCCGCAAGATCCGCGCCACAGCCTCGTGCGCGGAGTCTTCTTCATACCTGCGACGACGCAGTGCTGCCCGCGCCTCTCGCACCACCCGTGCGCAGCTACTGATCGCCAAATTCACCTGCACGGGAATCGCAGCGCCCAGGTGATCGAGTGCATTCTCCATCTCAGCGGACTCGGTCCGCGCGACTTGCTCGTCGAATATCGCGATTGTGCACGTTTCCTCTCGCAAACAGCTCGTCGCTTCGAAGAGGTTCTCTGCGAGTTGCACCGGCTCGTTCATCGCCTCTTTGAGCGCAGCCGCGCACTCATTCCGCCGTTCGATGCTCGTCACCAGCAGGATCATGTCTGATCCGTTTGCAACCGCACGGCCAAATTATGCCGCTTGTTTTACAGACACTTACGCGAAGGCGCTTCAGATCATCGTTCCGTTTGGGGACCGGAGGCGTTGACGTGAACCAAATGCGGAATCTACGTAAGAATTACCGGCAGCGCTTGCGTGACCGAGGCCGGCCTCCTTAATTCTCTGTCTCGTATTCCTTCAGCTTCCGGTAGAGGGTTGTCTTTCCAATGCCAAGCATGCGCGCGGCCGTCATTTTGTCTCCATTCACTTGCGCCAGAGCGTTCAGGATCGTGCGCTTCTCTAGTTCCGCGATCGGGACGATCCCATTTCCGGGCCGCGCAACCAGAGTTACCGGAGCGCCTGACAGGTGAGTCGGCAGGTCGCGCATCTGAATCTCCCTGTTGCTCGACAGTGCGCATGCCCGCTCCAGCGAATTCTCCAGTTCGCGCACGTTCCCCGGCCAGTCGTAGCTCAGCAACAGCTTGAGCGCATCGTCGGAGATTGTCTTTTCCAGGCCCGAATCTCGTCCAATCCGCTCCAGAATGTGCGCGATGAGAAGGGGAATGTCCTCACGCCGCTCCCGCAGCGCAGGGATCCTCAATGTCAGCACGTTGAGGCGGAAGAACAGGTCGCGTCTAAAAGTACCTTCGTTGACGGCCTGTTCCAGATCGCGATTGGTCGCGCCCAGGATGCGGACATTGATGGGGATCTGTTTCACGCTTCCGACGGGGCGAATTTCCTTCTCCTGGATCGCGCGCAGCAGTTTTGCCTGCAGGTCGATGGGTAGATCACCGATTTCGTCTAGGAACACAGTTCCGCCCTCGGCGATCGCAAGCAAACCATCCTTGGGACCGGTTGCGCCTGTGAAGGCTCCACGCACATGTCCAAATAACTCGCTCTCGATCAGGGTCGGCACCAACGATCCGCAATCCACCGGAATGAATGGTTTCGATCGCAGCGGCCCGGCCTGGTGAATCGCTTTGGCTACCATTTCTTTTCCCGTGCCGCTCTCGCCGAGAATCAGCACCGGATGCGTACTCTGGCCGGCCTTCGCGATGATGCGATACAGCTTTTCCATCTCCGGCGAATGTCCCACGATGCTTCCGAAGCCTTGTCTCGATCGGATCTGTTCACGGCGAACGCGGCTCTCCATCTTGGTCCGGAGATGCTCGGCCACTCCTGCCAACAACCGGCGAAGTTCCTCGGTCCCGAATGGTTTGGTCACGAAATCATAGGCTCCAGCTCTCATGGCCTGGACTGCCGACTCCACTGTGCCGAATCCGGTCACGACCACGACTACTGTTTCGGGCCGTTGCCCTTTGATCGCGCGCAACGCCTCTAATCCGCCCGTTCCCGGCAACTTGAGATCGAGCAATACCGCGTCGATGCCCTGCCCTTCCATCACGCGATAGGCCTGCTCGGCAGAGTCGGCTACGAGGGCGCTGAATCCCATTGAGCGCGCCACATCCCGCGACGCCTCGCGCGTGGCGCGGTCCTCGTCCAGAATCAGCAGGTTCAGGAAATTCGTGGGCCGCGTTTGCGGCAGACGGCTCTGCACATGAATCTGCGCACCGTTTCCTAATGCAGTTCCAGCGCTGGCGCTCGACATAACTGACCTCCTTTATTCTCTGGCAATGACAACTTGAGGAAGAGCAATGGATTGGTGAGCATCGACGGCAAGCTCGCTCGACCGTTGTGCGGACGGCAGGAACACTTGGATTCGGCTGCCACAACCTGGCGCGGTTGCCACCTCGACTCTGCCGCCCGTTTCGTCGATGATCCGTTTCACGGTTGCGAGGCCCAGTCCCGTTCCTTCGCCTGCTTTCTTGGTGGTGAATAGCGGTTCGAACAGATGGGCGTGGATGTCCGGCGTCATCCCGCAGCCATTGTCTTCTATGGTCAACTGAATGACTTCGGCGCTCGGGACGTGCGTGCTTACGCGGATCTTCCCGCCAGGAACTCGTCCGCGATCGAGCGCATCGCGCGCGTTCAATACCAGGTTCAGCACGACCTGCCTGAGCTCACCCTCATCGGCCACGATCGTTCCGGCTGCGGGGTCTAGCGCGGTCAGCAATTCGATCTGCTCGCCAATCATATGGCGCAGCAGACGCTCCATCGCGGCAATCACATCGTTGACCGCGATTAGGCCAGGTCCGGAGCTCTGCTTGCGCAAGACGGCCATAAGCTGCTTCGTCAGCGCTGAACCCTGTTGGCTCGCCAGTTGGAGTTCTTCCACGAAGCGTCGATGCGAGGTGTCGGGCGGCAGTTCGGCCAGTAAGAGATCGGAATACAGGAAGATACCCGTGAGCAGATTGTTAAAGTCATGGGCAATTCCGGCCGCTAGGCGCCCAATGACCTCCATCTTCTCGGATTGCCGCAGCGCTTCCTCCAGTTGCCGGTGCTCGCTCACGTCTTCAAGCAGCGCGAGCACGAGTTCGGAGTCGCCATTTCCATGTGTTCGCCATCGGCTCGGATTGGATCTGCCCTGCTCCGAGGGAACGGTTGTTATGCGTCCGCGGAATTCCGAGCCATCGCGGCATCGGAAGCGGCTTTCGGCGGTACGGATTTCCACGAATTCGCTGTCCTGAAGACTATTGGGGGCCGAATCGGGAACCGTAAATTGCCTCAGCTTGCTTCCCTTGAGTTCTTCGGACTCACAGCCCAGAAGGTGAGCCATTGCTTCATTGGCTTCGACAATGCGGCCGTCGAGGTGGCAAATGCTCATCGCGGTTGGAGCCCCTTTGAATGCCGCTCTGAAGACCGAATCCGGCAATTCCGCTCGTGGCTCTGCCGTAACTGCGGGTTGTGCGGCCAGTGCTGTGGTGGCTTGAATTGGATGTGCAGCATCCATGCGGAAATCAATCTCCGTAGTTTCAGCCCGTTCGCCCGGCAAGCAGAACTGTCGAGCGTTAGCGAGTTTCGCGTTCCAAGCTGGGAGAGACTCTTCCGCGAATGGTCTGAGCTAACCTGTTTAGGGAAAATCTAGCCCGAAATGGTTTTCAGGGAAGTGTCCGCGGTCACACCATTTTTGTGATGAATCGGGAACTAAGCCACCTTTTAGTAAGTCCGACTAATTTCCAGCAAGGAAAAAACGCTGATAACTACCAGTTCATAGCTGCCGGGAGCCTGGAGCTGAGAGCTTGGAGTTGGTTTTCTAAGGTAAGTCGACTGCCTGCGTCAAATGGAAGGTGAGTCGCCTGTCAGGTGGGAAGGCCATCTCTTTGGAGCCAGAGCCGTCGCGAGCTCCACCTTTAGAAAAGATGCTGGAGGTGTCCAGCAAAACGGTCTTGCCGCTTACCTGGATGCTCACCAGCGCAATGCGCAGATATCCGCGATCTTTGCCATCGGAGCGTTTGGCCTCGAGGACTCGCCCGACGAAATCCGTACCGCGCGCAACGATGATCTGGCCATCGACAACAATCGGGTCTTCGGTGATTCCGTCGAACGTATCTCCTGAGTGGGCAGTGGCGCTGGAGAGCGCCGCACGCAGGCGAACCGTAATGGAAGTGCCTTCAGGCAGGCGTGTTGCGCTCGGCACAATTGACCGCGAGGGCGAGAGGCCATTGGCGCGTGATTGCTGGTCGAAGGGCAGCTTCTGCTTATTGGTGGAATCGGACTCGGGCACGTTCGGTTTGTGTCCGCAGCCGATGGGCAGGGCGACGAACGTCAGCAGCGTTATGGTCATGAGCGCCGCGCGCCATTTTCGGAGCTGGGAGCCGGTCTTCATCCCTGCAACAGATTGTACGAAACATCTCCTTGTTAGAATCAAGGCAGTTTGTGCCATGAGCGATAATCCGTCCAATCCGAACGCGGGCGAAGTGCGCGCGCAGGCCGAAGATCACTACTACGCGGCGCTTGACCACGTTGCCGAAGGGCGCGACGAACAGGCAATTGAGGAGTATCGATTGGCGCTTGCGGCGGATGCGACATTTGCCGATGCTCTGCATGGACTGAGCCGCGCGCTGCAGAACCTGAATCGTCTGGACGAGGCGATTGAGGTGGCGAATCAAATCTCGGCGCTCGATCCGGACGATGTGCTTGCGCACACAAGCCTTTCGATCCTTTATCAAAAGAAGGGAATGATTCCCGAGGCGGAAGCTGAGGCGAACAAGGCGCGCATTCTGGGGTGGAAGCAGCAGTTGAAAGGGAAGTGAAGTTTGGTTGCAGACTGAACCTTTGAACCACGAAGGAACACAAAGGTTGAACCACGAAGGGCAGGAAGGAACAGGAAGGCTTGTCTGAATGAGCACCACGACTCGAAGGATTTAGTCGGATGCGACGGTTTCTTAGGCCCTCCCGGGCGGTCTTTTAGAATCAATAGGTTACGGACAAATTTCCGCCATGTCTTTGAGAAATAAGGATTTGCGAATTTGTCGATCATGCGGGATGTTTGTCAAGAGCGTGAACACGGTCTAGTCGACGTAATTTACTGTTTTTGCTGGAGATATAAAGTCCGGGAAATTGTCGGGGTACTCCCCCTCAAAATGAGATAATAGATATTAGGTGGAGAAATAGGGCGCGGCCTTTGGGTCGCGCCTTTTGTTTTGGGCGCAAATTGGAATGGGGCGGGAGTTATGGCGAGTTATCCGGTTGAGATACGACGGTGCCAGCATGTGAGCGCGAAGGGAACGCAATGCGGGTCGCCTGCGCTGAAGGGCAATAACAGTTGTTACTACCACGAGCAGTGCAAGGGGGAAGAAGTTCCGAGTTATGCGAACTGGGAAGATGCTTCTCCGAGCGGCACGGCCAGACTGCCGGCGCTGGACGATGCGCATTCCATCCAAGTCGTAATCCGGCAGGTGATGATTCTGCTGATGCGGAGGCAGATCGACCAGAAGACTGCGGGGCTGATGCTGTATGGGTGCCAGATCGCGTCGACGAATCTGAAACGAATGACAGAGGAAAAGCCGCAGCCGACGCAGGTTGTGGTGGAACCGGAGAAGGTGGGAGAGACGCCGCTGGGGATGACGCCGTGGTCGGCGAGCGGGGAGGGGCACGATCCGGAGGTGGATCCGCGGAGCAAGAGCGACGAGCCATCGATCGAGGAATTGGAGGAAGACCTGGAAGAAGCGCAAGAGGAATCAAGGAAGATGGCGGAGTATGCGGAGCAGGTGGTGGGAAACTGCCGCCTGTCGGCGCGGGCCAGCGCGAACTGGATACGGCACTGGATCACAGAAGCAACGACGGTAGAAGGGATGAAAAAAGGACTGGATGGCCTGGCGAAGTCTTACGAGCGGGATGCGACAGCGGAGAGATGGGAGCAGTTCGAGTTGTCGCCGCTCGAGATGGTGAGGGAGAGATTGGCGGAAGCGATTGAGGAGGGAGCCAGAAGCTAAGGTTAGCTTGAAGGAGCGATGAATCGCGTAAGCGCCGGGATGGGAGAATGAACGAGATGCGCGAAGGCTGTCTGCGTTGTGTGCAAGATGTTACAACTTGACATCCAAATGCCAGGGAAGGAGAATTCCGACCGTAGTTACAGCGCCGCAGGATTCTTTTTACTTCTTCGTCCTGCCCGCTTGGCTCCCCGGGAGAATATCGATGAGGGCACGAGTAGACATGCATTACTTTATGTTGTCTATACGAGGCGGTAAAGCGGCCAGAGGCGGGAGAGCAATTCGGTCCACGACAACTGTATTTATGATCGTCTTGCTTTGTCTCGCGACGTCCAGGACGTCGACCTCGCAGGTCTTTACGACGCTCGTTAGTTTCGACTCTACACATGGTGCGGGGCCTGATGCAGGCTTGGCGCAAGGACGCAACGGCAATCTTTATGGCACCGCGAGCACCGGCGGGATGAATGGCAACGGCGTCATTTATAAGGTAACGCCGAAGGGAAAGCTGACAGTGTTACACAGTTTTGACCGGACCGATGGAGACTATCCTCAGGCGCCCTTACTCTTAAGCACCGACGGTGGTTTTTACGGGACGACCTATGATGGTGGATGGAATCCTAACAACAATGATAACTATGGGACGATATTCAAGATTTCTGCCGGCGGAAAATTCAAAAGCTTATTCAGCTTTGACTCTACCGATGGGGAATATCCGACCGCGGGTCTGATCCAAGGGATTGGCCCAGATTACTACGGTACGACGTTTGGTGGTATCGGCTCGGTATTTAGCATGAATGCCCATGGGCAAGTCGTCACGCTTTACGGTCAGCCGCCACAGTTTATCGATCCATTCTCCGGGCTTGTTTTGGGAAATGACGGCAATCTCTACGGCACGGCTTATGCTGCGGGGGACAATGGCGATGGAGAAGTTTTCCAAATCACGCTTACAGGCGTCCTAACAGTACTGCACTCTTTCAGCCAAGCCGATGGGAGATGGCCGACTGGAACCCTTGTGCTGGGCAATGACGGCGATTTCTATGGCACCACTCTTTCCGGGGGTGCGAACAATGTTGGAACGGTGTACAAAATCAGCTCCGACGGAGCATTCACGCTGCTTCACTCCTTCGCCGCCGCCGAGGGGGAGTATCCCCAGGCGTCTTTGGCATTGGGCAGCGATGGGAATTTCTATGGCACGACGGTCAACGGAGGAACCAACGTGTGCGACGCGGTCATGTGCGGTACGGTCTACAAGATCACACCAAGCGGAACTCTCACCGTCCTGCATGACTTCGATGGTACCGATGGCACGTACACGACGGCCGGATTGGTACAGCACACCAACGGGACCTTCTATGGCGCAACCTACAAGGGCGGTACCCAAGGGTATGGCACGATTTTCAGCCTTAATGTCGGGCTAGCCCCGTTTGTCAGCTTTCTGCCGATACCAGCGTTTCCGGGAGAAACTGTCGGGCTCTTCGGCCAGGGTTTCAAAGGAACAACGAGTGTCTTCTTCAATGGGACGCCCGCGCAGTTCAAGGTGGCTTCGGACAAGTATCTGACCGCGGTGGTACCTCAGAATTCGACGACGGGACTAGTGACTGTAGCCACGCCGGCTGGCGTTCTGAGCAGTTTTCGGGCGTTTCAGGTTTGGTGACCCACCAAAAAAAAAGACAAGTGGAACGCGCATTAACAGCGAGGGGCGTGGTGCGGACCGAGTGTTAGTTTCGTGTGATGGCGAAGCAGCCTCGCTTACCTCTTAATTGTTGAGGCCTGCCGTTGGCGCGGGCCGGAGTGTCCCTGCCACACGGAGTAGAATTACTTCATGCGTGAAGTCATTATTGCTTCTTCCGTTCGCACTCCTGTAGGGCGCGCGTTCAAGGGCACGCTGCGCGCGACTCGTCCTGATGAACTGGCTGCTGTCGCTATCAAAGGCGCGCTTGATCGTGTGCCGCAACTCGATCCGAAAGAGATTGAAGACGTCATCCTGGGCTGCGCCATGCCTGAGGCTGAGCAGGGAATGAATGTGGCGCGCATCGCGTCGCTGCGGGCCGGGCTGCCGGTGGAAGTTTCCGCGGTGACGATTAACCGCTTCTGCTCATCCGGATTGCAGGCCATTGCCATGGCGGCCGAGCGCATCATGAGCGGCGGCGCAGAAGTCATGGTGGCGGGCGGGACGGAATCGATGTCGATGATTCCGATGGGCGGGAATAAGATCTCGCCGAATCCGTGGCTGGTGGAGCACTATCCCGATTCGTATTTGTCGATGGGACTGACCGCAGAGCGGCTCGCGGAGCGTTTTGGAATAACGCGGGTTGCTTGCGATGAGTTCTCTCTCCATTCGCACCAGAAGGCATTGGCAGCTTTGGCGGCGGGGAGGTTTGAGGAGGAGACCGTGCCGGTGCCGGTCAGCTTCACGGTGCCGAATGGCTCGAAGCCAAAGCGGCAGGAGATTGTCTTCAAGGCCGATGAAGGACCGCGGGCGGACACTTCGCTCGAGGCGCTGGGAGCGTTGAAGGCGGCGTTTCATGTGAAGGGTGTGACGACGGCTGGAAATTCGTCGCAGATGTCGGATGGCGCGGCGGCCGCGGTGGTCATGTCGGCATCGCGGGCCAGGGAGTTGGGGATCACGCCGATGGCTCGGTATGTGTCGTTTGCGACGGCAGGATACAAGCCGGAAGAGATGGGACTGGGGCCAGTGTTTGCCATCCCGAAGGCGCTCAAATTGGCCGGGTTGAAACTAGCCGACATTGATGTGATCGAATTGAATGAGGCCTTCGCGGCGCAGTCGCTAGCCGTGATCAAAGAAGGCGGGCTCGATCCAGCGCGCGTAAATCCTAACGGCGGTGCGATCGCATTAGGGCATCCGCTGGGATGTACGGGAGCTAAGCTGACGGCCAGTGTGATTCGCGAACTGAAGCGGCGCAAGGCGCGCTATGGGATGGTGACCATGTGCGTCGGCGGAGGCATGGGGGCGGCGGGGATATTTGAGAGCTTGAGTTGAGTTCCTTCGTGTGCCTTCGTGCCCCTCGTGGTGAAGAAAATTGCTACCACTAAGGACACAAAGGTTCACGAAGGAAAAACCGAACAATGTTAGTGTGATGGCTGCGCTTGCGATCAATGCCGAAAGGCGGGATAAGAAGCACTACGGCCGCCCGTCCGGTCCGTCGAATTACTACGCAACATGTTTCCCATGCCATCATCACAGCGGCAATGCGAGTTCACGCTGAACTTGGCCCTGGCCTGCTGGAAAGGACTTCGGGCGTTGGCGCAGGTTGGGCTGCCGGTTATCACATCGACCTTCTTGTAGAAGACCTGATCATTGTCGAACTCAAATCTGTGGATGCCATTGCGCCGATTCATCAAGCGCAAATCCTTTCCTACCTAAAGCTCAGTGGTAAATCCCTCGGACTGCTTATAAACTTCAATGTTGTCCACCTGAAGGATGGCATCAAACGATTTGTTGTGGGGGATGGGTGGAAAACTGGCGAGGTTAACCACTAAGGACACGAAGGGGCACGAAGGAAGACCCGCGAATACCTTCGTGATCCATTGTGTCCTTTGTGGTTGAGAACAGGGGCAATCATGGCTACTACTACTGCAATTCCCAAGACGAAAATCGCTGGCGGCGGCTTTTTGCTGGAAGAGCGGCAAACTGCTGAGGTGTTCACTCCCGAGGATTTCACCGATCAGCATCGGATGATCGGACAAACGACTGAAGAATTTGCCATTAACGAGATTTTGCCGAACGTCGAAAAGATTGAGCACAAGGATTTTTCCGTTTCGCGCGACCTGCTCAAAAAGGCTGGCGACCTTGGCCTGAGCGGTGTGGAGATTCCTGAAGCGTACGGTGGCTTGGAGATGGATAAGGTAACGGCGGCTGTAATCGCCGACCACATCGCCAAGTACGCGGGATTCGCCACCACCTGGGGCGGCCACAGCGGCATTGGGACGTTGCCGATCGTTTATTTCGGAAGCGAGCAGCAGAAGCAAAAATATCTGCCGCGGATTGCATCGGGGGAGATGGTAGGCGCGTATGCCTTGTCGGAAGCGTCATCCGGCTCGGACGCGATGAATTGTCGGGCGCGCGCCGAACTCTCGCCGGACGGGAAGCACTACATCTTGAACGGCGAGAAAATGTGGATCACGAACGCGGGATTCGCGGACCTGTTCACCGTGTTCGCAAAAATTGGCGGCGAGAAGTTCTCTGCGTTCCTGGTCGAGCGAAACTTTCCCGGATTTTCAGTAGGTGCCGAAGAACACAAGATGGGCATCCGCGGATCGTCGACCTGCCCGATCATTCTTAACGACTGCAAGGTGCCGGTTGAGAATCTGCTCGGCGAAGTGGGCAAGGGTGCGACCATTGCCTTCAACATTCTTAATATCGGGCGATTCAAGCTGGGTGCCATGTGTGTGGGCGGAGCGCGCGTTTCGCTCGAGCATGCGGTTGGCTATGCCAAGCAGCGCAAGGCGTTCGGCAAAGTCATCGGCGATTTCGGCCTGGTGCGCGAGAAGATCGCGAACATGGCGACGCTGATTTACGTTGGTGAGTCGCTGGTGTACCGCACGGTCGGCATGATGGACGCGTTGTTGTCGGAGATCGACAAGTCAAGCCCGGATGTGACCAAAGAGATGCGCAAGGCAATAGAAGAGTATGCGGTCGAGTGCTCCATCCTGAAAGTTTGGGGTTCGGAGATGATCGACTACGTCGTCGATGAGGCCATGCAGATTTTCGCTGGATACGGATTTGTTGAGGAATATCCTGCGGAGCGAGCCTATCGCGATGCGCGCATCAACCGCATCTTTGAGGGCACGAACGAGATCAATCGGCTGATCATTACCGGCTTCCTGCTGAAGCGGGCGATGAGTGGGCAGTTGCCCTTGATGCCGGCGATCAAAAAGCTGATGGACGAGGTGCTGAGCGGGCCATCGGCAGGCGAGGAGGTCGAGGGAGCGCTGGCAGAAGAGCGCGGTCTTGTGGCAAACGCGAAGAAACTCGGGCTGTTTGCCGCGGGTTCGGCCACGCAGAAGTACATGGCGGCGATTCAGGACCATCAGGAAGTAATGGGAGCGATTGCCGATATGACGATTGAGATTTACGCCATGGAGTCGGCGGTGCTGCGCGCGCAAAAACTGGTCGAGCAGAAGGGCGAAGCAGTAGCGGCGATCCCGGTTGCCATGACCCGGTTCTACATGACGCAGGCTCTCGATCGGATCGAGTCGGCGGCCAAGAAAGTGATCGCCGACGTGGCCGACGGCGACATGCTGAGAACACAATTGATGATCGTCCGGCGGCTCGCGAAGCATGAGCCATTCAATATGATTGCGTTGGGACAGCAGATCGCGCAGAAGACGATTGATGCGGGGAGGTACGCGATCGCGTAGGGGATCGCTGGTGCTAGTTAAGCTTGGTCATAACGCCGGGGTGATGCGCTTTGCGCATCACCCCAACTTGTTTTTTGCTCGCCGGTTTCCCCCTCGCGGGAGCGGGACAGGTTCGAGGTCAGGTAGGGATCCTTCGACTCCGCAGAAAGTTTGCTTGGCGAACTTCCTGCTTCGCTCAGCATGACATCGTTAAAGACGGGGGTGACATCCCTGACAATTGCGATGACATTCTGACATTAATCTTTCGGAAAGTTCGGGTCTGCCTTTACCTCTTCGATCTGTTTGGTGTGACGCTCGCTATGGGCCGAGATCAGCAAAATCCACTGGTAAGCGTCGATCGGGCCGAGCAGGGGATGCGGACCGATGTGGTCGCGCAGATCGTCTTGTGTAGTTTTGACGTAATCCATCGTCTTTGCGCGGGCGTCCTCGAAGGCCTTGATCGTATCTTCTTCGTTGGCGAAGCGGGCCGTGGGCTTGAGGAACTCGGGAGCCTGAGCCTTGTGGCTACGGTCAGGGACCCGCTCCAGAATCATCTCGTCCGTTGCTTTTATCTCGGCGCGCTTTTCGGGAGTGGGAGGACCGGCCATGAACTTGGTCTCGACCAGCCCGAAGATCGTCGACTCCGAAACGGCGATGTGCTCAGAAACTTCGGCGACGGACCAGCGGTCGGGAGCTGGTTTGAACTTCCACTGCTTTTCTGAAAGGCCGGAGATCGATTTTAGAAACGCGTCGTGTGTGGACTGGAGACTTTTGAGGGCGGCGTCGCGCTCTTGCTGTGTGAGAATGGGCGACGAAGCGGTTTGAGCCAATGAGGTCACGACCACCAGGCAGATCGCGCCCGCGGTAAAGATGCGATAGAGCTTGGGTTGCATTCTTCTCCTCCGAAGCGAATAAGTTTGTTGCTGGAAGCGGCTTGGGCCGGATGAGCGGAATTCGCCACACTCGATTTCCGCTGTCGGGTAGCTGTCATTGTACACGCCGTCATGTGTTACAAACCCGGCAATCCTGCCCCGGCAGTGACGCGTACGTGCCGCGAGAACAGCCGAAACGGCGAGGCGACTCATGCGATTCTGTAATGCTGATTTTCGCAGATAAGCGTGCGCACTTGTTCCGCCCTTATCGCGTCAATGAGTACTGCGGGGATTGACATCGCCCGTTAGCACTCAAAATCCCGTTCAATCTCTTGCCTAACCGCGCAACGATTGTCATTATGAGGGCATGCAAACCGTTTTCGAGGCCGCTGGCGGAATGGACGGCATGCGCCGTCTCGCTGATGCATGGCATCGTCGCGTGCTAGCCGATGAGGTGGTCGCGCATGCCTTCAGCCACGGCTTTCATCCCCAACACACTGAACGGCTCGCGGCTTACTTCGCCGAGGCACTTGGCGGCCCCAGAGAATATTCCGATTCCTATGGGAGTGAGACGTCCGTCGTCAAAATTCACAGCGGTAATGGGGTGCACGACGAAATGGATCGCCGTGCGATTGCCTGCTTTGACCAGGCAATTGTGGATGTTGGCCTAGCCGAAAACGCTGCCCTGCGGCAGGTTCTGCACGACTACTTCGCCTGGGCCACCACGACGACGATGGCTCGCTATCACAGGTCAGCGGCTGATGTGCCGGAAGGCCTCACCATCCCGCGGTGGTCATGGGACGGACTTCAAAAATAGGTAAACGGCAGCTTAATGAAATGGGGCATGGCACTGATCACTCTGCGCTGACTACTACGCGGTTCAAGGTTGAGGGGATTTGGTGGGCCGGGTCGGGATCGAACCGACGACACTTCCATGCCATTTAACTCCGATTAGAAAATACAACAACTTACAAGAACCAGAGGGCCGTCTTTTAGGCTTTTGTACCCGTAATGCGGGTAAGGATCACAGGCAAGAGGCGCTGGTTTATTGTTCCAATTCAAGGCGCGCACACTCGTGCTGCTAACCGGGAGATTGGAAGTGGACTGGTTGTTCGGCATTCTGTGCAGCGTCTGTGTAAAATCTGAAATCCCCATCAATCGAGATTTTAGCCGTTACGGTTCGCCGATCTGTTCAGCGGATTTCATGGTGAGCGAATGATTGCAAAGAGAACGAAGTTTCGAGTTTGTTCGACGCTTCTCGTATGTGTGGTGCCATCACTTCTTTTCGCAGCGGACACGCTGCTGGTCCACGGGCACATCTATACGGGGAATCCGAAAGCGCCCTGGGTACAGGCAATGGCTGTGACGGGGACGCGGATTGAGGCGACCGGCAACGATCACGCCATCATGGCGCTTCGGCAGACGAAGACCAAGGTGATAGACCTGCACGGGGGCACGGTCATTCCCGGGATTTCCGATTCGCACACACATATGTGGTTGGGAGCGATGGTGCTGCAGGGGATCAATCTCTCGACCCCGGAGGCGAGCGTCACAGCGAACGATCCGGATACGCTGGTGGAAAAGATTAAGGGATTTGCGGCGAGCCATCCGAACGACAAGATCATCTTCGGACGCGCAGATTTCGGAACGGCTCCTCCGGCGGTCCCGACACACGAACTGCTGGATCGCGCGGTTCCGGATCGGCCCGTTGTTATTCACCACACCAGCGAGCATGCGCTGTGGGTTAACGCGAGGGCATTGGCCCTGGCGGGCGTCACCGACAAGAAGGTGGAGGACGCGGAAGAAGAGAGAAATGTCGTGCGGGATGCCAGTGGACACCCGAGCGGATTGCTCCTGGAGTCGGCGATGGAGTTGGTGGAAAGGGCGGTGTCCGCTGCGCTGACACAGGACGAAAAGTTGGCAATGCTGCGGGAAGCCTCGCATTACCTGAACCGCTACGGCATTACGAGCGTCGTGAATGCGACGGGGAGCCTGGCGGAGATCGAGTTGTACGCTGCGTTGCGAGACCGAGGAGAATTGACGGTTCGTACGAAGACTGCATTTGGCGCGGTCGCGGTCCCGCATCGACTAACGCCGCAATTCCTGTCGGACCTTGAGACGGCGCGCTCGCGGTACCACGATGATTGGGTGTCGGCGAACCTGGTGAAATTCTTCGCGGACGGTGGCAGCGGGCTGGTTCCGCCGCTGGTTTACGATCCCGCGGAGTACAGGGGAGTGGTGCGAGAGTTGGACAAGCGTGGGTATCAGGTCATGACGCACGCGTTGCGGGCTGACTCCGCGCATATGGTTTTGGATACCTACGAGGAAGTGGAGAAGGCCAATGGTCCGCGCGACCGGCGCTTTCGGATGGAACACGCGGAGATCTTTCCGGAGGCGGACCTACCGCGCTTCTCCAAACTCGGGGTGCTGGTGAGCACACAACCATCGTTCTGTTGCAGCGATATGGGAAGCAACTTCGATCCACAGGACAAGACACCGACGGACCGCTGGCGCAGCTTGGAACAAAGCGGCGTGCGATTGGCGTTCAGCAGCGATTGGCCGTGCACCTGGCCCCCCGATCCGTTTGTCGCGATCGCACAAGTTGTGCGTCGTACGGTGTGGCATTCGCCCCCCAGCAATGCGGCAATCGGAGCAATCTTCGACGGCGGCGGACAGGGAGGGGCGATCGAGACGCTCTCGGCTTATATCCCTGAGGAGAGCATTGGTGTTGAGGATGCGCTGAGAGCGTATACCGCGGGATCAGCGTACGCAAGATTCTCCGAAGACCGATTGGGAACTCTAGAGGTTGGAAAGGAAGCAGATCTCGCGGTTCTGTCGCAGAACATCTTTTCAGTCGCAAGTGCGGATCTGGCAAAGACGCGGGTGGTCATGACGATGGTCGGGGGAAATGTAGTGTTTGCTGAAAAGGAGTAGGTTTCTTATTTCCGAACTCGGTCCGCGAGTCATTTCCTCAAGATGCGAAGTAGTTGAGGGTGTTTAAAGACTGGTGGACCTGGTCGGGATCGAACCGACGACCTCTTCCATGCCATTTAACCCCGATTAAGAAATACAACAACTTACAACGCCCAGAGGACCGTCTTTTGGGTTTTTGTACCGGGAACACAGGCGAGAATCACAGGTAAGAAACGCAGGGCAGTCCGTTATGCTTTCCGGTGCGCGTTAGAAGTGCTCGAGGAGCACTACATTCGACTCCACCGGAGGGTTGACGTATGCGAGATACTTCCCGTCAGGGGATGGCAGGGGGTCGCCGATCCAGTAGGGACTCTCGATCAAGGTCCGAGTCTTGCCAGTTAGG